>Ga0070739_10004674_pt1 | contig 16041 bp, 15 predicted proteins | sample Coa_R1_7_FD_66445 | JGI IMG/M metagenome (GOLD analysis project Ga0070739, IMG submission 66445) | Surface soil microbial communities from Centralia Pennsylvania, which are recovering from an underground coalmine fire - Coalmine... | ecosystem: Environmental > Terrestrial > Soil > Unclassified ... | reverse complement strand
CGGCCGACCGGGATCGTCGTCCAGTGCCAGAACGAGCGCTCCCAGTCCTCCAACAAGGCGGAGGCGATGACGATGCTGCGCTCCAAGCTGCTGGAGCTGGAGGAGCGAAGGCGCCGGGAGGAGATCGCGCGCGAGCGGGGGGAGGCGCAGGACGTCAACTTCGGCTCGCAGATCCGCTCCTATGTCCTTCACCCCTACACGATGGTCAAGGACCACCGCACCGATTTCGAGATGGGCGACGCGAGCCGCGTCCTCGACGGTGACCTCGACGGATTCGCGCGCGCCTACCTGCACCGGGCGGCCAGCCGGTGAGCGAGGTGCGCGTGGGCAAGACCGACGCGCCGGCGCGCGGGAGGAAGCTGACCGACGCCCAGCCGGCCGCGGCGCCCTCCGCCCAGCCGACCTCGCCCCCCTCGCCCCAGGGGGCCGCCGCGCACTCCGCCCAGCCGACCGCGCCCTACCTGGAGGCCGTCACCGCCTACGGGTTCCGGGGCTCCACCCGCTTTCACGTTCCCGGCCACAAGGCGGGCGAGGGGGCCGATCCGGGCCTCAGGACCGCCCTGGGCCCGCGGGCGCTGCTGCTCGACGTCCCGCAGGACATCGAGGGGATCGACGTCGGCCCGGCGCCGACGCCCTACCAGCGGGCCGAGGCGCTCGCCGCCGAGGCCTACGGCGCCGCGCGCACGTGGTTTCTCACCAACGGCGCCACCCAGGGCAACCACGCGCTGTGCCTGGCGCTCGCCGGTCCCGGCGTGCGGGTGGTGCTCCAGCGCAACTCGCACGCCAGCCTGATCGACGGGCTGATCCTCAGCGGGGGCAGCGCGACGTGGGTCGCGCCCGAGTACGACGCCGAGCTCGGGATGGCGCACACGGTCACCCCGCAGGCGCTCGAGCGGGCGCTGGAGCGCTCCCCCGGCGCGCGGGCCGCGTTCATCGTCTCGCCCACCTACTACGGCATGGCGGCCGACGTGGCGGGCTGCGCCGAGGTCGCGCACCGCGCCGGCGTGCCGCTGGTGGTCGACAACGCGTGGGGGGCGCACTTCGGGTTTCACCCGCGCCTGCCGGACTCGCCGCTGCAGCTGGGCGCCGACGCGATGCTCTCCTCCACCCACAAGATCGTCGGCAGCCTCACCCAGTCGGCGATGCTGCACGTCGGCCACGGCGGTCGCGTGGACGTCGACGCGGTGGCGCGGGCGGTGCGGCTGGTGCGCTCGACCAGCCCGAGCTCGCTGCTGTTCGCCTCCCTGGACGCGGCCCGGCGCCAGCTGGCGGTGCACGGCGAGGCGCTCCTGGAGCGCACGATCCTCGCCGCCGAGCGGGCGCGGCGGGCGATCGACGCCGTGCCGGGGTGCGTCACGCTGGCCGACGAGATGGTGGGGCGGGCCGGCATCGCGGGATGGGACCCGCTGCGGATCGTGATCGACGTCCGCGGCACGGGCTGCACCGGCTATGAGGTGGCCGCGGCGCTGCGCGCCTCCTACGACATCTACGTCGAGCTGGCGACCCACGCGACGCTCGTGCTCGTGCTGGGGATGGCCCAGCCGGTGGACCAGCTCGAGCGCCTGGCCCACGACTTCGCCGAGACGGTCCGGCATGTCTCCCGGCCTGGCCAGCCGGCCGTCGTCGTCCGCCCGCCGGTGGCCTTCGAGCACGAGACGGCGATCGCGCCGCGGGAAGCCTTCCTCGGCCCCGGCGAGACGGTGGCGGTCGCCCAGGCGGTGGGGCGCATCTCCGCCGAGAGCATCGCGGGATACCCGCCGGGGATCCCCGCGCTGCTCCCGGGCGAGCGGATCACCGAGGAGGTGATCGCCTACCTGCGCGAGCTCACGCGGGCGGGGGCGCGGCTGCACGGCGCGGCGGATCCGAGCTTCAACACCGTGAGGGTGCTGGTGGAGTAGCGCTGCGCGGCCGGTCAGTCGCCGCGCCGCGTGCGGGCCACCCGCCAGTACTCGCGCACGGTCTCGGCCGGCAGCCAGTCGGGCAGGCCCAGCCGCAGCTGGCGCGCGATCACGATCGCGTACGGCTCGTAGCTGGCGCGCAGGCTCGCCAGCCGCTCCTCGGCCCCCTCGCCCGGCTCGGATCGCAGGCCGCTGCTCTCCAGCCGCCGGCGCAGCTCGGCGAGCGCCTGCGGGGTCAGGCGCTCGTGCCGCTGGCCGGCGTCCCCTCGCCGCGTGGCCCCGGGGTCGAACACGAACGCGAGGTCGGCCAGCGCGTGGCGGCCGATGCGAAACGTCAGCTCGGCGGCCTCGATCGCCTCGTCGGGTCCGTAGGCGATCGCGTAGGCGCAGGCGTCGACCACGGTGGTCAGCGCGGCCAGCCAGTTCTGGCCGATGTGCTGCGAGCGGAAGTAGCCGAGGATCGGATAGCTCAGGTGCGTCTCCATGAGCTCGGCCGTCCACGTCTCCCACTCGTGCAGGTACTCGTCGAGCTCCCGCCAGCCGCCGCGCAGTCCCGAGCGCTCCAGGAGCGCCGCCGCGGTGGGCGGCGTCCCGGCCCGCGGGTCAAGGCGCGAGACCGCCGTCTCGCGTTGCGAGAAGGCCTGGAAGAGCGCCGGGAGGTAGGCGATCACCAGGCCGAGGAACCCGAGGCCGATCGCCGCCTGGACGATCTGCAGCGCCTTGCCGACGGCCAGCGTCGGGTTGGAGGTGGCCGCGCTGAAGAACGTGCCGCCGCTGAAGTACAGGTAGTCGCCGAACCGGCTCGGCTGCGGGCCCTCGACGTGGCTGGAGGTCGCCCAGTAGAGGGCGGCGAAGCCGAGGATCACGCCCGCGCTCAGCACGGCGAGGATCGTGAGCAGGCCGAGCGGCCCCCAGATCCCGAGCACCGTGTCGGCGCTGCGGGGCGGCAGGCGGCCGGCCGCCCAGCGCCACGGCGTCCACAGCCACCGCAGGATCCCCCGGGCGATCCGCGGATCCCGCTTGACCCGCCGCGGCAACAGGAAGGTGCTGAAGTACTCCGCCACCATCAGCAGCACGAGCGCCGCGCCGAGGATCCCGATCAGGAGGTGCACCGGCTAGAGGGTGACAGAGGCGCCCGGCGGCTCGGCCCGCCGGGCGCCTCGTTGCCGCAGCCCCTACTTCACGATGATCGTGCCGCGCATGAAGGGGTGGATCAGGCAGATGAAGCGGTAGGTGCCGGCGTGCGCGAAGGTGATCGCGCCCGACGGCCTCAGCGGGGTGCCCGAGTCACGGTCCAGCGCGCCGACGCCCGCGAACCCGTTGCCGTGCGTCGCGGGAGTGAGCACGATGTGGCCGGGCGGGTCACTCGGGTAGCCCCCCTGCGCCGGCGGCACCGGGCCGCCGAAGGCCTGCGCCAGCGTCTTGAGGTATGACGCCGGCCCGAACGTGGCGGTGTGCGTCTCGCGCGTGTCCCTGGACATGAAGAAGGTCACGCTCGTGCCCCGCTTGACGCGCAGCACCGCCGGGAACATCGCGAACACCTCCAGGCCGCCCGGTCCCGACGCGCCGAGGCTGACCGAATGCGCGGGCGCCCTGGTGTGCTGGAGGCGCTTGGCCTCCGCCACGTAGGCCGCCTCCTCGCCTCTCAGGGTCAGCGCGTCCTGGCGGGCGGTGGGCACCGGCTTGCCCTTCGGCCGCACGACGACGTAGCCGACCATCCCGTAGTGGACGTCGCAGTAGAACTTGTAGACGCCGGGCCGGGTGAACCTGACCGCGAAGTCGTGCGGCTTGCCGAGCGGCAGCCCCGAGTCCACGCGTCCGGTCCCGTCGTACACGTGGCCGCCGACGGGGGCGAACAGCGCGGGGTTGAAGCCGAGCTGCGGGAGCTTGCCGTTGAACCAGAACGGATTGCCGGCCGCGTCGAGGACGCCGCTGACCATCTTGCCGGTGGGCAGGATCAGCGGCAGGTCACCGCCCCCGAGCTTGGGGATGTCCACGGTGTGAAAGCCGCTGCCCAAGCTCTTGCCGTTCCACACGACGGTGTCGCCCGCGTCGATCGTCACGCGGTCGATCAGGAAGCTGTTCACCCCGGCGCGGTAGCGGTGGGTGAGCGTTTTCGACCATCCCACCGGCCCCCCGGCATACACGATCTTCGTCCGCGCGCCCGCCGCGACCGGCACGGCGAGGACGGATACGACCACGGCCAGCACTCCGACGCGCTTTCCCATCACGACCCCCTTTAGCCTCGGTTTAGGTTCTGTGAAGCTTAACCGATCGGCCGGGGCGGGAGTCAAGGGCCGAGAACCGGGGCGGAGCTCAGGGGCCAAGCCGCGCCCGCCTTTCTATCCTCGGGCCGGTGGAGGTCCAGACGATTCCCGACGTCGTGCGCCGCGCGCTCGAGGAGGACCTCGGCGGGGGCGACCTGACCACCGAGGCCACCGTGGCGCCGGGCGCGCGGGCGCGGGGGGTGATCACCCAGAAGGCGCCCGGGGTGATCTTCGGGCTCGAGGTCGCCGAGACCGTGTTCCACGCCCTCGATCCCTCGGTGCGCTTCGAGCCCCGGACAGCCGAGGGCGTCTGGCGGCAGGCGGGCGAGGTGGCCCGGCTGGAGGGACCGGCGCGGGCGATTCTCGGCGGCGAGCGCACGGCGCTCAACTTCCTGGCTCGCCTGTCGGGCGTGGCGACGATGGCGGCCCGTTACGTGCAGGCGGTGCAGGGGACCGGCGTGCGCATCCTGGACACGCGCAAGACGACGCCCGGGCTGCGCGCGCTCGAGAAGGCGGCGGTGGCGGCCGGAGGGGCCGTCAACCATCGCGCCGGCCTCTACGACGCGATTCTGATCAAGGAGAACCACGCGGCGCTGGCCGGCGGGGTGGGGCGGGCGGTGAGCCTGGCGCGCGAACGGGGGCTGGGCGTGCCGATCGAGGTCGAGTGCCGCACGCGCGAGGAGGTGAAGGAGGCCCTTGCCGCCGGCGCCGAGCGCATCCTGCTCGACAACATGTCCCCGGCGCGGCTGCGCGAGGCGGTCGAGCTGGTGGGCGGGCGCGCCCGCCTGGAGGCCAGCGGCGGGGTTAGCCTGCAGACGGTCGGGGAGATCGCGCGGACCGGGATAGACTTCATCTCGGTGGGGGCGCTTACCCACAGCGCTCCCGCGCTGGACCTCTCGCTGATCCTGGAGCCGCTTCCGTGAACCTGCCGATGCTGGACGACGCGCCGCTGATGCTCGAGAACATCCCCGCGCTGCAGGAGGAGGTGCGGGCGCTGGCGCGCGAGCGAGACGCGGTCATCCTCGCCCACAACTACCAGCTGCCCGAGATCCAGGAGGTCGCCGACTACGTCGGCGACTCGCTGGGGCTCTCTCAGAGCGCCGCCCGCGCGGACGCGGGCACGATCGTGTTCTGCGGCGTTCACTTCATGGCCGAGACCGCCTCGATCCTGTGCCCCGAGAGGCGGGTGCTGATCCCCGATCCCGACGCCGGCTGCTCGCTGGCCGACTCGATCACCGCCGCCCAGCTGCGCGAGTGGAAGGCGCGCCACCCGGGGGCGGTCGTGGTCATGTACGTCAACACGAGCGCCGAGGTCAAGGCGGAGACCGACTACTGCTGCACGTCGGCCAACGCCGTCGCGGTGGTGGAGCACATCCTGCGCGAGCACGGGCCGCAGACCGAGATCCTGTTTGGCCCGGACATGTTCCTCGGCGCCTACGTGGAGAGGACGCTCGGCGTGCGCATGCGGGTGTGGGACGGCGAATGCCACGTCCACGCGGGCATCCGCCCCGCCGACATCGCGGCGGTGCGGGCGGCCCACCCGGGGGCGGACTTCCTCATCCACCCCGAGTGCGGGTGCTCCACCAGCGTGATGGAGTACGTCGCCGCCGGCGACGTGGAGCCCGAGGGGGTGCACATGCTCTCCACGGGCGGGATGCTCCGCTACGCGCGCGAGCACCACGGCGGCACCGCGATCGTGGCGACCGAGACCGGGATGCTCCACCCGCTGCGCCGCGCGGCCCCCGACACGGAGTTCATCGCCGCCAACGAGGCGGCCCACTGCCGGTTCATGAAGATGATCACGCTGCCCAAGCTGCGCGACGCCCTCCGCGACGGCGTGCACGAGGTCAAGGTGCCGTCAGCGGTGGCCGACCGGGCGCGGGTGGCGATCGAGCGGATGGTGGCGATCGGCTAGGGCCGGGCGCAGCCGGGTTGCCGCCCGCCGCGCGCCTCGGTCGTCTAGCCGACCGCGAGCAGGTCCAGGCCGTCCTCCAGCGCCGCGCGCACCACCGCAAGCGTCCGGCGCCGGCGCTCGAACTCGGCCGGCGTGTAGCAGTGGACCTCCGCGGGAGCTCCCATCTCCAGGGCGTCCCACAGCGCCGCGGCCTGGTAGACGCGCTCCAGCCACGGCATCCCGTCGTAGGCGGGGGAGACGAGCACGACGACGTACTCCGGCCCCCGCTCGCGCTGGGGCGGCGCGCCCCGCTCATCGGCGACGCGCGCCCCGCCGAGCACGGCGCGCTCAATCGGCCAGCGCTCGTCCAACCGGTGCAGGTACCTGCGCAGCTCGGCGTGATTCAGAGCCGAGTCCGGGTCCACGGCGGGATTGTGGACCGTGGCGCGCAGCGGCGTCAATAGCCCGCGACGGCCGCCACCAGGCGGCCCAGGAGCCGGATCCCCAGCCCGTTGGGCGGGCCGTCGAGGAAGAAGGCGAACGCCAGCCCGTGGCTGCGGCGGTCGCGGCAGTAGCCGGCCAGGTTGGTGACGTTGTCGAGCGTGCCCGTCTTCGCCACGCAGCGGCCCTGCGCGGGGGTGCCAGCCGCCAGGTGCGCCACCGTCCCGCTCACGCCCACGACCGGGAGCGCCGCCTCCAGCTGGGCGCCGGTCGCCGTGCCCCACAGCGCCCGCAGGAGCGCGACCACCTCCGCCGGGGAGCTGCGGTCGGAGCGGGAGAGCCCCGATCCGTCGACGATCACCGGGTGCACTCCCCAGATGGCGGCCACGTCGGAGATCACGCCCGCGCCGGCCGCGATGCTGCCCCGACCGGCGAATCGGGCCCCGAGCTGCTCGGTCAAGAGCTCGGCGAACAGGTCGTCGGAGGGGACGTCCATCAGCTTGAGCAGCACCGATATGGGCGGCGAGCCGACGGTGGCGAGCGCAAGGGCGCCCGGCGGCGCGGCGCGCGTGAAGGGGACGGCCCGCGCGCCGATGTGCTCGGCGCGCATCGTCCGCGCCAGCTGCCGGGCGGCGAACGCCGCGGGCGAGAGCTTCGCGGTGCTGGAGCCGTGGTCGAAGACCAGGGCCGAGAGCTGCCCGCCGAAGTCCGGCACGTCGGGGGCGTAGCCGGTCGCCGGGCCGCCCCGCCTGGCGTCGAACAGCGACTCGTCGCCGATCACCGAGCCCGTCACGCGGCGGATGCCGTCGCGGGCGAGCTGGGCGACGAGCTCCTGCGCGGTGGGGCCGTAGCCCTCCTCGTATGCCCGGTTGAAGGCGCCGTCGCCGAACGTCGGATCGCCGCCGCCCACCAGGTAGAGGTCGCCCTCCCACGTCCCGCCGGCGGCCAGGTGCCCCGTCCCGAGCACGCGCGTGCGCAGGCGCGCCGTCGGGCCGAGCTTGCCCAGCACCGCCACCGTCGTGTACAGCTTCTCCACCGAGGCGGGCGGTCGCCTCACGTCGGGCCGCAGCGCGAACAGCTCCCGCCCGGTGGTGAGGTCGAGGACTTCGGCGCCGGCGCCGGCGCCGGCCCGCCGCAGCGTCCCGGCCAGGATTGCCCGCAGGCGCTCCAGGCGGGTGGGGGGAGACGGCGGGTGGCCGCGGGTGACGGTGAGCGCCTGTGCCGCCGTCCGGGTGGCGCGTGTCTGGGGATGCGAGCTCCCGGCGGCGCCGCCACACCCGGCGAGCGCCGCCGCCAGCGCCATCCCCGCTCCCAGCCGCCTCAGGCCGACGCCAGCTCCTCCACCGTCTGGGGGCCGACGCAGGCCACCGCCAGCCCATCGCCGATCCGCGCCGCGGCATCGCGGATCTCCGCCGGGCTCACCTCGTCGAGCAGCTCGATCGCGCGGTCGGGGTCGACGTCCTCGCCGTAGACGATCGCCTGCTGAGCGGCGTAGCGGGCCACCGCCCCCGTGTTCTCGAAGGCGATCGTGCGCGCTCCGGCGGCGAATGCCCGGGCGCGCTCGATCTCCGCGTCGGTCGGCCCGTCGACGCGCAGCTCGGAGACGATCTCGCGCATCCGGACGAAGGCCTCGACGCATTTGCTGGAGTCCAGCCCGGCCGAGACCTGGAGCACGGGGGTGTCGGCGTAGGCGTGCGCGAAGGAGTTGACCGAGTAGGCCAGACCCCGCTGCTCGCGGATCTCGTCGAACAGGCGCGAGGCCATCGAGCCGCCCAGCACCGTCGAGCAGATCGTCAGCGCGGCCCGCTGGCGCGGGTCGGAGATGTCGATCGTGGGGCGGTAGGACATCCGCAGGTGCGACTGGTTGGAGTCGCGCTCGCGGACGAGCACCCGCGCCCGCAGCGCGGGAGCTGGCTCGTAGGGCTCCGGCTCCGGCCGCGCCGGGAAGCGCTCGAACAGCTCCTCCAGCCGTCCGTCGGCCTCCGCCAGCCCATCGAGGTTTCCCACCAGGAAGGCCCCGCCGCGCGTGGGCGCCCAGCGGCGTGCGCGGAAGGCGAGGATGCCCTCCCGCGTGAAGGTCTCGCGGATGTGCTCGGCCGGCCCGAGGACCGGCCGCCCGAGCGGGTGGTCTCCGAACGCGGCCTCGTCGATCAGGTGCTCGGCCATCACCGACGGCTGGTCCTCCGCCCGGGCGATCTCCTGCACGACGACGCCCCGCTCGCGGTCCAGCTCCTCGGGGTCGAGCCGCGGCCGCGCGACGAAGTCCGTCAAAAGGTCGGCCGCCTCGAGCGCCCGCTCGGCCCGCGCGGTGATGTGGAAGGCGACCAGGTCGTGGCTCGTGTAGGCGTTGAGCACCGCGCCGATGCGCTCGGCGCCCTCGTTGACCTCGCGATAGGTGGGGAACTTCTCCCCGCCCTTGAACACGAGGTGCTCCAGGAAGTGCGCCATCCCGTTCTCCTCGGCTCGCTCGGTCCGGGCGCCCGCGTCGAAGGCCAGCAGAATCGTGATCGCCCGCGTGCCGGCGATCGGTATCCGGTGGACGGCAAGGCCGTTGCTCGTCGTCTCGCTGGTGATGGTGGCCACGCGGGCAACGGTAGCGGGCGGGTGCAAATTGGCTTGCAGGCGGCGGGCGGGAAGCCATCTCTCCGCGCGGCTCGCTACCCTGCCCCGAACTCATGGCCAGCTTCGAGCCCCGCGCCAGGAGCCGCCCGCGCTCCGGCGGCGCCTCACAGATGGCGGCGGCGCGATCGCCCAAGCGCGTGGTCCCGGCCGGGGCCGCGCCGCCGGTGATCGAGTTCCGCGGCGTCAGCAAGCGCTATCCCAGCGGCGATCAGGGCCTGGACCAGGCGACCTTCGCGGTGAACCGCGGGGAGTTCGTGTTCCTGGTCGGCGCCACCGGATCGGGCAAGTCGACCGTCATCCGGCTGCTGATCAAGGAGATCGAGCCGACCGAGGGGACGATCCGGGTGGCCGGACACGACCTGGAGGAGATCACCCGCCGACGGGTCCCCTTCTACCGGCGCAACATCGGCGTGGTCTTCCAGGACTTCAAGCTCCTGCCCGGCCGGACCGTGTACGACAACGTCGCCTACGCCCTGCAGGTCACGGGCGGGACGCGCAAGGAGATCCGCGCCAAGGTGCCCGACATCCTGCGCCTGACCGGCCTCTCGACCAAGCTGCACAACTACCCCGACCAGCTCTCCGGGGGAGAGCAGCAGCGGGTCTCGATCGCGCGGGCGTTCGTCAACCATCCGCCCCTGCTGCTGGCCGACGAGCCGACCGGCAACGTCGATCCGGAGACGAGCATCGACATCATGCGGCTGCTCTACCGGATCAACCGGACCGGGACGACCGTGCTGGTGGCCACCCACGATCAGACGATGGTCGACAAGATGCGCCGCCGGGTGGTCGAGCTCTCGCGCGGTCGGATCGTCCGCGACGAGGCCGCCGGCCTCTACACGCGCGACGAGTCCACGCGCGAGTTCGCCCGTCGCATGCGCTCGCCCGCCGTGCGCCCGCCGGGGGTGATCGTCGACCCGCTGGAGGAGCCGGTCCTCGAAGAGGAGGCCTGAGCGCGTTGCGGCTCACGTTCTTCCTGCGCGAGGCGATGCGCAGCATGCGTCGCAACGCGGCTCCCAGCTTCGCCGCGCTGGCCACCGTGCTGGTGACGATGCTCGTGGTGGGCGTCTTCATCCCGGCGGTGGAGGTGACCAACGACGCCGCCAACACGGTGCGGGGCCGCCTGATCGTCGACGTGTACATGAAGACGACCGCGACCGCGGCCGACGAGGCGCGGGTGCGCCAGGAGATCATGCGGGTCCCGCACGTGCGCTCGGTGCAGTTCGAGTCAAAGCAGCAGGCCTACGCCGCGCAGGCCAAGCAGGATCCCGCGGCCTACGCGCTGCTGGGCACCAACCCGCTGCCCGACACCTTCCACGTGGTTCCCGACAACGCGTCGAACATCCTCGCCATCCACGCCGCGCTGACGAACGGACCGGGCGGCGCGATGATCGACCCGGCGGTCCAGAACGTCTCCAACAAGAAGGACTACACCCGCAAGGCGCTCGAGCTCACCTCCGCGGTGAAGTGGGGCGGGCTGGCCTTCGCGATCCTCCTGACGATCGCCTCCATGCTCCTGATCGCGAACACGATCCGCCTCTCGCTCTACGCCCGCCGGCGCGAGGTGGAGGTGATGAAGCTGGTCGGCGCGACCGACTGGTTCATCCGCTGGCCGTTCGTGATCGAGGGCGTGATCGTCGGGGCGATGGGCGGGTTGCTGGCGATCGTCGTGCTCGCGGTGACCAAGGTGGCGCTGCTGGACCCGCTGTTCTCCGGCTGGGCGCTGGTCAGCCAGATCCGCACGATCTCCTTCCCGGCGCTGATCTTCATCCTGCTGGCCGCGAGCGCCGCCGTCTCGGCGCTCGGGTCAGGGCTGTCGCTGCGGCGCTTCCTGCGCGTCTGAGCGCTCGGCGCCGGGCGCGGAGGCCCCGGTCCCCGCGGCTACTCTCCCTGGTGCCCCATGCTCTCGCGTGCCGGTAGAGGACCCCGTGCTGCTGCCCGCGTCGTGCTGGCGCTCGCCCTGTTGGCGATCGGCGTCTACCTGGGCGGACACCCCGGGTGGATGCCCGCCTCGATCCGCGACGCCTTCGTCTCGGACTCGGGCGGCCGGCTCGTCAACGACGTGCTGGACACGATCAGCCGCGACTACTACCGGCCGGTCAACCGCGCCAAGCTGGTGGACAAGGGCCTGGTGGCGATGGTGGCCAGCCTCAACGACCCCTACTCGCACTACTACGGCCCGGCCGCCTACCGCTCGTTCCTCAACCAGTCCAATCCGCACCTGAGCGGGATCGGCATCGACGTGCTGCCCGACCCGGCCGGGCTGCGCGTGGTCGACGTCTTCCCGGGGTCCCCGGCGGCCCGGGCGGGGCTGGCGCACGGCGATTTGATCACCGCAGTCGGCGGCACCTCGCTGGCGGGGCACACCGCCGGCTTCGCCTCCTCGCTGATCCGCGGGCGCCCCGGCACCCGCGTCCGGCTGACGATCCGGCGCGCCGGGCGGACCCGTCAGCTGACGATCGTGCGGCGCAGCATCGTGATCCCGGTGGCCAGCGACCGGCTGCTGAGCTACCGCGGGGTCAGAATCGGCTACCTCCAGCTCACCGCGTTCACCAGCGACTCCGGATCGGAGCTGCGCGGTGACGTCCAGAGCGTCCTTCGCCGGGGGGCGCGGGCGCTGATCCTCGACCTGCGCGAGAACGGCGGTGGCCTGCTGGACGAGGCGGTCGCGGTCGCCAGCATCTTCATCCCCGACGGGACGATCGTGACCACGCGCGGGCGCAACCAGCCGACCCAGGTCTACACGGCGCGTGGCGGGGCGATCTCCACGCGGATCCCGCTCGTGGTGCTCGTCGACCACGACACGGCCTCGGCGGCGGAGATCGTCACCGCGGCGCTGAAGCAGCGCGGGCGGGCGAAGGTGATCGGGACCCGCACCTACGGCAAGGGGGTATTCCAGGAGGTCGAGCCCCTGCCCGGTGGCGGTGCCCTCGACATCACGGTGGGCGAGTACTTCACCCCCAACGGCGAGAACCTGGGCGGCGGCGGGGTTCGCGAGGGGCGGGGCATCCGGCCCGACATCTACGCGCCGTCGAACCCCGCCTCCTCGCGCGACGTCGCGCTCGGCGTGGCGGAGCGCACGGTGGCAGCCGAGGCGAGGTGAGGCTCCCCGTCTCGAGCGCCGCGGGCGCGCCCCGGGTCGCCGTGCTGCAGCGACGCGGCAAGTTCCTGGTCGCCGAGCCGTTCTTCGGCCCCGGTCCCCGGCTGGCGGTCTCGCGCGACCGGCGCGCCTCGGTGGGCGACCTCGTGGCGGTGGGGGGCGCCCCGGCGCGACGCGGGCGGGGCGGGGGCGCGGGGCGCGCCACGATCACGCGGCGGATCGGCCGACCGGACGTCGCCCGCGACGTGCTGGAGGCGCTGATGGTCGACCGCGGCCTGCGCCGCGCGTTTGACCCGGCGGTCGACCACGAGGCGCGGGTCGCCGCGGCCGGCGAGGCCTCGGCCGAGGGCCGGCGCGACCTTCGCTCGCTGCCCACCTTCACGATCGACCCCTCCACCGCGCGCGACTTCGACGACGCCGTCTCGGCCCGGCGCGAGGAGGACGGACGGGTGCGCGTCTGGGTCCACATCGCCGACGTGAGCGCGTTCGTGCCCCCGCGCTCGATGGTCGACCGGGAGGCCTACCGGCGCGGCACGAGCGTGTACGTCCCGGGGGCCGTCGAGCCGATGCTCCCGACCGCCCTGTCGAACCACGCCTGCTCGCTCGTGCCGGGCCAGGATCGGCTGGCGGTCACGGTGGAGATGGTGATCGACGGGCAGCACGTCGTCTCCGGCGCCTTTCACCGCTCGCTGATCCGCTCCGACGAGCGACTCGACTACGACCGGGTGGATCGGGTGTTCGCCGGGCTGGAGCGCGCCGCCGAGCCCTGGGGAGAGCCGCTGGCCGCGGCGCGGGCCGCGGCGGCCGGGCTGGCGTCCCGCCGGGCGCAGCGCGGGGCGCTGGTGCTGGAGTCACCCGAGCCCGAGTTCGCCTTCGATGAGCGCGGCAACGTCGTGGGCGCGCGCTCCCCGGGGCAGACCGAGTCCCACCGGCTGATCGAGCATCTGATGATCGCCGCCAACGAGCAGGTGGCGGGCCTGCTCGAGGCGCGCCGGGTGCCGACGCTCTACCGGGTGCACGAGCGGCCCGACGGTCCCGCCGCCGAGCGGCTGATCGAGCAGCTCGCCTCGCTGGAGGTGCCCACGCCGCCGGTGCCGCGCGGGGCGATGACGCCCCAGCAGGCGGCCGAGGTGGTGGGGCAGGCGTCGCAGCTGCTCGAGGGCTGGCTGGTCGCGCGGGAGGGCCGCGGGCGCCGCGGGCTGACCACGCTGGTGCTGCGCTCGCTCAAGCAGGCCTACTACGACCACCGCAACCTGGGGCATGCCGGCCTCCAGTCGCCCCGCTACTGCCATTTCACCTCGCCGATCCGCCGCTACCCCGACCTCATCTGCCACCGCGCGCTCCTCTCGGCGATCACCGGCGAGGTCGCGGCGCCCGAGGCCTCGTTCGTGGTGGAGGCGGGGCCGTGGAGCTCGGCGCGCGAGCGGGAGGCGATGGTGATCGAGCGCGACGCCGACGACGTGGCGCGGTGCTTTCTGCTCGAGCGCGAGCTGTCCGGGGCCGATCCGGAGCGCGAGTTCGAGGGGGAGGTCGTCGGCCTGGTGGGCGCGGGCGCGTTCGTCGCCTTCGGAGAGAATGGGATGTATGAGGGAATGCTGCCCGTGCGGAGGATGCGCGGCGATTGGTGGGAGCTGGGCGAGGAGGGCACGATGCTCGTCGGCGCGCACAGCGGGCGGCGGATCAGGCTGGGCGACCCGGTGACCGTGCGCGTGGATGGCATCGACGCGCCGCGGGGGCGCGTCGATCTGGTCCCGGCGGATGCGGCGGGCCCGTGGGGGGAGGGCTGATGGCCAAAGGACGCCGGCGCAGGGCCGCCACGGGCGACGTGGCCACCAACCGCCAGGCCTCCTTTCGCTACAACCTGCTCGAGCGCTTCGAGTGCGGGATCGTGCTCACGGGGACCGAGGTCAAGTCGCTGCGGGAGGGCAACGCGCAGCTCAAGGACGCCTACGCGGTCGTGCGCGACGGAGAGGTGTGGCTGATCGGCATGTACATCGCCCCCTATGGCCCGGCGGCGCGCGAGAACCACGAGCCCGAGCGGCCGCGCAAGCTGCTCTTGCACCGCTCGGAGATCGACCGCCTGATCGGGCGCACGCGCGAGCGCGGGCTGACGCTCGTGCCCACGCGGGTGTACTTCTCCGACCCCGGGTCGCGGGCCAAGGTCGAGATCGCCCTCGCGCGCGGCAAGGACATCCACGACAAGCGGGAGACGATCCGCCGCCGCGAGGTGGCGCGCGAGATCCAGCGCGAGCTGCGCGACGCCCGGCGGTGAGGGGCGTTTGTGCGCGGCCGGGCGCGCGGGTTGGGTCGGCGGGGAGCCCGGGGTCGGTCGGGAGCCCGGGGTCGGGGGGGAGCCCGGGGTCGGGGGGGAGGCCGGGGTCGGGGGGTAGGGGTGGCCGGCAGTGAGTAGCCGCGAGCGCGGCGGGGTACACCCACGCCATGACCATTGGGACCTCGATCGTGCTGGTCGCGATCGGCGCGATCCTCAAGTGGGCCGTCACCGCCACCGTCAGCGGGTTCAACATCCAGACCGCCGGCACCGTGATCTTCATCGTCGGCCTGGTCGGGCTGGCGCTGTCGGTGATCTACACCTTCTGGTGGGCGGACTCGCGCCGGCGCGGCGGCGGGTCCTACGACGAGACACACGTCATCCGGCGCGGCCCTCCCCCGCCGGTGCGGTAGGCGCTGGCGGCGCGGTAGGCGGCTAGGCGGCGCGGTAGGCGGCTAGGTGAACGTGCGCGGCAGGTGGGTCAGGTGCATGCCCACCACGAGCAGCGCGACCAGCGCCAGATACACCGCGGCCACCAGCGCCCGGTCGACCGCTGAGACCCGGTAGTAGGAGGCCTGGCCGGGGCCCCCGGCGCGGCGCAGGCGCCAGCGCCTGACCGTCTCGTAGGCGGCGAAGATCAGGATCAGGAGGATCACCGGGTTGGGGAACACGAAGGCCAGGGGGATCATGGCCGCCAACCCCAGGAACCACATCCAGGGCGCCATCGCGGCCATCGCCCGACCGCCGTCGAGGGGGACCACGGGAAGGAGGTTGAACAGGTTGAGGAAGAAGCCGGTGAACCCCAGCGCCCGCCAGATGTCGTTGCCGGTGGCGTGCCAGACGAGGATGCAGGCGGCCGAGCCGAGGCTGCCGAGGATCGGCCCGGCGAGGCCGACCCTCGCCTCCGCGAGCGCGTCTTCACCCAGCGAGCGGGCGCTGATCACCGCGCCCAGGAACGGGATGAACATCGGCGCGCTGGCGCGGATGCCCTCGCGGCGCAGCGCGATCACGTGCCCCATCTCGTGCACGAACAGCAGCGCGATGAAACCCGCCGCAAACGGCCAGCCGAACACGAAGGCGTAGGCCGCCAGGGACACGAGCATCGTGGCGGCCGTGCTGAACAGCTTCAGCTTGGGCAGGAGGAGCAGGACCGCCTTGAACTTGGCCAGGAAGGCGAGGATCGCGGCGGCGGCCGACCCGAGGGCGCCGCGGCGAGGCGCCCGGCGCCGGGTGGTGGGCAGCTGCGAGCGCGGCTCCCCGGGCTCGGGGAGCACGACCGCAGGCGCCTCCTCGGGTCCCGCCGGCGGGCCGGCCGGGGCCCCGACGGGGGCCGGAAGCCATGACGGATGCTGTCCCATCTGTCCTGATTGTGACAGCGGGAGCGCCGATGTCCGGCGCCTCTTATCAGGTTGTTCGGCGCGCGCCCGGGCGCGCCGGACGCGGCCGCCCGGTTCCTCGGGCCGCCTCTATACTCAATCGCGTACATAACCCCCGGGGACGACTGGCTTCGACGTGGTCGGATCGTGGGGGTGGTTGCGAGTCGAGGTTCCGGG
>Ga0070739_10004670_pt1 | contig 16053 bp, 11 predicted proteins | sample Coa_R1_7_FD_66445 | JGI IMG/M metagenome (GOLD analysis project Ga0070739, IMG submission 66445) | Surface soil microbial communities from Centralia Pennsylvania, which are recovering from an underground coalmine fire - Coalmine... | ecosystem: Environmental > Terrestrial > Soil > Unclassified ... | reverse complement strand
GAGAAGGGTCCGTTCGATCGGTCCCTTTGCGGCGCGAAAGCAACATCCAGTTCAACCGAAGCGTCATTCGCTAACTGGACAGCTGCGCGGCAGATGTTCTACCGTGCCGTTAATAAGAAACGCTCCGCTCCCCCCGGCGCCCGAGGTGACAGGTGGCTCGTCTGCGCACATTTCTGGTCGCCTCGCTCTTGCTGGCCGGGCTGGGCAGCTGCTCGATCATCGACAACTTCTCGCCGCGGGCGGTCAATTTCAACCTTCAGGCGGAACAGGCGCAACTGCAGGCGCTGTTGCTGAACATCGTCCGCGCCTCGCTGAACCGGCCGATGCAGTTCACATCGCTGTCCACGATCACCGGCACCCAGTCGATGACCGGCAGCGCCAGCCTGCTGATCCCCTTCGGTCATCACCGGCCGGCGGCCGCGGCCAGCCCCGACCAGCTGACTCCGTCGACGACGATCAGCGCCAGCCCGACCTTTACCGTGCCGGTGCTCGACACCCAGGAATTCTACCAGGGTGAACTGACGCCGCTGACCGGGCAGGAATACCACTTCTTCGTCGAGGAAGGTTACACCCCGGCACAGCTGCTTTATCTCTTCGCCAATGCGATCGAATTGAAAACGATAGACCCGGCCGATCCCAGGAACACGGCGAACCAGCAGCATTTCACGTTTCAGAACTACGTCGGCTCGGATTTCGATTTCGACCAGTTCGCCGCCGTCGCCGATTACCTGCTGTCGCTCGGCATGACCTTCGAACAGGAGCGGCGGCCGCAGCGCGTTGGGCCGACGATCACGGCGGCCGAATTGCGCGGCAACCTTCGCGGCATCGCCGACGTGACCAATGCCGGGCTGCACATCATGCCGGTGGTCCAAAACGCCGGCGCGCCAGCCGCGGCGGAGGCGGCGGCGCAGGAGGGACCGAAACCCGGGCCGGCCGGCAAGCGCGCCGCGCCGCGCGCCAAGGCGCCGCCGAAGGGTCCCCAGGACGCGGCGCTCTACCAGCTGGAGAAGACGGTCTCGAGCTACCGCCCCTGCTTCGATCCCGCCGTGCTCGCGATCCGGGCGACCCATGTCGAGGTCGATAAATCGCTGGTTTGCAGTTCCAATTCTCCGCCCGACGAGATCGCGCAATCCGCCGGCAATTTGGGGCGCTCGGGCGGCTTCTACATTACGGAGCTGGCGAACACGCTCCGGGACATAAGGGCGCGGAAAATCGCCGAGTTGCGCGCGAAGGGGGACCAGGCCGCCGCCGACGCGATCGCCAAGCTGCCGCAGCTGCCCCCGAGCGCCAAATACCAGTTCAGCATCAATACCCGTTCGACCGAGGCGATCCTCTATTACCTCGGCAGCGTCGTGGCGCGGCATCTGGCGCCAGCACCGCTCCGCGGCGCGATCGGCGACGGCCCGCGCCTGATCCAGGTCAAGGTCGGAGAGCCGTACCTGCCGTTCCCGTCGGTGCCGTTATGCCCGCACACCAACGACGCCTCGGGCACGCCGATCGGCAACTACACCTGCGAAAACCTGTTTGTGATCGAGGAGGGCCACCCGGATTCGGATGCGCCGCTGAGCGTGGATTATGCCGACAAGACCTGGTGGATCCCGGCCGACCGCGCACGGCAGGGGCGAACGATGCGGCTCGTGGACCTGCTGAAGCAGCTCCTGGCGCTGCACACCTCGGCCAAGACCCTACCCGCTTCGAGCGTCCTCAACATCATCGGCCCCGCGCCCTGAACCTGCCAGCCAGCGCTGCACAAACCTAAAGCGTATCCGGTCGAACCCGAGTGGCTCTCCGCACAAGCCGCGATGGCCGTGCTCGACCCGGCCATCTGCGGGCACCCGAAATCGTTGGGTCAAACCCCGGGATGACGACAAAAGAAAGCCCAAGTCATTGGAACATTGGTGAGCCCGCCGGGATTCGAACCCGGGACCTACTGATTAAAAGTCAGTTGCTCTACCGGCTGAGCTACGGGCTCTCCTTTTCCTTCGCTGGCCGCGGCCGGCTGGACGAGCGGCCCCTGCATTGTGCGGCGCGACAATACGCGGCATCCATAGCCGGTTCAACGACGGGAAGCCGCGGACCTGGAGATCGTCACTTCCGCGAAGCGCGGGACCCCCGGAGGCAACGCTTCGCTTGACCGGCCCTGTCGCCCCGATCGTGGCGGCGCACACGCATACCGAATGGAGCAGCAGGATGTCGCCAACGGCGATGAGGCCATAAGGAGCCGCCAGCGCGCAGACGAGTATCCGGCTCAACGTCCACAGCATCGAAGACCCGGCGGCGGCGCTGGGGCGACGGGAGACCGCCGCAGCCGCTGCGGCGAACAGCATGATCTGCGCCACGGCCACGGCGCCCCACCAGCGCGGATCGGTAATTTCGGTCATCAGCCACTGCATCGAGCCGCTGACGCAGACGGCCGCAGGAGCAGCGACGAAGCAGACTCCCTCAACCAGCGGCGCCAAGCCGTCTCTTGTCCGTGGCAGCGCGAGCTCGCAAAGGATGGCGGCCAGCGCCAAACCGGCGGCGACGGCCTCGGCGATCACCGAAGCCAATAGATACAACCCCGCCGCGGTCGGGCCGAGCATCGAGCCGACCAGAAAGCGCGGCAGCTGCTTATCGACGGCCGCGAACGCCGGCGCCATCGCTGCGGCTGGCAGCGTTGCGAACAGTTCGCGCACGTGGCGGCCGGAATAGCCGAAGCCGATGCCGCGGCGCATTGCCGCCCACGACAACGCCGCCTCGACAAAGCATTGGATCACGACCTGCGCGACGAGGCACCAGGCGCCGCTGCCGGCGAGTCCCAGGCCGATGACCGCGCCGGCCCCGAGCGTCGTTCCGGTGAGGCGGATTGCGAACAGCGTCGCGTGGCGGCGCCGCCGTTTGAGCAGCCCCAGCGGCACCGCGGCCAGTGCGCTCAACACGGGCAGCAGCGACAGGGATTGATAAACGTCGGCGAGGGCGGGATTGTCGACCATGCTGGCAAGCCGCTCGGCGAGCAGAAAAAGCACACAGGAGACCGCCGTTCCCGCGCCGGCGGTCGCGACGAAGGCGCTCGCCAGATGCTCTTCTTCGAGCCGTTGGATTGCGGCGATAGCGCCTGCCGGCACCTCCTTTAGCAGGGCTTCCATAACGGCGACGCCGCTGAGCGCCAGTACAAACACGCCATAGGCTCTGGGCCCGATCGCCGGCGCGAGAAAGACGAAGGCGGTGAGCCAGGCGGCATGCCGCGCCACCCGTTCGACGACGCGCCAGACGGCCTCCGAGCCGTACCGGCGGCGGCCGCCAGCATCGGGGGACGGGACCGCGGACGAAGTCGAATTCTCCTGCATCCCACGAAATATCCGGTGTGGCCATTGCCGTGCAGTTAATGTTGAAGCATTAAATGGATGTTTACCATTAAACCTTGTAATCTCAGCAAATCCACCTCAAACCCTTCTTGAAAAGACTGGCGATCTTCTTCTGCCTCGATAAGTATAGACCGGGCCGGTCTGTATGCAGAAGCAGAGAAGAAGCGCCATGTTTCCCGAAGGAAAGCGTATTCTCGTCGTTGACAACGAAGCGTCGCGGCGGGCGCTGGTCGAACGTATCCTCGGCGAAGAAGGTTTCGAGGTCGTCGCCGCAGCCGAGGGCCTGACGGCGTTGCGGACGCTGCAGCGCAAACGTTTTTCCTTGATCGTCGCGGCCCTGGATCTGCCCGGCACGCTCGACGGTCTCGCGACGGTGCGGCAGGCGCGGGCGCGCCAGCCGGGTTTGCGGGCGCTGTTCACCGCCGACTTCGTGCCCCGGAAGCGCTGCGACGATCCGGAGCTGGACGACTTCATCGCGTTCCCGTTTCATCGCCGCGAGCTGCTGGGCTGCGTCTTCGAACTATTGCAGCGCAACCCGGCGAGCGACGTTGCCGACTTGGCGCGGCGCTGCCGCACCCTGCCGCACGCCTCCTGACGAGGCTTCGACGCGGCACTCCGCCGCGATGTCATCGTTGGTCGTCTCCCGGGCCCCTGCTAGGGTGTCGCCTTCGCGGCACCGGAGGTATGGGCAATGGACGACCGGGCATTCTCATCCGCCAGCGAACTCGCGCGCCAGATACGCGACCGCCACATCGGCTGCGTCGAGCTTCTCGATCATTATGTCGAGCGGGCCCAGCGCCATAACCAGGCGCTGAACGCGATCGTCGTCTGGCAGGTCGAGCAGGCGCGCGAGCGCGCCCGCGCCGCCGACGCCGCGCTCGCCCGCGGCGAGCGCTGGGGGCCGCTGCACGGCGTCCCGATGACGGTGAAGGAATCGTTCAACATGGCGGGGCTGCCGACCACCTTCGGCAACCCGCTGTGGAAGGACAATGTGCCCTCCGGCAACGCCTTTCTGATCGATCGGCTGCTGCAGGCGGGCGCAGTCATCTACGGCAAGACCAACGTGCCCTACATGCTCGCGGACGCGCAGAGCTACAACGACATCTACGGCGCCACCAACAACCCGTGGGATGCAGGGCGCACGCCCGGCGGCTCGTCGGGCGGCGAGGCGGCGGCGCTCGCGGCCGGGCTGTCAGCCCTCGGCGCCGGCAGCGACATCGCCGGCTCCTTGCGCAACCCCGCACACTACTGCGGCGTCTACGGCCACAAGCCGAGCTGGGGGTTGATCTCGACCCGCGGCCATGCGCCGCCGGGGGTCATGACCCCGACCGACATCTCGGTGGTGGGGCCGATGGCGCGGGACGCCGACGACCTCGATCTCGCGCTGCGCGCGCTCGCCGCCCCCGACGTCCTGCAGCGCATGGCGTGGCGTATCGAACTGCCGCCGTCGCGCCACCGCCGGCTCGGGGATTTCCGGGTCGCGGTATGGCCGTCGTCGCCGCTGTGCCGCATCGACGACAGCGTCGCCGTGCTGTTTCAGCGTGCCATCGACGCAATCGCCGGCGCCGGCGCCAAGACGGACGACGCGGCGCGGCCGGACATCGCCGAGACCGAACACCACCGGCTGTTCATGCTGCTGCTGCGGGCGGCAACGTCGTCGCGGATGCGCGACGAGGATTTCGCTCGCCAGCAGGAGATCGCGGCGACCCTGGCCGACGACGACATGAGCGACCGCGCCGCGGTGGCTCGCGGCGCCACGCTGCTGCACCGCACCTGGGGCGCCGCCAACGAAGCGCGCACGAAATTGCGCTACGCCTGGCACGATTTCTTCAAGCGCTACGACGTGCTGGTGACGCCGGTGGCGGCGACCGCGGCCTTTCCGCACGACCGCAACCCGAACCGCGACGAGCGCACCGTCCTCGTCAACGGCGAACGCGTGCCCTACGCGCAGCAGATCTTCTTCGCCGGCCTCGCCAGCCTCTCCTACCTGCCGGCGACGGCGGCGCCGATCGGCCTGACCGGGGCGGGGCTGCCGGTGGCGTTGCAGATCATCGGCGCCGAGGGCGAGGACACGACGACGATCGAATTCGCGCGCCTGCTCGCCAAGGAGATCGGCGGCTTCACCCCGCCGCCGCATTTCGCCGACTGAGCGGAAGACCCTGGACTGTTGTCGTGATCCTGAAGTTCGTGGGGCTCCCGCTTGGCTATTGTGATCGTCATGCCGGCGGAGGCCGGCATCCACATGTCCGATGATCGAGCGGCTGAAGCGTGGGTCCCGGCCTGCGCCGGGACGACGAAAGGAAGCGTGCTACCGGCGAAACTTCGGTATCGGGACGCTAGGCAAGACCGCCGTCTTCCAGCCGTGTGGCGAGGCGACCCCGGACTATTCCTCCGGCCGTTCCAGGATCGTCACCCGGACGGCTTCGAGCGGGTCGTTGGCGACCGGCGAGATGCACAGCTCGCCGTCGCGCTTCGGCCCGACGACGCCGCCTTCGAAGAAGCACCCCTCGTAGACGATCTCGAGGCGCTCGCGCAGGTCCTGGGCCGGGCGTACCGCGAAGCCGGTGAGCGGCAGGCCGCGGCCGCGCGTGCCGGCGTAATTGCCGTCGCTAACCCAGGAGGTGGCGCGGCCTTCCTGCGCGAAGACCTTGAACTCGACCGCGCTCGGCGGCAGCCCTTCGCGCGGGCGAATGCTGAGCGCCTCGATCTGGCGGCGGCTACCGGGGTTGCCGGCCCAGCCGGGCTCGACGTAGCGGCGGTCGCCGAGGCCGACGATGTGCAGCAGGATCTCGGTCCCGACATCGCGGCCGCCCGACGTCATTTCCGCCGCGGCGCCGGCAGCGGCCGCAGCGCTCTCGGCTGTGGACGCCGCCGCGGGAGGCGACGCCTCTCCGGCCGCAGAGTCCGGTTCGGCGGCGCCGTTCGTGCTCGCGGCGCCGCCCGTCGGATGCGGCTCCGCCGCGGCCGACGAGGCCGCCTCCTGCGGCGCGGGCGTTGGAGCGGGTGCGGGTGTCGGGCGCGGCAGCGAGGTTTCGACCGGCGGCCGCGGCGGCGGCAATGGACCGCGCTGCGTCTCCGGCTGGCGCGGCCCCGGCGGCGCATTCTTGACCTTGCCTTCCACCAGCCCCCGCAGCGCCTCCTCGTACGGGTCGCGCAGCGAGTTCTTGTTGAAGCTGCCCGAGCGCCGGCCGATGATCGACTCCGCGATCTCGATCATCTCCGCGGGAATGTCCTCTTCGGACCGCGCGACGAATTCGGCCGGCTCGACATCATCGGCGGCGCGCAGCACCGACAGCATCAGGCCGCCGTCGCGCGGCTCGATCATGACCTGCTGCTCGCGCTCGCCGAGCTGGACGCGGGCCAGCGCCACCTTGCCGTTGCGCTGCATCGCGAGCCGCACAGCGTGCACCGTGTCGGAGGCGAGCTGGCCGTCGGGATAGAGGTAGTAGGCGTCACCCATGTAAAGCCGGTCGATCTCGTCCCTGGCGACGAAATTATCGACGTCGATGATCTTCGAACCCTGCGTACCCAACCCTTCGAGATCGCTGTCCGAAATGCTGACGAAGCGGCCCGGCTCAAACTGATAGCCCTTCACGAGCGCATCGGCGCTGACCACGTCGCCGGTGCGGGCATCGACGTATTGCTGGGTCACCGGATTGCCGGTGCGGGCGCTCAACTGCTCGAGATGGACGCGCCGTTTATCGGTCGTGGCGGGGGAAAGGTAGACCGGACATGAGACGAGCGAGAGGCGGAGAAAGCCATTCCAGGTCGCTTCAGGCATCTACATTCTCCACTGCCACGTTAGGCAAGGGTTAACATATCATGTAATTTAAGCAATTCCAGTTTCCCCGCACCCGCCCTGCCGCGCCAGGCCCGATGATGCGAAGCCTTTGGCGCGGCTGCCGCAATCGGCGTTAACATGGCGTCCGGCCCAGTTCGGGGGAACATATGAAGACACTTCTCCTCAGCCTCGCTGCCGTTCTCGCCGCAACGCCGGTGCGAGCGCAGGACGCGACGGCCGTCGCCGACGCCAGCAACATGCAGATCGTCGGCCGCAGCGACCTCAAGGGCGTCGGCAAGGGCGGCGAGGGGCTCGCGCTGAAGCAATATTCGGACGGCCGGCGCATGCTGTTCCTTGCCCACGAGTCGGCGCCGATGTGCTTCAGCGTCATCGACGTCACCAAGCCCGAGACGCCCGAGGTCGTGGCGCAGCTGCCGGTCGAGGCGGAGTTCGTGCGCTGCAACTCGTTGGGCCTCGCGGGCGATATTCTCGCCGTCGCGCACCAGACCGAAAAGCCGGGCCAGCCGCACGCCGGCATGGACCTCTACGACATTGCCGATCCGCTGCATCCCCGGAAATTGTCGCATTTCGATACGTCGGGACCGCATTCGCGCGGCGCGCATTTCGTCTGGTTCGTCGATGGGCGCTATGCCTACCTCTCGACCGGCGCCGCCGACTTTACGCCGCACAACCAGAGCGACGACCAGTTCCTGATGATCGTGGACGTTTCCGACCCGGCGCATCCGCGCGAAGCGGGGCGGTGGTGGATGCCCGGTACCCGGGTCGGCGACGACGCCCCCGAGCCGCCGCGGGTCATGAGCCGGGACAGCGGCATCCGCATGCATTCGCTGACAATACCGGCGGACGAGCCGAACCATGCCTTCGCCGGCTGGATCGACGGCGGCTGGGTCATCCTCGACATTTCCGACAAGGCGCATCCGCAGCTCGTCGCTCACCGCTCGTGGCAGTCCCTCGACCAGGGCTTTGCGCACACGGTGCTGGCGATCGCGTCGCGCCACATCGCGATCCAGAGCGAGGAGGCGATCGGCAACAAGTGCAGTGACTGGCCGAAGCGCAACTGGGTCTGGGACATCTCGAACGAGGCCGACCCATTTCCGCTGGCGCCGCTGCCGCCGGCGCACAACCAGGCGGCTTTGTGCAGCGCCGGCGGCCGCTTCGGCGCCCACAACATCGACATGAACCGGCCGATCGCGACGTCGCGTACGCTCGTCAACACCGTCGTCGGCAGCTACTTCAACGGCGGCGTGCGCGCCTATTCGATCGCCGATCCGTCGCGACCGGTCGAGATCGGCTACCTGATCCCGCAGGCGCCGCCGGCAAACCCGACGCACACGATCCAGATCAACGATTTGTACGTGGACGAGCACGGCCTGATCTACGCCAACGACCGGCTGACCGGCGGCCTCTACATCATCCGCTACACCGGCAGCGTGCCGCTCGACTGACGCCGCTCAGCCCCTCCCGAACGGCCGTCAGCCGACCTGGAAGCCGCCACAGAGGGGGTCGCTTGTGTCGACGAAGATCGTGTTGAGCGCGTGGAGATAGGCCCAGCCGGCGACGCTCGGGATTATCGCCGGATGCTCCCCGACCCGCGCCGCTGCTTCGACGCGGCCGTCGAACAAGGTGCCGATGATGCTCTCATGGACGAAGTCGCCGCCCTCCTTAAGCCGGCCTTTCGCAACAAGCTGCGCCATCCGCGCCGACGTGCCGGTGCCGCAGGGCGAGCGGTCGATGGCGCGGTCGCCGTAAAACACCGCGTTGCGGCCGTGGGCGCGGCGGTCGCGCGGCGGCCCGGTCCACTGGATGTGGCTGACGCCGGCGATCGTCGCATCCTCGGGATGGACAACCTCGACGATTTCGTTGAGCCGCCGCCGCAGGACGGGGCTCCAGCGCAGCAGCCAATCGACGGCAATCTCGTCGAGACCGGCGAAATTCCGCTGCGGCTCAACGATGGCGTAGAAATTGCCGCCATAGGCGATATCGACGGTCAGCGGACCAAGCCCGGGAAGCTCGACCTCAACCCCCTCGCGCGCGAGATACGAAGGCACGTTCCGCAGCCGCACCCGCTCGACATGCCGCCCCTCGCGGACATACTCGGCGGTGACAAGCCCGGCGGGCGCGTCGAGCCGCACCCTCCCCTCCTCGCGCGGCACGATCAGCCCGTGTTCCAGCGCCATCGTCACGGTGCCGATCGTGCCGTGGCCGCACATCGGCAGGCAGCCCGCCACCTCGATAAACAGGATGGCGCTGTCGCAATCTTCGCGCAGCGGCGGATACAGGATCGCGCCCGACATCACGTCGTGGCCGCGCGGCTCGAACATTAGCGCGCGGCGCACCCAGTCGAAGCGGCGAATGAAATCCTGCCGCCGCGCGCTCATCGTCGCCCCGTGCAGCAGCGGGGCGCCGCCAATCACCAGCCGTACGGGGTTGCCGCAGGTATGGCCGTCGAGACAGGGAAAGGTGTGGCAGCCTTCCGGGACGCTTGTATTGCGCTCCGACGCGCTGCCGGCCGGCATCTTAAAAATCGGTGCAGCGGCCGTTAAATTCCCAGTCGCCGTAGCGGGTCGGCTCCGGGCCTTTCGGCCCGCCGATCTCGCGCGGCCGGGCCGGCTTCGGCGGCGATTCCGCCGCAGCCGGGTCGGCCGGCGGCGCAGGATCCGGTTCGGGTGCTTGCCGTTTATCGCTCATGACCGAAATATGGCGAAGCGTTCACTGGGACACAACCGCGGCGGCGCGCCATAGGGAACCAACGCCCCGGGGTGGCGTTGGCCGGACGGCTTTTCGGGGGACTCCGCAGAACATTATGGCCCAAACATCGACAGCACGGCTGGTCGCGCTGGAGTTGCTCGGCGCAGTATTGCGCCGGCGACGGCCGCTCGACGATGCGATCGACGACAACGAGGGCATGCAGCAGCTGCCGCCGCGCGACCGTGCATTCGCACGGCTGCTCGTCGCGACCGTACTGCGCCGGCTCGGCCAGATCGACGCGCTGATCGCCCATTGCCTATCGACGCCGCTGGCCGCGCGCGCGGCGACCGTGCACGACATCCTGCGGCTCGGGACGGCGCAGCTGCTGTTCCTCCGTACCCCGCCGCACGCCGCCGTCGCCACCAGCGTCGACATGGCCCACAGCAGTGGGTTTCTCTCGCACAAAGGACTGGTCAACGCCGTCCTGCGCCGCCTCGCGATCGAAGGGCCGGGTCTCGTCGAGCGCCAGGACGCGCCCCGACTCAATACGCCGGAGTGGTTGTGGCAGTCGTGGAGCCGGGCCTATGGCGACGCGATGGCGCGCAACATCGCGACGGCGCACTTGAAGGAGGCGCCGCTCGACCTGACGTTGCGCGACCGGGACGGCGCCTGGTGCGAGCGCCTGCAGGCGACCCAATTGCCGACCGGCACGCTGCGCCGTTCCGCCGGCGGTTCGGTGACGGCGCTGCCCGGCTATTCCGAGGGCGCTTGGTGGGTGCAGGACGCCGCCGCCGCGCTGCCGGTACGGTTGTTCGGCTGCCTCGAAGGGCGCGAGGTTCTCGATCTCTGCGCCGCTCCCGGCGGCAAGACCGCGCAGCTCGCCACCGCCGGCGCCAGGGTCACCGCCATCGACCGCTCGGCCCGGCGGCTCGACCGCCTCGCGACCAACCTTCGCCGCCTCGCCTTGCCGGTCGTGGCGCTCGTCGCCGACGCGATGACGTGGCGGCCGCCGGAGCCGGCCGAGGCCGTGCTGCTCGACGCGCCCTGCACCGCCACCGGCGCGATCCGGCGTCATCCCGACGTGCCGCACCTGAAGCAGCCGGAAGATGTGGCGCGGCTGTCGGTGGTGCAGGAGAACCTGCTGCGCGCCGCGATCGACATGCTGCGCCCCGGCGGCACCCTCGTTTATTGCACCTGCTCGCTCGAGCCGGAGGAGGGCGCGAAGCGCATCGATGCGCTGCTGCGCGACGGCGCGCCGGTCGCGCGCGTACCGCTTTCGGCCGACGAGATCGGCGCACCGCCGGAGTGGATCACGTCCGAAGGCGATCTGCGTACCCTCCCCTGTCATCTCGCCGAATACGACGGGGTCGACGGCTTTTTCAGCGCCCGCCTCGTGCGCCTGGAGTCGCCAAGCTAGGCATCCTCCAGGCCTTCCCGCCCCGGCTTGCGGCGGCGGCCTTTCCTTGTTAGGAAGCGGCATGGGTTCTCTGGTCGGGGCATGCCGTCCGAGCGGCCGCTGCGGCAGGCCATCGGCGACGCTGGCGCTTCGATGAACAGCACCCGCATTCGCCGCGCTCCGGCAAGAGAAACACGTCACGCGGCGGGCCCGGAGCGCCCGCGCCTGTTGACGCGGGTGCGCCGCGACGCGCTGCGGGCGCTCGCCGCCGGGCCGCTCTACCGTCATACGCTGATCGGACGCGTCCCGCAGGACCTCCGCCTCCGCCTCGGGCAACGCTGGCCGGGCGATCCCAAGCGCGGGACCGCGCTGCTCAACGGCGAGATCGAATTCGCCGGCGAGATCGTGCGCAATCCGGAACCGGTGTGGTTCCCGCCCGGAGCCGGCCCCGAATGGCTGATGGCATGGCATGGCTTCGGCTGGCTGCCCGACCTCAGCACGATCGGCGGCGCGGCTCGCGAGGCGGCGCGCGCCTTGTTGAAGAGCTGGCTCAACGAGAACATCGGCTGGCACCCGCTGGTCTGGCGTTCGGACGTGCTGGCGACGCGGATCTTCAGCTGGATCGTCCATTTCGATGAGCTCGCGGGGCGCGAGACCGATCAGGAATTGCGGCGTAGAATGCTGGTGAGCCTCGCGGCGCAGCTCCGCCACCTCGCCCGCACCGCGGCCTGGGAGTTGTCGGGCGCGCCGCGGGTGCGCGCCTTGAAGGGACTGGTTGCCGGCCTCGTCGCGCTCGGCGCCTCGCCGAAGCGGGTGCGGCGCGTCGTGCGGGCCCTCGAACGCGAGGTGCCGGCGCAGGTTCTGCCCGACGGCGGCCACCGCACGCGCAGCCCTTCGACGCAGCTGCAGGTGCTGCGCGACCTGATCGACACGCGGGCCGCCCTGCGTGCCGCCCGCATGGAAATATCCCATCCGCTGCAGAACGCGATCGACCGGATGGCGCCGATGCTGCGCTTCTTCCGCCACGGCGACCGGCGGCTGGCACTGTTCAACAATTCGATCGAGGAAGACGGCGTCCTCGTGGATCTCGTGCTGACCCGCTCGGAAACCAAGGGCCGCGCGCCGGCGGCGGCGGCGCATTCCGGGTTTCAGCGCCTGCAGGCCGGCAAGAGCCTCATCATCGTCGATACCGGCCGCCCGGCCGCCCGCGGTTTCGACGATGCCGCGCATGCCGGCACCCTGTCCTTCGAGCTGAGCCAGGGCCGCGAGCGCATCATCGTCAATTGCGGCGCCTATCGCGGCCCCAAACCGGCTTGGCGCCGCGTCGCGCGCGCGACGGCCGCGCATTCGGTGCTGGTCGTTGACGACACCAATTCGGTCGAGATCAACGACGACGGCACGCTCGGACGCGGCCCCCCGACGGTGCGCTGCGAGCGGGCCGAGGACAACGGCGACCAGTGGATGTCGGCGACGCACGACGGCTACCGCGAGCGCTTTGGTCTCAACTATGCCCGGCAGTTCTTCCTCGCCGCCGACGGCGACGATCTGCGCGGCGAGGACCGGCTCACCGGCCGCGCCGGCGCCGCCTTCGCGATCCGCTTCCATCTGCACCCCTCGGTGCAGGCGGCGCTGATCCGGGATGCGACGGCGGTCCGCCTGCGCCTCCCGAGCGGCGCCGTGTGGCGCCTGCGCGCGGCCGGCGCCGAACTGAGCCTCGGCGAGAGCATCTATCTCGGTTCGGGCGAATTGCGCAAAACCCAGCAGGTCGTGCTGAGCGGACGCGTCGCCAATGGCGGCACGTCGGTCCGCTGGGCAATCCGCCGTGAGGCGCGGGCCTACGCCGAAGACCGCGCCGGCGAGGCCTAGCTGACCGGCGAACCCTATAGCGGTGCGCTGATCGTGCTCGCCGCCGGTCTCCTGTCCTGTGCCGGCACCCGCGCCTTGATCCCGCTCTTGCACCGGCGCGAGGTGCTCGACCACCCGAACGAGCGTTCGCTGCATGCCGCCCCGACGCCGCGGGGCGGCGGCATCGCGCTGATTGCGGCCGTGTTGCTGTCCTGGGCGGTGCTGGACGGGGCCGCCGCGCCGATCGGCGTCCGGCTCGTGATCCCGCTCGCCGCCTGCTTCATCGCCGTCGTGTCGTGGCTCGACGATTTGAATGGGCTGCCCGCGGCCTGGCGGCTGCTCGCGCAGGCGGCCGCGGTCGCGGTGGGGATCGTCTTTCTGCCGGAGCCAGGAGAGGTATTCCAGGGCTGGCTTGGCCTCGGCATCGACCGGCTGGCCGCCGGGATCGTCTGGCTGTGGTTCGTCAACCTCTACAATTTCATGGACGGCAGCGACGGGCTCGCCGGCGGCGAGGCGGCGACGATCGCCCTCGGCCTCACGCTGTTCGCCGCGATCGGCGCCGGAGCGGACGCCGACGCCGCGGTGCGCGCCGGCTGCATCACTGCCGCGGCAATCGGCTTTCTCGCGTGGAATTGGGCGCCGGCGCGGATTTTTCTCGGCGATGTCGGCAGCGTCCCGCTCGGCTATCTGCTCGGCTACCTGCTGCTCGACCTCGCGGCCCGCGGCCGATGGCAGATCGCGCTGATCCTGCCGCTCTATTTTCTCGCCGATGCGACGATCACGCTGCTGCGGCGGCTGCTCCGCGGCGAGCGCATCTGGCGGGCGCATCGTGAGCATTTCTATCAGCAGGCCGTGCGGCGCGGCCTTGCCCATGCCGCCGTCGCGCGGCGCGTTATCGCCGTCAATCTCGGCCTGATCGCGTGCGGCTGGGCGGCGGAGAACGGCGCCGGCTTGTTCGCGCTCGCGGCAGCGATCGTCCTGGTCGGGGCGCTGCTGTTGTCCTTCGCGCGCGGCAAGCCGGTCTGACCGGGGCTCTTGCGGCGGGGCCGACCCATTGCCATACCCGACCATTCGCCGAAGGATCCGCCGATGACGACCTCTCCGCCCCCGCTGGGCCGTGCCCTCATTTCGGTCAGCGACAAGACAGGCCTCGTGCCGTTCGCGCGGGCGCTTGCCGAACGCGGCGTCGCACTGGTTTCGACCGGCGGGTCGGCGCGGGCGCTGGCCGAGGCGGGATTGCCGGTGACCGAGGTCGCATCGGTAACCGGCTTTCCGGAGATGCTCGACGGCCGCGTCAAGACGCTGCATCCCGCGATCCACGGCGGCCTTCTGGCGCGCCGCGACCGGCCCAACCACCTCGCTCAGCTTACCGCGCACGGGATAGCGCCGATCGACCTCCTGGTGTGCAACCTCTACCCATTCGCGGCGACGGCCGCCTCCGGCTCCGACCGCGAGACCTGCATCGAGAACATCGACATCGGCGGCGTTGCACTGCTCCGGGCCGCCGCGAAAAACCATCAATCCGTCGCCGTCGCGGCGGACCCGGAAGACTACGATCTGATCCTGCGGGAGATGGCGTTGCACAACGGCGGCGTCGGAATCGCCGTGCGCCGCCGGCTCGCGGCCAAGGCCTTCGCGCTCACGGCGGCCTACGACGGAGCCATCGCCGAATGGATGGCGCAGGAAGAAGGCCAGACCTTCCCCGAAACGCTCGTCGTCGCCGGCCGGCTGGCGGAAGTGACCCGCTACGGGGAAAACCCGCACCAGGCCGGCGCCTTCTACCGCACCGGTGAGGCCCGGCCGGGCGTGGCGACAGCGCGGCAGGTGCAGGGCAAGGAATTGTCGTACAACAATTACGCCGACACCGACGCCGCCTTCGAGGCCGTCGCCGAGTTCGCCGAACCCGCGGTCGTCATCGTCAAGCACGCGAACCCCTGCGGCGTCGCGCTCGGCGCGACATTGCGGGAGGCATGGGAGCGCGCGCTCGCCTGCGATCCGGTCAGCGCCTATGGCGGCATCGTCGCCCTCAACCGGCCGCTCGATGCCGCCGCCGCCGAGGCGATTGCGAGACTCTTCGTTGAGGTCGTGATCGCCCCCGCGATCGGCGACGACGCGGCCGCGGTCCTCGCCCGCCGCACGCAGCTGCGCCTCCTCGTCGCCGGCGGAATGCCCGACCCCAAGGCGCCCGGCCGCACGATCCGCTCCGTCGCCGGCGGCCTGCTGGTGCAGGAGCGCGACAGAGTATCCGCGACGCGCGAGAGACTTCGCGTTGTCACCCGACGGGCGCCGAGCGAGGCCGAAATTCGCGATCTGCTGTTCGCCGACACGGTAGCGAAGCACGTCAAGTCGAATGCCATCGTCTTTGCGCGCGACTGCGCCACGGTCGGCATCGGTGCGGGCCAACCGAGCCGGGTCGACAGCGTCAAGATCGCCGCCGCCAAGGCGGCTGAGTTCGCCGCCGCGGCCGGCTTGCCCGAGCCCTCAACACTCGGCTCGGTGCTCGCTTCCGATGCCTTCTTTCCGTTCGCAGACGGGCTGGAAGCCGCCATCGCCGCGGGCGCCACCGCCGCGATCCAGCCCGGCGGCTCGCGCCGCGACCCGGAAATCATCGCCGCCGCCGACGCCGCCGGCATCGCCATGGTCTTCACCGACCTCCGCCATTTCCGGCATTGAGGTCTCTCTGTCATCGCCGGGCGCGACCCGGCGATGCTCTTTTCGTCGTCCCGGCGCAGGCCGGGACCCACGCTTCAGCCGCTCGATCGCCGGGAAGCTGGATGCCGGCCTCCGCCGGCATAAGATAAGCCGGGCGGGAGTCTTGCGAACGTCAGGATCAGGACGGTAGACAGTCCCAAAAGATTGCCGGGTCATGCCGACTCGTGTGTGGCTCAACACGGCAGGCGGCCTACCCATGCGGCCGCAAGATCGCGTAGCATTGCCTCTCATCGAATTTGCGGAGGGGAGCGATGCTGATCGTCGAC
>Ga0070739_10004669_pt1 | contig 16053 bp, 14 predicted proteins | sample Coa_R1_7_FD_66445 | JGI IMG/M metagenome (GOLD analysis project Ga0070739, IMG submission 66445) | Surface soil microbial communities from Centralia Pennsylvania, which are recovering from an underground coalmine fire - Coalmine... | ecosystem: Environmental > Terrestrial > Soil > Unclassified ... | reverse complement strand
CCCTCACGCGTTGCTCCCGGACTTCGACGCGGCCGAGCCGCGAAGACCACTGCTGTCAGGCCCTGCCCGCCTGCGCGTCCGCCGGCGTCACGCCGGCGACGGCCCGTTCTGATCGGCAGGCGCGCCGCGCGCTTGAAGGGAAGCCGTCAGTCCCGGGTCGCGTCGAGCAGCGCCACGATCTCGGACGGCCCGAGCGGCTGGCGCGTCGGTTGCACGCCGAAGGGCGCGAGCGCGTCGGCCACGGCGTTGAACACCGCGGGCACCGAGCCGATCGCGCCGCCCTCCCCCATCCCCTTGTGCCCACCGGGGGTCGCGGCGGGCGTCTCGACGTGGCCGTACTCGATCGTCGGGACCTCGACGGCGGTCGGGAGGAGGTAGTCGAGGAACGTCGTCGTGAGCGGGTTGCCCTCGTCGTCGTAGACGACGTGCTCGTAGAGCGTGCCGCCGATGCCCTGGACCACGCCGCCCGCGATCTGGCCCTCGACGACCATCGGGTTGATCATCACGCCGCAGTCCTCGCTGACGACGTAGCGGGTCAACGTGACGTGACCGGTGTCGACGTCGAGGTTGCACGTGCACACGTGGCACGCGTTCGAGTACATGACGGGCGGCGCCTTGAACCGCGCGACGACCTCGAGGCCGGGCTGCGTACCGGGCGGGAGCGCGTCGGACGTCGCGTACGCGACCCGCGCGACGTCCGCGAGCGTGATCGCGCGCGACGGCGTGCCGCGCACCGAGATGCGGCCGTCCTCGACGTCCAGGTCATCGGGCGCGGCCTCCATCATGTGCGCGGCGATCGCGACGACCTTCTCGCGCACGTCGAGCGCGGCCTGGCGCGCGGCCGAGCTGAGGATCGGCGCGCTGCGGCTGCCGCCCGTCCCGCCCCCGAACGGCGCGACCTCGGTGTCGCCTTGGTGCACGACGACGTCGTCGACATGCACGCCGAGGTGCTCGGCGACGACCTGCGCGACCGTCGTCTCGAGGCTCTGCCCGTGCGAGCCCGACCCGACGAACACGTTCACGGTGCCGTCGGGCTCGACGCGCACGTTCGCGGCCTCGACGCCGAGCGCGCCCATCCCGGTCTGCGGCTCGATGTAGAGGCCGATGCCGATCCCCAGGTTTCGGCCCTCACCACGGGCGCGCGCCTGCTCGGCGCGGAAATCGTCGTAGCCGGCGAGCGCGACGGCCTGCTCGAGCGTCTCGGCCGGCGACACGTTGTCGTACACCATCCCGGTCGCGGTGGCGTACGGGAGCTCGTCGCGACCGATGACGTTGCGGCGTCGCAGCTCGAGCGGGTCCATCCCGATCGTGCGCGCGACGGCGTCCATCATCTGCTCGCGCGCGACCGTCTCCATCATCCACGGCCCGCGGTACGCGCCCCGCCCGCAGGTGTTCGTCCACACCGCGGTCGTCGACCAGCCGATGCGCGGGATGCGGTACGGCCCGGGAAACATCATCGCGACGAAGATCCCGGTGCCGCCGGTGCCGCCGTTGGCGTACGCGCCGGCGTCCTCGAGGTGGTCGACACGCGCACCGACGATGCGACCGTCGCCGTCGACACCGATGGTCGCGGTCACCCGGTCAGTACGCGCGTGGTTCGACGCGAGCAGGTTCTCGCGGCGGTCCTCGATCCACTTGACCGGACGGCCGAGGAGGTGCGAGGTGAGGACGACCGTCATCTCGTCGCGTGGCATGAAGTACTTCTGGCCGAACCCGCCGCCGACGTCCTGTTGCATCACGCGTACGCGGTTCTCGGTGATCCCCAGGATGCGGGCGCACGTACGCCGGACCTCGTGCGGGTTCTGGCTGGACATCCAGACGCGCAGCTCGCCCGCGTGCGCGTTCCAGTCGGCGACGACGCCGCGCGTCTCCATCGGTGTCGGCGTCTGCCGGTGCTGCACGAACGTCTGGGTGACGACGTGCGCCGCGTTCGCGAGCGCGTCGTCGAGCGCGGCATCCGGCGGCGTGGCCATCGTCGTCGCGACGTTCGACCCCAGCTCGGGGTGGACGAGGTTCTCGGTGTCGGCCGCGGCGCGCTCGAAGTCGACCACCGGGGTGAGCGGCTCGTAGTCGACCTCGACGAGCGCGCACGCGTCCTCGGCGACGTAGCGGCTCTCCGCGACGACGAGCACGATCGGGTCGCCGACGAAGCGGACGTCGTCCGCGGCGAGCGGGCGGACGGGTGCGGACGGCCCGTTCGTACCGTCGGCGAACATGCTCGGCACCATCGGCCCCGCGGGGCGACCGTTGAGCTCGCGGGCCGTGAGGACGGCGTGCACGCCGTCGAGCGCGCGTGCGGCGTCGACGTCGAGACGGGTGATGCGCCCGCGGGCGACGTCGCTGCGGACGAACGCCGCGTGCAGCATGCCGGGCACGGTGACGTCGTCGACGTAGCGGCCGTGACCCGTGACGAGGCGCGGGTCCTCCTTGCGCGTGACGGACTGGCCGACGAACCGACCCGCGGTGTGCGCCGGCGTGGTGGTCGTCATGCGGTGACGCCCGCGCCGGCGCCCGCATTGCGTTCGGCCACGCGTTCGGCCGCGAGGTGGACGGCCTTGATGATCCCCTGGTACCCGGTGCAGCGGCAGAGGTTGCCCGACAGCGCCTCGCGGATCTCGGCGTCGGTGGGGTGCGGGTTGTCGCGCAGGAACGCGGTCACGGACACGACGAAGCCGGGCGTGCAGAACCCGCACTGCAGACCGTGCGCGTCGCGGAACGCGGCCTGCACGGTGCTCAGCTCGCCGTCCGGTTCGGCGATGCCCTCGATCGTCGTCACGTCCGCACCGTCCGCCTGCACCGCGAACATGAGGCACGAGCGCACGGCCGCGCCGTCGACGAGGACCGTGCAGGCGCCGCACACGCCGTGCTCGCACCCGAGGTGTGTTCCGGTGAGCGCGCAGTCCTCACGCAGGAAGTCGGCGAGCGTCTTGCGCGCGTCGACGTGCGCGCGCCGTCGTTCGCCGTTCACGGTCATCGTCACGTCGAGCGCGGTCCCCTCGATCATCACGGTATGTCCTCCTCCGCCCGGCGGATCGCGTCTCGGAGCGTCTTGCCGGCGAGGTACTCCCCGACGCGGCGCCGGTACGAGGCTGACGCGTGCACGTCGTCGACCGGTGCGGTGTCGCGCACCGCGAGCGCGCCGAGCTCGCGCAGGTCGTCGTCCGACGCGGGGTGGGTGCCGACGAGCGCCTGCTCGGCGTCGGTCGCGCGGACGGGTGCCGGTCCCATCCCGAACAGCGCGATGCCGGCACGGGTCACGTTCGACGATCCGTCGAGCTCGACCGCGGCGATCGCGCCGGCGAGCGCGAAGTCGCCGTGACGGCGCGCAACCTCGTCGCACGCGAACCCGCAGCGGCCCTCCCACACGGGAAAGCGGACGGCGACGAGGAGCTCGTCGGCGCCGAGCGCGGTCTGCCAGGTCCCCTCGAAGAACTCTTGCGCGGGGACCTCGCGCGTCCCGCTGCTCGACGCGACGTCGAAGCGCGCGTCGAGCGCGAGTGCGACCGCCGGGTACTCGGACGCGGGATCGGCGTGCGCCAACGAGCCGCCGACCGTCCCCCGGTTGCGGATCTGGAAGTGGCCGATCAGCGGCGTCGCCATGGCGAGCAGCGGGACGTCGCGCGCGACATCGCCGTCGTGCTCGACGGTCGCCTGGGTCGTCATCGCACCGACGCGCAGCGTGCCGTTGGTGCGCGCGACGCCGCGCAGCTCGTCGACCCGGTTGAGGTCGACGAGATGCTCGAAACGCGCGAGTCGGAGCGCGAGCATCGGCACGAGGCTCTGCCCGCCCGCGAGCGGCTTCGCCTCGTCGCCGTGCCGCGCCAGGAGGTCGACGGCCTCCGCGATCGTGGTCGGCGCGTGGTACTCGAACGGTGCCGGCTTCACGGCCGGCAACCTACCCGGCTAGCCGCTCCAGCTGTCGAGGCGCTCGCCGCCCGGGTCGTCGACGGTGCGGCACTCGCGGCCGAGCAGCATCGTCGTCCGCACGGGTGGCTCGTAGCGGGCCCAGCCCGGCTCGCCGTCGCGCGCGAACGCGCACCACGCGGCTCGCATGCGCGTCGACAGCGCCTCGGCCTCCGTGCCGCCACCGACGAACGCGTGCCAGCCCTCGCGGTCGAACGTGCCGAACGTGAACGGCAGGTCCACGGCGTGACAGGCGCGCAGCGCGCCATCGTGCGCGGCGGCCGGCCACGTGAACACGTAGCCGTAGGTGCGGTTCCCCCGGCGCGCGTGCCCGTCGGCGACACGGCGCGCGGGAAGCGACATCTGCACGTCGGTCGTCATGTCCGACCAGAGATCGGCGGGCGACGCGCGGTGCGGCCGTGCCGTCCGCGTGTACGTGTCGACGACGGCGTCGACGTCGACCTCGTCACGCAGGCGCGTGACGTGCCGCGCGAGCGTCACCCGATCGGCCGGGAACGTGCTCGGGTCGAGGAACAGGCGCATCTCGTCCGCGGTGATCCCGATCACGAGGTCGACGCCGTCCGCCGAGCCGTCCGCGATCGCGACGTCGGGCGACGCGGTGACGACCGCGCCGTCGGCCACGGGATGGAACGGCATGAGGCCGACGCTCGGTAGGAGCGCCGCCGCGGCCTCGTCCTGCGCGGCGAGGATCCGCTCGACGGGGACGGCACGAAGCGCGTCGAGGTCACCGGGCCCGGCGCCGAGACACTCGGCGAACCGAGCCGCGACCTCTGCGGCGCGCTCGGGCGTGAGCGTGAAGTCGGTCGCGCCGCTCTGCGCGATCGCGCGATGGAACAGCCCGCGCGCCGCGGGTGCACTCAGGAGGTGCAGCACGCAGCCACCGCCGGCGGACTCGCCGAAGATCGTCACCCGGCCCGGATCGCCGCCGAACGCGGCGATGTTGTCGCGCACCCAGCGCAGCGCGGCGATCTGGTCGAGCAGGCCGCAGTTCGGCGCGTCGAGCGCGCAGAACCCGAGCGCGCCGAGGCGGTAGTTGCACGACACGACGACGACGTCGCCGTCGGCCGCGAGACGCATGCCGTCGTACGTCGCCAACGACGACCCGCCGAGCTGGAACGCCCCGCCGTGGAGCCACACCAGGACCGGCCTCCGTACGCCCGCATTCACCGCCGGCGTCCAGACGTTGAGGGTGAGGCAGTCCTCGCTCGTCTCGCCGACGGTCATGCCGGGCACGAGCCCGTTGAGCACGTTCGTGGGGCGCTGCGGTGCCGACGGGCCGAAGCGTGACGCGTCACGTGGCTCGCGCCACGGGTCGGGCGCCTCGGGCGCCGCGAAGCGCAGCGCGCCGACGGGCGGGCGCGCGAACGGGATGCCGCGGAACACGTCGACGGCGCGCCGGTCACGCTCGCGCACGACCGCGCCGAGCACCGGACCGCTCGTCGTGTCGACGACGCCCACCCGTCGTCCCCCTTCACGCCACCCGTGCGGTGGCCGTCAGCCGCCGTAGTTCATGCCGGTCGACCGCAGCAGCAACGGCGTCTTGGAGTCGTCGCGCACGCCCGCGTTCACGACCTCGGCGACGAACACGCTGTGGTCGCCGCGCTGCACCTTGTCCGTCACGCGCGCCTCGAACCAGTACGGCAGGTCGACGAGGAGCGGGCACCCCGTCTCCGGGCCGGGCTCGAACTTGTAGCCGTTCAGCTCGTCGCCCTCGACCTTCGTCGTGCGGAAGAACGCCTTCCCGATGTCGAGCTGGTCTTCGGCGAGCACGTTCACCGCGAGCTCGTTGGTCTTCAGCACGATGCGGTGCGTGTCGCTGTCGGTCTTGACGCCGACCATGATGAGCGGCGGCTCGAACGACGCCTGCGACAGCCAGTTGATCCCGGCCGCCGAGTACTCGTCGCCGTCCTTCGCGGTGACGACGAACAAGCCGTAGTTGATCGCTCGCAACGCGACCTTCTTCGCCTGCGGGTCCACGGGCTCCCTCCGCGATCGACGACTGGAGGGACCCTACCGCTGCGGCAGGCTCGACCGAGCGGGTGTCAGTGACGCTTCACTGAGCGCTGAGTCGGCTCTCGACCGACTGAGGCTTCACTGAAGCGTGAGTGACACGGGTCAGAGCTGCCGGCGGCCGCGCTCGACGACGGCGCCGCGTCGTGCCTCGATCGACGCGGGGTCGAAGCCGCCGCCCTCCCACGCCCGGCTCACGCGGTCCTCGATGACCCAGCCCTCCTCGAGCGTCGTCAGCGTGACCTCGTCGTATGTCTTGAACAGGCGGCGCACGCCGGCCTGGTCGTTCGAGACGATGTCGAGCGCGAGCGCGCGCGTGAACGGCAGGAGCTCGTCGTGCGGGACGACGTGGTTCACCAGCCCCCACGTGAGGGCCGTGTGCGCGTCGACGAAGTTGCCGGTCGCGCTCATCTCTCGCGCGCGCCGCACCCCGACGGACTGGCACAGCATCACGGTCAGACCCCAGCCCGGTTGCACGCCGACGCGCGAGTGCGTGTCGGCGAACCGGGCGCGCTCGGACGCGACGAGGAAGTCGCACGCGAGCACGAGCTCGAGCCCGCCCGTGATCGCCACACCGTTGATCGCGCCGATGAGCGGCTTCGTGCGGGGCGGGAGCGGGCCGCGGTACGGGAGCCGCCCGTCGTCGTCGGGCGGGTTGCCCGCGCCGACCTCCTTGAGATCGATCCCGGCGCAGAACGCGGGATCGGCGCCGGTCAGGATCGTCACGTCGACGTCGTCACGCGCGTCGAGCTCCGTGATGACGGCCGGGAGCCGGCGACGGACCGCGCTGTTGAGCGCGTTGCGCGCGTCGGGCCGGTTCAGGGTGACGACCGCGACACGGTCGGCAACGTCGACGAGGACGACGTCGTCGCTCATCGCCGCGCGCCGAGCAGCTCGGGATGGCGTGCCTCGACCATGCGCCGGATGCCGTCACGCCAGCCGACGCGGGCCTCGCCGACGAGCTCGTGCATGCGGGTGTTGTCGGTCGTGACGCTGCCGATCGTCGCGTCGGTCACCACGAACTCGGGCTCGAGGCCGGTGAGCTCACCGAGGTACGTGCACCACTCCTCGATGCTCGAGACCGGCCCGGCCCAGTTGACGATCGTCGCAGGGACGGACGCGATCTCGAGCAGGCGCGGGATCTGCCGGATGATGTCGTCCTCGTGGATCGGGTTGAACCGGTTCGGCTGCTCCGGGTGCAGTTGGATCGGCATGCCGTGGAGCATGAACTCGAGGTGCCATGCGGGCCAGCCGCCGTTGTCGCCGTACGGCACGTTGAGGCGGGCGATCGTCGTCGGCAGGTTCCACTGGCGGGCACCCAGCCGGGCCACGACCTCGGCCGAGATCTTGGCGATGCTGTACGTCGGCATCATCACGCGGTGGTTGTCGCCGAGCGGGTCCGTCTCCCGCAACGGGTGCTCGGGCCCCTGGTGCTGGTACACCGCGGTCGACGAGCACTGGAGGAACGCGGTCGCGCGCCGGCAGTGCGCCATCAGCAGACCGGTCGCCTCCGCGTTCGCGGCGAGGTCACGGTCCCAGTCGCCGTCGCCGCCCCGCACGACCGCGAGGTTCAGGACGTAGTCGAAGTCGTCCGGCAGCGCGTCGAACTCGCCCGTCGCCAGGTCGAGCGCGACGCAGTGCACACCGAGCGCGTCGAGACGCTCGCGAGCGGCCGGGTCCGAGAACCGCGCGACGCCCCACACGTCGTTGTCGCGCGCGAGTGCGCGCGTGATCGGTTCCGCGACCTGACCCGTCGGCCCGGTGACGAGGATCTTCTTCCCGCTGAGCGCGTCCGTCATCGCCCCGGAGACTACGTGGCTCGCCTCTCCGGCGACGGCGGCGGCTACTGCGTCGCGGTCGCGTGGGCGCGCTCCGCGATGCGGAGCACCGCGGCGAGGTCGTCGGTGGGCGGGTCGACCTGGAGCGTCGGGCCGTCACCGTGACGGAACAGCAGGCGCCGGGCGTCGCGGATGCCGGCGAGCAGCGCGTCGTGGCCAGGAATGCGGAACGCGAGCCGCAGCTCCATGTGCTCGCCGCTGACGAGGTACTGGACCTGGAGGCGAGCGGCGAGGGTGCCGAAGCCCTCCTCGGCGACGAACGTCCAGCGGCCCTGGTGCGGCGTCGGTTCGCCGGCCTCGGCGGCGGCCGCGAGGAGCGCGAGCGTCCCGCCCTGGTCGCCCGTCTCGGGGACGAGCACGTCGACGAGCGGCACCGAGCCCCGGCTGCCGTCACCCCGCATGCCCTCGACCCAGCGGGCGTCGGCGACGCGCAGGCAGTCGAGCGAGAGGGCGACGAGCTGTTCGGTGTTGCGGGCGACGGTGAGGTTCATTGCTTCCTCCGGTCGTGACGGCTGTCTGCCGTATCGGCAGGAGGCGCCACCCGGCTTGATGGGCCGATCGGCCCATTCGCCGACGCAGACATGCGGCACTCATGTACGGATTTCGACAGTGAGTGCCGCATCTTCGGGGGCCGGACATGCGGCACTCAGGTACGGATTCCGACACTGAGTGCCGCATCTTCGGGGTCAGAGGCCGTTGACCGTGAAGTCGTCGAACTCGAACTCGGCGTTGTCGCCCCGGATCCCGACCTTGCCCGGGCTCAGGATGGGCGGACCGCCGATGCTCCCGTCGTCGACGGCGCTCGCGACGAGCGTGTCGTTGGCGTAGAGCTGGATGATGACGGATCCGTTCGCGTTCGTGTCGATCGTCGCGAGCACGTGCTCCCACTGCCCGAACGGGATCGGGTGCGAGCCGGACTGGCCGAGGTCGTAGTACGTGCCGCCGTTGCTCGGACCGCCCGGGACCTTCTTCTTGATGATCGTCGTCCCGTCACGACGGTCGATCGACGCGTAGTAGAGCGAGTACTCGTTCTGGTAGCGGAGGAACACGTGCAGGCCGTCCCAGGCGACCGCGGGCGTCGTCGCGGTCGTCGTCAGCCCGAGCATGTCGAGATCGAACGACACGGCGACGTTGCCGAAGTCGTTCTCCTTGGTGGTCAACCGGAACACCGCGGAGTCGGTGCCGTTGGTCGACTGCGCGTTCGGCCCGACGTCGTCGGGCACGCCCGTGTACCCGTGGCCGTCGCGCGTGAACAGCGAGCCGCTCGTCATCTCCCAGTCGGGTGACACGACGGCGTCGGGCAGCGTCGGGTTCCAGTACGCGTACTCGTTCGTGACGAGCCCGTCGGGACGGTCGAACGCGTCCTGGAACAACGACGGCGGCGCGGACGCGACCGTCGTCGACGTGGTCGAGGACGTCGACGTCGACGTGGGGGTGGTGCTGGGCGACGTGGATGTCGACGTCGACGTGGCGGTCGGCGCGGTCGTCGACGTCGTGGACGGTGGGGGCGGCGGCGCGGCCGTGTACCCACTCCCGAGACACGACGCGAGCAACGCCGACGCGGCGACGAGGGGCAGGGCGAGCGCGAGCGGGCGGCGGAGCTGCCTCACGAGCGGGACCCGGACCGCGCGAATGTGCACGTCCTGTAGATCGGCACGGAGGCGCGGGAACTGGAACGCGCGTCGGCGTCCGGGCCGCGTCAGCGCACGGCGAGCGCGAGCACCGCGAGCACCGCGACGACGACCAGCAGCACGAGGCCGAGGCTCGACACCGCGAGCGTCCGCGCGCGGCGGCTGCGGCGGCGTGTGCGGCGGTCGGGTCGGGAGACGGCGTCCTCGACCACGACCGGCTCGGCCGCGCGGGTGGTCAGCCGGCCGGACCCGGCGAGGTCGGGCGCTCGGGTGCCGGGCAGCCGGAAGCCGGCGAGGTCGGGCCGGTCCCCGTCGCAGCTCGCCCGGGGCCCGTCGTCCTCGACCGCTGCGGACGCGTCCACGTACGGCTCCCTGTGCGGCTCCGCGTGCGGCTCCGTGTGCGGCTCGGTCACCGCGGGTCGCGTGCGCAGGAGGAACCGCCGCCGGCGGGGCAGGAGGTCCGACGACGGCGGCGGCAGGCCGATCATCTCGGGTGAGACCGGCAGCGGGTGCTCGCCGCCGGCCTCACCCGTCCCCTCGAGGACGACCGCGTCCGCGCCCTCCCGGGCGTCGATCTCGAGGTCGTCGTCGTGTTCCACGACCGGCCCGCGCACGATCTCGAGCTCGTCGCCGGGCCCCCGTGTCGTGTCGACGAGACGACGCACGTCCTCACGCGTCACGGGCAACTCCCTTCGGCCACGGGTCGACGACGAGCCGCTCACAGTCGCACGACGCTCGGGAGGTCCATCCCGCGGGTCACGCCCTGCGCGTCGAACACGAGCTCCGACGCGCGCGCGACCTCGCTGAAGTCGACACCGGGATGCGCGGCGAGGACGACGACGCAGTCCGCCTTCCGGAGCTCGTCCGGGTCGAGCTCGACGCTCTCGAGGTCGGCGCCGAACAGGTCGACGTGCGCGACGTACGGATCGTGGTACACGACGTCTGCACCCGCGCGAGCGAGACGTTCGATCACCGTCATCGCCGGTGACTCCCGGGTGTCGTTGACGCCGGGCTTGTAGCTCACGCCGATCGCGAGGACACGCGAGCCGCGGATCGGCTTGCCCGCCGCGTTGAGCGCCTCGCCGACGCGCTGCGCGACGTACGCGGGCATCGAGTTGTTCACTTCGAGCGCGTGCTGCACGAACCCGAGGCCGAACCCGCGCCGCTGCGCCGCGCGCCACGAGAGGTAGCTGGGGTCGATCGCGATGCAGTGACCGCCGACGCCGGGCCCCGGCCAGAACGGCATGTACCCGAACGGCTTCGTCGCGGCCGCCTCCAGCGCGGCCCAGATGTCGACCTCGAGGTCCGCGGCCGCGGTCGCGAGCTCGTTGACGAGCGCGATGTTGACCTGCCGGAACGTGTTCTCGATGAGCTTCGCCATCTCGGCCTCACGCGGCGACGGCGCGTGCACCACCTGGCAGCCGAGCTTCCGGTAGAGCAACGCGGTCAGGTGCTGCGCGGTCCCGCCGACGCCCGAGACGATCTTCGGGACGCGCTGCAGGTGCCAGGTGCTGCCCGGGTCGATCCGCTCGGGCGAGTAGCCGAGCGCGAAGTCGTGTCCCGACTTCAGCCCCGACCCCTCGAGGATGGGGGCGACGACCTCCTCGGTCGTGCCCGGGTACGTCGTCGACTCGAGCACGATCAGCTGGCCCGGTCGCAGCACCTCGGCGAGGTCGCCGGCGGCGCGCGTCACGAGCGACAGGTCCGGTCCCCCGTCCTTCAGCGGTGTCGGCACCGCGATGATCACCGCGTCCGCGGTGAGCAGCGCGAGCGGGTTGTCGGTGAGGCGCGCCCCGCGCAACGCCGCGAGGTCGTCCGCGGTCGTGTCGACGATGTACGACTCGCCGCGCTGCAGCGCGTCGATCTTCCGCGCGTCGGCTTCGACGCCCAGGACGTCGAAGCCTTCGCGCGCCGCCGCGACGAGCAACGGCAGGCCGACGTACCCGAGTCCGACGACGCCGATCGTCGCGGTGCGCAGCGCGAGCCGCTCGGCGAGGAGCTCCAGCGGCGCGGGCGCCGTGGACTCCCCCGTGCGGAGGTCGAAGACGTCGTCACGCTCCACACCGGCGTCGGCGACGTGCTCGAACGACAGGTCCGTCGTGGCCGCGACGGACGACACGCGGGTGATCGGTCGGTCCATGGTCTCCCCTCTGACGAACCCCCGTCGGCCCCGGCGGGCGAGGGCGAGGAGAGCGCGCGCGACCGGTAGCGAGCGCCGGGGCGCGTCGCCGCCTTGGTGGCCGCCGCGTGCCGACCTCGCGACTTGCCGGCACTGGGGACAGGGAGTGCATCGGCACCGGCCGGACGCTTTCTGTAGCGGCCGGACCGAATTTCGTCACGTTCCGTGCCCGTCACCGCGGACGAGAGCGGGCGGAAATGTGGACGTTCGCCTCAACCCGCCCGGTTCGCGCGCCGATGGCGACAGACGTGAACGGCAAGCAGGCCCGCATCCTCGCCGGTGTCGCCGGCGTCGTCGCCCCGGTCGCCGCGTCCGCGCTCGCGGTGGCACGCGCGATCACGTCGTCGCGGCGGGAGATCGACCGGCTCGAGCGCGCGCTCGCGTCGGCGGAGGCGGACGCCCGGCGTGTCGCGGACGACCTCGTCGACCCCGAGACCGGCCTGCTCGACTCGCGCTACTTCACGGCCGCGCTCGAGCAGCGCGTCGCCGCGGCCCGTCGCAAGCTCCAGCCACTCGCCGTCATGCTCGTCGACGTCGACACCGAGCACGGCAGCGTGCTCACCTTCGCGGAGCAGGCGGCCGTCATCCGCGACACGCTCCGCGAGGCCGACAGCATCTGCCGGATCGGCGTCAACCGTCTCGGACTCATCCTGGAGGAGGCGACCGAGTTCGGCGCCGTGTTCGCGATCGAGCGGATCCGGATGTCGGTCAACGGCGCGGGCGGCGACGAGGAGCACCTGTGGGCCGGCGTCGCCGGCTACCCGAGCCACGCGCTCGACGCCCCGCAGCTCCTCGAGCGGGCCGCGACCGCGCTCGAGCGGGCCCGCAGCTCCGGCCGGGGCTGGGTGCGCGTCGCCCGCAGCACCGAGTAGCGCGAAGTACCACCACGCTCGCTCGCGGCCTCGGTTGGTACACAACTCGCGGTCAGAGGCGCGAGTTGTGTACCAACGCGGCGACTCAGGGGTGGCCGGGGCGCAGCGTGCGGAGCGGTTGGCCGTCCGTCCACGCGGCCGGGTCGCCTGGGCGCCAGTGCCCGCCGGGCACGGCCTCGGTCCGCAGACGCCCACGGGCGAGCTCGAGCGCGGCGTCCTCGGGTGTGACGCCGCGCTCGCGCGCGACCCGCAGGACGCGTGCCGTCGTCTCGCCGATCGCCGCCGCCCGCTTCAGCGCGCGCTCCCGTGAGTACCCCGTGAACTCCTCGGCGATGTTGATGATCCCGCCGGCATTGACGACGAAGTCGGGTGCGTAGACGATCCCGCGCGCCGCGAGGGCGCCCGCGACGGACGGGTCGGTCAGCTGGTTGTTCGCCGCACCGACGATCGCACGGCACCGAAGGCGGGGCACCGTCTCGAGCGACGTCACGCCGCCGAGCGCGCACGGCGCGAGCACGTCGCACTCCTGCTCCAGGACGTGCTCGTGCTCGACGACCTCCGCGCCGTGCTCGTCCGCGACGGCCGACGCGCGCGACGTGTTCACGTCCGCGACCGCGACGTCGGCGTGCGAGTCACGCAACAAGGCGACGAGATGCGCGCCGACGTGGCCCGCGCCCTGCACGACCACACGACGCCGACGCAACGACGGGTCGCCGAACACCTCGTCGCACACCGCGTGCATCGCGTGGAGCACGCCGACCGCGGTGACCGGTGACGGGTCGCCCGAGCCGCCGCGCTCCTCCGCGACGCCCGTCACCCACGGCGTCTCCTCCGCGATGACGTCCATGTCGCGCGTCGTCGCGCCGACGTCCTCCGCGGCGATGTAGCGCCCACCCAGCTCGTCGATCGCGCGCCCGAGCGCGCGCAGCAACGCCTCACTGCGCGGCGCGTCCGGGTCGTCGACCATGACGACGGCCTTCCCGCCCCCCTGGTGCAGCTCGGCGACGGCCGCCTTGTACGTCATCGCCTCCGACAGCGCGAGCACGTCCCGGACGGCATCGGCCTCGGACGGGTAGCGCCAGAACCGGATGCCGCCGAGCGACGGGCCGAGCGCGGTCGAGTGGATCGCGATGACGGCGCGCAGCTCCGAGGCGCGGTCGGCGACGAACACGACCTGCTCGTGACCCGCACGCGCCATCGCGTCGCCGATGGAACGGCCGTCCACGCGACCGGCTCAGTACGCGAGCAGCGCGCGGAGGTCGCGCGCGATGTCGGGGACCTGCGGGAGGATCGCCTCTTCGAGCGTCGGCTCGTACGCGACGCAGGTGTCCGTCGCCGCGAGCCGCCACACCGGCGCGTCGAGCAGCTCGAAGCACTCGTCCGCGATCCACGCCGCGACCTCGGCGCCGAACCCGGCCGTCAGCGTGTCCTCGTGGACGACGAGCACGCGGCCGGTGCGCGTGATCGAGTCCGCGACGATCTCGTGGTCCCACGGCGTGATCGTCCGCAGGTCGACGATCTCGACGCGCGTCCCGTCGGGATCGACCTCACGCGCCGCGAGCACCGACCGGTGCACGGTCGCACCCCAGGTCACGACCGTCACGGCGTCGCCCCGCGTCACGTAGGTGCCCCGGCCGAACGGGACGCACCAGCCCGCGGGCGGGTACGGGTCGCGGTTGTAGCCCTGCCGGTACAGGTGCTTGTGCTCGAGGAACAGCACCGGGTCGTCACAACGGAACGCGCTGCGTAGCAGCCCCACGGCGTCACGCGCCCGCGACGGGAACGCGATCAGCAGCCCGGGCACATGGGCGAAGATCGACTCGCCGCACTGCGAGTGCCAGATGGCGCCGCCCGTCAGGTATCCGCCGATCGCGACGCGCAGCACCATCGGGCACGCGAACGCGCCGTTCGACCGCCAACGAACGGTCGCGGCCTCGGAGCGGATCTGCTGCATCGCGGGCCACACGTAGTCGAAGAACTGGATCTCCGGAGACGGGCGCAGGCCGCGGATCGCCTGCCCGACCCCGCGCCCGACGATGTTCGCCTCGGCGAGCGGCGTGTTGTAGCAGCGCGCGATCCCGAACTCGCGCTGCAGCCCGAACGTGATGCCGAACACCCCGCCCTTGCCCGGCACGGCGTCGAGGACACGCGGGTCCGCGTCGGCCACGTCCTCGCCGAACACGCGGATGCGCTCGTCGCGCGCCATCTCGTCGCGCAGCGCGCGGTGGATCGCGTCGCCGAACGTGACCGTGTCGCCGTCGCCGGGGTCGCCGTCGGTGTCGGCCACGGGCGGCTCCGACGGCGCTTCGCCGAGCACGCACGCCGTCGCCGGCCCGTACACGTGGTCGACGACCGTGCGCGGGTCGGGACGCGGCGCGCTCAGGGCTTCGCGCGCCGCTTCGGCGACGATCTCCTTCGCCTCCTCGTGGATCGCGGCGACGTCGTCCTCTCCCAGGACGCGCGCCTTCAGGAGCGCGACCTCGAGGTTGTGGATCGGGTCGTGGCTGAGCTCGTCGGCGAGCTCGTCCGGGTGGCGATACTTCTTCTGGTCGTCGGACAGCGAGTGCGCGTACGGGCGGGTGACCTTCGCGTGGATCAGCGTCGGCCCTGCTCCCGCGCGCACGTGCGCGATCGCGTCGGCGCCCTTGCGCCGGCTCTGGAACCAGTCGCGCCCGTCGATCTTCACCACGTGCAGGCCGCGCACACCGCGCACGAGCTCGGAGATCGGTGCCGGCGCCTGATCGGCCGCGCGCACCGAGATCGCGTATCCGTTGTCGGCGACGACGTACAGCAGCGGGAGGTGCAACCGGCACGCGGTGTTGAGGCTCTCCCAGAACTCGCCCTCGGAGGTCGCGCCCTCGCCGAGCGACACGTACGTCACCTCGTCGCCCTGCGCGGTGCAACCAGGGAGATCCCGTCGCACGATGTACCGGCTCGCCTCCGCGCACCCGACCGCGGGCAGGCACTGGCTGCCCGTCGGGCTGCTCTGGGTGACGATGTTGCGCGACGCGTCGCCCCAGTGGCACGGCATCTGCCGCCCGCCCGAAGCCGGGTCGTCGGCCGACCCGACTGCCTGCAGCAGGATCTCGCGCGGCGTCACGCCGAGCCCGAGCACGAGCGCGCGGTCGCGGTAGTACGGGAAGAACCAGTCGTGGCCGGGCCGCAGGGACCGCGCGAGCGCGAGCAGCAACGCCTCGTGGCCCGCGCCCGAGATCTGGAAGTACACGCGGCTCTGCTGGCGCAGCGCGATCTCGCGGTCGTCGAGCGCGCGGGAGATGCAGGCGAGGCGGAGGTCGGCGACGGCCTCGTCGAGGTCGACACCATGGTGCCGGCGTTCCCTGACGCTCATGGTCCCTCCACGGCGAGCGTGCGCTCACGGTAGCCAGCGGGAGCCACTACAACGTTCACGTGCCCGACGACGTGCTGCCCTGGCGCAGACGGCCACCCCGGCGCGTCGCCACGCGCACGTTCCTCTCCCCGGCGGTGCGCGCCGCGGCCGCCGCCCGCGGTGTCGACGTCACCTCGCTGCAGGGGAGCGGCCTCGACGGCCGTGTCACCCGCGACGACGTCGCGCGGATGCGCGACGAGGTCGTCCCGCT
>Ga0070739_10004667_pt1 | contig 16056 bp, 16 predicted proteins | sample Coa_R1_7_FD_66445 | JGI IMG/M metagenome (GOLD analysis project Ga0070739, IMG submission 66445) | Surface soil microbial communities from Centralia Pennsylvania, which are recovering from an underground coalmine fire - Coalmine... | ecosystem: Environmental > Terrestrial > Soil > Unclassified ... | reverse complement strand
CTCACCGACGAGGCGACCGATGATTGGGAAATGCCACTCCTCGGCCAGCCGCTCCATCTCGCGCAGCACCGGCTCGTCGTGCCGGGACGCCAGCTCGCGCATGTAGCGTTCGGCGCGCGGGTCAACGGGTTCGAAGGTCATGGATCACCTCCTCGGGCAAATCCCGGATTCACGCGGGCAGGTCAAACGAGCTCATCAGCAGGTCGTGGGCGCCGTCGAGGCGCGCCGTCCAATCGTCGTGGTGCGTCAGGTCCGCGATGATGGTCCCGAGCAGCGTCGGTAGCGTGATGTGTCCGGTCGGCAGGCGAGCCTTGGCCAAGCGGCCGACGCGCCGGCGGAAGGGAGGCGGCAGGGCCGGATGCGCGAGGCCGCGTCCGCTGTGCAGGTGCGGATTGGCGATGGGACTGCGGCTCACCGGGTCGGGATGCCACTTGTAGATCATGACCTCGCGCTCGTCAGCGTCGCTCAACTGGTACGTGTAGGTGGTGGTGCGAACCCGCCACTGGTCACTCCCGGCGCCGCTTGCAACAAGCACGTCGAGGAGGCCCATCGTGAGGAACCGCTCTTGTCCGAGAACGATCGGATCTTCGCTCACGACCACGGTGTAGCTGTCCCCTGGCAGAGATGGCCTCTGCCCGCGAACGACCACCGATGAGACGCAAGACAGGGCCCTCTGGACGGCGTCGATGTACGCGTCCTCAGCCGCCCGCCGGGTTCTACCGGCCACAGGACCGCAGCGGCATGACGTAGACGACCGAGGGCTCATCGGCGTCCAGTTTGCCGTCCCGCCAGCGCCGCAGAAAATCCTCCCCACCGACACCGAACTTGCGGCGCGCCGGGCGGTCGAACACTTCGTCCGCCTCGGTCTCCGTCATCCACCTGATAGCCTCCCACAGCCCGGACAGCAACGCCTGATCGCGATCCGGCTCCTCGGCGACCGTGAACCAGCCGTGGGTCGGGGTGCGCCAATCGAGGAGGTCAACGGTCCACGCGCCCGGCCCCCCGTCCACCCGCGGCTCCCACCCGCGAGCGCGGATGCCGTCCAGGATCGCCGGCTCGTCGTACCGACCATCCGCGCCGGGATGCACGCCGCGCTGGGCCATGAAGTCGCGGACGTACTCCATGGAGTCAATCCGGTGGGTTAGCTGCGTCGCCATCGTCGATTCTCCGCGCTGCCGACTCGTCGCACGTGCCTGGTCGCCGCCGGCTGTCGGTAGTCTGCCGTATCCGCACCGCGGTCGCTAGCCCCGCCACGCACGAGCCCACTCAGGCGCTCCCGGTGGCGCGCCCCAACACACTCGGCGGACCCATCACGTTTCGTCCCGCACGGAATGTCGGGGCAGCGGCTTGCCCTGCCCTTCTCCGCAGGCAACGGCGTTTCCCATTGGAAGGGCAGGGCAAGCCGCTGCCCCGACACGGATGGTTCGAAAGATCGCCACCAAGCGCACCGACTGGACGCGCATCCGTACAGGCCAGGCCCAGCGGGTTGTCGTCGCTGCCCAACGGTCGCGGCATGACGGATGCAGCAGCTTGCGCGATCATGTCGCCGCGATGGCCCGGGCGACGCAGGAGCAGGAGGAAGCCGATGACCGCGACCACCGTCACACCGCTCACCCAGCGCCCGGAGTGGCAGGCGCTGCAAGACCACTACAACCAGATCAAGGATGTCCACCTGCGGCAGCTCTTCGCCGAGGACCAAGACCGCGGCCGGCGCCTGGCGGCCGCGGGTGCCGGCATCTACCTCGACTATTCCAAGAATCGCCTCACCGACGAGACGATGCGGCTGCTGCTGGCGCTCGCCCGGTCGTCGCACCTGCGGGAGCGGATCGAGGCGATGTTCACCGGCCAGAAGATCAACGTCACCGAGCGCCGCGCCGTGCTCCACGTCGCCTTGCGGGCGCCGGAGGGCGAGCGGATCGAGGTGGACGGCCAGAACGTCGTGCCGGCGGTGCACGGCGTCCTCAAGAAGATGGCCGCCTTCGCCGACAAGGTCCGCGCCGGAGAGTGGCGGGGGCAGTCGGGCAAGCCGATGCGCAACGTCATCAACATCGGCATCGGCGGCTCCGACCTCGGTCCGGCCATGGCGACGGAGGCGCTGCGCTACTACAGCGATCGCCAGCTCAACGTGCAGTTCATCTCCAACGTGGACCCAACCGATTTCGTGGAGACGACGCGCGGCCTCGACCCGGCCGAGACCCTCTTCATCGTTTCGTCCAAAACGTTCACCACGCTCGAGACGATGACCAACGCCAACGCCGCCCGTGCGTGGTGCCTGCGCGCGCTCGGCAGCGAAGACGCGGTCGCCAAGCACTTCGTCGCGGTCTCGACGAACGCGGCCGAGGTGCGGAAATTCGGCATCAACCCGGAGAACATGTTCGAGTTCTGGGATTGGGTCGGCGGCCGCTACTCCTTCGACTCCGCGATCGGGCTCTCGCTCATGATCGCGATCGGTCCGGAGCACTTCCAGGCGCTGCTCGCCGGCATGCACGCCATGGACCAGCATTTCCGCACCACGCCGTTCGAGCGCAACCTGCCGGTCCTCGTCGGCTTGGTCGGCATCTGGTACAACAACTTTTTCGGCGCGCAGACGGTGGCAATCCTCCCGTACAGCGACTACCTCGGTCGCCTCACCCCCTACCTGCAGCAGCTCGACATGGAGAGCGACGGCAAGAGCGTGGATCTGGAAGGGAACCCCGTCACCTACCAGACCGGGCCGATCATCTGGGGGCAGCCGGGGACGAACGGTCAGCACGCCTTCTACCAACTCATCCACCAGGGGACGAAGCTCATCCCCTGCGACTTCATCGGCTTCTGCCAGACGCTGAACCCGCTCGACCACCAGCACGACCTGCTGATGGCGAACTTCTTCGCACAGACGGAGGCGCTCGCCTTCGGCAAGACGGCGGAGGAGGTGCGGGCCGAAGGGATCCCCGAGTTCCAGGTGCCGCACCGCACGTTTGCCGGCAACAAGCCCTCGACCACGATCCTGCTCGAGCGGCTGACGCCGCGCTCGCTCGGCACCCTGATCGCCCTCTACGAGCACAAGGTCTTCGTCCAGGGGACGATTTGGAACATCAACTCGTTCGACCAGTGGGGCGTCGAGCTGGGCAAAGCCCTCGCCCAGCGCATCGTGCCGGAGCTGACGGCGCCGCAGGAGCCGGTGCTGCACCACGACAGCTCGACCAACACCCTGATCCAGCACTTCCGGGCCGAGCGGCGGGCCGGTGGCTGACACCGGCCGCCTGGCACGCCGGTTGCGCGGTCGTGAGCGGGACAACGCACGACCCTGGAGGTAGCTCATGAGCGAGAATGGTTTGGCAGTTTTTGATACGACGATCCAAGAGACGAACGAGTGGCTGGACGGGATCATGGCCGGATTGGGCACGACCGACCGCCAGATGGCCTACGACGCCATGCGCGGCGCTCTGCACGCGTTGCGCGACTTCATCACCCCGACCGAGGCGGCGAACCTCTCGGCGCAGCTGCCGATGCTCGTGCGCGGCATCTACTACGAGGGCTGGAAGCCGACGAACGCGCCGGCCCAAGCCCGCTCCCGTGCCGACTTCCTCGATCGCGTCGGCATGGCCTTCCGCGACTCGTTCCCTGTATCGCCCGAGCGCGCGGCCCGTGCCGTCTTCGCCGAGTTGGACCGTCGCGTCACGCGCGGCGAGATGGACGAGGTGCGCAACCAACTGCCGAAGGACGTGCGCGAGCTTTGGCCGCCCGTCGTCATGCCGGGCAATCCCGAGGTGACCGGCGCCCAGCAGCACGGGCAGTTCCGCGAAACGGTGCAATAGGGCGATTCGGGCGCGGCCGGCGGCGGACGGGGTAGGGGCGCGGCTTGCCGGGAGCGGGCGCGTCGGCGTCGCCCGCTGCGCCAGGCCGTGGGCGGCGCCGGCGCGGCGCCAGGGGATAGGCGCCAGCAGCCGTCTACCGCGCCCTCACGCTCCCCGTGCTGCCGCCGCGAACACGGGCAGCGCACGCTCGATCATGGCATCGGTGGCGGTGAGCGAGATACGGAAGTACCCGGGCATCTCCACTGTCGTCCCCGAAAGGACGAACACGTCACGCCGGGCCAACGATTCGGCGAAGGCGACATCGTCCGGGATCGGGCAGCGGGGCAGCAGGTAGAGGGTCGCTTCCGGCGTGTGCAGCTCGTAGCCCATGTCGCGCAGCGCCGCCACCATGCGATCGCGCTTGCGTTGCAGGTGCGCAATATCAATCAGCAGCGGCTCGATCTCCGGCAAGGCGTACTGCATCACGGCGTCCGGCAGGCTCATGCCGTGCGTGATCGCCGTCAGCAGGAGCGCCTCCCTCACCCGTTCCGCCAGCGGCATGCCCGGCGGCAGCGCGACGTAGCCGAGGCGCTGTCCCGGCGCCAGCGTGCTCGTGCTGTAGGTGTGGATGAGGAAGCTGGCGGGGTAGAACCGGCCCGGCGTCGGGAAGGCGTTGCCGTCGAAGAGGATGCGGCTGTACGCCTCGTCCGAGATGAGGTAGATCGTGTGGCCATGGTGGGCCGAGGCTGCGGTGAGAGTCTCGGCCAGCCGCTGCAGGGTGGCGGATGGGTAGATCTTGCCGGTCGGGTTGTGCGGCGTTTTGATCAGCACGACGCGCGTGCGTGGCGTGATCGCGCCGGCAATCGCGTCGACATCGAGATCGAATGTGTCGGCCTGCACGCGCACGCGCACCGGCGTCGCGCCCGTGGCGAGGATCAGCGCCTCGTAGAAGAACCAGGGCGGGCTGACGAAGATCGCCTCGTCGCCGGGGTCGAGCACCGCGCCGAGCGCGAGCGCCAGCCCGCCGAAGGCGCCGCGGCAGAGAACGATGTCGTCAGGGGTGAAAGCGAGCCCCAGCCGGTCACCGAGCGCCGCCGCTGCCACCTCCTGCGCCCGCCGGTCCAGGAACTTGTAGGCGAACCAGTCCTTGTCCTGCGGCACGCTCCAGCGCGTGAGGGCCGCGACGTAGGGAGGCAGCGCCAGCTCCTGCGGATTGCCGGCGGTGAAGTCGGCGCTCTCGGCGGTCATCGGATGGCGTTCCCATCGCGCCAGCATTTCGAAGAACGGCCGCAAGGCCGAGCCGACCGCGCCGATACGACGAGACGGTCCGGGAAACGACATCGGTCATGAGCGATCTCCTCTCGCGCGCGATTCATCGAACGTGGCGTTGTCGCGCGCATCTTAGCATCGGACGCGGGTGCGACGACTCGCCGCGGTCGTCGTGCGCGGCGTTCGGCCGCGTGGCTCCGCGCAGCGCCGTTCCGGTCTCCGCGCGCGGGCGACCGGTGATTGCCGCGTGCGGCCACGCCGGCCGGCGCGTTGTCGCGCGGCGGTCAGAAGAATGTCGCGCGTCGTCGCGCCCAGATGGGCATCCATGCGCCAGTTATTGACAACAATTGGGGGTGAGCGTACAATCTGACCGTGCAGTCCGTAACGTACGCCGTGAGCGGCGCGCGAGCCACGGTCGGAAAGGAGCCAGGGTGGACGGCGAGCGCCAAAACTACCAGGAAGTGATCGACCAGGCGCTCGATCTGGTCTACGCGCAGCACCATCGGCTCACGGATCAGCTCTATCCGGATCGGGTGGGGTGCCGGGATCTGACCATCGAGCAGATGCGCCAGGGGCAGCTCGGGCAGGATCTGAAGAAGCTCGCGATGCTGGCGCAGGGTCAGATCAAGGAACCGAAGGAGAAGGTGCTGCAGGCGATCGACTCGGTCGTACAGCTTCTCTTCTGGCCGATCGCGGCCGAGGACTATTCGGTGCCCCGCTCCTTCTGGGACACCGGGTTAGGCAAGATGCTGGCGCTGGCCAAGTTCCGCGCCTTCGAGCCGCACGAGCTCGTCAGCATCGGCAGCGCCGCCCAGCAGCTCAACGTCACGCGGCCCACGATCTACCGCTGGATGGACGAGCGCCTGCTCAACTACGTGCGCGATGACATGAGTGGCCGCACCTACGTCGTTCGCCGCGACATCGACACGCGCAAGAGTGTCGTGGACCACGACGCCGTAGCAGCCGAAAGCGCCTGACTCCCGCGCGAACGCAAGAGACGACAAGACCGCCGCCGGATCAACCGGCGGCGGTTTTGCATCTTCGATCACGCGCAGCGTCACGTTCTGGCGCTGCTCCGGCCCGTTGGAAGAAGCCTCCCGCCCCCGCTTCGGCGGTGACGTCCGGCGCAATGCCGCAGGTCCAACTTGCCCCGGCATGAGGAAGATTCGCCAGCGGGGAGTGACCCAAGGGAAGCGGATCCCGACTGCGACCCGGCGGAGTGGGAACGGCGCCGCCCCCATCGAGCTTTTACCCACGCGCGCTTGAGACTTTGACCGGCCGCGTCCGGCGGCCAGCTCACGCTCGGAGCGAATGTCTTCGAACGGGCCGATGCCCGGCGGCGCTCCGCGTAGCGATCCCGCACCCGGCTGCCGGCATAATCCAGGTCGAGCGGGGCGTCCAGTGTTGGTGAGCGCAGTTGCCCTGCGGGACCGAGGATTCCAGCGAGACGGCCACCGGAGCATCGAGGGGGCCGGACTTGGGCGGGTCGAGCGTGCGGGGGCTCCGGGGCGGGCAGGTGGCAACAATGCCCCCAGCCTACCCCTCCCCGCGCCTCCCTGCGGTCGGTTTTCGCCTATCCTACGGATGTACCGGGCTCGCGGGCGGCGCGGAGGCAGCGTGTTCGACGACCAGGCCGAGTTTCGGGAGCGGTTCGAGTGGGGCGAGGCCGGCGTTCGGCGGTTGGCCCCGGGCACGGACGTGGTCGTGGTCGTCGACGTCCTCAGCTTCGCTACCGCGGTCGACGTGGCCGTCGGTCGCGGCGCCACCGTCTTTCCGGCCTGTTGGCACGACGCCAGGGCGGCGGCCTTCGCCGCGCGGGTCGGGGCGGTGCTGGCCGGCGACCGGAGCGCCGGGGACCGGAGCGTTCCGTACTCGCTCGCCCCGACCTCGCTCCTGGCGATCCCGCCGGGCACGCGCCTAGTGCTGCCGTCGCCGAACGGCGCCGCGCTGGCGCTCCTCGCGGGCGAGATCGGGGCCATGGTCCTGACCGGGTGCCTGCGCAACGCGGCGGCCGTGGCGGCTGCCTGCCGCGCCCACGGCGGCACCGTCGCGGTGGTCGCCGCGGGGGAGCGCTGGGGGCACTCGGGGGACCGGTCGGGATCGCTGCGGCCGGCGGTCGAGGACCTCGTTGGGTTGGGCGCAATCCTGGCCGCACTGGCCCCCTCCCGCCCGTCGCCGGAGGCGATGGCGGCGGTCGCCGCCTTCCGCGCTGCGGTGCCCAACCTCGGTCGGTTCCTCGCCGAGTGCGCCTCGGGCCGCGAGTTGCGCGAGCGGGGCTTTGGGCCGGACGTAGCCGTGGCCGCCCAACTCGACGTCAGCAGGACCGTCCCCCACCTCCGCGGCGAGGCGTTCGAGCCCTGGGCACCGTGAGCGCCCCGGAGCGCATTTCACCACGCTGGATTTTGTATGGGCTGGGATTGCCATGCCCAGCCTCGCCGCCGCCGCCGACGCAGGGCATGGCAAGCCGCGGCCCCTGCACACCGACGTCATCGCCCCCGCTCGGTCCGGGCGCGCCGGCAGCGGCCACGTCGCGCAATCCATGCAGATCCTCGACCGCGACCACGCGGCCGTCGCGCACGTAGCGGCGCGGCACCCGCGGCGCGATGCCTGTCGCAATCTCGTAGGCGATCGTCCCGACGAGATCTGCCAGCTCGTCGAGTGTCGGCGCGCCGCACGCCGAATCGCCCGCCACGACGACCGAGTCGCCGATCCGCGCCGCCACCCCGTCCGGGACCGCGACCACCGTTTGATCCATGCAGACCCGGCCCCGCACCGGCCCGCGTCGCCCCCCAATCCCCATCCAGGCGCGGGACGAGAAGCCGCGGCGATAGCCGTCGGCGTAGCCGATCGGCACCAGCGCGACGCGCTCTGCGCGCGCGGCGCGGTAGGTGCGGCCGTAGCTAACGGTGTCACCCGGCGCCAATGAGGTCACCCGCGCGATGCGGGTGTGCAGGCTGAGGATGGGCCGCATCCCCGGCGGCAGCGCGATTTCCGGCGACGGCGCGATGCCGTAGAGGGCGATGCCAACCCGCACGAGGTCGTAGCCGTAGCGCCGCGAGCGCAGGGCGGCGGCGCTGTTCGCGGCGTGGACCACCCCTGGTCGCACCCCGACGCGGCGCAGCTCCCCGATGCACCAATCGAAGCGAGCCGCCTGCTCGCGGGTGAAGGTCTCGTCCGCCTCGTCGGCGGCGGCAAAGTGGGTGAAGACCCCCCCCAGCGTCAACCCCGGGGTGTGGGCGATGTCGACCGCGATCCGCGGGGTGTCCGCGGGGTCGGCGCCGAACCGATGCATGCCGGTATCCACCTTCAAATGAACCCCGGCGGGACCGGCCGAGTCGCCGCGCCGAACCGACGCGGCGATCGCGTGCGCCATCTCCAGATCCCCGACGGCGAGCGACAGGTTGGCCTGCAGCGCCGGCGCGATCTCGGAGACGTGGATGGGACCGAGCACGAGGATGGGCCCGACAAGCCCGTCGCGGCGAAGACTCACCCCCTCGTCCACCGTGGCCACGCCCAGCCACCCCGCCCCGGCCGCGACGGCGGCGCGGGCGACCATCGTGGCGCCGTGACCGTAGCCGTTGGCCTTGACGACCGCCATGAGCAGCGTGCCGGGGCAGAGAACGGCGCGGATTGCCTGTACGTTCACCGTCAGCGCGTCGAGATCCACGCGCGCGTAGGTGGGGCGGCCGCCGACGTCGGTGCCGTCCGCCGCCGCGACCCCGATCGGTTCTACCGCGCCGGTCGCCGGCGGCACGTCACCGCTCCGCGGACGGAAGCGTTCCGCTCGCTTGCTCGTCCGCGAGCTCGTCCAAGCGCGCGATGACGCGCACCAGGTCGGCGCGGGAGACGATGCCGACGAGGTTGAGCTGGTCGTCCACGACCGGTACCGGATTGACGCGCTTGTCGACCATCAGCGTTGCCACCTGCTCCAAGGTGGCGGACGCCTTGATGTTGTAGACGGGGGAGGTCATGAGCTGGCCGGCGGTGACGGCGAGGACCTGGCGCAGCTCCTGCTTGAAGTCGCGCCCGGCGTCGGCCACAAACACGGCGCCGAGGACGGGGATGACCGGCGGCACGTCTACCGTCGCCTCGCGCGCGATCATGTCGGTCTCGGTGATGATGCCGACGATCTCGCCGTTCTCCACCACCGGCACGCCGGCCAGACCGTGCTCGGCCATGATGCGGGCCACGGTCGGGATCGAATCGTCCGGCGATACAGTCGGCACGTCGCGGCGCATGATCTCGGTCACCAACGGATCAGGCATGGACTCCCTCCCGTGCCCGCTCGAGCGCGGCCGTCTCCTCCGCGATGGCGAGGGGCAGGTCGGTCGCGATCAGACCGAGCGTGCCGACCCGCCGCTCGACGCGGCGGGCGGCGCGACAGCCGACGTAGATGGCGAGCGCGGCGGCATCGAAGGGCGACAACCCTTGCGCCAGAAAGGCGCCGATGCTGCCGGCGAAGACGTCGCCCGAGCCGGCGGTTGCCAGCGAGGCCGGCGCCTCCGGCGAGACCGCGGTCTGCCGGCCGTCCGAGACGGCGGTGTAGCCATATTTGAAGACGACGACCTGATTCCAGACCCGGGCCGCCTCGCGCACGGTTTTCAGCGGGTCGGCGATCACCTGGCGCGGCTCCTGCCCGCGCAGGCGTGCCATCTCGCCCGGGTGCGGCGTCAGTACCGCCTGCCCCGGCTCGAGCCACTCCCACCATTTGTCCTGCCGCGCGAGCCAGTTCAGACCGTCGGCGTCAATCACCAGATGCTTGCCGCCGAACGGCGCGCCGGCCGCGGCGCCGGACGGTCCAGGTTGCGCGTGGGAGCGGCCGAAGCCGATCGGCGTCGTCACCGGACCGCGGTTGAAGAGCGCGCTCAGCAGCGCCGTCGCCGCTTCATCGTTGCCCAGGCCGGGACCGATCACGGCCGCGCGCGAACGTTCCAGCTTCTCCCCGATCGCCTCGACTGCCCGCCGCAGACCGGCGCCGGAGTCGTCGCCGGGGAGCGGCACGTAGGCGATCTCCGGCGCGTAGGCGGCAATGGCGGAGATCAAGGCGCGCGGCACGGCCAAATTGACGATGCCGGCGCCGGCGCGCGCCGCCGCCTGGCCGCAGAGGACCGGCGCCCCGACGTACCCCGGCGCGCCGGCGACGACGACCAAGCCGCCGACCCCCCACTTGTGGGCGCCGAAGCCGCGGTGCGGCAACACGCGCAGCGCGAACGCTTCGTCAATCACCCAATCGTTCGGCCCCAGCTTGGGCCGATGGTCTCCAGCATCAGTCAAGGTGCATCGCTCCGTGAAATCTGTTGGTCAGCATCGGTTGGCGCCGCCTTGACGCCGACGACGAACGCCATCGCATCGGTGCGGGAGTGGGTCAGGGAGACGCTGAAATCAACCAGGCCGAGCGCAGCGGCGCGCTCGGCGGCGGCGCCGTGCAGGACGAGGACCGGCTTGCCGCGGCGGTTGGAGAGGATCTCCATTTCGCGCCAGCGGATGCCGCGCAGCCCCGTTCCCAGCACCTTCGAGGTCGCTTCCTTCGCCGCGAAGCGCGCCGCCAACTCCGAGACGCGCGTCGCGTAGCGCTCGCGCTCACGCTCCGTGTAGACGCGGCGCAGGAAGCGCTCACCGAATTCCAATAGGGCGCGACGGATGCGCGCGATCTCGATGATGTCCACCCCGGCGGCGATCAGCCCCGCGGTTTCCGGATCGAAGTCGGGGACGTAATGCGTGCCCACCCGCTCGGCCAAATGGCGATCGCTCACCCGTCCTCCCTTGCGGCGCTGACCCGCGCGGGGTCTTCGTCACCGGCGATTGTAGTCACCGGCGCGGCCGTCGCCAAACGTGCCCGACGGTCAAGCCCCGACCGGGCGGTAGCGCTCGGCGAATTCGGCGTGGGCCGCGGCAAAGGTGCCGCGCTCCAGCGCGGACCGCATCGTTTCCATCTGTCGCGCCAGAAAGCGCAGGTTATGCACGGAGGCGAGGCGCAGGCCGAGGATCTCCTCGCTGCGAAAGAGGTGGTGCAGGTATGCCGCGCTGAAGCGCGCGCAGGTCGCGCAGTCGCACTCGGGGTCGAGGGGACCGTGCTGGTTGCGGAAGCGCTGGGCGCGGATGTTGACGCGGCCGTCGGGCGTGAAGAGGGCGGCGTTGCGGGCGAGGCGGGTCGGCAGCACGCAATCGAAGAGATCCACCCCCTGCGCGACGCCGGACCAGAGATCCTCGGGCGAGCCGACACCCATCAGGTAGCGCGGCTTGTCGGGCGGTAGCTCGGGGATCGTGATGTCGAGCATCGCCGCCATCACCTCCTTCGGCTCGCCCACGCTCAGCCCGCCGATGGCGCAGCCGTCCACCTCGGCGGCCGCGATCTCGGCCGCGCTCGCTCGCCGCAGATCCGGCTCCATCCCACCTTGGCAGATGCCAAAGAGGGCGGAGCCGCGCGCCGGTCCGTCGAGCGCGCGGTGTGCCGCGATGCACCGCTGCAGCCAGCGGTGCGTGCGTGCCGTCGAGTCGGCGACGGCCGGGCGCTCGCTTGGCAATCCGACGAAATGGTCGAGCGCCATCACGATATCGGAGCCGAACGCGAGCTGCAGCTCCATCGCGCGTTCGGGCGTCAGCAGGTGGCGGCTGCCGTCGAGGTGCGAGCGGAAGGTCACACCCGCTTCCGTCACCTTCGCCTGGCGGGCAAGGCTGAAGATCTGGAAGCCGCCGCTGTCGGTGAGGATGGCGCCGGGCCAGCTCATGAAGCGGTGCAGACCGCCGGCCTCGCGGATGAGATCGGGGCCAGGCCGCAGCATCAGGTGGTAGGTGTTGCCGAGGACGATGCGGGCACCGCTGTCCCATACTTCGTCGGGGTGGAGCGTCTTGACGGTCGCCCGCGTGCCGACCGGCATGAAGGCCGGCGTCTCGATCGTGCCGTGGGGGGTGACGAGTTGCCCGCGGCGGGCGCGGGTGGCCGGATCGCTGGTCAGCAGGCGGAAACTGAGTGCCAACGCGGTGCTCGCTGCAATCATGTGCATATGGTACGTGTCCGCACATCTCGACGCAACGCAATCGTGGGTCGCGCGCGAGCCCGGTTGCAACGCATCGCGTTCGGGCTGCTCTACGGTCCCGGCGCCCGCGTCTACGATCGCTTCACCGCCTGGCTCTTCCTCGGCGAGTGGGCCGCCTGGCAGGAAGCGGCGCTGCCCCTGCTGCCGAGCACCGGACCGATCCTCGAGCTAGGGGCGGGCACGGGGCGCCTCGCCGCGGTCGCGGCCGCGGCCGGTCGCTCTTGGGTCGCGCTCGACCGCTCGCCGGCGATGGTGCGGGTCGCGCGCCGCCGCGTGCGCCCGGATGGTCCCTGGCTCGTGCAGGCGGACGCCGCTCGTCTGCCGTTTGCCGACGCCACGTTCGCCGCGGTGGTCGCCACCTGTCCTGCCAACTACGTGCGCGACGCCCAAGTCGCGGCCGAGGTCGCGCGCGTGCTGAAGGCGGATGGCACGTTCGTTATCGTTCTCTCCGGCGAGGTGGCGCCGGACGGCTGGCATCGCCGCCTGCGGCGCTACGCGTTGCGCTATTTCTATGGCGACGGCACGGGGGCTGACGTGCCGGAGCTGCCCATGCCCGGCTTCGCCTCCCGGCGCGAGACGGCGCGGACGGCGCACGGCACCGTCCAGATTCAGATCTGCTGGAAAGTTGGCAGACATGATGGGCGGCCGTGAAATCCGCCGCGTCTAGTCCATCCGACTGGGAGGAGATAATGTGACTGGACGCCTCGGTGTCATTCCGCGCCGCCTTCCTGTCATCCCGAGCCGCGGCGAGGGATCTCTGCGGCACGGGATCCCTCGCCGCGGCTCGCGATGACAGATCCATGGGAGACCCATGCGCGTCATCCCGTCACGCTGATCCGCCGCCTCCGCGACGCGGAAGCTGCGACCTGCAGCATCCGCCGCTCCCGTGGCAAGGACCGTCGAATTCGGATGCGTCGTCAGTCGCGATCCACCTCCAGCCGGGCAGAAACACCAGGCGAGCCGCGAGCCGCCGTCGCGCGATCCCAACGCCGACCGGCTTTGGCATGTGACTTGCCCCCGTCCGAGGCATGGACGTCGCACCGTCGCGCCAGCGGCGCGGCAAATGGAAGGAGGAGCGCGATGACGGATGGCGGGCGACCGGGCGGCGAGCGGCCGAATGATGCGTGGCAACACGAGCTCGATCCCGAGACGGCGGCGGGCATGAACTACGACCTGGAAGGGCCGCACCCCGAAAAGCAGAACCCGCCGACGGCCTACGACCTGAAGGGTCTCAACCGCTGCCTCGACCAGTTCACGGATGACGAGCTGAAACGGATCCCGGTGCTGCCGACCGGCAGCCGCCTGGAGCAAGGCGCGACCTACATTGATCTCGCGCAGCCGAACCCGCGGGAGTTCACGGCGATGGGCGACATGACGGCCGGTCCGGGCAACCGCTACGTCCCCAAGACCGAAGTCGGCTATGTCCTCTGGAACCGGCTGACCGGGGTAACGAATCCGGAGCGGCTGGACGAGGCGAGGCGAGCGCCGTAGGGCCGCGAGCGCGGGCGGTGGCACGCGGTGTGGGCCTGCCGTCGCAACCGCGTCGTCACCCCGACGCGGGGCCCATTCCCCCCTTCCTTTCTGCTGCGACAGCCGGCCGGGTGGTAGTAAGCGGAACCCGCCCGGCCGGTCTGCCGCGCCGAGCATCGCCCCTCGTAACGAGCGGATGAGCGGGCACGCCGCGAGTATTGGCGGCGCGCCCGGGCGGCTGATCTCGGTGGTAGAGTGAGGCGGTCCCGAGGCGTGGCCGTCGCCGGACGAGGGGAATGGGGGAGTCATGCCGAGCCGCACCATCGTTGACTTGAGTCATCCGCTCGACCCCCGCGTGCCGATGTTCCCGGGGCTGCCGGCGCCGGGGATCGAGGAATTCCTCAGCCGGGAGGCGTCGCGTTCCCACTACGCCGGCGGCACCACCTTCCTCATCCAGCGCTACCACCTGATCGGCAATAGCGGCACCTACCTCGACTCGCCCTTCCATCGCCACGCCGACGGGCCCGATCTCGCGACCCTGCCGCTCGAGCGCCTGGCCGATCTCCCGGGCATCGTGCTCGATGTCTCGGCCAGTTGCGTGGCCGCCCGCTGCGCGGTTGATGCCGGCGATTTCGCCGGTCTCGCGCTGGCGGGGGCGTCGCTGCTCGTCCGCACGGGTTGGGATGCGCGCTGGCCGGGGCCGGGCTACCTGGCGCCGAACCCCTACCTGACGGAGGATGCCGCGGCGCTGCTGGTCGAGCGGGGCGCGGCGCTGGTTGGGATCGACACCTGGAATATTGACGACACCGGCGACGGCCGGCGGCCGGTCCACACCGCGCTGCTCGCGGCCGGCATTCCGATCGTGGAGAACCTCTGCCACCTCGATCGATTGCCGGGAAGGGGCTTTCGTTTCCACGCCGCGCCGCTGCCGATCGCCGGCGGCTCGGCGTCGCCGGTGCGCGCGTACGCCGTCGTTGGGTGATTGCGCCGTCGCTGGCCGGCGGTCAGCTTGGCAAGACGGCGCGAGCCGCATCCACCACGGCGCGCACGTTCGCCTCGGGGGTGGCGACGGGGATGACGCAGCCCGGCGCGACGATCAGGGAGCGGCCGCCGGTCTGCGCAATGGCGTCGTGGGCTTGGGCGGCGGCCTCGCCGGCGGTCATCGTCGCAATCGCCCGCTCGTTGATGCCGCCGGCGACGCAGCGGCCGCTCTCGCGTTGGCCGGTCGCGAGGTCCGGGGCGGCGTGGCGGTCGTGCCAGTTGACGATCTGCGCCGGGTAGCTCGCTGCCAGGTCGAACATCGGCGCCTCACCGTGCAGATGGAGCATCACGATCGCATCCCCCGACAAGTCGCGCAGCACGCGCAGGTCGTAGGTGACGCCAAACTCGCGGTACTCGGTCTCGTCCAGCAGGCGAAAGTCGGCGCATTGGCTGGCGAAGAAGAGACCGTCGGCCCCGGCCGCGAGCGAGGCCGCGGCCATGTCGCGCGTGACGCCGGCGATCACCTCCAGCCCTTCACGCAGCGCCTCCGGGTGCGCCCGTAGGTGCTCGATCGCCTGGCCATGGGAGAGCTTCATCGCGATCGTGAGCGGGCTGAAGACGGTCTGCAAGAGCGGCACATCCGGCCCCAGGCCGGCGCGGGTTTGGCGCACGGCGTCGAGCACCTTGCCGTTGAAACCGGCGTGGACGTCGAGCGGCCGCAGCGTCGCCCAATCGTCCGGCGACGTGACCGGATAGCGAGTCGTCGTGCGCGTGCCGCCGGGGGAGCCGCGGTACTCGCTTGCGGCGCCCCAATCGATCGTGGGGTAGTCGCCCGGTGGCATGAATTTCACGAGGTCGAAGTCGAAGCGGCGCTGCCACTCGAGCGTCGAGTTCGCCAAATCGCTCGCCGTCTGGTCCCGCTCGGGAAAATGCCGCCACAGACTGACCGGCACCCGATCGGTCTCGCCACCGGCGATCGCCGCTTTGATCCGCTCGCGGTGGGACATGGTATCTGCTGCCATCGGCGCCTTTCCTCCGAACGTGTAGGGGCGCTTGCTTGCTGCGCCCTTTTCCGAGGGCAACCAGGCTTCCCTTTGACAGGGCGCAGCAAGCAAGCGCCCCTACACCTCCGGTGGATGGTTACCTTGCTGGCGGTTCAGGCTGTGCAAAGAGCCGTTCCAGCTCCTGCACGAATCGCTCGTCGCTGTCGAACTCGACGCGGTAGGCCGTTTCATCCGCGGTCGGGGCGGGGGGAAGGACGAAGCGGACCCAGCCCTCTTCGGCCCCGCGGCAGAGGAGGTCGGTGACGCGCGCCTCGAAGCGATTGTACGGCATGTCGGGCGCGAGCACGCGGTAATACTGCTCGCCGACGCCGTTGCGCGTCCAGATGAGGCGGATCAGTTGCCGGTGGCGGGTGCGGAGGTCGGTGGCGACGAGCTCGTTGGAGACGAGCCCGCGGAGGATGGCCGAGAGGCGGCTCATCTCCCGCGCCGGCGCGCCGCAGACGGGGCAGGCGCCAGCGA
>Ga0070739_10004665_pt1 | contig 16058 bp, 16 predicted proteins | sample Coa_R1_7_FD_66445 | JGI IMG/M metagenome (GOLD analysis project Ga0070739, IMG submission 66445) | Surface soil microbial communities from Centralia Pennsylvania, which are recovering from an underground coalmine fire - Coalmine... | ecosystem: Environmental > Terrestrial > Soil > Unclassified ... | reverse complement strand
CGGCCACCATCTTGCCGGGCTGGCCCGCCGGCACGGGGCTCGTCACCGGGAACGACTGCAGGGTCGTCGTCGAACTGCCGGTCGCCTCCGCGCTGGACTGGGTGCCCACATGTACGGAGGCCGATCCGCACCCGGCGAGGAGTGTGGCCGCGGTGAGGAGCGTCATGCTCGACCGCCGCCGACCCGGTGACTTCCTCACGACGTCAGATTCGTGGCCGGACACTTCGCAGATCAACCGTTGGAAAGAACTGCCACCCAGGGACGACCCCTCACTTCCTCGTACAGCTCGCGTCTGTCCAACGCCGCAGGACTCCGATTCTCCTCCCCCGCCCGGCGGGACCCGGGCCCGAAGTGCAGACAGCATTACTCTCCCGCTTGAGGCACGAGTGAGGCACGAGGAGGTGGCAGGCGACAAGATCGACCTCGACGTTGGTTCGCTGACCGGGGGTAACGGCTCCAGTCGGTACCTCGGCGAGGGGCTTCCAGGCAGCACACCTGATGCGCCGTGCGCTCGGCTCGGGGCGGTCAACCGCGGCCCCTCGAACTGGGTCGGTGCTGGTCAGGACCGGTCTTCAGACCTGAGCGTAACCACAAGCCCGCCGGCCCCTTGGCGATCGTCGGGGGTCGCGTGAGGCACGGCTGAGGCACACAAGACCGACTCGTCGTACTGCTCCTTTCTCCCAATCGGAAGGAGCAGCCATGGCCAAGTCAGCATTCGGGACCGTAAGGCGCCTGCCCTCAGGGCGCTACAACGCCCGCATCCGCGTCAGGGGACGCCAGATCAACGTCGGCAGCTACCCAACGCGCCGCGAGGCGACCGCGGCGGTGGCGGCCGCAGGCGCCGAGGCGAACGGAGAGCGGGTGATCGACCGGGCCGCCGGCCGCCAGCACGTCGCCGCTTTCGCCGAGCGGTGGTGGGCCACCCGCAGCGGGCACCGGCCCTCCACCCCAGCGCGCGAACGCATGGTCCTCGACCACGACCTGCTGCCCTTCTTCGGCAAGGTGCCGCTGTCCGAGGTGACGGCGGCTGACGTCCAGGCGTGGGTGGCCAGGCTCGGGACCCGGCTGTCGCCATCGAGTATCCGACGCGCCTTCACGATCCTGGACCAGCTCCTCGACGCCGCCGTCGACGGCGGGCTGATTGTCGCCAACCCGGCCGCCCGGACGCGCCTGCCCCGCGTCGATCGACCGGAGATGCGCTTCCTCGCGCCAACCGAGCTCGAGGCCCTGCGGTCATCGACTCCAGTTGGCGGTGGATAGCGGCACCTCCGGCCGCCCTGTCCTCGGTTGGGATCTGGGGTCCCCCACCGGGCCCCCGGCGATTTCGTGATACGATTCTCGGCACGTGGAGATCGCCGAATCCGCTCGGAAGCACCAGGCCGAGGACGGCTTCGACGACGTCGACATCGTCCACGCCGTCGACAACGCGGTCTACAGCGCCGATGACGGCGACGACCCGGACAAGGCCCTCTACCTCGGGCCTGACCGTTCCGGTCGCCTGCTCGAGATCGTCATGGCCGCCCGGGCGGACGGCAGCGAGGTCGTCATCCACGCCATGAAGATGCGCCGCATGTACGAGGAGCTACTCCGCCGGACCGGAGGTACCGATGCCTAAGAAGACGCACTCCTATGGGAAGTCCCGCAGCGGGGTCGAGCTCACCGATGAGGTCGTCGAACGAATGGCCGCCGAGGCCGAGGCTGGGCTGGACGTGGCCAAGCTGCGCCGCCGGCCAGGGCGCCCTGCCATGGGATCGGGGCCAGCCGAAGGCCTTCCCGTCCGCTTCGAACCAGAGCTTCGCCAGGCGCTGGAGGAGCGAGCCGAAGCCGAAGGGATTAGCGCCGGCGAGGTGGTCCGCCGCGCCGTACGCAAGTACCTGAAGGCAGGGTGACTCCGGTCCAGCTGATCCGGCGAGGGCTCCGCCGTCCGTCGTAGCGACCTGTATCGGCAGTTCCGGTCGCCCTGCGCGCGCCTCTCGAAGAGGAGGCGCGTCGGATGAGCTGCTTGGCAGGGCATGACTGGCTTCAGTGACCGGTTCCATTACGAGGAGATCGTCACTGCACCCGATGGGAGTCGATATCGGGTTCGTCTCGGCCGTACCGGTGTTCACCGTTGGACCCCGGTGGAAGCTTTGGGCCAGTACCTCACTATCATCACCTGGGTGCGCTACCTCGGGCGTCGTCGGCGGGGATGGACGGTGTCGGTGCGTCGGGCGGGGTTCCTCGCCGACAGAGATGAGCTTCTGTCAGAGGACTTTCCAGGTCGAGCCGTAGCCGCGCGGAGGGCGGACGAGGTGGCGGAGGCCATCGCCCACGGCCTTCTTTTGGGGGGACCGCCGGAGCGCGCATAGCGGCACCTCTGGGCGCTGCGGGCGACCTGCCGCAGATACCCGGGCGCGAGCCGAGCAGACTGCTGGGATGAGCCGCCCGCTCCTCTTCGTCGACATCGACGGGGTCCTCAACCCTTACGCAGCCCCGTCCTGCCCGGAGGGGTACGTCGAGCGGGTCCTCTTCCCCGACGAAGAGCCTGTCCGTCTTTGCGTCCGGCACCGCGAGTGGTTGATTGCCCTGGCCGAGGTATACGACCTGGTGTGGGCGACCGCCTGGAACGAAGCCGACCGCACGGTGCTCACCTCGATTCTGGCCTTGCCTGCGTTCGCCGGAGCCATCGAACTCCCGAACGGCCCCTTCGACCCGCGAGAGAAGGTTCCGGCGGTCGAGCGCCTGGCCGGCAACCGACCGCTCGCGTGGGTCGATGACATGCTCGGGCCGGAGGCGTGGACTTGGTCAAGCGAGCGCAGCGAACCGACCCTGCTGTTGCCTGTAGACCCGGCGGTGGGCCTCACCGAAGACGACGTCAAGAGTCTCCTGGACTGGGCGACCACCGGGTATGGACTCGACCAGTGATCTCGGGCTGTGCATGGCGGCAGACCACCCGCCCGAAGCGGCACATCCCGGTCGGTCTGGAAGACCGGCCGACTACGGCTGCAGTAGCCGCTCGGCGTCTTGTCCGCCGACGAAGGCCTCCAACTCGTCCTGATCGGGCCGCCACGCCGGGCGGCTTGGTGGATTGTCCACACCGCCGCCCACCGCTGTGCCCTAAGGGGATCCTCGCCGAGCCTGGTGGCGACGGCTTCGGCGAGGTGGAGGATGTCGGCGACGGGCGGGCGGCCGGCGGCGAAAAAGCCGATGTCTGAGCAGGTGTCGCCCATACGCGGATCCACAACTTCCGGTTATATCTCGACCAGGCAGCACAGAGGTCTGAGCGGCTATCGCCAAATCGTGGGTCAGGGCGGAGGCCTCATCCGACGGCTCGAGCCTGGCCGCCGAAAGCGTGATACCACCGATGCCCGGTGGTGAGTATCGACGGCGGCCCTCCTGGCCTCGTAGAGGGCCCGAGCCCCCGGGCTGGCCGACAGGGAGGCGAAGGCCCACCGGTAGCGGGCGTCGGCCGGTCAGCGGTTGCAGGCGTAGCGGGCTAGCACCACCAACCTGGGCGGAGCGCAGGCCGGTTGAATCTGGCCATCAAGGTGCTGGCCCGGCGCCATTTGGGCTTGGCTCCCGAGGTGGAAAGCCGCTCCCGGTAGCGGGAGATCGACGTGGGGTTGACGGCGATCACCTGGTAGCCGGCGGCCACCAGCGCCCCTGTGAACAGCCGCCGCTCGGTCTCGCGCGCCGGCTGATCAGTCGGGGCGGGTGACTTGGGCCGGGCCCAGGATGACCAGCAGGGCCCGGTTCAAGCGCCCGTTGCCCAGGTTGCGACCGACGACGGGGTCAGGCAGGCGCCGACCGGTGCTGACCAGCCGGTGGGGCGCCATGACCGGACGCTCCTTCGGCGCCCCGGCCAGGGCCGACTCGAACTGCATCAGCACCTCCCGCTGGAGGTCGGCCAACCGCTCGCTGTTGGCTCCGGAGTAGGCCAGCATCCGGTCGGCCAGGTGCGACAGGGCCCGGGCCTGGTGGCGTGCCCGGCGGCGGCGCCAGCGACCGGTGTCGCCGGCGGCCATGCGGGCCAGCTGCTCGGGGGTGGCGTGGGCCACGGCGTTGATCCAGGCCCAGACGGGGACCTCCTCGCCCGCCTCGTCGAGGCAGTGGGCGACCTCGCCGGCGAGGAAGGCCTGGGGTTCGACTCCCAGCTCCGACATGGCGGCGAGCTTAGAACCTGGGCCGGGGCGAAGGCGTCGCCGCCCGGTGACGGACCCGCCGGCGGCGGGGCCGGGGGTCAGTCGGTGGCGGCCTCGGAGAGAACGTCGACCAGCTTGCGCCCCTTACGGCTCCCGAACTTCACCTTGCCGTCGGCGGTGGCGAAGAGGGTGTCGTCGCCCCCCCGGCCCACGTTCACGCCGGGGTGGAACTTGGTGCCCCGCTGGCGAACGATGATCGCCCCGGCCCGCACGGCGGTGCCGTCGTAGACCTTGACCCCCAGACGCTGGGCCGCCGAGTCGCGGCCGTTGCGGGTAGAACCGCCACCCTTGGTCTTGGACATGACTCTGGTCTCCTCCGAGCCCCGTCAGGGACGGGTGATTCCGGTGATCTCGACCGTGGTGTAGCGCTGGCGGTGGCCCCAGTGGCGCCGGGAGCGGGTCTTGGGCTTGTAGGTGAAGCCCCTGATCTTGGGGCCCTTGGTCTCGCCGACCACGGTGGCGGCCACGGCGGCCCCGGCGAGGCGGTCGGCCCCGGCCAGCACCGTGTCCCCGTCGACCACCAGCACCGGGGTGAAGCTGACCGAGTCGCCCTCGGCCGCGCCGAGGCGCTCGACGTTCACCCGCTGGCCCTCGGCCACCCGCAGCTGCTTGCCGCCGGTCTTGATCACCGCGTACATAGGAACGGAAATCCTACATGACGGCCCTGGGCGCCCCCCAAACCCCGGCGCCCCCGAAGGACCAGGTGGGGCTGAGCATGGCGGCGGGGCTGGCGGCCCTAGCCGGGCGCCGGCCCCCGGGCCCGCGGCACCACCAGACCGCTCTCGTAGGCGATCACCACCAGCTGGGCCCGGTCCCGCCACCGGCGGCCCTCCTTGTCTCATCCGCCCGGCAAGATGCAGCGCCTTGGCTAGCCTCGGACGGGTGGTCGACTGCGGGCCGGGGCCGGCCGCCCCGCTCCGCCGGGGAGACGTGGCACCGCCCGGGGCGGAGCTGTCGGTGGACGTGAGCGAGCGCATCCGGGCCCACTTCGACCAGCTGGGCGAAGGGGAATGGGACCGTCTGGACGCTCATCCCCGCAGCCGGGTCAGCCTCGAGGTGCACGGGCGCTTCCTGGCCGACCACGTGGCCGCCGGTGACCGGGTGCTGGAGATCGGCGCCGGACCCGGGCGCTTCACCATCGCCCTGGCCGAGCTGGGGGCCCGGGTGGTGGTGACCGACGTGTCGGAGGTCCAGCTAGGGCTCAACCGGCGCCACGTGGCCGAGGCCGGGGCCGAGCCGGCGGTGGAGGCCCGCCACCTGCTCGACGTGCGCGACACCGGGCGCTTCGCCGCAGCCGAGTTCGACGCCGTGGTCGCCTACGGCGGACCCCTCTCCTACGTCTTCGAGGCCGCCCCCGAGGCCCTGGCCGGCCTGCTGCGGGTGGGGCGGGTCGTCGTCGCCTCGGTGATGTCGACTCTGGGCGCCTGGGCCTTCTTCCTGCCCCAGGTGGTCGCCCAGGCGGCCGACATCGGCGTCGCCGCCGACGACGCCATCTTCTCCACCGGCGACCTGCGCCACGAGGGCCGCGACAGCGGGCACGTCTGCCAGATGTATCGCTGGCGGGAGGTGGAGGCGCTGGTGGCGGCGGCCGGCGGCGAGGTGGTGGCGGCCAGCGCCAGCAACTGGGCCTCCCTCGGACACGATGACACCCTGGAGCAGCTGGCCGCCGATCCTGCCGAGTGGGGCCGGTTCCTCGACCACGAGGTATCCGCCTGCCGTGAGCCGGGCCTGCTCGACGCCGGCACCCACATCCTGTTCGCCGCCCGCCGGCGGCCCTGAGCCGGGGCCGATATCCGGCCCGGTCAGGAGAGCAGCGTCTCGTCGAAGACGACGCCCCGGCCGTTGCAGGTGGGACACGTCTCCGAGAACGACGCCAGCAGCCCCTCCCCGATCCGCTTGCGGGTCATCTCCACCAGGCCCAGCTCGGACATGTCGAAGACCTGGGTGCGGGTCTTGTCGCGGGCCAGGGCGGCCCGGAAGGCGGCCATCACGCTCTCGCGGTTGGCCCTGATCTCCATGTCGATGAAGTCGATGACGATGATGCCGCCGATGTCCCGGAGGCGCAGCTGACGGGCCACCTCCTCGGCCGCCTCCAGGTTGTTGCGGTAGACGGTCTCCTCGAGGTTGGAGGTGCCCACGTTCTTGCCGGTGTTGACGTCGATGACGGTCAGGGCCTCGGTCCGCTCGATGATCAGCGAGCCGCCCGAGGGCAGCCAGACCTTGCGGTCGAGGGCCTTGTGGAGCTGCTCGTGGACGTGGTAGCGCTCGAAGATCGGCAGCGGATCGTCGGTCGGGTACCGCTCGACCCGGTCAGACAGCTCCGGGCTGATGGCGGCCACGTAGTCGCGCACCTGGTGGTAGAGGGTCTGGTCGTCGATGACGACGCCCCGGTACTGGCGGCTGAATTCCTCGCGGATGATCCGCACCGCCACGTCGGGCTCGCGGTAGAGCAGGCTGGGGGCCCGGGAGCGCCGGGCCAGGGCCTCGATCTCCTCCCACTCGGTCAGCAGCTTGGCCACGTCGCGGCGCAGCTCGTCGGCACTGGCCGACTCGGCCGCCGTCCGCACGATCAGGCCGTGGCCCGGGGGGCGCACCTCGTCGAGGATCCGGCGCAGCCGCTTGCGCTCGTCGTCGGGCAGGCGCTTGGAGATGCCGTAGGTGTCGCTGTTGGGGATCAGCACCACGAAGCGCCCGGGCAGGGACACCTCCTGGGTCAGGCGGGCGCCCTTGGACCCGATCGGGTTCTTGGTCACCTGGCAGGTGATGGTCTGGCCGGGGCGGAGCAGCTCCTCGATGCGGGCCGAGCTGCGGGCCTTCGCCCCGCCCTCGACCACGTCCTCGGGGTCGTAGCGCACATCGCCCCGGTAGAGCACGGCGTTCTTGGAGGTGCCGATGTCGACGAAGGCGGCCTCCATGCCCGGCAGCACGTTCTGGACCCGGGCCAGGTAGACGTTGCCGTCGATCTGCAGCTCGTCGTCCTGGCGGCGGGAGACGTAGTGCTCGATGAGGGCCCGGCCCTCCAGCACCGCCACCTGGGTGGTGTCGGGCCGAACACTCACGCACATCATGTAGCGCCCCACCGGGCGCCCCTTGCGCTCGAGGCCCCTCCGGCGCTCCTCGGCCTCCTCGTCGAAGGGGTCGGCTCCGGCCAGGTCGGCTGACGCCACCGGCCCCGGACCGGCGAGGCCGGTCGCCGCTGCGGCCCCCGACCTCCCCCGCCCGCCCCGCCTGCGCCGCCGCCGGCGGGCCGACTGGGTCTCGCCCGAACGGGCCCCGGCATCTCCGGAGCCGATGGGGGTCACCGGGGTGGGCGCCGGGCGGGGGGGCGGAGCCGGCCTGGTGTCACCGATGCGGGGCCGGCGGGGCTCCTCCCCTGGGCCCGGCCCGCCCGGTTCGGCACCGGGCCCACCCGCCGCCGGGCGGCCTACGGCCGTGGCGGTGCCTCGGGACGGAGTCGCCTCGCCGGCGTCCTCGCCGGCCGGGCGGGAGCCGGCGCCTTCGGAGCTGCGCCGGCGCCCCCCGCGCGAGCCCCGGCGCCGGCGGCCCCGGGGCGACGACGGGCCGGACCCGGACGGAGGTCCGGAGTCGGGGGAGGCCGACGCCTCCCCGCCGTACGGGTCGGCGCTACCGGGTGGGCGGGGCGCCGGGGTCGGGCCCGGCCCGGAGTCCGGAGAGCCCGGCGGCCGCAAGGGGGACGGGGGGCTGGCCGGGGCGCTCGAGGGGTCCGGCCCCGGTGTCGGGGAGGACGCTCCTCGGGGGTTCGGTTCGACCATCGGGTTGTTCCCTTCTCAGTTGCGCACGCCCCAGGGCGTGCGGCGCGTCCGTCGCTCCGACCGCGAGAGGCTCGCGGCGGGCGCCGTCGCGCTCGATCCATTGGTGGGTCCGGCGGACCCTGACCTCCTCCACCGGCAGGCCCAGGCCGGCCAGCAGCTCGGAGGGGCGGAGGCTGCGGGGCTGGGTGGCCAGCTCGGCCACCACGGTGGCCCCTCCCGCCGGCGGAGGCCCGCCTCGCCCGGCGAGGACACCGTCGGCCGGGGCGAGGCCGCCGGCCCGCCCGGGCGGGGCGCACGGGTCGGCACCCAGCAGCTGGAGGGACAGGATGGCCGGGCGGATGTCGTCGGTGACCGACTGGCCCTTGCGGGTGCGGGTGACGACCAGGGAGTCGGCACCGAGCACACCGGCGATGGCCCGGCTCAGATCCTCGCCTCCCCCGTCGGCGGGAACCTCCATCTCCCATCGGCACAGGGTCACGTCGTTTTGCAGCGAGGGTTCCGCCGGGGCCAGGGCTCCGACGGCCATGACGTCGATGCCCTCGGGAAGGGCGGGGCTCAGCCGCTCGGGCAGGGCGGCCGGGTCCAGCTCCTCCCGCAGGTCGACGTCGAGGTACTCGGCGGTGGACTCGGCCCCGGTGGGCAGGGCCAGCCCGAAGCTCAGCCGGGGCCGGGGCGAGAAGCCCCCCGAGTAGGCCACCGGCACCCGGGCCCGGCGCAGGGCCCGCTCCCACATCCGGGCCACGTCGCGGTGGCTGGTCCAGCGGACCTTGCCGAGCTTGGCGAAGCGCAGCCGGATCCTCACAGCGTCACCCCCACCAGCCGCACCGGCACCTCCCCGCCCCGGGCGAGGTCCTGGCCCGTGCCCTGGCTGCCGCCGGCGGGCGGGACGGGCGAGGCAACCACGTGCTCGAGCCCGTGGGTGGTGCAGACCCCGCAGTCGTAGCACGGGGTCCAGCGGCAGTCCTCGACCCCGGCCGCCGCCAGGGCGTCCTGCCAGTCGCCCCAGAGGAAGTCGCGGTGCAGGCCGGCCGACACGTGGTCCCAGGGCAGGACCTCGTCCTGGTCGCGGTGGCGGTGGACGTACCAGTCCAGGGAAAGGCCGTGGGCGGCCATGGCCTCCTCCCACAGCCCAAGGTCGAAGTGCTCCGACCACTCCTGGAAGGTGCCGCCCCGACGCCAGACCTCCTCGATGACGGCCCCGATGCGGCGGTCGCCCCGGCTGGCTATGCCCTCGGCGACACTGGCCCTGGGATCGTGCCAGCGCAGGTTGACCCCCCGGGCACCCTTGGTGGCGTCCCGCAGCAGGCCGATCTTGCGCCACAGCTCGGCGGCGGTGTCCTGGCCGAACCACTGGAACGGGGTGTGGGCCTTGGGCACGAACCCGCCGACCGAGGCGGTGACGCTGACCCGGCCGTGGGCCCGACCGACCGCCGCGCTCTTGCGGGCCAGCTCGGCGATGCCGAGGGTGTCCTCGTCGGTTTCGGTGGGCAGGCCGGTGAGGAAGTAGAGCTTGACCCTCTGCCATCCCTGGGAGAAGGCCGACTCCACCGCCCCGTAGAGGTCCTCCTCGCTGATGAGCTTGTTGATGACCCGGCGCATGCGCCAGGTGCCGCCCTCGGGGGCGAAGGTCAGCCCGGTGCGCCGGACCTTCTGGATCTCCGCCGCCAGCCCGACGGTGAAGGCGTCGACCCGCAGGCTGGGCAGGCTGACCGCCACCTCGCCCGAGCACATCGGGTCGTTGATGACCCCGCCGACCACCCCGGAGATGTCCGAGTAGTCCGCCGTCGACAGGGAGGTGAGGGCGACCTCGTCGTAGCCGGTGCGGGCCAGGCCCGAGGACACCATGTGCCTGACCTGCTCGGCGGGGCGCTCCCGCACCGGACGGGTGATCATGCCGGCCTGGCAGAACCGGCACCCCCGGGTGCAGCCCCGGAACACCTCCACGTTGAGCCGGTCGTGGACCACCTCGGTCAGGGGCACCAGCTGGTTCTTGGGGTAGGGCCAGGCCCCCAGGTCGGCGATGGTCCGCTTCTCCACCCGCTCGGGCACGTCCGGATAGCGGGGGGTCACCGACACCAGGCGGGGCCCGTCGTAGGCGACGTCGTAGAGGCTGGGCACGTAGACGCCGGCGATGTGGGACAGCTCCCGCAGCACCCCGGCCCGCGAGCCGGGGGTGCGCCCGGAGGCCTTCCAGTCCCGCACCACCTCGTTTATCTCGCCGACCACCTCCTCGCCGTCGCCGATCACGAACAGGTCGACGAAGTCGGCCAGGGGCTCGGGGTTGTAGGCGCAGTGCCCGCCGGCGGCCACCAGGGGGTGGCCCTCGTCCCGCTGGGCCGCCCGCACCGGCACCCCGGCCAGATCGACGCAGTTGAGCAGGTTGGTGTAGACGAGCTCGGCCGACAGGTTGAACGCCAGCAGGTCGAACTGGCCGGCCGGGAGGTGGTTCTCGACCGAGAACAGCGGGACGCCCCGCTGCCTCATCAGCTCCTCGAGGTCGGTCCACGGCGAGTAGGACCGCTCGGCCACGGCGTCAGGGCGCTCGTTGAGGATCTCGTAGAGGATCTGCAGGCCCTGGTTGGGCAGGCCGATCTCGTAGGCGTCGGGGTAGACGAGCAGCCACGACACCCGTGAGGGCGAGTGGACCGGCGCCTGGGCCCCGTCCTCGCAACCGATGTAGCGCGCCGGCTTCTGGACCCGCGCCAGCAGTGGCTCGATGCGCGGCCACAGTGACGACATGATCGCCTCAGTGTACCGGGGGGTGGCCCGGCCCCCGGGGCCCCCTACCCCGCCCCGGAGGTGGTGGTCGAGGACCCCGGGGCCACAGAAGTGCTGGTAGAGGTGGTCGTCGAGCCCCCGGACGAGGCCCCGGCCGAGCCTCCCGTCGAGCCCGCCTGCGGAGCTCCGGCCGGCCCCGACGCCCCGGTCTGGGCCCGGTCCTGGACCGGAAGCTGGAGGTCTCCGGCCGGGTGGTTCATGAGGTAGCTCAGGATCTGGCGGGCGACGGGGGCCGAGCCGGAGGCGCCGTAGCCGGCCTGCTCGATGACCACCGCCACCACGTACTGGGGGTTGTCGGCGGGGGCGAAGCTCACGAACAGGGAGGTGGGCTCGGCGTTGGCGGCCGCCGAGGCGGTGGCGGTGCCGGTCTTGCCCGCCACTGGGAACTGGCTGAGCGGGAAGCCGAGGAAGGTGCCATAGGCGGTGCCCTTGGGGTCCGACACGACCCCCTTGAACCCGGTCAGGAGGGTGTCGTGCACCGTCGGGGGCAGGTCCACGTGGTCCAGCACCTTGGGGGCGATGGTGCTGACCACCTTGCCGGAGTGGTCGACCACCCGGGCGGCGACCTGGGGCTGGTAGAGCGTGCCCCCGTTGGCGAAGGCGGCGTAGGCGTCGGCCAGCTCCAGCGGGGTGATGACCGTCGCCCCCTGGCCGAAGGCCATCTCCACGTTGTCGGCGGCGAACCAGGTGTCGGTGTAGACGCGGGGGGCCTGGGCATGGAGGCGCTTGCGCACCGACGGGCTGTCGACCCGGGCCAGGTTGGAGTCGCCCAGCACGAAGTGGGTCGGCGCCCCCAGCCCGTACTGGTGGGCAGTGGTCTGGATGGGCTCGGGACCGAACCGGCTCTGGTTCTCGTAGAAGTCGTAGCCGAGGTTGTAGAAGAACACGTCGTCGGAGGCGGTGATGGCCCGGGTCACGGTGAGCTCGCCCAGAGCCTCGTCCCCGGGGGCGTTGTGCAGCACCGGGCACTGGGTGCCCCGGCAGTTGGGGAAGGCGAAGAAGCCGGGGTCGTCGATGTAGGTGTTCGGCGTGATGAGACCGTCGGTGAGGGCGGCGGTGGCGGTGGCCAGCTTGAAGGTCGAACCGGGGGCGTACAGGCCCTGGATGGCCCGGTTGAGCAGGGGCTGGTTGCTCTGGGGCCCGGTGAGGCTCTGGTAGGCGGAGGAGGAGATGCCCCCCACCCACACCGAGGGGTCGTAGCTGGGATACGACGACATGGCCAGCACGGCGCCGTTGCGGGGATCCAGCACGATGGCCGACCCGGCCGGGGCCGGGTAGTACTCGTGCTGGAAGGGGTCGTAGGTGTGGTGGAGGGTGTCGATCTCGGCGGCGAGATCCTTGTCGACCTCCTGCTGCAGGCCCAGGTCGACGGTCAGCTGCAGGTCGTCGCCCGGCTTGGCCGGGTGCTCGCCGATGGTCCCGATGACCTTGCCCCGGGCGTTGACCTCCAGGTCGGTGACCCCCGGCGCGCCCCGCAGGTCCTGCTCGTAGGCGGCCTCGACCCCGGCCCGGCCCACCTGGTCGCCCTGCTGGTAGCCGGCGCTCTTGTTCTTCGACAGCTCCGCCGGGGTGATGGCCCCCACGTAGCCGAGGATGTGAGCGGCCACGGTGGAGTAGGGGTAGGCCCGCTGGGAGAGCTCGACCACGTCGACGCCGGGGAACTGGTCGGCGTGCTCGCGCAGGTAGACCACCTTGGACATGTCGACATTGGTCGCCACCGGTACCGGCTCATAGGGGCTGTAGCGGCAGTCGGCGATGGTGGACAGCACCTGCTGGGTGGTCTGGCCGAGCAGGTCGGCGAGCCGGCCGATGACCGCCGGGTACTTGCTCGGCGGCTGCTTCTCGCCGCAGCTGGCGGTGGGCACCACCGACCGGGCCACGGTTATGGCCACCACCGTCTGGTTGGTGACGATCGGCTGGCCGTTGCGGTCCACGATCAGGCCCCGGGGAGCCTGGACGGTGACCTCCCGCACCTGGTTCGACGTCGCCGCCTGCTGGAAGGTCGGTGAGTCCAGCACCTGCAGGTACCACAGCCGCACGAACAGGGCGGCGAAGAGGGCGAAGACCAGCAGCCCCATCACGCTCAGCCGGAGGCGGGACTGCCGCCGGGGCATCACCATCGGCGACCGGTGCGGGCGGCGGCCGCGCCCGAGGACTCGGTGGCCCAGGACATGAGGCGGGTGGCGGGGACGGAGAGCACGGCGTTGATGAGAGAGACGATCCCGATGATGCGAGGCAGCTCGTCGCTGAGCGTCTGGGGCTGGCCGACTATCGCGCCGATGAGGGCGTACAGGAATTCACCGCCGGCGGTGCCGAGCAGGGACGCCAGGGCCACGATCCACCACGACGAGCGCAGCACCAGACCCTGGAACAGTCCGACCGCGTAGCCCACGATGCAGAAGGTGAGGGCCGACAGCCCGAACGGTGTCTCCAGGAACAGGTCGGACAGGAGCCCGCAGCCGAAGCCGATGAGCGCCCCCCGGGCCGGGCCCCCGGTGGCCCCCCCGACCGCCGCCAGGAGCAGCATCAGGTCCGGGTGCACCCCGTCGATGGTGATGGGCCCGATCATGGCCACCTGCAGGGTGAGGACCACGGCGATGAGCAGGGTCAGCCGGGCCCGGCCCACGGCCGACAGCCGCTCGTGGCTCAGGACCCCGGTGTCCACCGCAACACGTCCACGTATCGGATCTGGTCGAGGGGCACCACCGGGGCGAGGCTCACGTCCTCCTGCAGGGCGTCGGGACGCTGGTCGACCAGGCTGACCCGGCCCACCGGGATGCCGGCGGGGTAGATGGAGCCCTGCAGGCCGCTGGTCACCAGCACGTCACCCTTGTGGAGCGCTGTGGCCGGGGGGATGAAGTCGACCCGCAGGGCCTGGTTGGCGCCCCGGCCGCTGGCCACGCCGACCACACCGGTCGGGGTGCGCACGCCGATCTGGGACGACGGGTCGGTGAGCAGCAGCACGGTGGACGTGCTCCTCGAGGCGTCGACCACCCGCCCGAGGAGGCCCTGGCCCGCCACCACCGTCATCCCGTCGGCCACCCCGGCCCCCGTGCCCCGGTCGAGGGTCACGGTGAGCTGGAAGTTGGAGGTGGTGGTGTCGATGACCTGGGCGGCCACCTTCGGCACCGACTCGGCGAACGGCAGGTTCTGCAGGGCGAGCAGCTGGCTGAGGGCCTGCTGTTGGTCGGCGGCCTCGAGCCGCTGGCGCTGCAGGTCGCCGAGCTGCTTGCGCAGGCGGGCGTTGGCGTCCTTTTCCCCCTTGTAGCGGAACGCTCCCACGAAGAAGTCGGCCACCGGCCGGAAGCCGTGGACGAAGGCGGACCCGACCGGGGAGAAGGCGTCGCGCAGCACGCTCTTGGCCGAGTGCACCACCCCGGTCGCCTCGCCCCGGTAGTCGAGGGTGATGATCGTGCCGGCCGTCAGGACCAGCAGGAGCAGCACGAATCGGGCCCTAGAGGGCCGGCGACGGGCCACCAGCGCCCAACCCGGTTAACGGGAGCTGGATGAGGAGATCAGGACCTGCTTCAGGGCTTCGAACTCCTCGAGGCACTGGCCGCTGCCGATGGCGACCGAGTGGAGCGGGTTCTTGGCCACGATGATCGGCATGCCCGTTTCGGACGAGATGCGGGCGTCGAGGCCGTGCAGCAGCGAGCCGCCGCCGGTCAGGACGATCCCCTGCTCCATGATGTCGGCCGCCAGCTCGGGAGGCGTCTTGTCGAGGGTCACCTTGACGGCGTCGACGATGGCCGACAGGGGCTCCTCGAGGGCCTGACGGATCTCGCCGGTGGTGGTGACGATCGTCTTGGGCAGCCCGGTGATCAGGTCGCGACCCCGGATTTCGGCGTGCAGCTCCTCCTCCAGCGAGCAGGCCGACCCGAGGGCGATCTTGATCTCCTCGGCGGTCCGCTCGCCGAGGGCGAGGCTGTACTCCTTCTTGATGAACTGGATGATCGCCTCGTCCATCTCGTCCCCGCCGATGCGGATGGACTGGCTGGTCACGATGCCGCCCAGGGAGATGACGGCCACCTCGGTGGTCCCCCCGCCGATGTCGACCACCATGTTGCCTGTCGGCTCGTGCACGGGCAGGCCGGCGCCGATGGCCGCCGCCATGGGCTCCTCGATGATGTAGGCCGGCTTGCGGGCCCCGGCGTACTCGGCCGCCTCCTGCACCGCCCGCTGCTCCACCCCGGTGATGCCCGAGGGGACGCAGATCACCATGCGGGGCTTGGCGAAGCGGCGCTGGTGCACCCGGCGGATGAAGTAGCGCAGCATCTTCTCGCAGATCTCGAAATCGGCGATGACCCCGTCCTTGAGGGGACGGATGGCCTGGATGTGGCTGGGGGTACGGCCGATCATCCGCTTGGCCTCGGCTCCGACGGCCAGCGGGCGCCCGTCGCGGGCATTGACCGCGACCACCGAGGGCTCGTTGAGGACGATGCCCCGACCCCGCACGTAGACCAGCGTGTTGGCCGTGCCGAGGTCGACGGCCATGTCGCGGCCGAGGAAGGAGGACCAGATGTTGTCGGACACTGGCGGGCAAGCCTACCCGTCCTGCTGCCGACCGGCCCATCTCCGACCTCGATTCCCGTTCAGAGGTTCACCCCCAGTGGTCGCAGCCGCCGAGGGGCGAGGCCGAGGCCCGTGGGCGGCCGCGAAAGGCTCCGGCTCAGGCCTGCAGGCCGGGGAAGAAGATGCCGATCTCCCGCTGGGCCGACTCGAGGGAGTCGGACCCGTGGATGAGGTTCTCGGTGAGCAGGGTGGCCAGGTCCCCCCTGATGGTGCCGGGGGCGGCCTGGGCGGGGTCGGTGACGCCCATCATGGTCCTCACGATCGACCAGGTGTCGCCCGGGCCCTCGATGACGGCCAGCAGGGCCGGCCCTCTGGTGATGAACTCGACCAGCTGGCCGTAGAACGGCTTGCCCTGGTGCTCGGCGTAGTGGCGCCCGGCCGTCTCGACGTCGATGGTGCGCAGCTCGGCGGCGGCGATCCGCAGCCCTTTGCGCTCGAGACGTCCGAGTATCTCCCCGACCAGACCGCGCTCGACGGCGTCGGGCTTGCAGATGACGAGAGTGCGGTCCATGGCCGCCGCAGCGTAGTGGGGCGGCGGCCGGGGTCCGCCGGTGGTAGAAGGGCGCCATGACCGACGCCGCCAGCCGGAGCGGCTCAGCCGGCCCCGGGCGCCAGCACGACTTCGACGAGATCTACCGGGGCCAGCCCCCCTGGGACATCGGCCGGCCCCAGGAGATATTCGCCGACCTGGCCCGTTCCGGCCGCTTTGTGGGGCGGGTCCTCGACAGCGGCTGCGGCACCGGGGAACACACCC
>Ga0070739_10004664_pt1 | contig 16060 bp, 19 predicted proteins | sample Coa_R1_7_FD_66445 | JGI IMG/M metagenome (GOLD analysis project Ga0070739, IMG submission 66445) | Surface soil microbial communities from Centralia Pennsylvania, which are recovering from an underground coalmine fire - Coalmine... | ecosystem: Environmental > Terrestrial > Soil > Unclassified ... | reverse complement strand
CGTCTGGACACTCTGCCGCTCAGCGTGATGGAAACGCGGTATGTCGATGTCGGCACCTACCGTGGACTGAAATTTGGAATCACCCTCCACCCCATCAGCCATCCCGAACTCTATCTGCAAGGCGATGCCGTGCAGCGCACCTCGATCCGCAGGGACGCCAGGGGGCTGGCCGTGCTGAATGCCCTGGAACGGCTGGTGGAAAGCTACGCCGAGTCGGCGAAATACACGCGGCAGGAACTCGCCGTTTCGGTGGCGCAGTTGAACGACTACCAACAGCGCATCGGCAAGCCTTTCGCGCATGAGGACTACCTGCAACAACTGACCGTCCTCCGCGACCAACTCCGGGCGGGGCTGTCTTCGGAGAATAACGCCGATCAGGTTGCCGAATTGGCCGGGCAGATCAAGTCGCTACGCGGCAGCCACCACGTCGAAGCCGCGCCCGAACGCATAACCCAGCGGCGCGACGCCGGTGAAGAGCCGGTCACGGCCCGGATTCTGCGGAAGGCGGAGCAGCCAGGAACGATGGTTGAGGGTGTGGAAGTGGAGCAGACGAGGAGGGCGGCAGGGAGGGGGTGATCCCACCTATTGGACGAGTGCGGCGGGAAACCCACTTTCCCGACAAGTTGCGCCGCATCGAATGGCCGCGCTTTAAATCTGTGCAGGCATCGCCCAGGGAGTACGGCCATGAACGAAGCCGACTGGATTACGTCGGATGATCTGCGAGTGATTATCGAAATTTGCAGCCCCGGTCTTTTAAGGGGAATACAAACGCAGTGCCGGTTGTGGGTTAATACATATTTAATGATTATTGCTGTATGCTTATGTTTGCACATGGCACTAAAGATGCCGGTGTATTACGAGGAGGAGGATATGAACTGTTCAAAGGCGGTCATAGCGGCGACACTAGTCATCTCTATATCTACACCAGGCAACGCAGTCCCGGCACCACCCCCGCCAACAAAATGCGTTAACTATGATACTGGCGGATGTCCAAACGGTTCTGGTCTTTGCTGCTGGCTCATTTACAACGATGGCACCAAAGAGAATGTTGGACAAGTCTCCAGCGTTATCGAATGCCAAGCGAAATGCATGAATTCGAGTTCCCTGCCAAGCAGTGCGATAACTCCGTAATAGCAGTATGCGTCACTCGGTTAGTCCAACACTGGGCCTCCAGCCGTGAAAGGCACAGCATTGAGGCAAACCCACTGCTCCGGTGATGGTAGCCTTCTGAGCCATCACGAAGAGCCGCGCCGCCCAGCCGAAACTCTTGTGCCAGATATTGACGGCATGAAAGCAGAAACGCCTGTGGTGCATGTAAACCCGCTTGCGAGGATTAACCGTAAACTGTGTTGAACGCCCCGCTGCGGCTGCTGTATAGCCTACCATCTACGGCCTGGACGAATGGCGAACGCACATTGCCGCAAGCGATGCAGCTACCTTACTTTGTCGGCGAGTTGACCGAAGCGCCTAGGCAACCAAAAGGGGTTTGACCAGGAAGTATAACACTAACCGTAATGGTTTGACCGTTGCTGCAATGAAAAGTGATTGGTTGAACACAAGCGCCAAGAGTGGAACTCCATGCAGCTAAGCCATATGATGTACTTAAAACGGTTGCAAACGTGCCGCAAACCGATCCCAGGTTAGACAAGGATTGCGATAAACCTCCCGCAGAAGCGGAGGAAGAAATGAACGAAAAAACAAGTGCATTTAGAATCATCATTCGTCTTTTCATAATTGGTCCCCCTTGTAGTTTTTGGTCTCCGTTTGCGCACAACAAACGATTCTTACCTGATAAGCATATATCAATAATGACCAAATGTTAAGTTTTTTCTTGAAATATGTGGGATGCTCCCAGCCGAAATCAAGGCCGTTGTTACCGTTTGCAGATCATGATTTTCACTATGATTCGACAGGACTTGCCAATCGAATGTGGTCTAAACTGTGAGCCTCGTCAGCGGAAACAAGACCTTGAAGCCTCAGAGTTGATCCCTCACCTTACAATGGCTCTGCACCTCCCTTGTGACAAATAATTCACGGAACAGTAACAAATCTGTAACAAACAGATGGTAAAGTATCATTTACCTATCGGGTATATGGAATACAATACTTTTTTACCAGGGGAGGGTTATGAAACAACTTGCAAATGTAAGCGCGATAAGTGCTTTGTCACTCGCGGCCATTTCGCTTTCCGCGCCAGCGATTGCTCAGACGGCCCCGCCTCCGGGCGGATCACTTGCTCCGACTGGAGGTGCTGGATCGCCGCCGCCTACCTGCCCTGCCGGGACGCAGGTATTGGCGAGCATATCCCAATTTGCATTCACCACTAGCTCGAATTATACCACCGAACAACAGCAAGGCATTGCACAAGCAAACTGTTCTGATGACATTCAAGGAAAACTACCTGCCAACTCCACCCTGAAAGCCATTCTTTTGGGCTCTTATGCTATTACCAAAACATCCCAAACTTGCCTACCGGGCCTGCAAGTCCCCTGCGTGGAAGGCATCGGCTATAATTGTATAGCATGTGGAATACTTCCGCCGCCCTCGACACCTACTCCGCCTCCGGCTACTTGTACATACTTCGTAACTGTTACACTAGAAGGGAACCCATCCTGCACAGAGGATGGTAAGGTTAATACTACAGTATCATCCCTTCCCCTTGGTGATTGGACACAAATGGCCCTATATGGAGCGGTCATTACGACGCCGAGTGATCCTGGCAATGCGAATGGTAATGGTTATTCAGTATCCCTACCGGATACTTACATGTTGCCAGTTCACCAATTAGCGTATTTGCAGCAGTATGTTTTTATCTATCCGACATGCAGTGGTCCTCTTGAGCAGGATGGAAGTAAAATAACCGCACTTCAAAATCAAGTGAATACAATATTGAACCATTGGAAGGCAGAAGCTCCGCAATATACGGTGGGTGGTCCCTGTGGCTCCAATGCCAACTACCAAATCGTGTGGTAGTAACTGTTGCACTGCAATCGTATTCACTAGTTTGGGAATCTCTCCAGTCGCCTTGCTGAATCCGCCGCAACGCCCTCCCCTTGACGTAAGGGGAGGGCTGTGTGGAGGAGGAACAGATCAGATAGTTTTGGCGTCACCAGCACGCTCATGGGGTATATGACGGCCATATTCGACCGAAGGCTCCTGCCTTTCTTTGAACGGTTTTAGCCACTCTGTATCCTTCGGCTCCTCATCCGGCCGGTAGGAGACGATGCGGATATGTTCGACGGTCGCTTCCCCCTCGCCCGCGTTCTCCAGTTCCGGGCGTGTCATTTCCCGGACCCAGGTGATGCGGTGACGGAGTACGCCTCTGTCATACAGGCTGATCGCGTTATTCATGAGCGTGTTGAGGTTCGAGCCTTCAATGAGTACCAGATACACCAAGTCGCCGACGAATTTCAGCAGGATGCCTGTGGAGGGATTGTACTTTGCCGGCCCTAGCCAGCTATAGGGAAATCCCTCGCGGTTTCCATTGGCAAAGCGCAATTCCAGCGAGCGGGCCTGATCGCCGATCCCCCGGAGATACCCGAAGGCGCGGCAGTCCTCTTCGTCTGCGGCGGGAGGCGCCGTTACATTACGCTGCTGACGCAGGCTTGTTTTACCTCGCAGTAGTTCAAGGGTATTATCGCTCATACGTTAACTCCTTTTGTTGGTTGTTACGGCCATAACCGGAATTCGCTTCCCGCATGTGGCTGGCCCATCTCCGCATGAAGGACAGATGTAGTTTCAGCCGCTCCCGGCCTGGCAGTTTTCGCGCCGCCAACTCCGCCAGCTCCGTCGCTGACATCGGCTCGTCTGCTCGCTGTACTGCCTTCAGCATCGCTTCCTTATCATCGGTGAACACAAGCACCTGCTCTTTGCCCCTCGTGACCGGCACGCCGAAACGCCGCTGATTGGCCGCGCCGAACGACTGGCTGGATAACCCCACCAACACCTTATCAACCGTCTTGCCCTGACTGGTCTCCGCGCTCACCGCGTAGCCCAGCGAGAAATGCCCCCAGGATTTCGGGAGGATTCGGCCGCCGTCCACGATCAGATCACCTTTCGGCGTGAAGCCTTGCACGGTGTAGAGCGACCCGTTTCGCAGTCGGCGTCGGCCATCGCCGGCCTTGCCGTTGCGGCTCACCCTCACACGGTCATGCACCGCCACGCCCAGCTTCACCGGACGGTACACCTCGAAACGCTCCGCAAACTGAAGGGGGAGCTTCCGCCCTTCGGCCACGACCAGGCGCGCGCCATTGACGTAGCCAGGCGCGTTCTGGTGAAAAACCAGCAAATCGCCGGGTTCGTAATTCGCAATATCTCGCTTCTGCGCGTCCGTTAAGTGGCTGGGAACCCAGGTGTCGAACATCCGCTCCTCGCCGAGCTTGTCCTGACGTTTCAACTTCTCGCGGATGGCCGCCGTGATGCGTCCGGCTTCCGCCCAGGTCGGGCTTACCGCCAGGACAGTCTTCTGCTTGCCACCACGCTTTTTCTCCGCCGCCGCCTCCAGATATGCCTCTGCCATCGCCTGGTAGCGCTCGCCGTCAGGCAACTCCCTTACCCAGCCGAGCTTGTCCAGCACTTCCAGCGCATCGGCCACCCTACCCTCGCTCAGTGCCTTGGCCGCATCCTTGTAGCGGCCCGATTGCCGCAGAATCTCCGTGACTTCGGCAACCTGAAGCCCCGCCCGCTCCTCCAAGAGCCGCAGCGGTTCGCCGGCGCTCACCGACCGCGTCTGTCTGCGGTCCCCGACCAGCACCACGCGCGCCCGCACGCTTTCCGCCGCATGGAACAGCCTCAGCATGTCCTCCGTTCCGAGCATGCCCGCCTCATCCACCAGCACGACCCCGAAGCGTGCCGCTTCCTGCATCCGCTTATCGGTCAGGAAACGGGCCACCGTATCGGCCGTAGCAATTCCTGCCTCCTCCCGCAGCACGTCGCTGGCGCTCCCCGTCGGCGCCACCGCTACTACTGGCTGGCCCGTCTCGGCCACCGCTTCGGCAATCTCCTGCTCCAGGGTCGTTTTTCCCGTGCCATAGACGCCGCGGACGATCGTCACCGCATCCCGCGAGCCGAGCACGTGCCTCACCGCCGCCTTCTGCCCGTCGTTCAGCCATTCCCTGGTGAAGGGCCGATCCGGATCACCGAACGGGCGGTAACAGCCGCGTCCGTCGCGGGCAAACGCGATAAGCCGGTCTTCGGCTGCCAGAGCTGCCTCCGTCGTCGCCACCTGCTGGCCCTGGTACTCAAGCCGAAGCAATGGCCGTCCCGCCAGCTCGCGCTTCACACCCTCAACGGTCACAGAGCCGATGCCGCGTTTCAGCGCTTCGGTCAGCAACTTCCGCTCAGGCACCACCGTCTCACGCACGAAGCTGTGCTCAAGAGCGTAATCGACCGCCACCGCATCCATACCCTCCGGCAGTGTATTCGTTCCCCGGCGCTCGCCGACCGCTGCGATGGCTTGCCGCTCTTCCGGGGTAAGCTGGTTATCCCACTCTTTCTGAAGTTCCTTCCAGCTCAGGCTCTTGTCCTTCCGCTCCCGCGTCAGGCCGCCAAGCCGGGCCTTTTCCTCCGGGTCGTCGATGCCGCGCTTCCTGGCCTCTTCCTCGATCTTGTCCGTTCGGCGGGAGAACTTGCGGATGGTAGCGGCGCCAATGCCGGCCAGCTCGAAATCATCGCGTTTGCGTTCAATGGGATAGCCAAGCGCTTGCAGCTTGTTGGCCAGCCGAGCACGAAAGGCCGCCTGCCAGAACGGGGCATCGCGCTTCAGGTCGCGGAACTGGCCTGCCTTCCACTCGCCCTCCTCCGCGTCATGGGTCGCATTGAAGACGAAGCAGTGCGCATGCAGCTGCGGGTCGGGCACGCCGTCCACCGGCCGGCTGGTGAAATGCACGAACTCGGCGTAAGCCAAGTTGCCCGTCACCCGCTCCTCGTTACGGCCCTTCTTGCGGACGCGAGTTTTCATCTCGGCTTCCATGTCCTGCATGGTCTCGTGGACCGATGCGCGGAAGGCATCGAGTAGCGCCTTATCTTCCGTCATGGCATAGCGCAGCGACACCGACTTGGGCACGCTCCAGGTGAAATCGTAGCCGACGGTACGGTCATCCCTGGTGCGCGCGGTGAGCTGTTCGCCCGTCCGGGGATGGCGGTTCTCGCAGAGGGCATTGAACTCCCGCCGGGAAACCATGCCCTCCAGACCGAGCAGCCTGGCCCCCTCGCCGCCCCAGCGGCCGACCAGCTCCTGCCCCTCCGAGTAATAGTCGGCGGAGGTGTAATACGACTTCGCGGCATCGGCCGATGATTGCTGGGTGATGCGGAGCATGATGCATTCTATGGGCGGTTTGCGACTCGCTCCGGCAGGTTCTCGTGAAACGTGCGTTTCCCCGCGACGGGGTCGCGCACGGGTTGCCACCAGAGCAAGAAGTGTGCCCGCCGTGTTCACGCTGGACAGGCCACACAGGTCATGCTATCGCACGCTTCACAGGTCCAACGCGATGGTTCCAGGGCATGAAGGTCTATTACGGAAGACGGACGGAGCACGGCTGCGCGGTCGATGTCGAGGAAGACGGTGAACGCACCTTGCTCGATCTACGCAAGGATCTGCGTCTCCACAGCAGCGAGGCCAACTGGGGCTACGGGGGAAGCGGCCCCGCCCAGCTCGCCTTGGCCCTGGCCGCCGACGTACTCGGCGACGACCGGAAAGCGCTGGAGGTCTACCAGCGCTTGAAATTTAAGCTCATCGGTGGCCTGCCCGACGAGGATTGGATTCTGACCGAGCAACAGGTCCGCATGGCTATCGACGGCATCGAGCAGGAACGGGTGCGCACGCGATAAGCATCCCGATTCCGGCGCAGCACGCCGCTCCCCTCCCCGCAGGACTGCCATCGCTTCGGTCTGGACTTTCGGCCGCCCTGGGTGTACATTGGGATAACGAAGGAGGAGACATGGCCATGCACCAGACAAACGCCGATCAGTCCAAGGAAACCCGCATCAGCGTCCGCATCAAGCCGGCCCAAAAAGCGCTCATCGCCCGCGCTGCCCAGCTTCGCCATACGACGCTGACCGAGTTTGTCCTGGAAAATGCCCTCCACGCCGCCAGCCAACTGGTAGCCGAGGAAAAGCACTTCGAGATGACGCCGGAGCAGTTCAAGCGCTTCTGCCGCGCCCTCGACGCCCCGCCGGCCAAGAACTTGAAGGCCATGCAACGGCTCTTAAACGAGCCGAGCGTGCTGGATGAGTGAATTCAGCCCTGTTGCCCTCTTGGAGTCCAGCCACGACCGCACGCAATTCGACTGCGGCGTAGAGCCGCTGAACGTCTACCTCAAACAGTACGCCTTGCAGAACCAGAAAAAAGGCATCGTCCGTAACTACGTCACCTGCCGTGGCACGCGCGTCGTCGGCTACTACTCCTTGGCCTACGGCTCCGTGGCCCAGGCGGATGCTCCGCCCGCGCTCTCCAAGGGCATCGGGAAATATCCGATTCCGGTGATGATCCTGGCCCGCCTAGCCGTCGATGTAGGGGAAAAAGGCCAGGGACTCGGCAAGGCGCTCCTCAAAGACGCCATCTTGCGCACGCTCCAGGCAGCCGAGATCGCTGGCCTCAAAGCCATCTTTGTGCAGGCCAAGGACCAGGCTGCCGAGCAGTTCTACGCCAAGCACGGCTTCATCCCCTCGCCGAGCGATCCGCTCCATCTCTTCTTCCCCCTCGATCCGCTCCGCAAATAACTGTCTCCTGCGGTGCCTTTACACGACGATCCGTGTCCCGCGTCGCCTTCTTTTGTGGCCGCCCGCTATGATCGGATAGGGCATCGCCGAGGAGCATGACCATGAACGAAGCCGACTGGCTTGCGACGGATGATGTGGAAGCGGTTATTGAAACGTGCAGGCCTAAGCCTTACTGAAACCGCACAGTCCAAACATGCACCGGATCGACCGATTGCTCGCCACCGCCTTCGCCCGCCGCGCGCGGCTATATGGACACCCCGGCCCGCTATCCCTTGAAGCCATCGAGTTCAGTGAGCAATTCGCAGAAGGCGAAGCCGCCATAAGCGAGTTTCACATGGATGCTCCCAGCCGCAATAATGAACCGGGGTGTTATGTTGTATCGGCGGTCTTTCTCCTTGGACCCTACCACACCGCCAGCTCCGTAATCGGCTTCGCCAGGAAATTCGGACTGAGCGACGAAGGCGCGGCTGAAGAACGCAAGTATCAGTGCGCCCTTGCCCGGTGCGTGTACGGCAATCCTTTCCGCCGCGTTTTTGTTTACCCTTCCTGCCTGCGATGGCATAACCGCACGGTAGTCCGGATGGCGCAGGCCATCTATGCCGATTGTGACTTCGGCCTCATGCCGATCCTTGCGGACGCACTTGAAGAATCCGGCTGCTCGGATGCTGAAATCCTGACCCATCTTCGCGGGCCGGGACCGCATATCCGGGGATGCTACGCGCTCGATATGCTGACGGAGAAGCTGAGGCCCGCGATGCGGTGGGCGTAAAATGCAAGACGCTTTTTGCAGCCAGGCGGCCCTCCCCGCCCTGCTGACCGATACCTCCCGCTCTCCCCGCCGTGCATTGCAGAGCGGCGCTGCTGGTAGTGGCATCTCTTCATTGTCCGTTTCGCTTCTCCACACTGATGCTTCTTCCTTTTTTTATTCTCTCCCGACCAGGGCGGCCTTTCATTTCCGGGGTGCGTAAAGCCGCTGCCGTCCGGCGGCAAGCGGAAAAACGGCTTTCACCTGTGCGTTGATCTTTTCCAAAGCGTGAACCTTCGGATTTTTCCGCTTGCCGGCGGTCGCTGCCGCACGATGCGGAAGCGAGCAATGCCCGGCTGGCGGCTTTGTGTTGGCACCCGGAAAGGCCGCGATGGTCGCGGTCTTCAAGCAAAGAAGGAGAACGATCATGTCGGAAGCAGCGCAAATCGACCATTCCAAGAAGCACCCCAGCCACATCGCCTACCAGGTGCGCGACGGCAAGGACAACGAGAGCTACTGGACCAGGATCGGCGTCGCCTGGGCCACCAAAGACGGCAAGGGCTATACGATCCAGCTCAACGCCGTGCCACTGGACGGCAAGATCGTCCTCCGCGTGCCGGAGCCGAAGAACTAACCGATCCGTCAACCGGGCGGCCCAGCAACGGGCCGCCTCTCACAGGAAAGGAATCCGATCATGGGAACACGAGCTGTTTATACCTTCATCGACAAGGCTGCACGCCACTCGGTCTACAAGCATTGGGACGGCCACCCACATTGGGGCTGCCAGTTCATCGCCAAGGCTCTGCTGCTGGCCTGGCCCCTGCCCCGCTTCGAGGCCGGCGAGTTCGCCGCCGCCTTCGTGGCGGCCAACAAAAAGGGCGCTGGTGACATCTGCCTCACATCTGGACCCGATGCCCACGGCGACCTGGCGTACCGCTACGAAATCCATTGCCAGGACGATCACTTACACGTCCGCATCTATGAGCATCCCGGTGAGGACCGACTGTTCTTCGATGGCAGCCTCGAAGCCGCCCAGCACTTCGCCGCAATGTTCAACTGAAAGGAATCGCTTTATGAGAGTCAAACGCATAAAAGTCCGGGCCATCGCCCTCCACCGCAACGGCGTTTGTGGGGAACCCTTCCATGCCATCCTGTTCGACGAGGACAAGGGTGTCCATTCTGATGACCTGGGCCGCAAGGCGGCCATCGTATTCGACGAGCCTGATTATTGCGCCGTCCTGGACGTGAAGATGCTCGCCGCCGGCGACATCGCCTTCGGCTCGAACAGTTGGCGCGGCGATGAATACGAGCCGCACTTGCGAAAGGCGATCAAGCAGTACCAGGCAAAAGAGGAGGCATGACCATGCACACCGCCGTCAATCCCTTTTACGCAGCCCGGCTGATGCCGCCTACAGCTCCCTCGCCGGCGGCGAAACGCAGGCCGATCTACGCCAAACTGCCGCTGGCTCCCATCACCGCCAGCCCGGTGCCGGAGCTGACCAGCCTGTATCACAACAGCCTGGCCGGCGAATACGGCGATCGGGGCTATCCCGGCAACTGCGGCGGCAATCTCATCAAAGACCTACTGCGGTTTTTCCGGCCAGGCACAGTCCTGGACCCCATGACGGGCTCCGGCACCTGCCGCGACGTGTGCAAGGAGTTGGGCATCTATTGCTGGTCGAATGACTTGCACCAGGGTTTTGACGCTTGCGGCCCATCGCCATTTAACGAGGCGTTTGCCTTCTGCTGGCTGCATCCACCTTACTGGCGAATGAAAATCTACAACGATGATCCCCGCTGCTTATCGCGTGCGCCGACGTTGGATGTGTTCCTGGAGCGCTACACGCTGCTGCTGAAGAACTGTGCCCAGGCGCTGCTGCCCGGCGGCAAGCTGGCGATTCTGATCGGCGATTACCAGGACAGACAGACCGGGTTTGTGCCTTTAGTCTTCTACACCAAGCTCCTCGCCTTCCGGGCCGGTTTGCGGCAGTGCTGCACCGACATCATCCGCTTTTCGCATGGGGCCAGCAGCAGTAAAAAAGTGTACCGCAGCAGCTTCATTCCTGGCTTGCATGACGTGTGCATGGTATTTGAGAAAACCAACTGAAAGGACTGCACCATGTTCCCCCAACACACCGACTGGCTCGAAAACCAGTGCTTCTATGCCGTAGCTGTCCACGGAGTACGCTACGTTCCTCTGGCCGGCCCCTACCCCACTTCGACCGAAGCGGAAAGCGTATTGCCGCAGATCAGGCAATGGGCTCTTGCCAAGAGCGGCGACCCTAATGCCCGCAACTACAAGTACACAGTGTTGCCAACCAACACCGGCCACATGGGCAGCCTACTCGGCCGAGTAGGAGCTGGCCTCACTCCTTCACCCGAAGAATAGCCGCATGACAGCTGAGGACTTTTGGTCGAACCGCTTTCATAATGCCGAATGCCGGATTATGCCGACTCAGGCTCCGACAGGACTCGGGATCGGCTGACTTCCGCTGATTCCTGATTACCTGACGCGGCATAATTAGAGGCCCTCCAGAAAGGCCAGTAACTCGCCATCAGGCCGGAACCTGCCCGGCTTCACGTCCAACGGCGTAACCTTCTCCAATGCCTCTTCTTTGAGACGTAAGTCCGCATGGAGATACATTTGCGTTGTCTCCACCGACTCGTGCCCCAGCCACAGCGCAATGACAGAGCGATCTATGCCGTTTCGGAGCAGTTGCATGGCCGTGGTATGACGAAGCACATGGGGCGTTACTTTCTTTCGCTTCAACGACGGACAGTGCCGTTCCGCAGTTCGCTGGTGTCGAGCAACCAACCGCTCGACCGCATCCCGGCTCAGAGGCCCGCCACGACTGCTGGGGAACACCGGAGCCGCTGCGTCGGCAGGACATTCGCGGAACCATTGGGCCAGGATGCCGACCGCTTCCTGACGTAGCGGGGTGCAGCGCTCTTTCCGGCCCTTACCCTCGCACCGCAGGTGGGCGCCGGTCCCGAGGACCACATGATCGCGCCGCAAGCCGATGAGTTCCGACACCCTCAGCCCGGTCTGGATGGCCGCCATCAGCAGAGCCCGATCCCGGCGGCCCGCCCAGGTTGTCCGATCAGGCGCCTCTAACAACGCCTCGATCTCTTCTGGTGTGAGGTGTTCGATCAGTCTCCGCTCGTAGCGCTTGCTTGGGATGGCGAGGACGCGGCGGCACTGGTCGGCGTGAGCCGGTTCGCGGAACGAGACGTAGCGGAAGAAGGAATGTATTGCTGCCAGGCGTGTATTGCGGCTCCGGACGGTAATACCGCGTTCCGTTTCCAGGTGTTCGAGGAACTCGCCGATGAAGGGGGCGTCTAGCTCTTTCAGACACAGCTTGGACGGGGCCTTCCCCAATCGCCGTGCGGCGAACCGCAGGAGCAAGCGGAAGGTGTCCCGGTAGCCAGCCAGGGTGTGAGGGCTGGCTCTGCGCTGCCGCAGAAGATGGTCGGTGAAGAAGGCCTGGATAAGACCTGAGAAGTTCGCGTCGGGGTTCATGGCTTGGATTCCTTCGGGCTTTCCAGCCGGCGTACCGCCAACTCCAGCAGTTCCGGGACAGCCTCGACGTACCAATACGTCACGTTCACATGCACATGCCCCAGGTGGGTGGTCAGTTTCGGCATCTCCCTATCGACATCGATGCCTGCTCGATACCATCGGAGCAAGGTGCAGACGACAAAGCGATGGCGCAGGTCGTGTAGCCGTGGGCCAAGGCTGCGACAGTAGTTGGTTTTCGCCGGGCGCAGGCCGACCTCACGGGAGATCTTGGCGAAGTGGTAACGGACAGCTCTCCCCGTCACCCGCTCCCCCTTTTCAGAGAGGAAGAAGGCGGCGGCCGTAGGCCGGGGTACAACCCGGTCCCTCTGCTTGGCGTAGTCCGCGAGCGCCTGGCGAGTGGACTCATGGATCACCACCAGCCGGGATTTACCAAACTTCGTCTGCCGGACCCGTAGGACTGCCTCCTTCAGGTCTACGTCCTCACGGTCCAGCGCCAGTGCCTCGCTGACGCGCAGGCCAGTGACCGCCAGCAACCCGTAGAACGTCGCTAACGTGCGGCTCTTCAACCCCTCAGGGGAAGTAATACGGCCAGCCGCCTCGATGAGCCGTTCAATTTCTGCGTCGGTGTAGATGTAAGGCCGCTTGCGGGAATAATACCAGGGCAGCAGGTCCGCAGGCGGTACTTGCGTTTGCGGGTCCGAAGCGCTGAGCCAAACGGCGAAGCGTCGCACCACGCGCAGGCGATCCGCCCAGGTTGCTGGTTGAACATTCGGCGGCTGCTTTGCCCAACGGAGCGCCAGGTCTGTGCTGATGTGGGCAGCGTTCTCCTCTTCGGCGAAGGTCACGAAACTTCGGAGCAGATAGTCCACGCCGCGCAGTTGGTAACCCAATTGACGCCGCAGTCGGAGGTATCGCTCACACGCCTCGCGCAGCGTGCTCATTGCTCGCCCCGCTTCCCAGGCCAAGGTAAGGCCAGCGAACGCAGTCCCTGGACATCGACCTTGGCATAGATCGCCGTCGTTGGTGCTACACGGTGGCGGAGGATCTCGCCAATCTCGTCCAAGGACGCCCCCGAGCGGAGCATCCTGGTCGCCAGGGAGTGCCGCAGGACGTGCGCCCCCTTATAGTGCGCTGGCAGCCCGGCTCGGTTGATGGCGCGGCGGACAATGGTGCTAAGGGAAGTGGAGTGGGCGAAACCCCGGTGCGGCGCATTGGCCAGGACGAAAAAGCGCTGGGTCGTGCAGGATGGGCGGCGGTGCCGAAGATAGTCGGCCATAGCTTGGCCGACATCCGAAGGCAAGGGCAGGCAGTCGTGCTGGCCTCCCTTGCTCCGCACCTTCAGCACGCCAGCCCTCCAATCGATGTCATCGAGTTCCAGAGTAATCACCTCCTTCGCCCTCAGCCCCAACCGGGCCAGCAGCAGGAGGATAGCACGATTCCGAAGGGCGGCGGGGCTGTTCCGCTCATAAGCGCGGATGACCTGTTCGACCTCTTCGGGGTTGAGATACTTCGGCAGTTCGGCGAGCCGCCAGTGCCGCACAGTCGGGACGGCCCCCGCAAGGTCGCTCTCCGTCTGCCCGTTGAGGAAGAGGAATCGAAAAAAGGAGCGCAGAGAAGTCACCATCAGTTTGGCCGCCACGGGGCTGCTGGAGCGGGCGTGCCGCAAGAGGAAACGCGAAATGTCGTCGGGGACCAAGTCTCCGATACGGAGCGAGGCATCCCCGAAGCGTTCGACGAGGAAACGTCGGGCGAAGGACCAGTAATGAGTGATCGTTACCGGGGAAAGACCGCGTTCTTTCTTGAGGTAGTTCTCATACTGCCGGCCAAGGGTCGCCGTTGGCGACTCGTCGATTGCCGGTTCTGGAGATCGAATAATCCCCTTGGTACGGAGGTGGTCCAGGAAGTCACAAGCGGCCTTTGCATCACCGTACTGGAGGCGTCCACGGGTCCGTCGTTTTTCGAGGAAGAGGGTGATGAGCTCCTCATGCAAATCAGCCAGTACCACGTTTCGATGCCTGAGCCACCGATCGAGGACATTGAGCAGTCGTAGTCGCTTATGCACAGTTTCACGGGCATAACCCAAGTGGGAAAGGGCTGCGACAAACGAATCCAGGTGCGAGCCGAGTAAGCCTCCTCGGAGGCGTTCGATGATGTCACGATGCTGAAGAAAGTTCTCGAGCATGTGTCCTCTCCTTGGTTGCTGACTGGATGCTCTCCCAGGAAAGGACATCCAAATTATGCCGTCTCGCCTACAAGAAAGGAGAAACCAAAGACCCAGGAGAAGTAGAGAGGCGGGATTGAGTCGGCATAATCCGGCATTCGGCATTATGAAAGTTATGCCGATATCGGCATAACTTTCATTACTGCGCCCTTGCTGCTGGATTCATCGCCGCCATCGAAGGCAGGCTTGACGATTCTCTCTACGTCAGAGAACTGGCTTACTCGTTCTACGAGGAAGGCGCATTCCGTGACCGCGTAAAGCAGGCCCCGTCGAAAGCCAGCGTGGGCGCCTGATCCTTCGGCAACGCCGGCTCATGTCCGCCCTCTCCTCGCCTCGCCCCAGCCAGCAGCAACCTTTCTCCCAATCCTACTGTCCGTTCGGCACCGGCGGCTTTCTCCTTCCCATCCTCCTCACCGCACCATCAGGCGGCCAAACTCCCGCGAACTTACAGAAGCAGCCGCCCGCCGCAACGAGACAAACCGCATTCACAAAGCATTTTTTCTCCAAAGTGTGAACCTTCGGTTTCTCACGTTGCGTCGGGCACGAGCCGCAGGTGAGCGGCCCGTGGGCGAAAAGCCCGGCTTGCCTCTGTCTAGTCGCTCCCGTAAGGCCGCGATGGTCGCGGCCTCGAAAGCAAAGGAGAAACCCACATGCAACATCCTCACGACATCCCGCTCTGCGAAGACCTCGACACGTTTGCCTGGAACCCCGATGAAATCCGCGACCTGATCCAGACGACGCCGCTTGTCTATGACGCGGACGGCCTGCCGGTCGGCTACGACGCCAGCCAGCTCTTCGGCCTGGAGGACGCTTACATCGGGGGCCGCGTATGAGCGGCCCTTCATTCCAGCATGCAAAGGAGAAAGCCATGACGCACACAAGCAAGCCAACCAACCTAGACCGTGCCCGCTGGGCCAGGGATGCCCTCGCGGTCTTCACCGAGGCAACTTTCAGCGGCGATCATCCCGACACCATGCACCGGGACGATCTGGAGTGCGCCATCAGCGACCTGATCTGTGACCTGTTGCATCTGGCCCACCAGAAGGGCTTTGACCAGCAAGCAATTTTGCAGCAAGGTAACGATCACTTCAAAACCGAGCTGCTCCTCGATGAGTAACGCCAACCGTGAACAGAGAAAGGACAACAGCTTATGACGAAAACCATGAAGCAAATTAGTGAGATCAGCGGCGAAGCTGACCAGACACAACACACCCCAGAGCCTTGGCGCTATGTCGATGACAGCACTCCGGCCGACAAGGAATTGGGACTTGGGCAGTATTGCATCGAGACCGCAGATGGTGCGTTTGACGTAGCCAGTCTGCTCAATAGTGAGGCCGATGCCCGCCGCATCTGCGCCGCCGTCAATGCTTGCCAGGGCATTTCCACCGAGGCGCTCGAACAGGGCGCCGTCAAGCAGTTAGTGCAGGCGATTGACGGCCTCCTCGCGTTCATAGGGCACGCCCATGACGATAAGCCAGCCGTTTATATCGCCCGCGCCGTCAGAGCCAGAGTTGGCGGCGAAACCCAACCTATCACTCAAGCATAGGAGGAGCAGATGAAGCACTATGTCGGAGAGCGCACGCCGGAAGGCTGCGAGGTGGACGTGATCGACAAGGATGCACCCGGCGGCGGCTATCCTTTGCCGCTCCGGTCTGATTTGCGAAACCACAGCCCGACCGGATACGAATGGGGATATGCCGGAAGCGGCCCGGCCCAGCTCGCCCTGGCTCTGCTGGCCGATGCTCTGGGCGACGATGAGAAGGCCCAGCAGCATTACCAGGATTTCAAGTTCAAAGTTGTGGGCCGTCTGCCGCATGATCGCTGGGAGATGAGCGAAGAAGACATCCGACAGACC
>Ga0070739_10004663_pt1 | contig 16061 bp, 17 predicted proteins | sample Coa_R1_7_FD_66445 | JGI IMG/M metagenome (GOLD analysis project Ga0070739, IMG submission 66445) | Surface soil microbial communities from Centralia Pennsylvania, which are recovering from an underground coalmine fire - Coalmine... | ecosystem: Environmental > Terrestrial > Soil > Unclassified ... | reverse complement strand
CGGTCAGCTCGTCGCCCACTTGCACGGCCTGACACGGCGCGCCGAGCTGCTCGGCGGTCTGCGGATCGGCGTACACCGCGGCGTCCGGGTTGGCGTCGATCAGCGCTGGCAGCCGCGCGGTGTCGACGTGGTCGGGGTGCTGATGGGTGATCAGGATCGCCGACAGTCCGGTGATGCCCTCGAAACCGTGCGAGAAGTTTCCGGGGTCGAACAGGATGGTGGTGTGGTCGAATTCAGCCAGTAAGCAGGAATGGCCGAAATGCGTCAGTTGCATGTCTACGATTGTGCGCTCATGGGGGTGTGCCGATGCGGCTAATCGTGGCGGCGATGCTGCTGGCCGGGGGCCTGGCGGTAGCACCGTTGTCCGCGCTGCCTGCGCTGGCTGACCCTGAGAGCTGTCCACCGGTGTGCGACCGGATCCCAGATTCAGCGTGGATCAATGCGGGGGCTGTCCCGCTGAGCTCGGTATACAGGTGGCCGACATTGTCCGGGGTGGCGGCGGCCATGACCGGGACCGGCACCACCCCGCAGTTCCGCTTCGAGGAACTCTGCGCCACACCGCCATTCGCGCGTGACTCCCGCGACTCTGCCGTCGCGAGCCGCGCCACGGTGGCCAACCCTCAAGGTCAGTGGCAGTTGCAGGCCCAGGTGCTGCATTGGCGCGGTGACACCGCGCGCGGTGGCCAAAATGCGTCTAGCGTGTTCAGCATCGCTGCGGCCGCGCTGCGCGGCTGCCAGCTGGGCGCGCCGAACCAGTCGCCGTCCATCACCGTCGACGAACCCAACCGGTTGGCCGCGGTGATCAGCGGGCCGGTTATCCTGCACACCTACCTGGTCGCCCAGCCCCAGAACAGCAGCATCAGCGAACTGAGCCTGTGGTCGACGGCGCCGCCGCAGACGCCGTGGCCAACGCTGTCCGACGGGCAGGTTCTCGACGCGATGAGCGGCCCGCTCTGCGCGGCCTACATCGGCTCTTGCCCATAACCGGCCGACACTGGTTCACCGGTAAAGTTGGCACCGAGCAGTCAGGTCCGACAGCGAGGAGCGCCCGTGGCCCGGGTGGTTGTGCACGTGATGCCCAAGGTCGAGATTCTCGACCCGCAGGGTCAGGCGATCGTCGGTGCGCTCGGACGGCTCGGCCACGCCGGGATCTCGAATGTACGGCAGGGCAAGCGGTTTGAGTTGGAGGTCGACGACACCGTCGACGATTCCCAGCTCGCCGAGATCGCGGAATCCCTGCTGGCAAATACCGTGATCGAAGACTGGACCATAAGCCGGGAACCGCAATGACGGCCCGCATCGGCGTTATCACCTTTCCCGGCACACTCGACGACGTCGACGCCGCCCGGGCGGTGCGCTTCGTCGGCGCCGACGCTGTCGGCCTCTGGCATGCCGACGCTGACCTCAAGCGTGTTGACGCGGTGGTCGTGCCGGGCGGGTTTTCCTACGGCGACTACCTGCGGGCCGGCGCGATCGCCAGGTTCGCCCCGGTGATGAGCGAAGTGATCGCCGCGGCAAGCCATGGCCTGCCAGTACTGGGGATTTGTAACGGTTTTCAGGTTTTGTGTGAAGCCGGGTTGTTGCCCGGAGCGCTGACCCGCAACGCGGGCTTGCATTTCATCTGCCGCGACGTGTGGCTGCGGGTGGCGTCGACGGCGACGGCGTGGACATCTCGGTTTGAGGCCGATGCCGACTTGCTGGTGCCGTTGAAGTCCGGCGAAGGCCGCTACGTCGCCCCGCAGCAGGTGCTCGACGAACTGGAAGGCGAAGGCCGGGTGGTGTTTCGCTACCACGACAACCCCAACGGCTCGCTGCGTGACGTCGCCGGCATCAGTTCGGCCAATGGCCGCGTGGTCGGGTTGATGCCGCATCCCGAGCATGCGATTGAGGCGCTGACCGGTCCCTCTGACGATGGCCTTGGACTGTTCTACTCCGCGCTGGATTCCGTTCTGGCAGCCTGATTTCAGGCCAGCTGCCGGCTAGCAGGTGGGCGCACCAATGGCAGCGCATGACTAGTTTGCTTATTGCCGAAAGGCTTGCAGGCGAGAGACTTTGGCTGCCGACCACAGTGTCGCCGTTGAGTAAGCTGTCCATCTGAAGTACTCGCCTTGGTATCCACTCCCTTATCGCTTGCCGGCAATCCCGCACGTTGACCACGCAGCGATCGGCAGCACGTCAACGTGGCTTCGGCAAGAGGGCGAGGTGCGAGATGTGGGCACAGATCTGTTCGAAAGTAGTAGCCGGATGTGCTGCCGGTGCGCGATGCTAGAAACTTGAGGGCCGAAGATCTCCAGAACCGGGATTTGTGGGCGCCCGTAACGCACCTAGCGTGGCCGCGGTGACGATCGCTGGCGGCGTGCCGGCCGGCCCATTACAGGAACGACGGAAGGATGGCTGTGAACGAAGAGCAACGCAACGTAATGGCGTCGGGAAATGGCTTTATCGCTGCGCTGGACCAAAGCGGCGGCAGCACACCGAAAGCACTCAAGCTTTACGGGATTCCGCAGGACGCATACGACAGCGACGAGCAGATGTTCGATCTTATCCACCAGATGCGCGAGCGTCTCATGTCGAGTCCCAGCTTTTCCGGCGACAAAATATTGGGAACCATTCTTTTCGAGCAGACGATGGACCGAACCATCAATGGCGAGGACACTGCGGCATTTCTGTGGAAGCAAAAGCACATCGTGCCGTTTGTCAAGGTCGACCAGGGACTAGCTGACGCTGAAAATGGTGTGCAGCTCATGAAGCCGATGACGAAGCTGGACTCCTTGTTGGATCGGGCAGTCGACAAGGGCGTTTTCGGCACCAAAATGCGTTCGTTTATTCAAGAGCCGAACGATGAGGGCATCAAAGCCATCGTCGACCAGCAGTTCGCCTATGCGCACAAAATCGTTGAGCGCGGACTCATGCCGATTATCGAACCCGAGGTCAGCATCAAATGCCCCGACAAGCCCAAAGCGGACAGTGCGTTGGTGGCGGCGCTCAGCACGAAGCTCGACGAGCTCACCGAAGGTACGCAGGTCATGCTCAAGCTGACTTTGCCCGACGAAGACGACCTCTATGCCCCGCTGATCGACCATCCCCGGGTCATGCGTGTGGTCGCCTTATCTGGTGGCTACAGCCTCGCGGAAAGCTGCGAAATCCTGGCCCGTAACCACCGCCTGATCGCAAGCTTTTCGCGGGCTTTGACGGAGGGCTTGACCGTCGACCAGACCGATGTGGAATTCAACGACAAGCTCCGTTCGAATATCGAGGCAATTTACAACGCCTCGGTGACGTAACCGGGGTCTAAAAGTTCACCGGACGCGGACGCGGCGCTATTACCAGCAATGCGCTGAGAAGCAACGCTCCCGTCGCCACCAGGAGAATGGTCCAGGCGCGGCGCATCGTTATGGCTGACTGGCATTGATCAACGAAGTTGCTTCCTGCCGCGTCAGCGATACCAGCCTGGGTCAAACTTTCATGGAAAGCGCTACCGCAATTGATTTGGAAGCCCCACTGGTCGAAGTCGGCGAGGAAGACGGGCAAGCGAAGTGCCACCAGGCCAACCGTCAACAGCGCGATGCCGGCCGCGAGGACGAACAAGCGTTGAGTCGACATATTAAGAAGTGCAGTCGTGATGGACATCGCTGACTTCTGACCCCGCTGGGAACGCTGGCCCATTTCTCGTGCCATTTCCCGGTCCATTCGGGCGGACTCGAGGAAACCCAGGTTCGGCAGAGTGTGTGGCCGGGCGTCAGCCTCCGGCAACGAGGCCGGACCGACGCGCGCGCCCTCCACCTCGTGCGTGTGGGTCCTGCGATCGATTGCGGGTCCAGCCGCGGCGGTCGAAGCGGCGTCGTTGTCGGCGGTAAGACTTGGCGACCGCCTGGCCATGTCGGCGGGTATTGGAACCTGCTCGACAACCACTTCTTCGTCGGTTTTTTGGGGCCGAGTCGCTACTGATACGGACATCGGGCGCCTCCCTCAGCGGTAGTGAGTTCAATGGCTATACTCAGTAAGCTAGCAGGTTGAGTTCAATAAAGCAACTGACTACACTGAGGGACATGCGTCAGACCAGCTTCGCCGATTTCCACTGCTCACTGGCCCGGAGCCTGGACCTGATCGGGGACTGGTGGACACCGCTGATAATCCGAGATATCGCTCTTGGTTTGGAACGCTTCGATGACCTGGCAGCCAACCTCGGCATCTCGCGTAATCTGCTGACCAACCGCCTGAAGGGTCTCGTCGAGGCAAACATCGTCGAGCGCGTTCGCTATTCTGAACGGCCGCCCCGCGACCGTTACCGACTTACCGCGGCCGGTCGCGACCTCATCCCGATTTTGATCGCGCTCACCGCTTGGGGCGACCGCTGGGCGGCGCCACCGGCGGGACCCCCCATGCTGTTCAGTCACGAAGGGCACCCCTGCACGCCGGAAGTGTGCTGCTCGACCTGCGGGAAGCCGCTGACCCGCGACACCCTCGACGTTGCGCTCGGGCCGGGCGCGGCTCCCGGACCGGGAACCCACCTGATCACCCGCCTTCTCCACCAGGAGCCAACCAACCCGCAGCCCTCAAGCGCATAGCTGCTCGCGATCAGACCGATTCGCGGTGTGGACGCCCAAATGACGTGGCCTGCCTGGTGTCTGTGCCTCCGGCGCAGCAGGCGACCGGTTCAGGTGCACCGAGCGGCCACGTCGTCACATCACTGCCGGTGGCAGAAACTTGTGGTCGATGAGCGACTGCAGCGCGTTGCGGAATGCATCCTCGGTGTCAACGGTTTTGGTGAATCCAGCCTGGCGCAGCTTGATGGTGCTCACAAAGGCACGTGGTCCTTCAGGTGCGCCGTAGGCGAATGCGAAGTCTGCGTGCTGGTCACCCTGGCCAACCAGTTCCCGCAGGCTCAGCGGGCGCAGGTCGTATTTGGCCACGATGCGATCCCATACGCCGGAATGGTCGTTGAGGTAGCCAGCCAGGCTCATCGGTGTATCGGGCCCGGCCTCGACGCCCAAGGTCTGGGCCAGTGCCGGCCACACATTGCGCCACTCAAAAACATCGCCATTCGTGACGTTGAACGCCTCGTTGGCTGCTTGCGGCGATTGCGCCGCCCACACCATCACGTCAGCGACGAGATCGGCGTCGGCTGCTTCCCACACGAACGAGGGGCCACCGGGGAAGCCGAAAGGTTCGCCGCTCTCACGCCGGATGGCGGCATAGGCACCGATCGCCGGAAGCACATTCAACGCACCCGGCGTCGCTCCGGTAACCAGTTGCGGACGTAGTGCCGTGTAGCCAAAGCCGTATTTGGCGCCTACTTCTCGCACGTAGTCTTCTTGGTCGAAGAAGAAGTTGTCATGATCGCGGCGGGCGTCACGTTCGCGCGCGGGGATCGGTATCGGATGCAGGTGCACGCCGTAGACCTTGGTGCCCTGCAGGATGCTGATGTGCTGAAAGTTTGTCGCGCTGTGCAGGATCGGCTCCACAACGTTGCGCAGCATGGCGTTGTTAGTGTCGATCTGCGTCTTGCTCGACCAACCGGAAACCAGCTGGGGCTGCTCGTAAAGCGCCGTGTAGGCGATATGGGTAACGTCGGTCAAGGGTTCGAACGCCGCGCGGGCCGCAGCCTCGTTCCTCAGGTCAACCGACAAGAACTCGATGTCGCGGCCGCTGAATAGCTCTGGTTTGCGACGCGACGCTCCGATGACCTTCCAACCCGTCGACAAGAACTTCTCGATAGCAGCCACCCCGAGTAAACCGCTCGCACCGGTGACCAGCACCTTGTGTGCCATAAAGATCTCCCTTTCGTGGTGCGCGAACAGCAGACGCTACGGGGCGATCGCTAACTGTCCACCGGTGGCCTGCACGATCGCGCCGTTGATATAGCTGGCAGCTGAGGAAGCCAGAAATGTTATGGCATTGGCGATTTCGTCGGCTTTGGCGGCCCGGCCGAGCGCAGTGAGGGCACCTAGCCCGTCGGTGAGGCCCGGGGAGGCAGCGGTGCCGGGAGTTTCCGTCGGCCCGGCCTGCACCGCATTTACCCGCACCCCGGACCGGCCGAACTCGTCGGCCCAGACCCGGGTCAACAACTCGATGCCGGCCTTCGTGGCACCGTAGATGCCGCCCGCACGCGCCGGAACAGCAGCCGCGACAGTGCTGAGATTCACAACGGCGCCATTGCCCCGCTCGGCCATACCCGGCACCAGTTGCTGTACCAGGATGTACGGGGCACGAAGGTTGAGGTCGACGTGCTCGTCGAAGAACGCATCGTCGGTCTCGGCGGTCGTGCCGAACTTATAGACACCGGCATTGTTTATCAGGATGTCCACTGGACCTGCCTCGGCCGCCAACCGGCGTACGTCATCGGGATCAGAGAGGTCGGCGGCGACGAAACGTGCCGTCCCCCCAGCGTTTTGGATTTCCTGCACCACCTTGCTGCCGCGTTCAGCGCTGCGGCCGTGTACCACCACTTCGGCGCCCAGGGCGCCGAGTTGCAGTGCGACCGCGCGCCCGATGCCCGCGGTAGCGCCAGTGACCAGGGCGCGCGAACCTTGAAGAGTTATTGCCATCGCAGCCGCCTCCTAAATGAACCACTGTGGACACTGTGGCGCATAGCACCGGCGCGTGCCCATTAATTCCGACCCCGGATCGCGGCTATGCATCTGGCTTATGAGCGTTATTAGTAGGCTGACGTAGCCAGTCGGTGTCGTAGAACGGCCACAGTTATGGAGTTGCGGGAACTAAGCGCCTTTGTGGCCGTGGTCGAGGAAGGTGGCATGTCGGCGGCGTCACGTCGCCTCCACATAAGCCAATCTGCGCTGTCGCAGACGGTCAGCGCCCTCGAGCGCGAGCTCGGAGTCACGCTGTTGGAGCGCGCCAGTACTGGCGTACGGCCGACCCAAGCGGGCGCGACATTACTCGCCGAGGCGCGTGCGGTGCTGGCTCGCTACCACCAAGCTGTCCGCACAATGGGCAGCTATCGCGCCGAGTCCGGAAACGTAATCAGGCTCGGCGTTCCCCTGGAGTTGGATCCCGATGTACTGCCCAGAGCGCTCGTCAAATTCGCAGTCGAGTCCCCACAGACGCGAGTGGTTCCGCGTCACCTGTCGACCGCTGCGCAATTCGCGGCGTTGCGCAGCGATGAACTCGACGTCGGTCTGGTGCGCGAACGTCCCGCAGGATCCGAATTCGATGCTTTACTGGTGGCCCGCGAAGACCTCGGTGTACTCCTGGAATCGACGTTGGCTGATCGGCTCGTCGGCCCCGACGGCGTGCGTCTCGATGAGCTTGCCGAGCTGGAGTGGGTGGGCTTCCCCCGCTCGAGCAGTCCGGCCTGGTATGACGAGTTGACCGGCATCTTAGGAAGCCATGGCATCAACATCGGTCCGCCGCCGCCCGAAGGTCACGAACTGATTGCTGCCGTTAAGTTCACCGCCGTCAGCGGCGGACACGCCTTCGCGCTGGCGCCGGGAAACCAGCTCAAGCCACTGCCAGACAATGTGAAGTGGGCCCCTTTGAGTGGTCAGCCGATCGTGCGCCGCACCTGGGTAGTGTGGCCTGCCGAATTGCGCCGCCGCGACGTCGCCCACCTCGTCGCGTCGTTCGAACTGCCGTCCGCGACCTGAACTAGGCGGTCAACGCAACCGAGGCCTCGCCGGTGTAGCACAAAAATGTCATCGTCTCCTGCAGGTAGAGCTGCACCGTGTCTGCGTCGTGGGACAGATAACCGATCGCCACGTCGGTGCCGAGCTGCAGGTCGAAGTCGCCGCCGCGGGTGGTCAGTACAAAGGCGCCGTCGATTGCGGGCGCCCAGATGATGTCGTTGTCGACCAGCCGGCGCAGATGCTCGCGGATCGGATACCCGTGTTCGGTGGTCTCGCTGACCTTGGTGTAGGCGTCGGCCGACAGCAGTACCGCATACGGGCCGTCCACCCCGGCCAACCGCAACTCGGACAGCGCCTGGCTGATCACGTCGGGGAAGTCGCGCACATCGGCGGGTAGCTGCAGCGCAGGATTGGAGCTCGCGCTTCGGATGCCTTCGATCGACGCCGCGTCGTAACCCTCGAAGATGGCGCGGTCTTCGACGAATGCAAGCTTCTTGGCGGCGGTCTTGACGGGATCCCAGTCGGCGTCCTGTGAGCCGCGCTCCACATCGTCGATCTCCGATCGTGACAGCGTAAACGGAACGCGCAGCCGCACAAGCGGTTTACTTGCCCGCAGTTGCGCGATGACCTCGTCGCCGGGCGGCGCCACATCAGTCAGCCGACCCGTGCCGACGGCTGCCATCGTGGGTCCGCCGGGACCGCTGACATCGACTACCCGGCGCCCGGCGATGTGGCGTTTGAACGTTCGCGTTGCCTCCAATTCGATCTCGGCCCAAGCGGCTTCGGTGATCGGTGCCAGATCGCGGTAGAGGTTGTTCATCGGGTGCTTCCTTTCAAACTGCCGATCGCCAGGGAGCCGTCGGAGTCGGAATCTTCTGCCGCAGCAGGTAGTCCAGGCAGTGGCGGCGGATCGTCGAGAAAGTCGACGGTGGGAGTAAAGAACAGGCCACCTGTGACAGCGGTGGAAAAGTCCAGGATCCGGTCGGTGTTGCCGGGTGGATCGCCGATGAACATGTTGCGCAACATCTGTTCGGTGACGGCGGGGCTGCGGGAATAGCCGATGTAGTACGTGCCGTACTCGCCCTTGCCGACCTCGCCGAAAGGCATGTTGTGGCGCACGATCTTGAGCTCGTTGCCTTCGTCGTCTTCGACCTTGTTCAGCGCGATGTGCGAGTTGGCCGGTTTCTCGTCGTCGTCGAACTCGATGTCTTCCAGCTTGGTTCGGCCAAACGCACGCTCCTGCTCGGTGACCGAAAGCGAATTCCAGCCAGCCATGTCGTGCACGTACTTCTGGACGTGGACGTAGCACGAGCCGGCGAAATCAGGATCCTCGTCGCCGATCTGGGTGGCGCTGACGGCCAGCGGGCCGTCGGGATTCTCGGTGCCGTCGACGAATCCGAGTAGATCGCGGTTGTCGAAGAACCGGAAACCGTGCACCTCGTCGATCACCGTCACAGCGCCGGCCATTGCGTCGATCAGCCGGGTGGCCAGCTCGAAACAGAAATCCATCGCCTCGGCACGAATGTGGAACAACACGTCGCCGGGTGTGGCCGGCGCAGTGTGCCGCGGCCCTTCCAGCGCGACGAACGGGTGCAGCTCGGCCGGTCGCGGGCCAGCAAACAACCGATCCCACGCGTCGGAGCCGATCGAGGTGATCGCCGACAGGCGTTTGGCCGGGTCACGGAATCCGATCGCGCGGACGAGCCCCGAGATGTCGGGCAGTGCGTCGTGCACGGTTGCCTCGCCGCCGTCGTTGATGGTGACCACCAGGAAGATGGCGGCCGGCGTCAACGGCTCCAGAACCGGTTGGGGCTGAATAGCGGGCACGGGTTCGACCCTAACGTCCTTGCGGATGAAAGGATGAGCGCATGGCGGCCACGGCAGCGGGTCTGTGCGAATTCATCGACGCGTCCCCGTCGCCGTTCCACGTGTGCGCCACGGTGGGACAAGCGCTGCGCGCGGCCGGATATGCCGAGTTGGCCGAGACGGACGCTTGGCCCGCCGCAGGCCGATTCTTCACCGTGCGCGCGGGCTCGCTGGTCGCCTGGGATAGCAGCGATACGTCGGCCTCGTCGTTTCGGGTGATCGGCGCCCACACCGACAGCCCGAACCTGCGAGTCAAGCAGCACCCGGATCGCGTGGTCGCAGGTTGGCAGGTGGTGGCGCTGCAGCCCTACGGGGGCGCCTGGCTGAACTCGTGGCTGGACCGCGATCTCGGTGTCAGCGGACGCCTATCTGTGCGTGACGGTGCCGGCATCAGTCACCGGCCGGTCCGCATCGACGAACCGATCCTGCGGGTGCCGCAGTTGGCAATCCATTTGGCCGAGGACCGCAAGTCGGTCGCGTTGGACCCGCAGCGCCACGTCAACGCGGTGTGGGCAGCCGGCGAGGGCTGCGGCAACTTTGTCGGCTACGTCGCGAAACGTGCCGGCGTCGCCGCAGACGACGTGCTCAGCTTCGATCTGATGACCCATGATCTGGCTCCCTCCCGGCTCGCCGGACTCGACGACCAGTTCGTCAGCGCGGCGCGGCTGGACAACCTAGCCAGCTGCTACGCGGGCTTGGAGGCGTTGCTCGGCGCCGAACCCCGCGGCTACTTGCCGGTGCTGGCGTTGTTCGACCACGAAGAGGTCGGTTCGACCTCCGACCACGGCGCCCAGTCCGAGCTGCTGCTGACCACGCTGGAGCGAATCGTGCTGGTCGCGGGCGGTGAGCGGGAGGATTTCCTGCGCCGGGTGGCCGGATCGATGGTGGCCTCGGCGGATATGGCGCACGCCACCCACCCCAACTACCCGGACCGGCACGAGCCCGGGCACCCGATCGCAATCAACGGGGGCCCGGTGCTCAAGACGCAACCCAACCTGCGGTATGCCACCGACGGGCGCACCGCTGCGGCGTTCGCGCTCGCCTGCCGGCAGGCCGGCGTGGCGTTGCAGCGTTACGAACACCGCGCCGACCTGCCGTGTGGTTCGACGATCGGCCCGATCACCTCGGCACGAACCGGCATCCCGACCGTCGACGTGGGCGCACCGCAATTGGCAATGCATTCAGCTCGCGAACTGATGGGCGCCGCCGACATCGCCGCGTATTCGGCTGCGCTGCAGGCCTTTTTGGCGCCGCAGTGACGCAGGGTTCAGCGCGCGGCGAGGAAGGCCGGTTCGTAGCGGATGACGTTTTCCACCACCATGCCGTTGCGGGTGCGGACCCGGTCGAGCCCGCGGATCCTAATCTGTCCGGCCGGGCCGGTGCCTTGGCCCACGTAGTGCAAGAACACCAGCTGCTCGCCCTCGGTGGCGCCGGGCACGGTCGCACTGTCAATGAGTTCGAGCCGCAGATCGGGTGCCGCGGTCAGTAATTCGGCGATCTTGGCCGTGTATGCCTCTTTGCCTCGCACGGGTTCCGGGTCTCCTGGCCAGTAGCCGACGATGTCGTCGGCCAGAACGTCAAACCCACGGGTCAGGGTCGGGGCGGCCCAATACGCCGCCCACAGCTCAGCGCTGAACATCGGGGCCGCTGAGTCGGAACTGGTTAGGCGCGAAGCGGACTGAATGTCGGTCATGGCTTCCTCCAAGGGTCGGGGCGCTCCGGTAGCGCCCGCCGCATCGAGCGTGCGTCGCCGGGTTGCGGCTGCACAATTACCTCGGAGGTCATCGCCGCCACGCATCGTTGCGATTACGGTTTCTTTGTGACCGACTCGACGGTTGGCGGATTACTACGCGGGTGGCGAGAGCGTCGCCGGGTGAGCCAGCTCGAGCTTTCGTTGCGGGTGGGCGTCTCGGCCCGGCATCTCAGCTTTATCGAAACCGGGCGCTCGCGTCCCAGCGCCGAGATGGTGCTCGCTCTGGCGGAGGGCCTCGACATCCCGTTGCGGGAACGCAACACACTGCTGTTGGCCGCCGGCTATGCCCCGCGCTATCCGTCACGCCCTCTGGAGCACGACGCGCTGACGCCGGCTCGTGTCGCCGTGCAGCGGCTGCTGGATGCGCACGATCCCTATCCCGGCATCGTCATCGACCGGTGCTGGAACATCGTCGGGGCCAACGCCGCGGCGGCGGCGCTGACCGCTGGCCTACCGCAGGGCTTGCTCGGGCCGCCTGCCAACGTCTACCGGCTGTCACTGCACCCCGACGGCCTCGCCGGCCGGACCCTGAACTTCGAGGAATGGGCGGGTTACCTGCTCCATCAGCTCCGGCGCACGATCGCGCTCACCGGCGACCCGGCGGTACAGGATATCCACGAGGAGGTGCGCGGCTATCCCGGTGTCGCGACCGCTGCGGCGGCATGGAACGCACCGCACGGCAACGCTTCGCTGCTGATTCCTTTGGAACTGGAAATGCCTGGTGGGCAACGCCTTTCGATGTTCACCACGCTGACGACGTTTGGCACGCCGCTCGACGTCACCCTCTCCGAACTGGCCGTCGAGTTGTTCTATCCCGCCGATGCCGCGAGCGCCGATCTGCTGCGCACTGCACGTGTCGGGTCCGTCGCGTGAGCGCGCTCAAGTAGCGTTGCCGCATGGCGCTCAACGTTGAGATGGTGACCTTCGACTGCTCCGACCCGGCTCGCCTGGCAGGCTGGTGGGCAGCTCAGTTCGACGGTACGACGCAGGAATTGATCCCCGGCGAATTCGTCGTGGTGGCCCGCCCGGAGGGCCCACGGCTGGGGTTTCAGAAGGTTCCCGATCCCACGCCGGGCAAGAACCGGGTGCACCTGGATTTCAGCGCCGCCGACGTCGATGCGGAAGTGAGCCGGCTGGAAGCCGCCGGGGCCAGCCGCATTGGCCAGCACAGGATCGGTGACAACTTTCGCTGGGTGGTGTTGGCTGACCCCGACGGCAACGCCTTCTGCGTCGCCGGGCGCTAGGCCCTGAACGCCTCTTCGAGCCGCCTGGCCAGCAGCTGCTCGGCCATCCGCGCGCCCTTGCGGCTGTCGGCCTGCGCCTTGCGGAACAGGTCGGCGACTTCGTTGTCGCCGTCGCGCTCGGCGTCCTGGATGTAGGTTTCCAGCCGCAGCGCGTTTTCCAGGCACTGCTCGGTGTACCAAATCAGGTTGTAGTTCTTGTCTTTGGTGCCGGTGACTTGTCCGGTCTCAGCGGTCATCGTCATCCTCCAATCGGACTCGGTCCTTTGTCCGGCTCCTGCTCGGGTCCCGCGTCCCGCATCATCGCCGGACTCTGTGCGGCTACCCATCCGTCACGGATGCAAACGTCTACCGCCGTGTGCGAACTCCCCGGATGATGGGGAATCTAGACTGTCTGCGTGACGTTCGGGCTCACGCACGCGGTCGATACCGTCGAGCGGGCCGCCGCCACCCCTGATCAGCCGCAACCCTTCCGCGAGCTGGGTCTCAAAGACGACGAATACCAGCGCATCCGCGAAATCCTGGGCCGCCGGCCAACCGATGTTGAACTGGCCATGTACTCGGTGATGTGGAGCGAGCACTGCTCCTACAAATCGTCGAAGGTGCACCTGCGCTACTTCGGCGAGACCACCACCGACGCGATGCGCGGCGGCTTGCTGGCGGGCATCGGGGAGAACGCCGGTGTCGTCGACATCGGTGACGGCTGGGCGGTCACCTTCAAAGTCGAATCGCACAATCACCCCTCCTACGTCGAGCCCTACCAGGGCGCGGCCACCGGTGTCGGCGGCATCGTCCGCGACATCATGGCCATGGGGGCGCGGCCCGTCGCCGTCATGGATCAGCTGCGTTTCGGCCCCGCCGACGCCCCGGACACCCGCCGCGTGGTCGACGGGGTGGTCCGCGGAATCGGGGGCTACGGCAATTCCCTGGGCCTACCAAACATCGGCGGCGAGACCGTCTTTGACGCCTGCTACGCGGGCAACCCGTTGGTCAACGCGTTGTGCGTCGGGGTGCTGCGCAAGGAGGACCTGCACCTGGCGTTCGCGTCCGGCACTGGAAACAAGATCATCCTGTTCGGCGCGCGCACCGGGCTCGACGGCATCGGCGGAGTGTCGGTGCTGGCGTCGGACACCTTCGGCGGCGACGAGGCCGGACCCGGACGCAAGAAGCTGCCGTCGGTTCAGGTCGGTGACCCGTTCATGGAAAAGGTGCTCATCGAATGCTGCCTGGAGCTGTACGCGGGCGGTCTGGTGATCGGCATCCAGGACCTCGGCGGGGCCGGATTAGCCTGCGCCACTTCGGAACTGGCCTCGGCGGGAGACGGCGGCATGGCGATCGAACTCGACACCGTGCTGCTGCGCACCAAGGGGATGACCGCCGCTGAGGTGCTGTGCAGTGAGTCGCAGGAGCGGATGTGCGCGGTGGTCGCGCCGGAGAACGTTGATGCTTTCCTGGCGGTGTGCCGCAAATGGGACGTGCTGGCCACGGTCATCGGTGAGGTCACCGACGGCGACCGGTTGCGCATCACCTGGCACGGGGAAACGGTGGTCGACGTGCCGCCGCGCACGGTGGCCCACGAGGGACCGGTGTACCAGCGTCCGCTCGCCCGCCCGGAGTCGCAGGACCACCTCAACGCCGACCGGTCCACCCGGTTGCCGCGGCCAACCACCGGCGACGAGCTGCGCGCGACTTTGCTTGCGCTGCTTGAAAGCCCGCATTTGTGTAGCCGCAGATTCATCACCGAACAGTACGACCGCTACGTGCGCGGCAACACCGTGCTGGCCGCGCATGCCGATGCGGGAATGCTGCGCGTCGACGAGTCCACCGGCCGAGGCATCGCGGTGGCCACCGACGCGTCCGGCCGCTACACGGCGCTGGATCCCTACGCCGGCGCCCAGCTCGCGTTGGCCGAGGCGTACCGCAACGTCGCCGTCACCGGGGCCACCCCGGTCGCGGTCACCAACTGCCTCAACTTCGGCTCACCAGAAGACCCGGCGGTGATGTGGCAATTCGCGCAGGCCGTCCGCGGCTTGGCCGATGGCTGTGCGGCCCTGGGGATTCCGGTGACGGGCGGCAACGTCAGCTTCTACAACCAGACGGGATCTACCCCCATCCTGCCGACCCCGGTGGTCGGTGTGCTCGGCGTCATCGATGACGTGCACCGGCGTATCCCCACCGCGATGGGCACCGAGGCGGGGGAGACGTTGATGCTGCTCGGCGACACCCGCGACGAATTCGACGGCTCGGTGTGGGCGCAGGTGAGCGCCGACCACCTCGGCGGGCTGCCACCCAAAGTCGACTTAGCCCGCGAGAAGCTGCTGGCCGATGTGCTGACCGCGGCGTCACGCGACGGGCTGGTCTCCGCGGCCCACGACCTGTCCGAGGGCGGCCTGGCCATCGCGGTGGTGGAGGCGGCGCTGGCGGGTGAAACCGGTTGCCGCATTGTGCTTCCCGACCGCACAGACCCGTTCGTCATGTTGTTCTCCGAGTCGCCGGGACGGGTGCTGGTCGCGGTGCCACGGACCGAAGAAAGCCGCTTCCGTTCGCTGTGCGAGGTGCGCGGGCTGCCTGCCGCGCGCATCGGGGTAGTCGACCCAGCATCGGATGCTGTCGACGTTCAGGGCTTGTTCACCGTATCCCTGGCCGAGCTGCGCGGCACCTCCGAAGAAGTGCTGCCCGCACTGTTCGGATGAGTATCCGGGCATGAGCACCCCCGTCCATGACGCCACAACCGAGCCGGCCACCGAACCGCGTGCGGCTGACGGGCGGCACCCGCTGGTGGTGTGGGCGTGGAGCTTGGTGCGGCTTCGATTTGGCGGGGTGGTTTTCGGCGCGCTGTTTTTCTGCTTGTCGCTGACGCCGTCGCTGCTGCCGAGAACCTGGCTGTTCCAGGGACTGATCGGCGGCATCAACGCCGCCTTCGGCTACGGGCTGGGTGTGCTGGTGGAAAAAGCCGCGCAGCGTTTTGTCTTGCGCAGCGCGCGCTGGTGGCCGCCACCAGCGCGGGTGTTGCTCGGCCTGAAGGCAGCTGTCGTCGTGATCGCGCCGGCGGCCGCTGTGCTGATGCTCATCCCAGCGGCCGCTTGGCAGCGGCAGGTCTCGGCGCTGATGGGTCTCCCGGGACCAACAACGTTGGGCTACCTGCGCACGCTGATCGTCGCAGTCGTGGTGAGCGCTCTGCTGGTAGCGACCTGCCGGGTGCTCATCGATGCAGTCAAGCTGCTGGCCCGGATGCTGATCAGGCGCTGGCATCTGCACAACGAGGTGGCGCTGTTCATCGGGACCACGATCGTCGTCGTGCTGCTGGTGACCTTGATCAACGGCGTCCTGGTGCGCGGATTTTTCATCGGGATGAATGCCCTCTCCGAGCCGCGCAACGACTCCACCGGCCCCGACATACATCAGCCGTTATTGCCCGAAAGGTCCGGTAGCCCAGCGTCATTGGCGCCCTGGGAAACGCTCGGCTTCCAGGGCCGCAACTTCGTCGCGACCGGACCGGACGCCGCCGAGCTCACCCGGCTCAACGGTCGGCCCGCCAAGGAACCGATCCGGGTGTATGCCGGGTTGGAGACCGCCGACGACGACAACGCCCGGATGCAGGTGATTCTCGGCGAGCTC
>Ga0070739_10004661_pt1 | contig 16065 bp, 13 predicted proteins | sample Coa_R1_7_FD_66445 | JGI IMG/M metagenome (GOLD analysis project Ga0070739, IMG submission 66445) | Surface soil microbial communities from Centralia Pennsylvania, which are recovering from an underground coalmine fire - Coalmine... | ecosystem: Environmental > Terrestrial > Soil > Unclassified ... | reverse complement strand
ATCCAGCCGCCGCGACGCGATCTGCGTTTCGATGGCGCGCGCCACTACATCGGCGCCCACGGCCAGCGCCGCGGCGTCGCACGGCACGAACACCCGGACGCTCATGCCCGCCTCCGCTGGCTGTCGATCAGCGAGTCCGCCACCTCCGGCGTTACCCGCCCGTAAGGCTTGCCGTCCAGCATCACCGCCGGCGACATCGCGCACAAGCCCAGACAGAAGATCTGATCTACGGTGAAGCTGCCGTCCGCCGTCGTCTGCCCCAGTCGGATTCCCAGCTTCTGTTCCACATGCTGGATCACTTTTTCGCAGCCCATGGACTGGCACGCCTCCGCCCGGCACATCTTAAGAACGTGCCTCCCCGGCGGCTCATGCCGGAAATCGTGATAGAAACTGATGGTCCCGTGGACGTCCGCCTGGGAAATATTCAGCGCCTTGGCGATCATGGGGATCGCCGCCTTGTCAATGTAGCCGAACTCTTCCTGGAGCGCGTGCAGGATCGGCAGCAAAGCGCCGGGCAATTTCTCCAATGCTTTGATTCGGGAAGATGCTTTTTCGGGGTCCCAGACCGCCGCGCTGCTCATTCGATCGTGCCTTTCTTTCCGGCCCGGGCGGGAGTCCGGGATCGAGCCTGTTTCTGAATTGAGACACGCCTCCCGGGCGGGCTTCAGATCGGATTTTATCACAGCGCCGCGTCGTCCCCCAGCCCGCCTTCACCCGATCTGCCGCTCGGTTCCGCGAGCCCTCCGTCGCCCCGCCCTCCCCTCGACTCCCGCCGGAAAAAATCGGCCCGGCGAAGCCTGTGCCTCACCGGGCCACACGAGGGAAGAACGTCTGAACTTGAGCTAGCGCCGGCCGCCGCCGTGGCTTCCGCCGCCGCGATTGCCGCCTCCCCGGGGCGCGCCCCCGCCGAACGAGTGCGCGCTGCCAAAGCCCCCGGCGTGCGACTGCGGATGGCTGTATCCAGAGGAGCCGGCCCCCCGCTCCCGCACAATCGGCGGATTGATCTGCACCCGCTGCGGCGCGGAAAAACCGCGCTCCTGGGGCCCGCCGAACCCGCCGCGCGGCTGCGCGTTGAATCCGCCCCGCTCCTGGGGCGTGAATCCGCCGCGCTCCTGGGGCAGGTTACCCCCCCCGCGAGGGCCTGGATCCGCGCTGCGCGGCGGCGAAGCAAATCTGCCGCCGGGCGGCTCCGCATTCGAGAACCCGCGATTGGAGAACCCGCGCGAGGGCGGCGGCTGGCTGAATCCTCGATTCTGCGCCCCGCCCGGATTGTTGGGCGTCGCAAACCCCCGCCATCCGCCCGCGCCCGCTCCGCCGCCGCCCGGCGATGCCAGAGCCCCCCGGTTTGCGCCCGAGGGGTTCACCCTCTGCCATCCGCCGCTATTGCTGGGAGCCGCCGGGCCGCCCCGCGCAGCCGCCTGGGGAGCCGGCGTAAACCCGCGCGCCGCGGTCGTTCCCACTGCGCCGGCGAAGCGCGATCCGGCCGCCGAACCCGCCGTCGAAAACCGCAGATTCGAGTTGGTCTGCGGCATCCCCCGCGTGGCCACCGCCGCATCGGAAAACCGCCCGCTCGATGGCGTCGCGCGTAAGGGCATCGGCCCCTGCACCAAACCCGCCCGCGACAGGTCTCCCGCCGAAGCCCGCACGAGATTGCTCGCATTGATGGAACCCTGCCCGAAATCGCTCGCCCGCACGCTGGTCACGGCGTTGGGATAGCTCGCATTGTGATACACGTTCGTGATATTGACGTTATTCACCACCGTGAAGCGGTTGTAGCCGCCGCCGAATCCGCGCCCGTACCAGGGGTGGAAGACCTCGAACGGAGCCAGCGGGCACCAGCCGACGTTGGCAAACCCGAATCCGAAGCTCACGCCGAACCCTCCCCCCCAGCCGAAGAAGCCAACCAGAGCAGGCCTCCAGTAATAGTGCGCCGCGATCGGCCCCGGATACCACGCCCAGCCTCCCCAGACGGGACGATACCACCAGCCGTAGTGATACGGCGCCCACGCCCACGGCTCCGCGCCGAGCCACGTCCATCCGTAGTAATCCACCCAGACCCAGCGGCCCTCGCTATACGGAGCCCAGCCCGCATCCACGCTCGGCACCCAGACCTCTCCGTACTGCGGATCGTTCCGCCACTGCCCGTACGGATCCAGCGACTCGGTCCCGTACACATCCGGGCTGACATTTTGCACGCTCCCCACCCGGTCGAAGACCTGGTCGCGATCCGCGTTCCAGCGATCCCAGTCATCCTGCGCGATCGCCACCACCGTCTGCACCTCTGGATCGGACGCCGGGCCCCGCGCCAACATCGTCTGTCCCGGATTCAAATATTCGGATCCGGTCGGGCCGAACACCTCCGCCTGGCCGGAGCGAACCGTGATCTGCGTCATGCCGTCCAGCCCCACGCTGACCCGGATGCTTCCGCGCCGCACCGGACGCACCAAAACCGTGGGCGTGCTGATCTCGGCCTGCGCATCGTTATCGCGCACGGTATGGAACATCACCGTGCCCGCCGCGATCTGCACCTGGTAGCGCTTATATTCGAGCTCGCTCAGCCGCACCTCCGTCGAAGAGCTGAGCCGAACCATGTTGGTCGCGTCGAACTGCACTTCGGCCCGCGAGCTGTCCCCGGTGAGAATGCGGTCGGCCGCCACCAGCGGCGCATTCAACGCCGCCGGCGTCGAATCGGTGGCGCTGTCGCCGTGGACGACCGAAACGTTGCCTTGCAGCCAACTCAATCGCGCGACCCCGTGGCTTGCCGCATCGTTCGGATCCTCGGTGCTGGCGGGCGCGCCGGGCGGCCGGGCGCCCGGCGGCGGTCCTGGGGTCTGAGCCGACATCACCGCCGCCATCGCCGCGCCTAGTAAAGCCCGTTTCATACCATCCACCATCCGCCCATCGGAGCGCAATTCAAAAGCCACTAATAAAACACAATATTTTCATAGATTTAGGATTCCAGGCAGGCCGCGCACGCTGGCTGAAAACCACCAGGCTGGTGGTTTTGGGGGACAGACAACAGCGTTCGTATCGCATTAACAGCGTTCGTATCGCATTAACATAGTCGAGGAACTTACGCCGATGAAAGGACCCGCCATGCGTTTCACTCTGTTCTCCGTGTTCGCGATTTGCGCCCTGTACGCCCAGGACGCCTCCCGGACCGTCGCCGGAGGAGGCATCTCCGTCCCGCAATGGACCGGCAAAATTGACGCCAACGAGGAGCGCGCCGGCCACACCTTGAACGATGCCAGGTTTGCGAAAGACGGCGCCACCTTCCACGTCACCACCGGGCCCGCCGTCAGCTATTGGGATCCGGCCAATAAGGCCAGCGGTGATTACACCGTCAAAGCCACCTTCACCGAGCCCAAATACATGAACCTCAACAGCCACCCCCACCCCTATGGAATTTTCATCGCGGGCAACGGCCTGGGCACGCCCGAGCAGAGCTATCTCTACTGCGCGGCCTACGGCGACGGGCGCTTCATCGTGCGCGGCTTTGGCCCCCGCGCCTTCCAGATGAACGGATTCCAGGGCGAGGCCAACCCCGCCGTGCACAAAGCCGCCGGCGTGGGCCAGCCGGTGACGCAGGAGATCGCGCTCTCCGTCAAAGGCAACAAAGTCGAATGTTCCATCAATGGTTCCGTGGTAGCGAGCTATGACAAATCAGCGCTGGTCACGGCGGGCAAGCTCAAATCCACCGACGGCGTTTACGGCCTGCGCTTCGCGCATAACACCGAGGTCATCGTCACCGGCTTCGGCGTCTCCAGGAACTGAACCCGTAAAGGCCACCCCCCGCGATATACGCCTTATTCTGACAAGAATCGGCCACAGATCACCCGCTCTGTATGCATTTTTTGGGTCTTGACAATCGATCGCGACCTGGATATCCTGACAATTCGTTAATTTATTGTAACGCCTGCGAAGTAGTCTCCGGCCGACAGCCCCTCCGTGCAGAAATCCTTCCGGGGCCGCGCCGATGCCAAATAGGAGATTTTTTCTTAATGAAGGAGCATTATTTCGTAGTCGTCCTTGCCCATTCTCTCCACGGACGCCTGCGCCGGATCCACATTCCTCACCAGACACTCTATCTCGTTGTCGCGCTGGCACTTTTTGGCTCGGTTTCCCTGTTCGGAATGGTTTCCAGCTATCTTCGCATGACTTGGAAGGTGGCCAATTACAACACTCTGCGGGCAGAAGTGGACACCCTCCGCAGCAAGTACCAGGACCTGCTCCGCGAAAACGCGCAGAAGGAGGAGCAGCTCGCTTCCCTCCAGCTCATGGCCAGCGAAGTCAGCATGGAATTTGGCCTCAAGCGCCGTTTGGAAGGGGCCGACACCATCTCCGAAGAAGGCCCGCTGGTACCCACCTACGAAGAATCCATTGAGGAGTACAACTTCCTGAAATCCGCCAGTTTCTCCCGCGAGTACCACGAGTACGCGCACGCCTGGCAGAAGAACGTCGTTCCCAGCATGTGGCCCGTTAACGGCCGTCTGCTGAGCCGCTTCGGCGAGCGCGAAGATCCCTTCTCCGGCGAGGGCGAAATTCACAAAGGCGTGGATATTTCGGCGGCGATGGGAACGCCCGTACATGCCGCCGCCGATGGCGTGGTGGCGCATGCCGAATACGCTCGCGGCTACGGCAAGATCGTGGACGTGGATCACGGCCACGGCATGCATACTTGGTACGCGCACCTGTCGCGATTCGACGTCATCCCCGGCCAGGAAGTGCGCCGGGGCGATATCGTCGGCCACTCCGGGGCCACCGGCCGCGTGACCTCCCCGCATCTGCATTTCGAAGTGCGCATCGGCGGCAGCGCCGTGAACCCCATGCCGTATCTGACGCGCTCCACTATGATGCAGCACGTTCAGCCCGATCTTCCCTTCTGATACGGTGCTAACATCGTGACATGTGGGACGCGGGCAGCCTCCGCTCTTGCTCGCGCCGGTCGTTTCTCGCCCTGATCCCCGCCTCGTGTTGCGCGGCTGCCAAGACCGTAGTGCCGGCCGCCGGGTTTCGCTATAACGACCCTTCCACGGAGTTTCCTGTCCTGCGGCTCACCGATCCCGCCCACACCAGCCGCCTGCCCGCCCATTTCCAGCGCGCCATCACCCGGCGCAACAACTACCTTCTCTACACCTCCGATTTCAGCGGCTCCGTGGCGGCGTACCGCATGGACCTGAAGACCGGCGTATCGCAGCCGCTGGCGGAAGGCGAGGAGATCCATCCGCTGTCGCTGACCTTCACGGCCGATGAGCGCTCGATCTGCTACCTCGCCGGAGGCCGGCTGATCGTGGAAAATGTATCGAATTCCCGGACGCGGCAGGTTTACCGCGTTCCCGACGGGTTGCAGGCCACCGCCATGAGCGTCGCCGGGGACGGCCTGTACGCCGCGCTCATCGAACGCAAGGGCGCGGCTCACCGCCTGCGGCTGATCCGCATGGCGGACGGCACCGCGGCGACTCTCGCCGAAGCCGCCGAGGAGATGAGTGACCCCATTCCGCGCCCGCGCCGGGCCTCGATCCTGTACCGCCGGGGAAATGGCCTGTGGCTGGCGAATTACGACGGCCAGCGCAATGCCGCGCTGCGCCTGGCCGAAGGCGGCGCCGCCGCCGCCCTGTGGAGCCCGGATGGGCGCAGCGTCTTCTATCTGAACTACCCCAGCGACGGGCGCCGGCTCCACAACCTCCGCGAGTGCGTGCCCGATTCCAACGAAGACCGGCCCGTGGCCGACACCACCCAGTATGTCTGCTTTGAGCGCAACCCCGACGCCACGGTCTTCGTGGGGGCCAGCGGCAGCAAAGCTTCGCCTCACGTGCTGTTGCTGGCCCGCGCCGTGAAACGCGAATTGACCCTGTGTGAGCACCGCGCCAGCGACCCCGCCATGGTCTCGCCCATCTTCGCCCCCAACAGCCAGCATGTCTATTTCGTCAGCGACCAGCATGGCAAGCCCGCGATTTACTCCATCGCTGTGGAGAAATTCGTGAGCGAGACCGATAGTACTAACTGAGGAGACGGTAGATGAGATACCTGCTCGCGGCGGTGATGGCGGTGGCGGTGAGCGCGCCTTCGGTGGGAGCCGGCAACTCGAAGCGCGAATGCAAGGGCCGCTGCGATGCGTCCTACCGGTTCTGCATGAGCCGTGCGGTCAATTCCACCGCCAAGAGGCGCTGCAAATCCGACCGCAAGAATTGCAGCCGCGGATGTAATGCGCTGAAGCAGTAAAGCCTGAACGCTGTTCAGCGGCACGCCGGCATCACTTGTGCTCTGCGGTCTCCGCCGCCGGTCCTTCGTGGTTCGCCGCGGCGGGCAGCAGCGATTGGATCAGCTTTACGGTGCTCTCGTGCGGCTCGCCCGGAGCGCCGCCGGTGCCCGAAACCTTGCCCATGGCGACGTCCAACGGCGTCAGCTTCTGCTTGTTCTGCACGTCCAGCCTGCCGCCTTTTTCCACCAGGAACTTCACGATGGAATCCGCGCCGCGCAGCGCCGCCCCGTGCAGCGCCGTGTCGCCCTTGTCCGTCGCGGCATTCACGTCCAGACCCTTATCGACGCACAGCTTCACGGCTTCGAGCGCCTGCGCCTCGGAGCCCTTGATGTGATCGTTCCAACTCACGCCCGCGGCCGCCAGCAGCGCGTTATAGCCATCCTTGTTGGCGAGCTTGGGGTCGGCCCCATGGTCCAGCAGCAGCTTCATCACTTCCACGTCCGCGCTGCGGGCCGCGCGCAGGAACGGCGTGGCGCCCGCCGATAGCGTCCGGTCGCCGGTATCCTGCGCCACCTTCACGATCGGCGAAGCCGCCGTGAGCTGCGCGTTCACGTTCGCCTTGTGAGCCAGCAGCGACTTGATGACGTCCATGCTGGTGGCCGCGCTGGTCTCGCGGCGCGCCGGCCTCGGCGACCAGTCCGCATCGTGCATATCGATCGCCGTGAACAGCGGCGCGCGCCCGTCCTGATTGCCGAGGTTCACGTCGGCCCCGCGGTCGATCAACAGCTCCGCCAGGTCGTAATGCGCGTTCAGGATCGCCAGCACCAGCGCGGTGTTGCCGTCCGAGTCCTGCTGGTTGATATCGGCATGGGCGTCGAGCAGCGCCTTCACCGCTTCGATCTCCCCCTGGCGCGAGGCATAGTGCAGCGCCGAGAGTCCGCCCCGGAAAATCGGCGCCAGCGGCGTGCCGGCTTCGATCTTCGGCGGGCGAGTATCGTGATCGAGCGACCGTACGTTCAGGTCCGCGCCGTGCGCCGCCAGGAGGCGGATCACGCCGGCGTGGCCCTCGGCCGCGGCCCACATCGCCGCCGTCTGCCCGCGATAGGTCTCGCGCGCGTCCACGTAAGCCCCGTGATCGAGCAGCGTCTTGACGGCGTCCTCGTTGCCGGCCCGCGCCGCGGTCATCAAAACCGTCTCGCCCTGGGTGGTGGAGATGGTGTTCGGATCGGCCCCCGCTTTCAACAGCCTTTCGACCACCGCTCCACTGGCGTACGCGGCGGCCTCCGACAGCGGCGTCGCACCATAGCGGTTCGCCAGCTTTGGAATCGCTCCCGCTTTGAGCAGCAGATCCACCGATTCCGAGTCGTTCCAGTGCGCCGCCCAGTGCAGCGCGGTGGTGCCGTCCGGCTCGGCCGCGTTCACGTCGATTTTCTGCTTCAGCAGCGTGCGAAGCGCTTCCTTGTCCTGATTCCTGGCGGCCTCTACCAGCGCCGTGCTGGCGCCATTGGCCGCCGCGTAACAGGCGGCCGACATCAGCGCGGTCAGCAGTTGGATTCGCATGTCACACCTGAGCCAGCAGTTCGGTGCTGTCGCCGATCCCCTCGACGTGGATTCCGGATTTCTCCAGCATGGTCCACAACAGATTCGCCGCGGGTGTGTTTTCCGGATATTTCAAATGGCGGCCTCCGCGGAGCTGGCCGCAAGCGCCCCCGGCGAGCAGCCACGGCAGCGGCGAGTGGTTGTGCACGTTCGGATTGCTCATGCAGCTTCCGTACAGCACCAGGCAGTGGTCCAGCAGCGTGCCTTCGCCGTCCGGGATGCCTTTCATCTTTTCCAGCAGGTACGCGATCAGGCTCACGTGATAAGTGTTGATCTTGGTGAGCTTCTCGATCTTCTCCGGGATGTCCTGGTGATGCGACGTGGCGTGGAACGGATCCGGCACGCCGATCTTGGGAAACGTCCGGTAGCTGACCTCGCGAGCCATCATGAACGCCGAAACCCGCGTGATGTCGGCCTGGAAGGCCACCGTCATCAGGTCCAGCATCAGCTTGGAGTGCTCTTCGTGATCGTCCGGAACGCCCACCGGCGCCGGCGGCACGTTGACGTCGGAGGTGTGCTGCTTTTCGGCGAGCTGGATGCGCCGCTCGATCTCGCGGATGCTGTCCAGATATTCGGCCACACGGTTGCGGTCGTGCGCGCCCAGGCCCTTCTGGAGCCTGTTGACCTGAGCCGTCACCGCATCCAGAATGCTGCGCTCGCGCTGGATGCGCGCCAGCCGCTCCGCGGCATTGCTGCCGTCTCCGAACAGCCGCGTGAACACCACCCGGGGATTGATCTCCATGGGCAACGGCGTCGTCGGCGATTTCCACGAAATCGTGTTGGTATAGGTGCAACTGAAGCCCACGTCGCATGCGCCAATCAGCCCGGTCATGTCTTCGGTGGCCATTTCCAGCGACGGCAGAGGCGTATCCTGGCCGATGGCCTGCGCGGCGATCTGATCCGCCGTGGTGCCTGCGCGCACGTCCTCGCCTTCGGTGCGCCGCGGACGCACGCCATTCAGGAACACGCTGGGCGAACGGCCGTGATCCCCGCCGCTATCGCCCGCCGTCGCGCCTGCATTCTTGTGCGCCAGCCCGCTGACCACCACCACCTTGTCCTTCACATTCGCCAGCGGCTGGAGAATGCGCGTCAGCTCCAGCGGGCCTTCGCCGGCCGGAGTCCAGGCGCTCATCACCGCGCCGTGGGGAATGTAACAAAAGCCGAGCCGGATTTGCGACTTTGCCGCGGTCTTGGCCAGCGGCGTCTGCGCCGGAATCATCGAATCAAGCAGCGGAAGTCCCACCGCGACGCCCATGCCGCGGAGTAAAGTGCGGCGCGAAAGATGCTTCTTCGTAAGGATCATGCCCCAGGCTCCTCGCGAGTGGATGGACCTTGCATGCAACGCCCGCAAGAATGATATCAACAACGCCGCGCGGAGGAAAGGCCGGGCCACCGGGGCGATGCGCGGCAGCTTCAGCCGGAGCCGCCGCCCGTCCTGCATCCGGCACGGTGGCCGGAACGCGCAGCGGACATGCCAAAATTGAAATCGTTAAAAATCTGCCTCTGGAACCGGCGCCGGTCATCACGCCGGGCCGTTCTTAGCGGAGATTCGCGAAATGACTTTTCAAAAAGCGACTCAGAAGTACGAGGCCTGGCTGGGCGAGCAAATGCCGCTGATCCACGGCGACGTCGAGTTGAAGCACGCGCGGATGCGTGAAGGTCCTTTTCCGTTTCTTCGCGCCACCTTCTACAGATGGGCCCAGACCTTTCCCAAGGTGTGCGCGCCGTTGATGAAAGTGCCCCAGCCGCTCGCCGTGGGCGACCTCCATGTCGAAAACTTCGGAACCTGGCGCGACGCCGAGGGACGCCTGATCTGGGGAGTGAATGACTTCGACGAGGCCTGCCGTCTGCCGTATACCGTAGACTTGGTGCGGCTGGCCACCAGCGCGCACCTGGCCATTGCTGCGGATCACTTGCAGATCTCGAAGATCCGCGCGTCGAAAGCGATTCTGGCGGGATACCTCGAAGGGCTGAAGGCCCGAGGGAGGGCTTTCGTGCTCGCCGAACATCACCATTCGTTGCGGCAGGTGGCGATCGAGCGCCTGAAAGAGCCGGAGAAATTTTGGGAAAAGCTGCGCAGCTTCCCGGCCCCCAAACAGGAGATCCCTTCCAGCGCGAGGAAAGGTTTGTTGAAGACGATGCCGGAGCGCAAGCTCGCGCTCCGGTTCGTGCACCGCGTCGCAGGGTTGGGAAGCTTGGGCCGGAGGCGCTTTGTCGCGCTCGCCGAATGGCGCGGGGGCAGCATCGCCCGCGAGGCCAAGGAACTCACCTACTCAGCCTGGCGCTGGGCGTGTTCTTCCTGTTCCAGCCACCCAATCTGCTATCGGCAGATCCTTCAATGCCCGGTCCGGTGCCCCGATCCCTTCGTGCAATTGCGCGGGCGATGGCTGGTGCGGCGGCTGGCGCCGGATTGCTCGCGGATCGAATTGTCGTCGCTTCCCCGGAAGAACGACAGCGAGCGGCTGCTCCATGCGATGGGCTGGGAGACCGCCAATATCCACCTCGGCTCGGTGCAGGCGGGCGTGCTGCTCGAAGACGTCACGCGGCGCGCCTCGTCGTGGCTGCACTCGGCCGCGGAGGCCATGGCCGCCTCCACGATCGAAGACTGGAAAGCATGGCAGAGCGCGGCGCAAGCTTGATTCATCTTCCGTTTCATGATCGCCGGGAGGCCGGCCGGCTGCTCGCGGCCCGGCTCGCCGGAAGATGGCGTGGGCCGGATGCGGTCATCGAAGCGCTGCCGCGCGGCGGAATCCCCGTGGGCCGCGAAGTGGCCGAGGCGCTCGGCGCCCCGCTGGATGTGATTCTCGTCCGGAAGCTCGGCGTGCCCGGCCAGGAGGAACTGGCCTTCGGCGCGATCTCCACCGGCGGGCTGAAGTTTATCGATCAGGATCTGGTGGCCGCTTTGCAACTCGCCCCGGGCGATGTGACGGAGGTAATCTCGCGCCAGCAGCAGGAGTTGCTCCAGCGCGAGCAACGGTATCGCGACGGACGCCCGCCCGTCCCGCTTCAGGGCAAGACCGCGATTCTGGTGGACGACGGCATGGCCACCGGCTCCACCATGCGCGTGGCCATTCAGGCCGTCGCGCAGCGCGGCGCGCGGCACGTGGTGGTCGCAGCGCCCGTGGCTTCGCCGCAGGCGATTCGCGCCTGCCAGGACGAAGGCGCGGAGTGCATCGTCCTGGCTGCGCCCGAAGATTTTCGCGCCGTCGGCGAGTGGTACGAAGACTTCTCGCAAATCAGCGAGGAGCAGGCTCGCTGGCTGCTCCGGCTCTGACGCGCCCGGGCGGTCAGAAAGGAGCCCGCTCCGCTTCGGATTTTTCCCCGCGTGAAGAAACGTTAACCTGGCTCTCGCTCTCTTTAGACTAAGTGCGCCTCAGCATTCGACTAAACCTCGCCCTGATCTTGGGCGTGGGCTTGATTTCGGCCATCTTCGCGCTCTACCAGGCGCAGACGGAGACGTCCGGGTTGCGGCGCGATCTGGACCGCCAGGCCGGCCTGCTCGCCGAGAGTCTCGAAAAATCGGCGACGCCGCTGGTGGCGGCGCGCTCCATGCGCGAGCTCCAGCGGCTGATCGACCGGTTCCAGAATCGCGAGCGCATCGCCGGTGTCGCGATTTACGACGCGCAGAACCAGCCGCTGGCCATGACCCCGGATTTGGCGGCCCGCCTTCAGACGCGGCCGGAGTCCGTCGATCGCGCCACCGGGCTGGGCGAGCACGGCGGCGAGTTCATCTCTTCCGCCGGGCGCACGATGCATGTCTTCGCCCAACCCATGGTGGGCGATTCCGGCGTGATTGGCGCGCTGGCCGTGTTCCATGACGCGGCCTACATCGACGCCCGCTCCGCGGCGACTCTCCGCTGGGCCCTGATTACCGTGCTGGTGCAGACCGCGCTGATCGTGCTCGTAACCCTGCTGGCCCTGCGCTGGGGTCTGAGACAGCCGGTGGACCGCCTCACCCAATGGGTTCACGACCTGCGCACCGGAAATGCCGCCGCCACCACCGCGCCCGAACTCCCCGAACAGGAAGTCTTTGAGCCGTTGAAGCGCGAGGCCGTTCGCCTGGCGTCCAGTTTCTCCGCGGCGCGCGCCGCCGCCGAGCTCGAAGCCCGGCTGCGCTACACCGGAGATACGCAGTGGACCCCGGAGCGCCTGCGCGTGGCGGTGGCCAGCAAGCTCTGCGGCAGCCGCCTGTTCGCGATCTCCAACCGCGAGCCCTATGAACATATCCGCCGCAACGGCGACATCGATTGCCTGGTGCCCGCCAGCGGTCTGGTCACCGCGCTCGAACCCGTGCTGCGCGCCTGCAACGGCATCTGGATCGCCCAGGGGACCGGAAACGCGGATCGCGATATGGTGGACGCGCAGGACCGCCTGCAGGTGCCTCCGGAATCGCCCGAGTACACGCTGCGCCGCGTCTGGGTCACCGAAGCCGAATCGGAGGGCTTCTACTTCGGCTTCTCCAACGAAGGTCTGTGGCCGCTCTGTCACATCGCACACACCCGGCCGGTGTTCCGCGAGCAGGATTGGGAGGCCTACCGCGTGGTGAACCGGCGATTCGCCGAAGCGTTCATTGAGGAAGCCGCCGACGAACCCAACCCCGTCGTGCTGGTCCAGGATTATCACTTCGCGCTCGTGCCGGCGATGATCAAAGAGGCCCGGCCGGATGCGCGCGTCGCCATCTTCTGGCACATCCCCTGGCCCAATCCCGAGGCTTTCGGAATCTGCCCCTGGCAGCGCGAGTTGCTGGATGGGTTGCTGGGAGCCGATCTGATCGGCTTCCACGTGCAGGCGCACTGCAATAACTTCCTCGAGTCCGTCGACCGCGCGCTGGAATCCCGGATCGACCGCGAGCACTTCGCCGTCAACCGCCGCGGCCGCCATACCTTCGTCCGGCCGTTTCCGATCAGCGTGAAATTCGACAGCGAGCCGGATGCGGCGGCCCAAGCCTCCCTCGAATCCTCCTATGCGGAGCGCGCGGCGCTGCTCCACAGCTTGGGCGTGCGCCGGCCCACCCTCCTCGGCATCGGCGTGGATCGCGTCGATTACACCAAGGGCCTGCCCGAACGGCTCTGCGCCCTGGAGCGCTTTTTCGAAAAATACCCGCTGTACCGCCGCCAATTTACCTTTGTCCAGATTGGCGCTCCGAGCCGCACCCACATCCGCCGTTATCAGGAACTCATGCAAGAAGTTTTGGCGGAAACCGAGCGCATCAACCGCCGGTTCCAAACCTCCGACTGGCGTCCCATCGTGTTCTTACCGCAGCATCACAGCCATCGCGATATTCTGCCGTATTATCAAACCGCCGATGTGTGTCTGGTAACTTCGCTTCACGATGGAATGAATCTGGTCGCGAAAGAATTTGTCGCGGCGCAATCACGGGAACTGGGCGTACTAATTCTCAGCCCCTTCACCGGAGCATCGCACGAACTAGTCGACGCCCTTCAGGTCAATCCCTATGATTGCGAAGGTTTAGCCGATGCGATCCATCGCGCTCTGGAAATGCCCCCCGAGGAGCGCCGCGCGCGCATGGTTCGAATGCGCACCTATCTTCGGGAGCATAATATCTATCGCTGGGCGGGAAGCTTAATCTCGGAGCTCGCGTCGCTCCGCGTGCAGCAGAACACGGCCCCGGTCCTCCTTCCCCAGCCATCTTCGACGGCGCTTGCAATTGTCAGGTAAAGCGCTACTTAACCGCTTTCGTAACATTTTTTGATGCTTTACTTCCGCAGGTTCCTTCCTGAAAAGCCGGAAATAATTTTCCCGAAGTTCATGATTTCAGAATCGGATCTTTACCCGATCGGCGCTCCCGCCCGTAAATCAACCGTACGCCAGGAAGTTAGAAGCGGAAATTTGTAGCAATAAGATAATTTTTCGAAGTTTCTTTTTCTTTGACTCCGAAACTGCTTTCTGGCATACTACACCCGTATTGGAGTGCTCGGTCTGACTCTAGGATCGCTAGCAGGTTCTCCCCCCGGCTTGCCCTGCGTCTGCCTGCTTTTCTCCAGTTCTATTTTCGAAGGAGCACTTGAGTGAAGAAGCTTTTCGTCGGGAACCTTCCTTATGCGGCAAATGAACAGGACGTCCAAAATTTCTTTGCCGAGCATGGCGTGACGATCGACACCGTGACCGTGATGCGCGACCGCTTTACGGGACAGGCCAGGGGCTTTGGATTTGTGGAGATCAATGACGATGCAGCGGCGCAGCGCGCAGTCGATCTCTGCCATGGGAAGGACCTGTTGGGCCGCCCCCTGGTCGTGAACGAAGCGCGTCCGATGGCCGCGCGCGAAGGGGGAAGCGGGAGCCGCGGCGCAGGCGGCGGACGGCGTTAGAAGAATTCCCTTCTCTTTCACATTGCGTCTTGCGCGAAGTACCCGTGCGGGTGCGATAACGGCTGCTGCGATCTGCGCCGCGCTCCCGCTGCGCGCAGGCTGGCTGCGGCTGAAAACTCCGGCCATCGAACTCCTTACCGACGCGGAGGAAGGAACCGGCCGCGCCGTGCTTGACCGCTTCGCGCAGATCCGGCGCGTTTTTTCGGTCATCGGCGGCGATTCGCCGGCCTTGCGGGTGTTCGTGTTCCGCTCCGCCAAGGAGTTCCGAGCCTTCGCCGACGCAGCCAATACCGCCGGGTTTTATCAGCAGGGACTCGACCGCGATTACATCGTGCTCTACGGCGCCTCCGGCTTCACCCGCACCGCGGCCCACGAGTACATACACCTGATTCTCGACCGCGGCGATCCGTTGCCCCGCTGGTTCGAGGAGGGCACCGCGGAGGTCTATTCCAACCTGGACTTTCAGGGCAGGCAAATGGTGGTGGGCGCGCCGGTGCCGCAGTATCTCGCGCTGCTGGCCTCGGCCCCCTGGCTGGACGCCGCCCAGTTGCGGAACGCCCGGAACTGGCAGACCGCCGATTCCAAACTGTCGTCGATGTTTTACGCCGAGTCCTGGGCGCTCGCGCATATGTTGAATCTCGCCCCCGGCTGGCGCGACCGCATGCCGGCCTTCGCGGAAACGCTCTCCCGCGGGCGCGACGATCCGCTCGCCTTCCGCGAAGCCTTCGGCAAGACCATGGAGCAGGCGGTCGCGGAGCTCCCTGGATATCTTCCGAATCTGCGGGGCGTCACGCTGGATGCGCCTCCGCCTTCGGCGCCCGCTCCGGTGGAGGTCTCGGCGGTCGCTCCGCTCGAAGCGGCGATGGCGCGGGCGGAATTGGCGCTGGCCGTCGATCATGCCGCGCAGGCCCGCGGCTACTTCCTGGACGCCGCGCAAGCCGCCCCGCGGACTCCCGGCGCCGAAGCGGCCCTGGGCTTGCTGGCCCTGGCGGAGAACCGCCGCGAGCAAGCGCGCTCGCGCCTCGAACGCGCCATCGAGATGGGCAGCCGCGACGCAGCGATCTATTTCCAGCTCGCCATGCTGGAGCGCGACGCGGGCCAGCGCCCCCGCAGCAACCAACTGCTGCGCCGCGCCATCGCGTTGAACCCGAATCTGGGCGAGGCCCAGTTCCTGCTCGGCTCGGAGGCCATGGATCGCCAGGATTGGGAAACCGCGGTGGGCTATTTGCAAGCGGCGGCGCGGGCCCTTCCGCGAAAATCCTATATCTGGACCGCGCTGGCCCTCACCCAGACCCGTCTGGGCCTCGAGATGGACGCCCGCATCTCCGCCGCCCGCGCCTACCACACTGCCCAAAACGAGCAGGAACAGCAAGCCGCGGAAGCGCTCCGGTAGGCCGCGGCCGCGCACGCTTAAGCTCGCCTCCGCCACGCCCGCCGCCGCGGTAACATGAACGTTAGCCCGCGCAAGCGAAAGCATGTCCTTCATTCAGCGTTTCTGGAACGCCATTAAGCTTCCGCCGGCGGTGCCTCGCCCGGAATGGGTGCAGGAGCCTCCGCCAGCGTGGAGGCGCCTGCTGCACTCTCTGAAACCTCCTCCGGCCGTCAACGCTTCGGGCGAGCTGCTTCCCGCCGAAATCGTGCGGCGGCGCCGGCTCATCGGAATCTATGCCGTTTCCGGCCTGGCCCTGCTCGCGGCTTGCTGGCAGGGGGTGCGCTATGTCCGCGGGGCCCCGCAGCGCGCGCAGGCGGCGCTCGAAGCCGGCAGGAAACTGGCCGCTTCGGGCCAGGACAAGGCTGCCATCGATTCGATCAGCCGCGCCATCGCCATGAATCCGAAATCCGCGCAGGCTTACCTGGAGCGCGGCCTGCTGCATCAGAACCGCAATGAGATCGGCGCCGCCATGCAGGACATCCGGCAGGCCATTCAACTGAATC
>Ga0070739_10004658_pt1 | contig 16071 bp, 12 predicted proteins | sample Coa_R1_7_FD_66445 | JGI IMG/M metagenome (GOLD analysis project Ga0070739, IMG submission 66445) | Surface soil microbial communities from Centralia Pennsylvania, which are recovering from an underground coalmine fire - Coalmine... | ecosystem: Environmental > Terrestrial > Soil > Unclassified ... | reverse complement strand
TCGCCCGCGTCCAGCGCGATCACCAGGTCGAAGTTCTCGTCGCCCAGCGTCTGTTGCAACCGCTCCACGCCCGGCAAAAAGGCCAGTGTTTTTGGCGCCGGGTCCGCGCAGGCGGGAACGCATACCTTCCCCGCCTGCTCCAGCATCAACGCCAGGCCGAGCGCGGAGCCGATGCAATCGCCGTCCGGGTGCTCGTGCGCGATGAGCGCGATACGTCTGGCCGGCGCGATCAGGTCCATCGCCTGCTGTACCAGCGCCGGATCCAGCCACGGCGTCAGCGCTGTACAGGCTGTATTTTCACTCATTCCTGCCCCGCATCCTGAAGTTTGCCCTGCTCTTCCTGCTCGATGTGTTGAATCAGTTCGAGTATGCGTGCTCCTTCTTCTATCGATCGGTCGAGCTTAAAGACGAGTTCCGGCATGTAGCGCAGGGTAATGCGCCCGGCGAGTTCGTGGCGCAGGAAGCCAGTCGCGTTTTTCAGGCCCCGCATCGTCGCCTCGCGCTCCTCCGGGCTGCCCATGACGCTGACAAAGATCTTCGCGTGGCGCAGATCGCCGCTGACTTCGACACGCGTGATGCTGGCGAAGCCGACGCGCGGATCTTTGACGCGGGTGCGCAGCAGGCTGCTGAGTTCCGCCGCGATCAGTTCGCCGAGTTTCTCCTGTCTGTAGAGATTTGGCATGGCTCTGTTTACACTCCCGGTTTCACACGTTCCTGGGCATATGCTTCGATGATATCCTCAAGCTCGATAGCGCTAAAATCTTCAAGAACGATGCCGCACTCATAGCCGCTGGCAACCTCGCGCACGTCGTCTTTGCCACGACGCAGCGAGGCAATCTTGCCATCGTATACTTTTTCGCCCTTGCGCAGCACGCGCGCCTGCGAACTGCGCGTAATCTTGCCATCGGTAACGCGACAGCCGGCGATGATCGTGTTCTTACCGGCCTTAAAGATCTGGATCACTTCGGCATGCCCTTCGACGACCTCGCGGTACGTTGGTTCGAGCATGCCTGTAAGGGCGGCCTCGATGTCCTCGATCAGCTTATAGATGACCTCATAGTAGCGGATCTCCACGCCCTCTCTTTGCGCCTCGCGCAGCGCGGCGCCATCGGCCTTGACGTTGAAGCCGATGATGAGAGCGTTTGAGGCCCCGGCCAGGTGTACGTCGGTTTCGCTGATGTTGCCGATGCCCTCGTGGATCAGCCGGACCTTCAGGTTCTCTTCGCCCACCTTCGAGAGGGCGTTTTTGATCGCCTCGGCGGATCCCTGGACATCGCACTTGAGCACGATGTTCAGTTCCTTGACCTGCCCCTGCTGCATCTGCATGTAGAGGGTGTCGAGGCTGACCTGGCCGAGCGGCATAGTCTCGTTGCGACGCCGCTCCGCTTCCTGCTGCGCGAGTTGCCTGGCGGTGCGCTCGTCGGGCACGACCTCCAGGCGATCACCGGGCTGCGGCACCTCCGGCAGACCGATGATGCTCACGGGCGTACTGGGCGGAGCCTTCTGGATACGTTTGCCGCGATCATTGAACATGGCGCGAACCTTGCCAGCGAGGGGGCCAACGACGATGCTATCGCCCATCTTGAGCGTGCCCTGCTGCACAAGCACGGTTGCCATCGGGCCGGTGTTCTTTTCCAGTTTGGCCTCGATAATGACGCCGGTTGCGGGCCGGTTCGGGTTGGCCCTGATATCCTGCATTTCCGCGACCAGCAGGATATACTCCAGCAGTTCATCGATGCCGATACCCTTGCGCGCCGAGACTTCGACGCTCACGACATCTCCGCCGTATTCCTCGACAACCACACCGATCTCCGCGAGCTGCTGCTTGACGCGATCAGGGTTGGCGTTGGCCTTATCGATTTTATTGATGGCAATGATGATCGGCACTTTGGCGGCCTTCGCGTGATCGATGGCCTCGCGCGTCTGCGGCATCACGCCATCATCGGCGGCGACGACGATAACGGCGATGTGCGTCACCTGTGCGCCGCGCGAGCGCATGGCGGTAAACGCCTCGTGGCCCGGCGTGTCCAGGAAGGTGATTTTCTTGCCGTTCACCTCAACCTGGTAGGCGCCGATGTGCTGGGTAATGCCGCCTGCCTCGCTGGCGGCTACCTTTGTCTTGCGAATCACGTCGAGCAGCGAGGTTTTGCCGTGGTCGACGTGGCCCATGATCGTCACAACCGGAGGAATAACAACGGTCTGATTGTCGCGACGCGTGGCAACCATAGCTTCGCTGGCCGATAACTGGCGCTCGCCCTGTACAGTTGGGGAAGCGCTGATGGCACTTTGCGTCGGCTCGAAGCCGAGATCCTGCGCTACAAGGGCGGCCTTCTCATAGTCTACGACCTGATTGATGCTGGCGAAGATGCTATGCTTGATCAGGCCGCGAATGACCTCGTTGGGCGTCGCGTGCAGCAATTCGGCCAGGTCCTTTACCACGATCTGCGGTGGGATGGAGACCGGGCCGGTTGGCTTCTCCCTGACAGCCGCCGCACGCCGCTCCTGTGTGCGCTGCGCTGGTGTTCTGCCTCCGGTGGTGCTATGACGAGCGCCGGCGGGGTGATGAACAGCCGGGCGAGCGCCGCCGGATGAGGGCGAACGCGTTCCTGGCCGCTGAGCCGTTGCCGGGTGATGGTTTCCCTGGTGCGTGGCCGCACCGCCGGAGCCTTGACGCGGCTGGTGTGGGGCATGCGCAGGAGCGGTTGTGCCCGTGCGATGCTGAGCCGGCGCGCGCGTCCCCCCACTCGAAGGCGCGGTTGCACCATTCCCGGCCACGCGCTGGGAAGGATGGCTGCCGCGTTGTGGCGAGCCGCCTGTACGCTGGCCCGGCGTTGTCGTTGGCGCGGCTGTGCGATTCTGCTGAGCCGGAGCCGAACGCGGCGCTGCTGTCGACGCAGGCGCAGCCGTGGCGGTTTCGCCCACCTGCTGGTTGGTATGTGTTGCCGTTGAACGGGATGTAGTGGTGGTAGTACGACGCCGAGGCGCTGGCTTTGTCTCCTGTTCCTGATTGCCTGGTGTTGCGCTTTCGGGCCTGGAGCGGGCACTCGTTCTGCTTTTCGTCGTGGTCAGTTTCGCCTGCTCGGTCCCTTCTGGGAACTCGGATGTATCTTTCATGAAGAAGACTCCCTTCTATCGAATGATGGCGCCACGGCATGGGTGGCGGCGGAAATCTCTCTTCACAGCCATAAGAAAGGTCTGTCGCCTTCCTGAAAGTGAAGGGACAGACCCCCGTTACGTTAGTGCAGTGCCAGGCATGGTCAGTCTGCGCTCTGGCGTAGAGGCTATGGTTATATAATCATAGCTGATCGCTCCGCAAACATTCGCTGCTACAACTGCCCTGTAGACGAGGGGCTGTGTCTCTGTCAAGAGTAGAGAATAAACGACACATTATTTTTTCTTTCAATCCTCATCCGGCCTGAAAGGCTGGATGCCAGTATTGAAGGACTTCCTATCGCTCCCGAATGGAGGATAGAGATACTACACTCTATTTCAGTATAGCCCAACCGGGTAATTCTTGCAATCTCCTCGCGCCTGCGGCACTCGCCGGATAGAGAGTGTTGTGTGACAAAATGCGCGCAGCGCATTTTGTCACACAACACTCTCTATCCCTGTTGCGGAGAAGCCGCGCGGACGCCTGGTGAGAGAAGGCGCCTGGCATCAGACATCTCCTTAGTCGCGGGGCAGGGTGGCGATAAAGCTGTCCAGCCCGGCGCGGTCCTCCTCGGAGATGGTGGTCTCGAATTCCTGCTCAAGCCGTTTTTTCTTCATCGCGGTCTCCCAGCAAGAGAGACGCGCGCAGAGATAGGCGCCGCGCCCGGATTTCTTGCCGGTAGCATCGATAAGAACATGACCATCAGGTGTGCGAACGATGCGCAGAAGCTCGCGCTTGGGCTTCGTCTCGCGACAGGCGACGCAGGTCCGCAAAGGGACGTGCTTTTGCCGTCTCGGCTGTTTACTGGCTGTCTTCGCCATTCACTGCTACCCCCTCTCGCGTCCTCCGCCACGGTGCCCCGAGCGTTCGCGCCTTCCCCCGGAACGTTCGCGCCGTGCCGACCCGACCGTCTCCTGTGACTCCTCAATCGGCTCGTCGTATACCTCGCCCTCGGCAGGCTTGGTCACATCGACGCGCCATCCAGTGAGTTTGGCGGCCAGGCGGGCATTCTGCCCATCCTTGCCAATAGCGAGCGACAACTGTCTCTCAAGCACGGTAACGAGCGCGGTATGATCGCTTTCGCGCAATTCCACCTTGAGCGGCTTGACCGGGCTGAGCGCGTTCGCCACGAAGGTCGCCGCGTCGGGACTCCACTGAATAATATCGATTTTCTCGTCGTTCAGTTCGTGTACGATATTATTGATGCGCGATCCCCGTACACCGACGCACGAGCCAATGGGATCGAGGCCCTCCTGGCGAGCGACAACCGCGACTTTGGAACGGCTGCCCGGCTCGCGCGCGATGGCTTTGATCTCAACGGTGCCCTCGTAGATCTCAGGAACCTCCGATTCGAAGAGGCGGCGTATCAGATCGCGGTGGGTGCGTGAGACGAGAATTTGCAGCATGCGGCCCTGGATGCGCCGTACATCGTAGACGTAGACGCGCAGGCGCTGGCCGACGCGGTAGCGCTCGGTGGGCACCTCCTCGCTGGGGGGCATCACGCCTTCTACCTTATCCGCTTTATCGACGAGATCAAAGTCGAGGAGCCAGCCGCGCACAGGATCTTTGCGGGTGAGCGTGCCCAGACGGATCTCGCCTACCCAGTTCTTGATCTGATCGTAGAGATGCTCGTGCTCCGCTTCGCGGATGCGCTGCAAGATGACCTGTTTCGCTGTCTGCGTCGGAATACGTGCGAAGATGAACGATGAGTCTACATCGATAAACTGTCCGAGCGCCGCTTTAGGGATGAGACGCTGCGCCTCTGCCAGCGAGACCTCCTCATTCGCATTCTTGACCTGGGCTACCACTCGTTTCGACGCCCAGACGTGCACTTCACCATTCTTATCGACTTCGATGCGGACATTCTCTCCGCCGCCGAAGCTCTTGCGGTAAGCTGCTAACAGGGCGTTGGCGACAGTCTCCATTACCACTTCGCGGGGTAGTCCCTTCTCGGCAATTAGTTGTGCGATGGCCGCTTGAAATTCGCTCCTCATATGCCTGCTCCTCCCGCTGGTGCCCAGTAGAATAACATCATTTTTTCGTGTGCAAGGAAAAAAGGTCTTCTGGCAAACAGAAAAGTGGGATGATACCCACTTTTCTCAAAAAAGTTTCCTCAATTCTGCTATGTATTATAGCATGGAATGCCCTCATTGTAAATGGCTTCTGAAAGATCTATACTCCTCGCGCCTACGCCGCTCGCGGTGTTCAGAGGGGCATGCGCGGCGGGCTGCGCCCGCCGCGCATGCCCCTCTGAAAGGGCGAATGAAGTGCGTGGCGTGGCGGAATGCGCGGGGCGGGGCCAGTGCCGGGCAGCATGCCCTCTCTGAAAGGGCGAATGAAGTGCGTGGCGTGGCGGAATGCGCAGGGCGGGGCCAGTGCCGGGCAGCATGCCCTCTCTGAAAGGGCGAATGAAGTGCGTGGCGTGGCGGAATGCGCGGGGCGGGGCCAGTGCCCGGCTTAGCGCCGGGCATTCCACAGGGTCGTGCGGGCATCGGTACTCGATATGCGGCCCGCTTCAATGAGCGTGCGCCGTAAGAAATAACCGCCCACCAGTACCAGCGCGGATATCAGCAGGCTGCGCCCGCGAGTGCGATCCCGGCTGCGCCTGGGCAGGTCGAAGAGCGCGCGCGTCTGGAGCAGCAGTGGCAGGAGCAGGCCCGCGCCAAACATGAAGCGCCAGAAGGTGGCGCCCTGCTCGCGCGGCCCGTTGCCCACCAGCGGGCGCGCGGCCCGGCCAGAGCCACGCAGGAATGCCAGCAGGCCCGCCAGTTCCGTGAGCATCGCCACCCATTCCAGGCGCTCCAGCTTGCGCAGCGCGCTGGCCGGTGCGCCTGCGAGGCGCAGGACCAGCGAAATAAGCGCCGCGCTCGTGGAGAGCGCCGATGAGATGAAGACCGCGCCCAGCAATTTGCTGCGCGACCAGAGCGGCACGCTCGTCGCCGTCAGCAGCACACCGGTGTAGCCGCCAAGAAACATGCCGGAGAGCATGCCTGGCGCCTCCAGCAGCTTCTGCGGCAGTGCGGCCAGCAGCTTCGCGCCCCACCACCTGCCCAGCAGGCCATCCCTCCCGGCCTGAATCACCGCCGCCGTGCCGCTAAAGAACGAGAAGGTCACGAGGCCCCACACGCCCATCGACATCGGCGATTTAACCTTGAAGATGCGCAGCATGTTCAGGAAGCGCTCTGGCCGTCCCAGATCTTTAATCAGCAGCAGTGGACAGGGCAGGAGCGCAAGCAGCGAGAGATAGTGACCGGTGCGTGCCACGGCGCGATCCTCTTTGGAGCCGAAGATTGAAGCTATACTGGCGATGACGTAACAGCCCGCCGCCAGGCCGCCAAGAAAGAAATACCAGACAATCTCCCAGCGCCAGACCGGTTGTTTCAGCACGGGGTAGTCGTAATAGGTTGGTTCCTGCTGCTCGCGCGTGGGATCTGGCTTGTAGCCGGTGGTCAGTTCGGCCATGCGCTCGACAACCTCCTCGCCCGCCGAGAGGCGAGCGATGGCGCCCCACAGCGGAGCAATGCGCGAAGTGACGGCCGCGAGCAGGCGTGTTGCTGTAGATCTATTGTATTCCATAACATTCTGCCTCCCCGATTTATTCCAATGATGAACTTTGTAGCGATCACATCCGACCATACCATCCCTCGCGGCGCGAGGGATGGTATGGTCGGATGTGATCGCTATACGCTTTCATTCTCGCCCGCCGAAGAAGAGCATGCCGGCCAGGCCCAGCACCGTCGCGGCGGCAATGGTCCACAGCGAAGCGGGGGCGACGTGGTTGGCGGGCCGTGGCGGATCGCCCGGCAGGTTGTATACCTCCGGCTCGTCTAAGAGCAGGAAGAAGGAGTTCAGCCCACCATCGAGGATATCGTCGTCCACGCCGTAGAGCCGCGCCTCGCTTACGCCGCGTTCGTGCAGCAGGCCGAGCCGTTCGCGCGCCTGTCGCTTAAGCTGCTCGACTTCGCCGAAGGTGATCGAGTCGGTGGGGCACGCCTTTGCGCAGGCCGGCTCCAGCCCATCCTTCAGGCGATCATAGCAGAGCGTACATTTGTGCGCCAGGCGATCCCCCTCTTCATCGCGGGCGATCACGCCGAAGGGGCAGGCGACGACACAGTAGCCGCAGCCGTTGCAAATATCCTGCTGCACGTATACCGTGTCGAACTCGGTGTGAATAATGGCTCCGGTGGGACACGCCTCCTGGCAGGGCGCGTTCACGCAGTGCTTGCAGACATCGCTCTCCATCAGCCAGCGGTCAGTATTAAAGAATGGCAGCGCGGTCCCCACCGCGACGGCGGAGACCTCGCCATTGCTCTGCCCGGCGTTCTGCCCGGAGAGAAGCGGCAGGTCGGGTGCGGAGCGGCGCCCGATCTGCTCGATGAACTGCACATGCCGCCAGGTGGTGGCGCCAAGCTGCTGCGTATTGTCGTAGCTGGTGCCGCTCCATGAGGGCGGGGTGGCCGGAAGCTGGTTCCATTGCTTGCAGGCGATCTCGCAGGCTTTGCACCCGATGCAGAGACTGGTATCGGTAAAGAAGCCCATCGCCGCCTGCTTTGGGGGCGGCACCTCCTTGCGCAAGGGCAGGAGCGCGCCGGTGAGGGTATCTAATAGTGACGCCTGGGATGAATCGGATTGTACAGCCGCCATACTGTCACTCCTTATCTCGGTAGGGGCCGGATTGATCTACCCGTCTGAGGAGCCGATTCACGCCATTCGACGGGCGAATAAATCCGGCCCCTACCGAGGGAAATCTCATCGCATTTTAGGAGCGGGCGACCACAATGGTCGCTCCTGCATTATTTTCCAGGGAGGCGTCCGGGGCGTACATTGCAGGTGAACGCCTTCGCCTCTTCAATACTGACGTTCGGTTCCAGCACCATGTGCGCAAGATCGTTGGTAATACTGCCCGTGACCTTCCCCTGGAAGCCCCAGTGGAAGGGGAGTCCGATCTGGTGGACGAGCCGCCCGGCGACGCGCAGGGGCCGCATACGATGCGTAACCATCGCCCGCGCCTCGATCTCGCCGCGCGGCGTGCTGATGACCATCCAATCGCCGTGCTTGATGTTGCGCTCGGCAGCCAGCTCGGGGCTGATTTCAGCGAAGAGCGAGGGTTGCAGCGCGTTGAGCCAGGGCATCCAGCGCGTCATCGGACCGCTGACGTGATGCTCCGTCAGGCGGTAAGTGGTGACGACGATAGGATAGTTCTCATCCCCAACGGGTGCGAGACGATTGAACTGCCGATCCTTGAAGTAGATCGCGGCCGGATTGCTCTGCTGCTTGTAGAGCGCGTTATGTACGGGCGACTCCGCTGGCTCGTAGTGCGCTGGCAGCGGCCCATCCTTCATCCCCTTTGGCGCGAAGAGCCAGCCCCGACCATCCGGCTTCATAATGAAGGGATCGCTGCCCGCAATAGCGTCCATGCCCGTCGCGTCGGGTGGCGGCGTATAGTCGGGAGCCTTGTTCAACGGGAAATCGGGAACGTCGTAGCCCGTCCACTCTTTCTTTTCCGCGTCCCACCAGATATACTTCTTGCGTTCCGACCAGGGGCGGCCCTGCGGATCCGCCGATGCACGGTTGTAGAGGATGCGCCGGTTGGAGGGCCAGGCGAAGCCCCATTGCAGGAACGTATAGCCGTTGGAGTCGGGGATGCGCGAGGCCGCGCGGTTGTTGCCCGGCTCCGGGTAGACCCCGCTGTAGATCCAGGACCCGCAGGCGGTACTGCCGTCGGCTTTGAGCGCCGCGAAGCCCGGCACATGCGGCGCTTCGCGCAGCGTGCAGGCTCGCTTCTGATCCCCGTTTGTCTCATAGACATAGTAGCCATTAATCTCTTTGAGCACCAGCAGGGCGTCGGGTTCATCGAGGATGCGCGAGCCGGGTTCCGGGTGCTCCATGTCGTAATCCCAGGTCAGCGCCTGGATGGGGCGATCTTTCGCCTCCTTGCTATCGGCGTAGAGTGCCTTGAGCCGTTTGCCGAGGTGATAGACGAACCAGAGGTCCGAGCGCGCGTCGCCGGGCGGATCGACAGCTTTATCGCGCCATTGCAGCATGCGCTGCGTGTTGGTGAAGCTGCCCTCCTTCTCCGTCGAAGCGGCGGCCGGCAGCAGGAAGACCTCCGTCTTGATCTTGCTGGGATCAATCGGCTCCGTCCCCTTGTACCAGAAGACTGCTGACTCGACCTCGTAGAGATCGCGAACCACCATCCAATCAAGCTGCTCCAGCGCGCGGCGCTGCATCCGCGAATCGGTGCTGCCCGCCGAAGGGTTCTGCCCGAAGAGGAAGTAGCCCTTGACCTTGCCTTCCAGTATGGCGTAGGTCGTCGCCAGGTGGGAATGGTCGCCGGTAATTTTTGGGATCCAGCGGTAGCCGGAGTCGCTCCCCTCCTCATGGATCGCCTCGCCGTACCAGGCTTTGAGCAGGCTGATAATGTATTCACGGAAATGCGACCACCAGCCTGTCTTCATCCCCGAGGTGGCGATATATTCTTCGAGCGTCTGCTGCGAAGGCGCACTGACACGTCTGGCGGCTCCGTTGCTCGCGGTGGTCTCCGCCGTGGGGTCCACGATATCGGGCCGGGGTGAGAGCATGGCAGCGGGTTGTGGCATATAGCCGGCCAGCAGGTCGTAGAGCGTCGGCACGTCGGTTGATCCCTGGATCGAGGCATGCCCGCGCAGCGCCATAATGCCGCCGCCGGGGCGTCCCATGTTGCCCAGCAGGAGTTGCATAATGGCCGCGCTGCGAATGATCTGCACGCCCTTCGATTGCTGTGTCCAGCCGACGGCGTAGCAGACCGCCGAGGTCCGTTCGCGCCCGGAATTCTCGACCAGTGTTTGCACGACCTGCATCCATTGCTCGCGCGGGACGCCGCAGACCTGCTCGACCATCTCCGGCGTGTAGCGCGCGAAGTGGCGGCGCATGATCTGGAAGACGCAGTGCGGATCTTGCAGCGTTGGATCGGTCAGCGGCTTGCCATACTGATCGCGCTGGTAGTCCCAACTGCTCTGGTCGGCGTAGGTCCCTGTATCCGGATCGAAGCCGGAGAAGAGGCCGTCGAGGTCTTCGGTATCCTTGTAATCCTCACGCACGAGCATAGGTGCGTTGGTGTAATGCACCACATAGTCGTGGAAATAGGCGTTGTTCTCCAGCAGGTAGCGGATGATCGCACCCAGGAAGACGATATCGCTGCCGGCGCGCGTGGGCACGTAGAGATTCGCCAGCGCCGATGTGCGCGAGAAATGCGGATCGACGTGTATGATCTTCGCGCCCAGTTCTTTCGCCTTCACCACGTTGGCAAAAGCGACGGGATGGGCCTCGGCCATGTTGCTGCCCATAATCAGGATTGCATCGCTATGCACCAGGTCTTGCGGAAACGTCGTAGCTCCGCCGCGTCCGAATGATGTACCCAGACCGGGTACCGTCGAGCTGTGTCATATACGGGCCTGGTTTTCAATCGAGACAATGCCTAAGCCGCCGGTGAGCAGCTTCTTCATCAAATAATTTTCTTCAACGTCGAGCGTGGCGCCGCCCAGGGAGGCGATGCCCAGGGTATGGTTGACCTCGCGCCCGTCGGGCAGCCGCTCCACGAAAGTCTCGTCGCGCGTCTTCTTCACGCGCTGGGCGATCTGCTCCATTGCCCAATCGAGCGATTTGACCTCCCAGTGGTCGCTGTAGGGGGCGCGATAGAGGACCTGCGTCAGACGGCTTGGGTTGACCGTGTACTGGAAGGTGGCGGCGCCCTTTGGACAGAGCGTGCCGTGATTGATAGGACTTTCGGGGTTGCCTTCGATATCGATGACCCTGCCATCTTTCACATAGACGTTCAGGCCGCAGCCAACGGCGCAGTAGGGGCAGACACTGTGTACGACTTTCGCGTCGCGAATGCGGGGCGCTTTTTCGAGGCTCTCCTGGCTGAATGGCTCCGGGGAGGAGCCGACTTGCATGACCTCTTCTACAAGGTTCTGCACGGGTGCAGGCAGTGATGTGACATCTTGCATAGGAAATCCCCTCGTTTTGCAGGTGGTGGATACCCGCATCTTGTTCAAAATAGATAATGTCACGCGTATAGTCCTATTGTATCACAGTTCTGATGGGAGTGCCTGGCTTCCGGTGCCCTCGTGTGCTCGCGCCTGCGGCGCTCGCTGTATCGAGTGTGTCGTGTGGGAACATGCGCTTCGCGCATGTTCCCACACGACACACTCGATCTCGGTGCGGCTTTACCTTACCAACCCGTGGCGTGGGAGGGGAGAACGCGGAGCATTCGTGCGGCGCAGTCGCGCCAGGGATGTATAGTGTGTCGTGGGCAGGCGCGAAGGGCCTGCCCACGACACACTATACATCCAGCGAACGCCGCAGGCGTGAGCTGTGGTCAGGAGCCGGAGGCAGCTGTAACCTCCACTGCGCGGCGGCGCATCAGCATGCGGGCAACCAGCGGCAGGGCGCAGCTTACCACCATGATAGCGGCAATGATGAAGAGCGGCGTCACATAATCGGGGGCTTTGGTAGTCCCGAAGCTGGTAATCAGGATCGGGCCGACAATGCCACCGGCGCTCCAGGCTGTAAGCATGGCGCCATAGATCGTGCCAGCGTTCCTGGGACCGAAGAAGTCGGCGGCAAAAGCGGGCATCGTGCCGAAGCCACCGCCGTAGCACAATCCAACGATAGCGGCCAGGACGAGCAGAAGACCAAAGTTTCTGGTGATTGCCAGGAGCACAAAGACGACGATCTGGATCACGAACATGCTCAGGAAGGCAAAGGGACGCCCGATACCATCCGATAGCCAGCCCCAGAACAGGCGTCCCGTCGCATTGAAGACACCAATGACGATGACGATGGTCGCAGCGGTGATCGCATCCACGCCGGCGAACTTCTGGGCCAGGGGCGAGGCTACCGAAATCAGGGCCGCGCCAGCGGTTACGTTCAGGGCGAGGATAAACCATAAGACATACCATCTCACGGCTCGCAGGGCTTCCGGCAGCGTGTACTCTCGCGTCGTGCGGATCTCCTGCTGCCTTGCGCTCGGCGTCCAGCCGGCGGGTGCATAGTCCGGCGGAGCCGTGCGGAAAAACTGCGCCGCCACGACGATCACAATAAGATAGGCGATGCCGAGATAGAGGAAGGTATTGCTGACGCCGACGGACTTGATCAGGCTGGCCGCGACTGGTCCTGTGATGACCGCGCCGCCGCCGAAGCCGGCAACGGCCAGGCCGGTAATAAAACCGCGACGGTCAGGGAACCACTTGATGAGCATTGCCAGGGCCACGATATAGCCCAGGCCCACGCCAATACCGCCGATAATACCAAAGGTGAGGTAGAGGAGAAATAGATTGCCGGCAGTAAATGCCGCCAGGATCACTCCCAGGCCATAGAGGATGCCGCCGGCGGTGGCGACGACACGCGGTCCGAAGCGGTTATTAAAGTAGCCGCCGAATCCGGCTGTGATCCCCAGCGCGACCAGGACCAGGCTGAAGGTGAGGTTCGCCGCCGGCCTGGCTGCATGATAGAGGTTCATGACCGGAAGAAGGAATGTGCTCCATGCGTAGACGGAGCCGAGTGCTAGCTGCATACAAAATGCAGCGATGGCAAGAACCCAGCGGTTGGGAAGTGAAGGGACTGCGGTCGATGGACTGCTCATGAAAACGCCTCCTCTCAGAGAACGACATCACCCCTTGAAGAACTCTTCAAGAAAGTGCACGAGAGTAACAATCAAGGCCGCAGGGGCAGGTGCCCCTTTGTGGCATTAAAATATCTTAGCAGTAAGTATACAGAAAAACCTCTGTCTCTGCAAGTAGCGTACTATTTAGCGAATCCCTCTAGGATTTTAAAAGCCGCGTGAGTGCCAGTAGCTAATTTTAGCCTCCCTGCGCTCGCTCGGCGGAGCCGAGCAGGAGAAATATTTTGTTTTTGAATAAAATGTCTAAAAAGCATTTTATTCAAAAAAATATTTCAAGCGAACGTTGCAGGCTCTCACCATGTGAGAGCCGCGCCGGGGATATATGGTGTGATGTGGCAAAGGCGCATAGCGCCTTTGCCACATCACACCATATATGAAGCGAGCGCCGCAGGCGCGAGGTAGCCGGGAATCAGGCATGCCCTCAATATTGTTGGTTAACGGTGCCACAATAGTACTGTTCTCTGATAGCCTCACGGTAGTGCTGGCCTCTAAGACTTTCCAGGTCTTCTCAGCATATCCTTATCTTGCTAAACCGATTCTCATACGCTATACTTACCCCGTACTGCCGAGCATGAAAATATGCAGCGATACATAGCGATGCAGAAAAAGGCACAAACAAACGTCTATCTGGAAAACATAGAAGGGTTTAAGATCGCGCATGGAATGGCCTCCTAAAGATGACCGTGAAACCACAGATCCCAAATCGCAGAACCCCCGTCCCCAGACAAGCAGGAAGCGCCATCTGAAAAAGCGCTACGCGCTGGCGATGGTATTTATTACCATAGGATTGGCGCTGCTGACACTCGCGGTGCTGCGACTGGTCAATATCACGCTGGGCGGCGCCGTCATGCAGGACAGGCCGATCAGCGATATGCTCAACATGGCGGATCATCACCAGTTGAAGTCAGTAACGATAAGCGGGAATGACTTATTTGCTACCAGCGTCACGGGCAAACAGTACCACAGCGTTAAAGAGGATGGGCAATCGGTAACGGAGCTATTTCTCCACGATGGCGCAGCCGTGAGTGTCGACAATGGACAGAGCAGCCAGTGGATCCAGGGTGGGGTGGACCTGTTTTTGATCCTCCTCGTTGCCGGTCTGGCCTTCGTATTTATCCGGCGCGGGAGCATTGGCGGGCAGGCGATCCCCTTCGCGCGCTCAAGGGCCAGGCGTTTCAACGAGACGCACCCCACGGTGCTCTTTAAGGATGTGGCGGGCGTTGAGGAAGCCAAGCAGGAGCTACAGGAGATTGTGGAATTTCTCAAACATCCCGAGCGTTTTACAGCGATGGGCGCGCGCATTCCCAAAGGCGTGCTGCTTGTCGGCGCGCCCGGCACCGGCAAGACGCTGATCTCGCGTGCCGTTGCCGGTGAGGCCAACGTCGCCTTCTACAGCGTCAGCGGCTCCGAATTCGTAGAGATGTTTGTCGGCGTGGGGGCCGCGCGCGTGCGCGATCTCTTCAAGGAGGCGAAAGAGCATGCCCCGTGTATCCTCTTCATCGACGAGATCGATGCCGTCGGGCGCCAGCGCACCAGCTCCGGCACAGGCGGCAGCGATGAGCGTGAACAGACGCTCAACCAGTTACTCGTCGAGATGGACGGCTTCGACAAGCAGACCAGCGTCGTCGTCATCGGAGCTACCAACCGCCCTGACGTACTCGATCCCGCGCTGCTGCGCCCTGGTCGTTTTGATCGCCGCGTGATGCTCGATAAGCCCGACATTCGTGGTCGCCTCGCTATCCTCGAAGTGCATGCGCAGGACAAGCCACTGGCTGAGGGCACGAGCCTGCAAGATCTGGCCCGCCAGACCGCCGGCTTCTCGGGCGCCGACCTTGCTAACCTGCTCAACGAAGCTGCCCTGCTGGCAGCACGCAACGGACAGAGCGTCATCGAGAAGCCGCAGCTCGACGAGGCGATCCTGCGCGTAATGGCCGGACCCGAGCGTAAGAGCCGGCTCATCACGGAAGCCGAGAAGGCCATCATCGCCTATCACGAGGTGGGGCACGCCATCGTCATGCGCTCTATGCCCGGCGCCGATCCCGTACAGAAGGTCTCGGCGATTGCGCGCGGCATGGCCCTGGGCATCACCGTGCAGGCCCCGCTTGAGGACCGCTACCTGCTGCGCCGCTCCGAACTGCTGGCGAAGCTGGCAGGCGCAATGGGCGGGCGCGCGGCGGAAGAGCTGATCTTCGGTGATATCACGACGGGCGCGGGCCAGGATATCGAATACGTCACGGGTATCGCGCGGCGCATGGTCTGCGAGTTTGGCATGTCTCCCCTCGGCAACGTCGCCCTCAAGATGGACCCGGAGGGAACCTCTTCGTTCAGCCCCGAGACGGCGGCAAAGATCGACGCCGAGGTCTCCGCGCTGGTCGATCAGGCGTATGCCACCGCGCTCGCGATCCTGCGCGAGAAGCGGGATAAGCTCGAAGCCATCGCCGAGCATCTGATCCAGGTCGAGACCATTGACGGGGAGGAGCTTGACGCCATGCTTTTCTCCGAAGCGTGTGATGTCGCATGACCAGAACGTTTATTGCCCTTGAGATGAGCGAGGATATGCAACGCCGCCTGGCGGGCGAGGTCCGCCGCGTGGCACAGGCATTGCCCGGCGTGCGCTGCGTTGATCCGGCGGGCATCCACCTCACGCTCGCCTTCCTCGGCGAACTCGACGGCGAGCAACTGGTGCGGGCGATGGCGGCGAGCGAGATAGCTGCGCGCCGCGTCACTCCGTTCAGCTATCGTCTCACGCGGCTCGGCATCTTCGGCTCGCCGCGCCAGCCGCGCGTGATCTGGATGGGCATCGACGAACCATCCGGCGCGCTCGCGCTGCTGCACCGCACGCTCACCTATGAACTCACGCGTCGCGGCTTCGAGACCGACCAGCGTCCTTTCTCGCCGCACCTCACCCTCGCGCGCATCAAATCCTCCCTCTCCGCCAGCGAGCAGCAGAACCTGCAAGCTCTGCTCGCCAGCGACCAGCCGGGCAGTACCCCCATCCGCGAGAGCTACCCCGCGCGCTCCCTTGATGTTATGAAGAGCGAGCTGTCGCGCGCCGGCGCCCGCTACACCCGCCTGCGCGCCTTCCCCCTTGCCGAGGGGTGAATCCACCTTGACAGCAACTGCTACGCTGTCTACAGGAAAGTGTAGCCTTTATCTATGGATTGCCAGGAGTACCCTTATCTTAATAAGAAGAGGGAGAAATGGAGTGGCCTGGGCGGCTGCGCCGCCCAGGCCACTCCATTTCTCCCTCTTCTTA
>Ga0070739_10004657_pt1 | contig 16074 bp, 16 predicted proteins | sample Coa_R1_7_FD_66445 | JGI IMG/M metagenome (GOLD analysis project Ga0070739, IMG submission 66445) | Surface soil microbial communities from Centralia Pennsylvania, which are recovering from an underground coalmine fire - Coalmine... | ecosystem: Environmental > Terrestrial > Soil > Unclassified ... | reverse complement strand
GTCAAGGAGCCCCAGGACTCCGAGGTGGCGCTGCTCCGGCCGCATCACACGCTGTTCACCTACCTGCACCTCGCGCCCGATCCAGAGCTCACCGCTGGTCTGCGCGACTCCGGAGCCACGTGCATCGCCTACGAGACCGTCACCGATGCCAGCGGGCGGCTGCCACTGCTCGCGCCGATGAGCGAGGTCGCCGGGAAGATCGCCGCCCAGGCCGGCGCGTACATGCTCGCGAAGCCACTCGGCGGCCGGGGCACGTTGCTCGGGGGAGTGGCGGGCGTCCCCGCGGGCAAGGTGATGATCATCGGCGGCGGCGTCGTCGGTACGGCCGCTGCCACGATCGCCATCGGCCTCGGAGCCGAGACCTATGTCTTCGACCGGTCAATCGACCGCCTGCGCGAGCTCGACCTCATCTTCGGGAGCCGCTGCACCACGATCTTCTCGACGACGCTCAGCATCGAGCAGATGCTCCCCGAGGTCGACCTCGTCATCGGGGCCGTTCTCGTGCATGGAGCAAAGGCCCCGGACGTGATTTCCCGCTCTCAGCTCTCGCTCATGAAGCGCAACTCCGTCCTCGTCGACGTCTCGATCGACCAAGGCGGGTGCTTTGAGACCTCGCGCGCGACAACCCACACGAACCCGACCTACGAGATCGACGGCGTCACGCACTACTGCGTCGCGAACATGCCCGGGGCCGTGCCGATCACCTCCACCTACGCGCTCACAAACGCGACCTTGCCGTACGTCATCAAGCTCGCTGACGACGGCGCGCGGTCGGCGCTGCCAGCAGACGCGGGGTTCCTGAACGGCCTGAATGTCGCGGCAGGTGAAGTGACGTGTCCTCCTGTCGCTCGGGATCAGGGGATCTCGTACGTCCCGGCCGTCGAGGCGCTCGAGGCGGCGCTGGCTGCCTGAGGTGACGCGCCTGCCGCCGCTGGGTTCGCTCGCGGCGCTCGCGGGCGCGCCGGCAGCACCGCGTGCCGTTGTCGCTCCCGACTCGTTCAAGGGGACTCTGGCTGCACCCGAGGTCGCCGTCGCCATCGCCCGTGGTCTCGAGCGAGCGGGGGTTGTGCCTGACTGCTGCCCGGTCGCCGACGGCGGCGAGGGCACGACAGAGATCCTGCTCGCCGCTTGCGGCGGCGAGGCCCGGCGGGCGACAGTTCACGACCCGCTGGGGCGGAGCGTCACGGCGTGCTTCGGCCTGCTCGCGCCGGACGGGCAGCGCGCTGCGCTCGACATGGCCGCGGCCAGCGGCCTTCATCTCGTCACCTCCCGGGAGCGCCATCCGTGGCTCGCGTCGACCTACGGCGTGGGTGAGCTGATCTGCGCCGCGATTGCCGCGGGCGCCCGGCAGGTTCTGATCGCGGCCGGCGGTTCAGCGACCGTCGACGGGGGCGCGGGCGCGATCCGCGCCATCCGTGATGCCGGGGGGCTTCGTGGCGCCGAGCTCAGCGTGCTCTGCGACGTACGAACGCCGTGGGAGCAGTGCGCCGAGATCTATGGGCCGCAGAAGGGCGCCGATGCCCTCATGGTCCGGCGCCTCGCGGACCGTCTCGAGGCGCTCGCCGGTCAGCTGCCCAGCGATCCGCGCGGGCTCGAGATGTCGGGAGCGGCCGGCGGCCTGGCGGGGGGTCTTTGGTCGGCATTCGGCGCTGAACTCGTTCCGGGAGCGGCGTTCGTGCTCGACGCGGTCGGTTTCGACCAACGCGTCGAACTGGCTGACTGCGTCGTGGTCGGCGAGGGGCGAATCGACGCCCAGAGCACCCTCGGCAAGATCGTGGGTGAGATCGGCAGACGTGCCCGCGCGGCGCATGTCCCGCTGATGGCGGTCGTAGGGCGCCGCGAGCTCTCACTCGATTCGGCTCGTGCGCTGGGGATCGACACGATCATCGAAGCGGGCGATACCCGGACGATCGAGGCGGCCGGCGAGCGGATCGGCAACGAGCTCTTGCGCCGGCGCGCTCGTAAACCGGATCTCGCAGCGCCTGATCGCTAGGGTGCGGGTTGCGAGCCGCTTTGGGCCGGCTGACGGCGAATCGGGATTACTGGTCCAGAACCACCGGGGCGGTCGCCTTCCTTGGGCCACTGAGATACCGCCCGGTGTGCAGGGCTTTCGTTGATGATGGCGAGACCCGGACTCGAACCGGGGACACCACGATTTTCAGTCGTGTGCTCTACCAACTGAGCTATCTCGCCCTGCCGCGGCGATGCTAGCGATTCGCGGCGTGCATCCGCCGGAGCAGCTCGAGCGCGCCGCGCTTGGACAGCGGCTCGTTCAGGTTGCCGCATTTGGGCGACTGCACGCATGACGGACAGCCGTCCTTGCAGGGGCACTCGCCGATGAGCTTGCGGGCGTCGGCGACGAGCCGCTCGAACTGGTCGTAGCCGCGCCGCGTAAGCCCGACCCCGCCCGGGTGGCCGTCGTAGATGAAGATCGTGGGCACCCCAGTCTGGGGGTGGGCGTTGATGGAAAGGCCGCCGATGTCCCAGCGGTCGCACATGGCGATCAGCGGCAGCACGGCGATCTGCCCGTGCTCGAGCGCATGCAGCGACCCCAACAACCGATCGCTTGGAAACGCCTCCGCCCCGATCAGCTCGTCGAGCACGTACCAGAGCGCGCGCGTGGGGAACTCGACCGTCGGCAAATCAAGCGCCTGGAAGTCGATCACCGCATGGTCCTGGAGGCCCTTGCGCTGGTAGCCGAGCACGGTCTCCGAGTAGACGACCTCGCCGAAGTAGAGCGTGACGCCATGTGTCTCGCGCTGGGCCTCGAGGCGCTCGATGTAGGTCATGCTTTCGCGCTTGGCCTGGGTGAAGTAGTCGCCGTTGAAAGGCTCGAGCAGCGCCCGGCGGCCGGCCAGATCGAGCTCGCGCACGTGGTAGGAGCGCCCCAGGTGCATGTAGATCGCACCCTCGTGGACGGTGCCGTAGGCGCGCACCGCCTCGATGGTGCCCAGCACCTCGCCGGACCCTGCGTCGATGAGGATGAAGCTGTCCGCTCCCGCCGAGCGCAGCGCCACCCGCGCTGCGGGGTAGTCGTCGGGGCGGCCCGGAACGAAGCCGGTGGCGCGCTCGCGCAGGAATCCCGCGCGCGCGAGCTCCTCGGCATGCTCCCGCCAACCCTGACCGAGAAAGGGGGTGTCGCCGTCCGTCAGCGGCGCCTCGTGCGCGGCGCAGATCAGGTGCTCGCCGTAGATCTCAGGGCTGGTCGGGTCGATGATGGCCGACTCGACCGGCCGCTCGAGGAACTCGTCGGGATGGCGGCAGAAGAACTGGTCGAGCGCGTCCTCGCCCGCCACGTAGACGGCTAGCCCGCGGCCGCGGCGGCCGGCCCGGCCCCACATCTGCCGGAGGCTGGCCACGGTGCCCGGGAAGGTCACGCAGATCGCGGCGTCCAGCTCGCCGATGTCGATGCCGAGCTCGAGCGCATCGGTGGCCACCACGCCGAGCAGCTGACCCGCGCTGAGGCGTCGCTGGATGTCCTGGCGCTGGGCGGGCGTGTAGCCGGCGCGGTAGGGCGCCACGAGCTCGCGCAGTTCCTGGTCCAGGCGGTCGCGGGCGTGGCGCAGGATCAGCTCGACCCCCTTGCGCGACTTCATGAAGCAGATCGTGCGCGCGCCGCTGCGGACGAGCTCGGAGAACAGCTCGGCCGCCTCGTAGAGGACCGAGCCGCGGGTGCCGAGGTCCTCGTCGAGCAGCGGCGGGTTCCACATGGCGACGTGGCGCGCCGCCCGGGGAGCGCTGTCGTTGTCGATGAGCCGGAAATCGGACAGGCCCGTGAGGCCCTCCGCGAGCTCGACGGGGTTGGCGATGGTGGCGCTCGCGAGCAGGAAACGCGGCGCGCTGCCATGGATGGCCGCCGCCCGGCGCAGCCGGCGTAGGACGTTGGCCACGTGGGACCCGAACACGCCGCGGTAGACGTGGGCCTCATCGACCACCACGAAGGCGAGGTTGGCCAGCACCTCGTCCCAGGCCGGGTGGTGGGGAAGGACGCCCACGTGGAGCATGTCGGGGTTGGTGAGGATGACGTTGCTGCGCTTGCGGATGGCCGAGCGCTCGTTGCGCGGGGTGTCGCCGTCGTAGATGGCGGGCCTGATCAGCTTGTGCAGCCCGAACGCGTGCAGCGCGCGGGCCTGATCCTGCGCGAGCGCCTTCGTCGGGTAGAGGTAGAGAGCGCGCGCGGCGCGGTCCTGGCTGAGCACCTCGAGGGTGGGCAGCTGGAAGCAGAGCGACTTGCCCGAGGCGGTCCCGGTGGTGACGATCGTCGGCGCCTCGAAGGCGCTGAAGAGTGCCTTGGCCTGGTGGGTGTAGAGGTGCGTGATGCCGGCGCACTCGAGCGCCGCGCGCACGCCCGGACTCAGCTCATCGGGCAGGGGTACGGTGCGTGGCGGACGTGGCGCGAGGGTCGTCTCGTGCACGAGACGCTGGTCCGTGCGCCCGAGCTCCAGCAGCTCGGCCCACGGTTCTGTCTCGGCCGTCGTCGACACCGTTTGAGTATGGCGGCGGCGGTGGTCGCGCCGGGACGGGCGGCCCGCCGCCCGGCCACGCCCCGCTGCTACGGTCGCCCGCGCGGTGCAGTGTCTCTATGTCGATCTCGACGGCACCCTTCTGGGTGCCGGCGCCTCGCTGCTGCGCGGTGGGGATGGCGCCTTCTCGGCCATGGCCGTGCGGGCGCTCGAGGCCTGCTGGCGCGCCGACGTCGAGGTGGTCCTGTTCTCGGGCCGCCGCCAGGGCAGCGTGTTCGAATGCGCGCGGCTGATCGGTTCCTCGGCCTACATCTTCGAGCTGGGCTGCGGGCTCGTGCTCGACGGCGAGCTCGAGTGGCTGACCGACGGCGTGGTGCCCTCGGGAGAGGCGGGGTCGATCTACGAGCAGATCGAGCGCTCGGGGGCGCCCGCGCTCCTGCTCGAGCGCTACGGCGAGACGCTCGAGTACCACACCCCGTGGTCGCGCGGGCGCGAGGTCTCACACCTGTTCCGCGGCTCGGTCGACCTGGATGGCGCCACTCGCCTGCTCGCCGACGCGGGGCTTGACTCGGTGCGCCTGGTCGACAACGGCGTCATCCGCGAGCACGCCGGCCGGTTCCCCGGCGTCGATGTCGTCCACGCGTACCACCTGGTGCCGGCCGGGGCGTCCAAGGCCCGGGCTGTGGCGCGCCACATGCAGGCGCGGGGCTATGACCCCGAGCGCTGCATCGCCGTGGGCGACTCGCGCGAGGACATGGAGGCCGCGCGCGTGGTCGGCGCGTTCTGGCTCGTGGCCAACGCACTGCGCCGCGACCCGTCGCTGGAGGAAGACCTCCGCGGCCGCCGGGGCGTCCGTCTGGCCGCGGAGGGCTATGGCGCGGGTGTCTACGAGGCGGTGGTCACGACGCTGGCCGAGGGCCGCGCCGGCCTGCGCGGCCCGTAGCCGGGCGTCGCTGGACGCCTAGCGCTTGACTGTCTCGCGCTCGGCTTCGGCGGCGTCGGTGACCGCCCAGCCGAGACGCTCCACGAGCTGGTTGGCGAAGTGGGTGCTCTCGAAGTCAGTCACGTTCACGCGCTCGCGCAACATGACGGCACCCTCCCCGCGCGTGTCCTTCTCATCTGCCACCACGATGATGTGCGGCACGGGCGTCTCCCCTCTATTCGCTTACGCGCTCAAGGGTTACGGATGGAGTTTCAGCCGGACTAAAAATCTCGTTCCGGCTCTGTGAGGCGGGACGGAAGAAGCCCCGCAGGCGCGCGCGCAGTCGCTGCCAGAAGCCCGGCTTCACCGGGGGGCGCCAGCGCGCCGGCGGCGGGACCGTCGTGCGCACGACGGCCACCCATTCCTCCAGCGGGAGCTCGCCGTCTATGAGGCGGGCGAGCGCCGTGGTCACGGGCGGGTCGAACGCGGCGTCGATCATGGCCTGAGCGAGCAGCGGCACGGTCTCGAGCGCCTCCACGGCCTGGCCGACCCGCGCCGGGATCTCGGCGGCCGGGACACCCTGGGCGAGCAGCTCGCCGGCACGGCGGTTGCGGCTCTCGGGGGCCAGCGCGGTGGCCACGAGGTCGCCGGTGCCGGCCAGCCCGATCATCGACTCCGGGTGGGCGCCCTGGGCTTCGGCCCACCGCCACACCTCGGCGAAGATGTGCCCCGCGGCCGCCCCGGCCGCGTTCAGGCCCTGCGCCTCGGTGGCGCCTGAGGCAAGCGCAGCGGCGTTCTTGGCCACGCCCGAGAGCTCAACCCCGATGGGGTCGTTTGACTCCTCGCACACCACACCGGCGCGGATGAACACGCCGGCGAGTGCCGTGGCAAGGCTCTCCTCGGTGGAGGCGGCCACGAGCGCGGCGCCCTCGCTGACCATCTCGCGTGCGTGCGCGGGACCGCCCACGCACGCCGTCCGCGCCGGGCCGAAGCGCCGCCGGAGCAGCACCGTGGGCGGTGTCCCGTGCGGCGGCGCGAGCCCCTTGGCCAGCGACACGACCGCGGCCCGCTCGGGCAGCCCCCGCTCGGTCAGCGAGGCGATGACCTCCTCCAGCCCGGCCGAGGGGACGCCGAGGAAGACGTAGTCGGCCCGCGCCAGGCCGGCCTCGATGTGCTCGATGCGCAGCTCGCGCGGGAACTCGACACCGGGCAGGTAGACGCGATTCTCCCGGTCGCGCTGGAGGGTCTCGGCCTGCGGGCGCGTGCGGGTGTGGAGGGTTGTTCTCAGGCCACCGCGGGCGAGCAGCACGGCTACCGCCGTCCCGAACGACCCGGCGCCGATGACGACCGCGCGCCGGGTGCCGGGCGCAGGTAGCTGGATCGGGCGGCGGGGGACGGGTGGCATCGAGCGTGGGTCGTGGTGCTGGCGCGCTGCGCGCTGTCCGCGGGCACGGATCGCCGGGGCCGGTCAGGCGTCCGCGGCGATGCGCATGATCCTGCCCCAACGCCCGCACATCATGCGGCCCCGTGCGCGCGCGCGTGTGGAGCTCCCGCTCTCGCTGCTCCCGCGCCCGCTCCGGCTGCTCCCGCGCCCCGTGCGCCCGTGCCCGTGCCGCGCGCGCCTATGCCCGCGCCAGCGCTCGTCGCTCCGCCCGCGCCGGCGGCGCCGCCTGCGCCCGCGCTCGCGTCCTCGCGCGAGACCGCGTCGGCCAGCGCTCCGGCGGCCTCCGACATCTCGCCGAAGGCGTCGGCGACCATGCCGGCGTCCGAACCCGTGATCGCGCGGTTCAGTCCAGCCACGGCGGCGTCGAACCGCTCCCACAGCTCCGGCGGCCCGCGCCGGCCGGTGCCCGGGCGCAGCTCATACGGTGGGTCGGCGTTCTCCGCGCCCGCGACCGGGCGCCAATGCAGCCCCGCCGCGTGCGCGTACTCCCACGCCACCTGCTCGCTTGCCGCGGCGTCAGACAGAGCCCTCAGCCGCGCGGCAAACCCGGCATCGGGTGGAGCGAGCTTGTGTGCGCGCATGGCCTGGGCCCAGTTGTTTCCCGCCTGGCGCACCGCGCGCATGATCCGCGCGCGCTCCTGATCGAGCTCATCGCCGAAGCTCATCGTGCGGGCGGCTCCGCGATTCCGACCGGCTCCCCACCCCAGAAGTCCTCGGCACTCGGACCTCGCGGCTGCGAGCCCCCGCGCGAGCCGCCGCTGTAGCCCTCGGCCAAGATGCGCTCGAAGTCCGAGCGCTTGATCCGTACGCGCCGACCGACCCGCAGCGCGGGCAGCGACCCCTGATCGATCCAGTTGCGGACCGTCTGCTGGTTCAGCTTCAGCTTCTCCGCCACCTCCGCGACGGTCAGGAACGAATCTTCTGGATCCAACAGGCTCACTTGGCCTTCTCTAATTGAATCGAAGTGGGTATAACTCGGGGTATCGTAGCGAGCGCGGAGGACGTCAACGGCGAAATGCCTCAGACGCGGTGAAACGGGACGACAGGGACAAGCACGGCGCAGGCGGGGATGAGGACCGCGGCAAGGTCGTCCGCCTGCCCCGAGACTGGCTCGGCCCGCGGAGCGAGCTCGTGCCCTTCGGACCCTCGGCGGAGGCCCGCGAACGCGCAGCGGCGGCGACCAAACGCGGCGAGACGGGCGCACGCGACGACGTGGTCCTCCAGCTGGCGCCCCCGCCCGAGATCACGCAGGACGACTTCTGGGGTGGTGCGCTCGACTCGATTCCGCGGCCGATCGTGGGGCCAGTCGTTCGCGCGCGCGAGGAAGACGGGGCCGCCGCGCCGAAACCACGAGACCGGGCGGCTACTGCCGGCTCGCGCGGCGCGGACCCCGCCGCTCCTGCCGGGTCCGCCGCACCAGTTCGCGACCAGCCGCCCCCGCCGGAGTCACGTCCCGCGGTGCGTCCCCGCGCGGGCCGCGGCCGCGTTCCCGTGCGTGCGATTGCCCTCGCTGCCGCCGGGCTGATGGCGATCACGGTTACCGTCGACAGGCTCGCGGGCCCGAACGAGCACCGATCGTCCGGTCTGACCGCCTCGCGCTCCTCACGAACGCTCTCGCTGTCGCCGCGGGACTTCCCGGCCAAGCCGGCCCTCACGACGCCAAGATCCCAGGCGCCGCGCCGCGCCAGTCGCACGCGGACGGCTCATCACCGTGCCGCCGTGAGCCACCACCATTCGAGCTCGATCACCGTGAGCTACGACCACGCGACGACCGCGAGCGCGAGCAGTTCGCCCGCCCCTGCTGCTGCGTCCGGCTCCACCTCGACGGGGTACGCGCAGCCAAGCTATTCGAAGACGACAGAGCGCTCGGCGACTGAGACGGCTCGGCCGAAGAACGGCCCAGTCGGTCCCAACGCACCGTTCACGCCCGGTCGACTCGGCTGAGACTGTGACAAAACAGGCTCAGTCTGCAACAACTCTGCATCAATTTGGGGCTGGTGCCCCCACAGCCGCACGAAGATGTGTTGTCATGCCGTCCTCACGCGAAGGAGACCCCGCCGAATGAAGTGGCTCGCCGCACACATCCGTAACAACATAGTTGCTTACGTCGCGCTATTCGTGGCCATGGGCGGCACGAGTTACGCAGCCTTCTCTATCCCGAGGAATTCGGTCGGGGCCCCCCAGATTCGCAACCACTCGATCACCCACGTCAAACTGAACCAGAAGTCGATCGCGGGGACCGTGGAGGCGTGGGTGAAGCTCCAGTGGCGGGGGTCGCGGATCGTGGCTACGGGGTCGAGTAGTCGGGTCAGCGTTGCGAACGACGCATCTGCTGAGAACGTGTTTTGGCCGCACCGACACTTCGCTCGCGCCTGCATCGCGTCAGCGACGCCGCAGGTGAATCTCGGTAGCGCCGCTCGGGATGGCTACGTAACAGCCCAGTTCGATCCGAGTAATCCAGCGGGAGCAGTCCTGGAGCTTGATGGTTTTTCCACCGCAGGAGTGGCGAGTCCACAGGCGGTAGACGTGCTTATTTTTTGTCCCTAACTGGAGTGACATGTATGCTCGCAAAGAGATCAGCGCTCACCGCGGCGATCGCATGCGTCCTTTCGCTCATCCCACAGGGAGTCGCGCGGGCCGGCACGTTGCACGTAGTGGTGTGCGGTGGTGCGAGCTCATCATCGGGGCCTTTCGTTAGCACAGCGTCTCCAGGCTACAAAGCAGGTGCTTACTGTACGGCGGGCGCCCTAGGCTTCGAGCTTAACGCGCCTTTCTTTGGTACGCCTTATGGCACATCTGCTTCATGGGAAACGACCGCACCGGCCGGTATCGAAATCACTGGCGCCTACACCGTCAGCGATTATTCGTCGGGTGTGGGTGACGGCCATGGTTACTTTGGTGAGTTCTTCTGGGATGGCGGCCGTAGTCCGCAGATCAACGACAACTTTAACCTCTACGGCTGCTGTCAGGTGAGCTTTGCAAGCCAGCATTTCGGCTGGTTCATTTTGTGCGCACAGCAGTCCGGATGTGGCTATCCCGCATACGTCGATGTGGGCCAGGTCCAGCTATCCGCGATCGAAACCGCCACCCCCTCCATCCTCCCCACCGGCACCCTCTGGACGAACAACGGCTGGGTCCGTGGCACCCTCCCCATCGGCTTCTGGGCCGCCGACCCGAGCGGCATCTGCAGCTCGCGGGTGGTGGTCGGCTCGGCGAGCATCCCCGGCCCGAGCGCCGTGCCCCAAACAGACACGTGGCATCAGTGCCCCGACGCGCTCTGGCAGACGCAGGTCGACACTCGTACGGCGTACGGCAGCGACGGCCTTGGAGAGGGCCAGATGTCGCTCGCCATCGCCGCCACTGACGCGGCCCAGAACGGCGCCTGGAAAGCCAAGCACGTCTACGTCGACAACGTCACGCCGAGCGTGACGCTCTCGGGACCATCGCAAGCGCCCGCCGGCGCCGGGACGCAGTACATCACGGCCACCGCTACGGCCGGCCCGTCCGGGGTCTCCGGAATTTCTTGCAGCGTCGACGGCAGCCCGTTCACCTGGTTCTCGGGTTCAACCGCCCGTCTTCCGGTCTCCGGGGTGGGAATCCACACCGCAAGCTGCCGCGCCTACAACAACGCGCGCGATGCCAGCGGCAACGTCGCCGCCTCTCCCGCCGCGAGCGCCACCCTCGCCATCCGCCAGCCGACCGCGATGGGCGTCTGGTTCCCCGGCGTCATAAACCCCGTCCGCTGCCGACGGGTGCGCGAGCGCATCACGATCCCGGCCCAGTGGGTGACTGTCCGCGTGCACGGCCGCGCGGTCAAGATCCACCTGCGCTCGCGCGTCGTCACGAAGCGAGAGGTTCGCTGTCGCGCCCGCGTCGTGCGAAAGCGCGTAGTCGTCTGGACGACGGTTACCCGGCACGGGCATCGCTACCGGGTCCGCCGCGTCCGCTGGATCAGGGTCGTGCTCCCCGCCCGGTCCGTCGCGCTGCACGCCGAGCACGTGGCCTTCGGTCGCAAGTCGATCGTCGAAGGCTGGCTCGGGACGACCGGGTTCGCACCCTTGGGTGGGCAGCGGGTCACGATCCTCTCCGCTCCCGCCAACGGGTCGGGCGCGTTCGTCCCGGTGGCCGCGGCCACGACCACCGCGACCGGAGCGTGGTCGGCCGTGCTGCCGCCCGGACCGTCCCGCGTCGTCGAGGCCGTCTACGGCGGCGCCTCGCTGACCGAGCCGGCGATGTCCAACCAGATCACGACGTCGGTCCCGGCGCGAGTCTCGCTGCGGATCCAGCCCCACCGCACCCACTGGGGCGGCCGCATCGAGATCAGGGGCAGCCTCGCCGGTGGATACATCCCGCCTGCGGGCGAGCTCATCGTGCTGTGGATCGGCTGGTCGGGAGGCTCCACGGAGATAGGTCATCTCTACACCGACCGGACGGGCCACTTCGCCAGCCCGTATACCTTCCTGCGCGGCAACGGCACCGAGACCTACCGGATCTGGGCCGACACGGCCCGCGAGAGCGACTATCCCTACGCCCCCGGCGCCTCCCGGCGCGTGACCGTGACCGTCGGGCAGAGCTGATGCTCCCGCCCGCCCGAGTCGCTCGGCCCCCCGGCTCGAAAAAGCCGGTCCCGCCACTTCGTCCAGGGGCTATGCTCTCAGGCAGTGATTGGCGACATCCTTCAGCCCACCCATCTCATCTTCGTGCTGTTGATCGCGCTGCTGGTGCTCGGCCCGAAGCGTCTGCCCGAGGTCGGGCGCTCGCTGGGTCGCGGCCTGCGCGACTTCCGCAACGCTCTGAGCGGCGAGGAGCGCGAGCCCGACACGGTGCTTCAAACGCCCGTGACGGAGGCGCCTTCGGTCGCGAGCGCGCCGCGCGATCCGGCCGAGCACATCGGCTGAGCGCGCCCGAGTGGCGCCCTCTCGCCGTCTGGCGGGCGGGATACGCTCGCCCGATGGATCGAGCGCCGTCGGCTGAGGCTCCTGGCACCCTGACGCCGCCCGCGGACTCGCTCCGCGATGCGGCCGCGCTCCTGATCCTCGTTCGCAGCGGGCGCCTGGCCGCCGACCGTTACGCGAGCCTCGTCGAGGACGCGGGGAGCGGTCTGGCCGTGCTCGAGCGCGAGCGGTTGCAGGCCGCTCCGCAGACCAGCTTCTTCGCCGACCCGGTCGCCGACCTCCAAGCCGAGCTGGCCAGGGTCGAGAACGAGATCGCGACCTGGCGCGCGCAGGGCCTTCGCCTGCACACCGTGCTCGACGCGGGCTACCCCGAGGCGCTGCGCGCCGTCCACGACCGCCCCCCTCTGGTCTTCGTGGCCGGACGGCTGAAGCCCCGCGACGGGCGCGCGGTCGCGGTCATCGGGTCTCGGGATGCCTCGCCACTGGGCCTGAAAACGGCGGCCGAGATCGCGGCCGAGCTCGTCGCGCAACGGTTCACCGTGGTCTCGGGGCTGGCGGCCGGGATCGACACCGCCGCCCACACGGCCGCGCTGAAGCGGGGCGGGCGGACGATCGCGGTGATCGGCACCGGGCTCTCGCGCTGCTATCCGTCCGCCAACGTCATCCTTCAGCGCCGCATCGCCGCCGAGTGCGCCGTGATCTCGCAGTTCGAGCCCGCCGTCGGGCCGAGCGCGGAGACCTTCCGCGCGCGAAACGCGGTGATCTCCGGGCTGAGCCTCGCCAGCGTCATCGTCGAGGCCGACCACCGCAGCGGCACGCGGATCGTCGCCCGCTGCGCTCTGGCCCAGGGCCGGCCGGTCTTCCTGCTCGAGTCGCTGCTCGAGCAGAGGTGGGCCCGGGAGCTGGCCGAGCATCCCGCCGTCCACGTGGCGGGCAATCCGGCAGAGCTCGCGGCCACCGTCGAGCGGATCACCGCGCTGGACGCGCTCGTCGCCTGAGCCCGCGGCCATGCCGACCGTCGGCGAGCTCAGCGCGCTCTACGAGGGTTTCCTCGTCGGGCCGCTCCACGGTCGCGACGTGTGCGAGATCTGCCTCACGTTCACCGACGGATATGAACGCTGTCACGCATGCCGGCGCTGCCCGCAATGGCTCGACGCCGTGGCGCCGATCTCCTACAGCGTCGCCCACGAGCAGCTGCACCACGCGCTGGTCGCCTACAAGCGGCTGAACGGGGAGGTTGCTCGGCGGCTCCAGCTCGGGCTGGCGGCGGTGCTCTGGCGCTTTCTCGAGCGCCACGAGGCGTGCGTGGCCGCGCGCGCCCGCGTAGCGGGCTTCGACCTCGTAACCGCCGTGCCCTCGAGCACGCCCGAGCGCGCCGACACCCATCCCCTGCGGGGGATCGTGGCGGAGCTGTGCGGGCCGACGCGCGAACGCCATGTGGGGCTCCTGGCCCGGAGCGCCTCGCAAGCGCCGCTGCACGAGTTCGACGCGGAGAAGTTCACCGGGCTCGCACGTCTCAACGGCGAGAGCGTGCTGCTCATCGACGACACCTGGACCACGGGAGCGAACGCCCAGAGCGCCGCCGCCGCGCTGAAGCGCGCCGGGGCGGGCGCGGTCGCCGTCGTCGTCATCGGTCGCCACCTCAAGCGCGACTGGAGCCACAACGACGCGCGGCTCCGGGCCGTCGCGCGGCCGTTCGACTGGGACACCTGCGCCTGTTGCACGGCCGACGGCTCCGCGGTTATGCAGCCTGCACAGCGATCCCTTCGCTAGCCTCGGCGCCGCCATGCCCCCAGAGGCCAAGCCAGCTGCCGGCACGCCGCCGAAGCCACACCGTCCCTACGCGCCCCGCATGGCGGCCGAGAAGCGGCGCGAGCACCTCCTCGACGCCGCCTTGAGCGTGATCGTCGAGCAGGGGTACGGGCGGGTGTCGGTGGAGGCGGTAGCACGCGCTGCCGGGGTCACCCGCCCCGTCATCTACGACCACTTCAAGGACCTCGGCGAGCTGCTGCACGCGCTGATCCAGCGCGAGGAGCGCTATTCCCTCGAGCAGCTCGAGCGGGTCCTCCCCGACGATCCCGAGCAGCAGCCGCCGGCCGACGTGCTCGCGGCCAGCGTGGGTCGTTTTCTCGACGCCGTCGCGTCGCGGCCCGCCACGTGGACGCTGATCCTGCTCCCGCTGGAGGGCACGCCCGAGATCGTGCGTCGCCATGTGCAGGCCAATCGCGCCCGCTGGCTCGACCGCATGCAGGACGTTGTGCGCTGGGCGATGCAGCGCAGCGAGGCGCCGACGACCGTGGACGTCGAGCTGGCCGCCCGCGCGATCCTCGGGCTCGCCGAGGACGCGGGCCGGCAGGTCCTCACCGACCCCGAGCGCTATTCGCCGGAGCGCTACGAGCGCTTCGTCCAGTGGGTGATGCGGCTCCTCTGGCCGGAGTGAGGCGGCTTCCCGCCCCGCGGCGGGTAGGACGTCAGCATGGCCGACCGCCGAGACCCCGGGCGGCAACCCGGCGAGCACCGGCCCTCTCCCGCCGTCGCCGCCGTCCGCTACGGCATCGGAGCCGTCATGGTCACCGGCGGCATCGTGGTGCTCATCGTCAACCCCGGCGGCTTCGGGGTCGACGGCTTCGCCATGGCCGTCGGCGGCGGCCTCTCCGTCCTGATGATCAACTTCCTCTTTCGCCTAGGGGTCAGCGGCGACCGCGAGCGCGAGGCCGAGGAGGCCGCGCGGCGCTACTTCGACGAGCACGGCCGCTGGCCGGACGAGGACGAGCCGCCGTCACGGCATTAGCCCGCGCTCGAGCCGGGCACCCGGAAGAACTGCCACTCCCGCCACACCGGCGTGAACCCGAGCCGTGAGTAGAGCTCCTTGGGCCGGTCCTCATCGTCGGCGCCGATCCAGAGGTCGCGCCTGGGGGCCAGCGCAGACGCGATGGCCGCGCGGGTGAGCGCCGTGCCGAGGCCGCGGCCCCTCTGCGCGCGGGTGACGAACACCTGATGGACCTCGGCGCCCCGCTCGCCGGGCGCGCCGGCCCCGCCGCCCGTCACCTCGGCAAACCCGACGGGCAGCCCCGAACCATCGCGCACCGCCAGCACGCGCGCACCCTCAGCGAGCGCCCGCTCCCGCACGTGGGCGTGGAAGTTGCCGGGATCGGTACCGGGAAAGTCCTCCTCGTGCCACGCGGCGCGCAGGGCGGCCACCGCGTCGTAGGGAACCGCCTCGACGACCGGAACGTCGCCGACCACCCCCTCGCCTGCCCTCGGCGACCCAGCCGGTGGCGACCCCGAGTGCAGCATCCACACGAGCACGACGACCCGCCAGCCGAGAGCCTCGAACCCGGGCCGCAGGCGGACCGCCTCGTCCGGGTCCTCGACCGTGACCCAGCGGTGCTCGAGCCCGGCGAGCAATCCGTCGGACAGCCTGGCCAGCGCGCGGGCGCTCAGGCCAGTCGGGCGCTCCACCACGACCTGGTTCATCTCCCAGTAGTCCGGATAGCGGCTCGAGCGCCAGACCGTGCCGCACTCCCACGGCTGTCTCACATCGCAGGCGGCGCGGGCCCGGCGGCGGGCCCACACGCGCGCCCGGCGAGTGCTCGCACCTTCGGCTTGCACCGGCCCCAGTCAACCATCCGGATGGCGAAGACCCGCCTTACACTGTGTATATAGAGGGGCGCGCATAATGACGCATTGGCGTATTGAGCCAAAGGCGTTGGCCGCATACCTTCCCCATACCTGCCGACGCTTCCGCCGCCTTGCATCGCCCATGCCACCAATTCGTACAACCGCGCGCGGGTGGCGAGGACCTCGGTCCCGCACCCTTCCGCCTCCGGCGTCCCTGATCCGTTGACGGCTCCGCCGCTCCCCACCCATCCTCGGAGCCTCGCCGCCGGGCGAGGGCGAAAGGCGCGCTGATGGTCACGATGACGAGCACGACCGAACCGGCCACAACCGCCCTGGACGTCCAGCTCGAAGGGCTGACCAAGCGCTTCGACGACGTCGTCGCCGTGGACAGCATCTCGCTGGACATCGAGCGAGGGCGCTTCTTCGCCCTGCTCGGCCCCTCGGGCTGCGGGAAGACCACGACGCTGCGCATGATCGGAGGCTTCGAGGAGCCCACCGCGGGGCGGATCATGCTCGGCGACCGCGACGTCAGCGGCCTGCCGTCGTACAAGCGCGACGTCAACACCGTCTTTCAGTCCTACGCTCTGTTCCCCCACCTGTCGATCTTCGAGAACGTCGCCTTCGGGCTGCGGCGCCGCGCGGTCAAGGGCGAGGAGCTCAAGCGCCGCGTGCTCGAGGCGCTCGAGCTGGTCGGGCTCGCGGGCCTCGAGAAGCGCAAGCCGCGCCAGC
>Ga0070739_10004656_pt1 | contig 16075 bp, 16 predicted proteins | sample Coa_R1_7_FD_66445 | JGI IMG/M metagenome (GOLD analysis project Ga0070739, IMG submission 66445) | Surface soil microbial communities from Centralia Pennsylvania, which are recovering from an underground coalmine fire - Coalmine... | ecosystem: Environmental > Terrestrial > Soil > Unclassified ... | reverse complement strand
CGTCGTGCACAGGGTGTGGGACTTCCATTCCGCGGTGTACTGGCACGTGCGCGCCGTCGCCGTGTTCGGCGTCGTCCTCCTCGTGCTCGCGGCCTGGGCCTGGCAGCGGCGCGGGCGCTTCCCCTGGCTCGTGCGCGGGTGTGCCGGCCTCGTCGTCATCCTGCTGGTGCAGATGGGGATCGGCGAGCTGCAGTACCGGACGTACGGCACCGTGCCGTGGGGGGTCGTCGTCCTCCACGTCACCGTCGCCGCGGCGCTCTTCGCGTGGACGGTCGGGCTCGCCGCGCGTCTCTGGCGTCCTCTGGCCGCGGACTAGACTCGGGGAATGTCGGAGCTGATCGTCTCCTCGCGGCCGGCATTGCACCGGCCGGTCCTCCTCGCCGCCTTTCGCGGCTGGAACGACGGGGGGCAGGGCGCGACGCTCGGCGGCGGCTACCTCGCGAAGCAGTGGGAGGCGGAGGAGTTCGCCGAGATCGACCCGGAGAGCTTCTACGACTTCCAGGCCGTGCGTCCGCAGGTCTCGCTCGAGGACGGCCTGACGCGGAAGCTCGAGTGGCCGTCGAACACGTTCCTCCACGCACCGATCCCCGGCCTCGACCGGGACATCGTGATCCTGCTCGGCGTCGAGCCGAACCTGCGCTGGAAGACCTACTCGCGCCTCGTCGTCGAGCTGGCGCAGGAGCTAGGGATCGAGCTCGTCGTGACGCTCGGCTCGCTGCTCGCGGACGTGCCGCACACGCGGCCCGCGCCGGTGAGCGCGGCCGCGAGCGACCCGGCGCTCGTCGCGGAGCTCGGAGTCGAGCCCTCCCGCTACGAAGGCCCGACGGGAATCGTCGGCGTCCTCCTCGACGGGTGCCGCCAGGCGGGGCTCTCGTCCGTCAGCCTCTGGGCCGCCGTCCCGCACTACGTCTCGCTCGCGCCGAGCCCGCGCGCGGCGCTCGCCCTCTGCCGGCGCTTCGGCGAGCTGATCGGCGCGGACATCGACCTGGACGAGCTGGAGCAGGCCTCGGAGGAGTACAGCGCGCAGGTGAGCGAGGCCGTCGCCTCCGACGCCGAGACCGCGACCTACGTCGAGGAGCTCGAGCGGCGCGTCGACCTGATGGAGGCCGCCGAGGAGCTTCCGTCCGGCGAGAGCCTCGCCGCCGAGCTGACGCGCTTCCTCCGCGAGCGCGAGGAAGAGGACGAGGAGGGCGACAGCGCCGACGGCCCCGCGGGCTAGCCGGTCACGCTCAGCGCGTCGTAGTCGGTCGTCAGCCGCACGGGATCCGTCCCGTCCGGCCTGATCGTGTAGACGTCGAACGGGGCGGTCTGCGTGGTGGCCGCCGTGATCACGAGCCTCGAGCCGTCGGGCGACCAGGCGAGGGACGACACGTGCGCGAACGGGAGGAAGGTCTGCTTCGTGCCGACGACGAGCGCCGTCCCGGCGGCGGTGATCGTGAGGTACGCGAGCTGGCCGCTCGCGGACCAGGCCGGGCTGAAGTCGTTGCCGCCGGCGACGTGCACGGGGTCGCTGCCGTCCGGGTTGGCCGTCCAGATCCCGGACGAGACGAACGCGATCCTGCTCGGTCCCCACGCAGGTTGTGTGCCCGAGACGCCGAGGGGGCGCACCGCCGGGGCGCCGCTAGCGGGAACGGTGCAGAGCTCAGGGAGTTCATTGCAGCCGAACCGGGTGAAGAGGATCGTCGTCCCGTCGGGCGACCACGTCGGCGACTCGTCGGCGCCGCACTTCGTTGCGCTGGTCACGGCGCGCTCCTGCCCCTCCATGCTCGCGACGTCGATCGCCCCCGGCCCGCCGCAGAGGTGGCTGTTGCACTGCGTCGAGTAGGCGATCTTCGTCCCATCCGGTGAGAGCGCTGGCGAGGTATGCGACTCACGGGGATCCTGCGTGATCAGGCGAGGAGTCCCGCCGCTCGCCGGGACCGAGTAGAGGCCGGGGTACGGCGAGGTGCACGCGCTCGCGTAGACGAGCGAGCGGCTGCTCGGCACGAACGCCAACGAGCCGATGCCCGCGGACCAGCCGCCGTCCTGGCTGCAGCCCGGGACGTGCGTGTAGGTCTTCGCGGGCCCGCCCGCCGTCCGCTCGACCTGAAGCGCGAAGCCGCCCTTCCTCGGCCGGAAGTGGACGGCGAGGGCTCCGCCGGGTGACGTGAAGCCGAGGAAGCGCTTCGACGCCGGCCGCACCCTCCCCGTGCGCAGGTCGACCATCCGCACGCCGGTGCCGACGGCGAGCACGAGACGGTCGTCGCCGACCCAGCCGACGTCGCCCCAGCCGAGCGCCTGCTGCAGCTTCCTCCGGAGCAGGACCCGGCCCGTCGCCGCGCGCACCACGAGCATGTGGCCGGAGGCGACGGCGAGCCGCGTTCCGTTCGGAGACCACGTCGGCCAGACCTCGGCCGTGCCGAAGCGCTCCCGGAAGCGGAGCCGGCCCTTCTCGTCGTAGACGGCGACTGCATGGCGTGCGCCGTCTCGGCCTCCTCCCGTCGTGATCGCCAGCGCGTTGCGCGCCGACCACGTCGCCGAGCCGGAAGCCACGTTCCCGACCGACCACAGCGTGTGCCCGCGCGGCGAGACCACGAGCTCGCGGTCGGACTCAGACTGGCGGATGTAGCGGTCGACGGCGAGTGCGCGCCCGTCCGGCGACCAGCCGTCGACGACGGTGGCAGAGTCGAGGTGGAGCGGTGCGCCGACTCGCCGCACGATCCAGACGCCGCCCGTGCCGGATCCGCTCCAGCCGGTGGCCAGGCGGCTCCCGTGCGGCTGCCACGCGAGCTCCGGACACTCTGCGCCGCCAGGGAAGTACGCGCAGGTCACCTGGAGCGAGGGTGCGACCCGGACGAGACCGCGGCCGTCGATGCCGACCTCGTAGATGCCCTCGGCGCCGCTGCGGTCGCTGAGGAACGCGACGCGCCTCCCGTCCGGCGAGACCGCGGGATCGACGTCCTGGTACGGGCTGTTGCTGAGGTCGACGACTCGCCCGTTCGGGTCGACGCGGTAGATCTCTCCGGAGAGCGAGGGCGCGCGGTCGGCGGAGAAGACGATGAGGGAGCTGGGCGCAGCCTGGCCGGAGGACGCTCCGGCCGCGATCGCCAACGCGGCTGCGGCGAGTGGCAGGCCACGCTTCACGTGGCGGAGTTCACACAGCCGCTGAGACGTTGCCTAGGTGGCCGAAGTTAGTAGCTCGAGCCGGTTTCCCCAGGGATCCGCCGTGTAGAAGCGGCGGACGCCCGGCAGCGAGTCGTCCCAGTCGACCGGCGCTCCGGCCGCTGCGAGGCGGTCCGCCAGCGCGTCGAGGCCGGCCGGGTCGAGACGGAACGCAGGATGGGCCTTCCGCGAGGGCGTGAACGGCTCCTCGACGCCGACGTGGAGCTGACGGTCGCCGAGCGTGAACCACGCGCCTCCGCGCGAGCGGAGCGGCTCGGGCTTCTCGAGCTCCGTCAGGCCGAGCAGCTCGCCGAAGAACCGCCTTGCCTCTGTCTCGCAGCCGGCCGGCGCGGCGAGCTGGACGTGGTCGAGGTCGATCACTCCCGGTCGGGAGCGGGCTCGGTCGCGACGGCGGCCGGCTCGGCGGGCACGGGCGCATCCGCGCCCTCGGCGGCGGCGCCGTTCGTGGACGCGGGCTTGCGGCGGCGGCGCCGCTTCGGCTTCGCCGGCGCGTCGTCGGAGAACTGCGTCTCGGAGGACTGGGTCTCGGCGGGCTCGGCGCCGTTCTGCTGCGCCTGCCTCTCGGCCTGCTGGGGTGCGCCGCCCTTCTTCTTGCGCCGCCGGCGCCGCCGGTTCCGGCTGGACTGCTGCTTCGGCGCCGGCAGATTCTCGGAGAGCGCGAGCGCGACCTCGTGGATCGAGCCGAGCCGCTCGCGCGCGTCCTCGATCAGCTTCGTCGCCCGCGGCGTGTAGCCCTCCGCCGAGGCGAGCAGCGCGGCGCCGACCGGCAGCGGCAGCTCGAGCGCCGCCTTCACCAGCCGTGCGGCGTTCTCCTCGTGCCGGTGCCCGCGCGAGTTGGCGAGCGCCCCGAGCAGCTTCTTCGCCTCCGGGTACTCGCTCGAGGCGCGCCGGTCCTGCACCTTGCGCGTCGCGCGCGCGAGCCGCCAGGTCCAGCGGGCGAGGATCTGCTCCGGCGCGTCCGGCTTCTCCTCGGAGATCGCGCGGAGCAGCGTACGGATGCCGCTCAGCCGCTCCTTCTCCCAGGTCGGCGCCTGCGTCACGAGCGTGACGAGGTCGTCGAAGTCGGCGCGCTCGACGCGCATGGAAACGCGGTCCTGCAGCGCCATCGAGCGCAGCCGCCGGTTCGGGTTCTCGGCTGCGGCGGTGGCGAGGAACTGCTCGAGCGCGCCCTTGCTGGCGCTGCCCTCCGTCAGCTTCTGGACGAACGAGGCGCGCTCGTCGAAGCGGATCTGGCGGCCGGCGATCGTGGCCCAGTAGCGCTGCTCGTCCTCGTCGAGGAACTTCGGGTCGATCCGCTGCCACTCGCGCTGGATCACCCCGATCCGGCGCCGCACGTCCGGTGTCACCGGAACGAGCCACGGCGCCGGGGTCAGGCGGCGGCGCGCCCGGCGCTGCGAGCGGCGGCGCGGCGCCGGCGTGACGCGGGCGCCCTCGCGGTAGAAGTCGGCGTCGAGCAGGGAGTGGAGCGAGACGACGCGCTCGTTGTGCGTCGCGCCCTTGGGGACGAAGTCGACGACGATCCCGGCCTCCTTGCGCGGGTGCAGGCGCATGATCCGGCCGATGCGCTGCTGGTAGACGCGCTTCGACGCGGTCGGCGCGAGATGCATGCAGACCGTCGCGCGCGGCGAGTTCCAGCCCTCCGCGAGCAGCTGCGCGTTGATCAGGACGTTGATCTCGCCGCGCTCGTACGCCGCGAGGGTCTCGGCGAGCCGGACCGGAGGCGTGCGGCCGGAGACCGCCTCGGCCTTCAGGCCGGCCGCGCGGAACTCCTGCGCGAGGTTGTACGCGTGGTCGACGCCGGCCGCGTAGACGATGCCGGGCGTGTTGTCGAAGCGGTCGCGGTAGAGGCTCGCCGCCGCCTGGTTCAGCGCCTGGTGGTCGAGGGTCTTGGCCAGGATCTCCTGGTCGAAGTCGCCGCCGACGATCGGCACCGAGTTGATCGCGGCGACCGGTGGCACGCGCAGGTCGCGAAGCGGGGCGATCAGCCCGCGGCGCGCCGCGTCCTGCAGCGGCAGGTCGTCGACCGAGGCGGGAAAGACGTCCGATACCTGCTTCGCGATCAGCTGCTCGGTGGCCGTCATCCCGATGTAGAGGGGCTCGGGGAAGGAGCGGATCGCGGCCGAGGTCTTCTCGCCGAGCGCGGTGTGCGCCTCGTCGCAGATCACGAGCTGGTACGCGTCGCGGTCGATGGAGTCGACGTGCCGCGCGAACCAGGCGTAGGTCTGGATCGTCAGCGGTGCCTTCTTCGCCGGCTTCTGCCCGCGCTCGACCACCTCGCTGAAGCGTCCGCCGTAGCCCTCCGTGGTGAGGTCGCGCGTGAACTGGGAGACGAGCAGGCGCCGGTGCGTGAGGATCAGGACGCCGAGCGTGCGCGCCGCCTCGACGAAGCCGGCCGCCGCGATCGTCTTGCCCGACGCGGTCGGGTGGCGGAAGCGGTAGCGGCGAACGGCGCCGGGATCCTCGCCGACCGGCGGCTCCTCGTCGTCCGGCTCTCCCTGGGCCGCCTCGACCACGAGCGTCGAGTCCTCGTCCTCGTCCTCCACCTGCTGCTGCTCGAGCTCCTCGGCCGTCGCCGAGTGGCCGTTCCCGTTCCCGTTGCCGTTCGTCTCCTCCTCGCGCTGGCTCGCGGCGATCAGCTCGGTGAGCATCCCGGCGAGCGCGTCGACCTGGTGGCGGCGGAGGGCGGTGCCGGCGGCCGTGCTCGGCTCCGGCTCGGCGAGCACGCGCTCGAGTCCCAGCATCAGGCCGTAGCGCACCTTCCACTGCGGCGACGGCTCCTTGCGGCCGGAGTCGAGCTCGGCGATCGCGTCGTCGAGGGCGCGCCGCCGGGCGGTTCCGGGCGCGAGCACCTGCGCCGCGTCCTCGCCCTCGCGGAGGAACGGCTCGCCCGCCCACGTCTCGGCGCGGTCCGCAGCGGCAACCACGGGGTCTGCCGCCGCCGAAGAGCTGATCGGCTGCTGAATGGCTTCCATATGGGCAGCACACGCGGGTGCTGCAGGTCTTGCGAGAGGTGCGCGCTCGACGATCCCCCTGATGCGAGCGGCGCAGCTACAAGCATACCCCGCGGGAAGGAAAGCCGCTAGGTGCCGAGGCCGCCGAAGATGGCGAAGGGATTGCCGAGCGCGGTCTCGTGGACGAGGTCGCCGCCGCCCTCCACCTCGCCGTGGAGTTGCGCGGCGAGCCGTTCGGCGTCCTCCTGGGAGGCGGTTCCCACGATCACGTACTGGAAGCGACGGAGCGGCTTGTAGCCCTCGCCCTCCAGTCGCTCCACGAGCGCCTTTGCCTCCTGGTGCGAGGGGGTGGTCACACGCACCTCCCACGGCGCGTAGCCCTCGTCGAGCTCCTCCTGCTCCCACGTCTCCTCGCGCGGTTCGTCGTCCCAGCGCTCCTCGTCCTCGAGCCAGTGCTCGACCTGGCTCGTCCTCGCCTCGACCCCGAGGGTGCGCAGCTCGGCTTCCACCACCCTCTGGGCGTTCTCGGCCTCGGCGCGCGAGGCGGCGTAGACGAAGACCTCGTCGCCGTCGCGGGAGACCGCGAGCCGACGGCCCTTCAGCTCGGCTGCGAGCTCGCGCGCCTCGTCGTCGAGCTCGACGCCCAGCCGCTCGAGCAGTCGCTCGTGCACGTCCTCGACGTCGATCCGGATCCGCCAGTCGTCTGCGGCCATGTCGGCGTGAGCCTAGTCTGCGGAGGTGGACTGGCGCGACGGCTTCGAGCGTGCGGCGGCGCGATATCGCGCCGGCGAGACGCGGGAGGCGAACGAGCGCCAGCTCGTCCAGCGCGGGAACGCGGCGTGGGCGGCCGGCCTCTGTCTGCTGATGGCGGGCGAGCAGGAGGAGTCGGCGACCTGGCTGCGGCGCGCCGCGGCCGCCTATCGCCGGAGCTGGGATGCCGGCGCGCCCGCGGACGCCTGGGGCCGGCCGATCGCCGCGCTGAAGGCGCTGCTGATCGCCGGCGACGACGCGACCGAGGCCGCGGAGTGGGCGCTCGAGGCAGGTGCTGCGAGGGCGGAGTCGCCGATCGGGCGCTACGCGGCGACGCTCGCACTGCTCGTCCTCGGCCGCGACGAGGAGGCGGGCGCGCTCGCGGCGGCGCTCGGCGAGAGCTTCCCGCAGGACGTCGCCGCGGCACTCGAGGCGCTCGCCGAGAGCGACGCGGACGCCTACCGCGCGGCCGTCGCCTCCGTCCGCCGCTCCTTCGAGCAGCGGGACGCGTTCCTCGAGGACGTGCCCGTCGCGGACACCGCACTCGCGCTCGACGCTCTCGCCGAGCGGAGCGGACTGCGCTAGAGCTTCGCCGCGGCGGCTTCGTCGAGCACCGCGCGCGTGCTGCCGGCGCCGGAGGCGCGCGCGAGGCTTCCCGGGGTGTCGTGCGACGGCGCGCCGGCGAGCGCGCGCGCGACCGCGTCCGCCTTCCCATCGCCCGCGACGAGGAACAGCAGCTCGCGCGTGTCGCAGATGCGCGGCATGACCATCGTGATCCGGTCGATGAACGGCTCGTGCCCCGCCTCGCTGCCGATCGCCGCCGGCTCGGTCACGTCCAGGGTCGGAAAGTTCGGGAAGAGCGAGGCGATGTGCCCGTCCGGACCGAGGCCGAGCAGGACGAGGTCGAACGTGCCGACTCCCTCGAGCTCTCGCGCGTACGCGGCCGCGCCCTCGTCGCGGCCCAGCTCGCCCTGCATGCGGTGCACGGAGGCCGGCGGCGTCTCAAGGCGGTCCAGCAGCGACGCCTTCGCCTGGCCGTAGTTGGAGTTCGGGTCGTCGGGAGGCGAGCAGCGCTCGTCTCCCCACCAGAGGTCGACGCGGCTCCAGTCCGGCTCCATCCCGGCGGCGAGCGCGTACGCGATCGGCGGCGTCGAGCCGCCGGTGAGGACGATGCTCCCGCCGGCGCGCGCCTGCTCCACGAGTCGCTCCGCCACGAGCCGGGCGACCGCCTGCTCGTCGGCGACGACCGTGATCTCGACGTCCCGGCCGCTAGCCATCTGCGAGCTCCTGTGCCCTGTCCATCGCCGCCTGAATCGCGTTGAGGAAGGCCGCGCGCACTCCCGCCTGCTCCAGCTCGCGGATCGCTGCGATGGTCGTGCCGCCGGGCGAGGTGACGGACTCGCGCAGCTCGACCGGGTGCATGCCCTGGTCGCGGAGCTGCTTCGCCGTCCCGTACATCGTCTGCACGACGAGCGTCGTCGAAACCTCGCGGGAGAGCCCTAGCAGGATTCCGGCCTCGATCATCGCCTCCGCGAGCAGCGCGAAGTACGCCGGGCCGGAGCCGGAGACCGCGGTGATCGCGTCCATCCAGCTCTCGGGGACACGGACGACGCGGCCGAGGTGCGAGAGCGCCTCGTCGGCGAGCGCGAGGTCGTCGTCGGACGCGTGCGCGCCGGCGCAGATGCCGGCCATGCCCTCGTGGACGGTCGCCGGCGCGTTCGGCATCGCGCGGACGACCGGGACGGAGGCGGCGATGCGCTCCTCGATGTGGGCGGTGGTGATCGCCGCGGCGACGGAGACGAGCGTCTGCTCCGGCGTGATCACGTCGCCGATCTCGCCGAGCAGCTCGTCGATGTCCTGCGGCTTGACGGCGACGACCACGAGCTGCGCGCCGCGGACGGCGGCGGCGTTGTCGGACGTGGCCTCGACGCCGTAGCGCTCGCGCAGCTCCGCGTTCCTCTCCTCCCGCCGGTCGGTGACGACGACCTCGCTCGCCGAGCGCCACTCCGAGCTGAGCAGCCCGGAGAGCAGCGCCTCGCCGATCCGCCCTCCACCGAGGATCGCGACCTTGCCCGCCATGGCCGAAGACTAGGCGGCGCGGGCCGTCCGCACCGGCACGAGTCCGCGCCCGTAGCCGGCGAGCAGGTAGACGCTCGCGAGCCCGGCCCATTCGCCGTACGGCTCGAGCAGCTCGGCCGTCTCCCAGCCCTCCACCGGGCGGCCGCGGAGGTCGCGGAGGAGCTTCACGAGGCCGAGGTCGCCGACGAGCCCATGCTCGAACCGGCCCAGTCCCTCCAGGCAGACGACGCCGGCAGACCACGGGCCGAGCCCGCGCTCCCGCGAGATACGCGCCACGACCGTCGCGGTCGCGTGGCCGTGCAGCTGCTCGAGATCGAGCGCGCGGCAGACCCGGACGAGTGCGGCCGAGCGTCGCTCGTGCAGCCCGAGCCGCCGCAGCTGGAACGGCGCCACCGCCGCGAGCTGCCCGCACGTCGGCGCCTCGCACAGCCCGCTTTCGTCACGAGAGCCCAGCGCGCGGATCACGCGGCGCTCGAGACTGCGTGCCGTCTTCGAGTCGATGAGCTGGCCGCAGACGGCTCGGAGCAGCGCCTGTGCGACGGTCGCCGTCCGCACGGGGCGCAGCCCGCGCAGCAGCGAGAGCGACCGTCCGAGCAGCGGGTCGCCGGCGAAGCGGCGCAGGAACTCCGAGTGGTCGTCGTCGAGCGCGAGCGCCCAGCGGAGCTTCTCCGCCGCCTCGGGAGACGAGGCGCGGAGCGTGATCGAGCCGTCCGGCGCCTGCCACGCGTGCGCGACGCCGCCCGCGCAGCGGGCGGTGAGGACGCCGTCGCGGAAGCGGCGAGTCGCGTCGCCGCTCAGCCGCGCCGAGAGCGCGAGGGAGTACGGCCCGGCCGGGCGGACGGCGATCTCGACCACGTCTGCGAGCCTATCGTCCCCCGGAGACAAGGCCGGACGAGCGTCTTGTGCGCCGGGCGGCGGCCCTCTACCGTCGGCCGCCGTGCCCACGCGTGCGAGCTCGGTCGACCTCCTCGTCGCGGCGGCGCTCGTCGTCGCCGTGGCCGTCGTCTTCCTGACGCTGCGGCCCCGCCACGCGCATGCGATCGTCGCCGACCCGGTTCGCACGCCCGGCGTCCTCAATCCCGACGTGACGCAGGCGAACATCCGCTCGACGATCTGCAAGCGCGGCTGGACGGCGACGATCCGCCCGCCGGTCTCGTACACCGACGCGCTGAAGCGGAAGCAGATGAAGCAGTACGGCGAGACGGGGCCGATGTCCGCCTACCAGGAGGATCATCTGATCAGCCTCGAGATGGGCGGGAACCCCACCGACCCGCGCAACCTCTGGCCCGAGCCCTACCCGCGCGCAGCGCAGATGGACCAGATCGAGAACCAGCTCAACGCGGAGATCTGCGACGGCCGGCTCACGCTCGCCCAGGCGCAGGCGAAGGAGTCGGAGATCAAGCACACGCAGGGGTAGAGTCAGCGCATGGCTCTCGACCCGCGCGTCGACATCGGCCACGTCCACCTCAAGGTGTCGGACCTCGACCGTGCGCTCGCGTTCTACGAAGGCGTGCTGGGCTTCGAGGTGTTCCTGCGCCACGGCGACGAGGCGGCGTTCATCTCCGCCGGCGGCTACCACCACCACATCGGCCTGAACACCTGGGAGTCGAAGGGCGCCGGCCCGCCGCCGCGGCACTCGACGGGCCTCTTCCACACGGCGATCCGCTTCCCCGATCGCAGGACGCTCGCCCAGGCCGTCAAGCGCGTCGTGGAGGCGGGCATTCCGCTGGAGGGCGCGAGCGACCACGGCGTCTCGGAAGCGATCTATCTCCGCGACCCCGACGGCAACGGGGTCGAGCTGTACCGCGACCGCCCGCGCGAGGAGTGGCCCACCACCGCGGACGGCGAGTTCACCATGCACACGCTCCCGCTCGACGTCGCCGCGCTCCTGACCGAGGCGGACTAGTCCTTCTCAGCGTCGGCTGAGGGCGCAACCTACGCGCTGACGCGTGCGCTATACCTGTCCGAGATGAGCAGCAAGCCGGTCGAGCAGCTGCATCAGGTCATCGTCCGCTTCGCGGGCGACTCGGGCGACGGCATGCAGCTCACCGGTTCGCAGTTCACGTCGGAGGCGGCGCTGCTCGGGAACGACATCTCGACGCTGCCCGACTTCCCGGCGGAGATCCGCGCACCGGCCGGCTCGCTGCCGGGCGTCTCGGGCTTCCAGCTCCACTTCGCCGACCACGACATCCTCACGCCGGGAGACGCGCCGAACGTGCTCGTGGCGATGAACCCGGCGGCGCTGAAGACGAACCTCGCCGACCTGCCGAAGGGCGGGACGCTGATCGTGGACGCGGACGCCTTCAGCGAGCGCAACCTCCAGAAGGCCGGCTACGCGCAGAGCCCGCTCGAGGACGGCTCCCTCGACGAGTACCAGCTGCACGCGGTGCCGCTCACGACGCTCACCGTCGGCGCGCTGAAGGAGGTCGAGGGCGTCACGCCGCGCGAGGCCGAGCGCTCGAAGAACATGTTCGCGCTCGGCCTGATGTCCTGGCTGTACGGGCGCTCGGTCGAGGCGACGATCGAGTTCCTCGAGGCGAAGTTCGCGGCCAAGCGGCCGGAGATCTACGAGGCGAACGTGAAGGCGCTGCAGGCCGGCTACGCGTTCGGCGAGACGACCGAGTCGTTCGCCGTCACCTACGAGGTGAAGCCGGCGACGATGGCACCCGGCACCTACCGCAACATCACGGGCAATCAGGCGCTCTCGTACGGGCTCGTCGCCGCGTCCCGCCTCTCCGGGCTGCCGCTCTTCCTCGGCGCCTACCCGATCACGCCGGCCAGCTCGATCCTCGAGGAGCTCGCGGCCTACAAGCACTTCGGCGTCCGGACCTTCCAGGCGGAGGACGAGATCGCCGCCGCCGGCGCGGCCGTGGGCGCGAGCTTCGGCGGCGCGCTCGGCGTCACGACGTCCGCCGGGCCGGGCGTGGTGCTCAAGGCGGAGACGGTCGGGCTCGCGATCATGCTCGAGCTGCCGCTCGTGGTCTGCGACATCCAGCGCGCAGGCCCGTCGACCGGGATGCCGACGAAGCCGGAGCAGGGCGACCTGCTGATGGTGCTGTACGGCAGGAACGGCGAGTCGCCGGTGCCGGTCGTCGCCGCGCGCTCGCCGTCGGACTGCTTCGACGCTGCGATCGAGGCGTGCCGGATCGCGCTCAAGTTCCGCACGCCGGTGTATCTCCTCTCCGACGCCTATCTCGCGAACGGCTCCGAGCCGTGGCTGCTGCCCGACGTCGGCGAGCTGCCCGACCTGACGCCGGCGTTCGCGACCGAGCCGAACGCGGGCGACGAGTTCCTGCCGTACCTGCGCGACCCCGAGACGCTCGCGCGGCCGTGGGCGGTGCCCGGGACGCCGGGCCTCGAGCACCGGATCGGCGGCCTCGAGAAGGCCGACCGGACGGGGAACATCTCCTACGACCCCGAGAACCACGACCTGATGACGCGGCTGCGCGCGCAGAAGGTCGCCGGGATCGCCGCCGACATCCCGGAGCTCGAGGTCGACGATCCGGAGGGCGAGGCCAGGGTGCTGATCCTGAGCTGGGGCGGGACGTACGGGCCGGTCGCGGCGGCCGCGCGGCGCGTTCGCGCGAACGGCAGGCAGGTCGCGCACGCACATCTGCGTCACCTCAACCCCTTCCCGCGCAACACGGGCGACGTGCTGCGCCGCTACGAGAAGGTGCTCGTCCCCGAGATGAACCTCGGCCAGCTGCTGCAGCTCGTCCGGGCGCAGTTCCTCGTCGACGCGATCGGCTACAACCGCATCCGCGGCTTCCCGCTCCGCGCGGCCGAGGTCGCGGAGGCCGCCGAGGCCCTGGTGGACGCATGAAGCTCCGCAAGCTGCTCGCAAGGCTCAAGGTGCGATCCGTACAGCTGAACCGCGCCGAGGGACAGGAGGACAACATCGACGCGCAGTCGAGCGCGCTCGCGTCGCACAGCGATCTCGGAGGCTGGGGTCCGGACCTGGCTCCAACCAACTGGGTGCCCTCCCAGCAGGACGACAGGCCGAGGCATTGACCGAGACGAACGGACACCTGACGGCGAAGGACTTCCGCACCGACCAGGAGGTGCGCTGGTGCCCGGGCTGCGGCGACTACGCGATCCTCGCCGCGCTCCAGTCGTTCATGCCGGAGCTCGGGATCGAGCGCGAGAACACGGTCTTCATCAGCGGGATCGGCTGCGCGGCTCGCTTCCCCTACTACATGAACACGTACGGCCTGCACTCGATCCACGGACGCGCGCCGGCGATCGCGACCGGCCTCGCGACGACGCGGCCGGACCTCTCCGTCTTCGTCGTGACCGGCGACGGCGACGCGCTCTCGATCGGCGGCAACCACCTGATCCACGCGCTGCGCCGCAACGTCAACCTCAAGATCCTCCTCTTCAACAACCGGATCTACGGTCTGACGAAGGGCCAGTACTCGCCGACGTCGGAGCTCGGAAAGGTGACGAAGTCGACGCCGATGGGCTCGCTCGACTGGCCGTTCAACCCGATCTCCCTCGCGATCGGCGCCGAGGCGACGTTCGTGGCGCGGGCGATCGACACCGACAAGAAGGGGATGACCGAGGTCCTGCGCGCGGCCGCCGAGCATCGCGGCAGCGCGTTCGTCGAGATCTTCCAGAACTGCCCGATCTTCAACGACGACGCGTTCGACTTCGTGCGCGACGACAAGGAGGGCGTGAACCGGATCGCGCTGCGGCAGGGCGAGCCGATCACGTGGGGCAAGGACGGCGAGAAGGCGCTGCGGCAGCTGCCCGACGGGACGATCGAGGCGTGCGGCGCGGGCGAGGACGGCGTGCTCGTCCACGACGCGACGCATGCGGAGCCTTCGCTGGCCTTCGCTCTCTCGCGCGTGACGCAGGCGACGCACAACGGGACGCCGGTCGGCGTCTTCCGCAACATCCAGCGGCCGGTCTACGACGACCTGATGGCCGAGCAGCTCCGCGCCGCGGAGGAGAAGCGCGGCAGGGGCGACCTCGCCGAGCTCCTCCACTCCGGCGAGACCTGGGTCGTCGGCTAGCCGGCGTCAGGCGGCGGTGTCGCCGTCCTGCTCTTCCAGCGAGAAGTGGAAGTGGTCCCCGTGCGCCTCGACGTCGAGGGTCTTGTCGTCGAGCACCGTGCGGGCCACCTCGTCGAGATAGAGCACGGCGCCGCGCTCGCGGACGACCTCGTCGCCCTCGACCGGCTCCTCGGCGAGCGTGAACTCGAGCGAGGCCTCGCCGCTCGGCTCGGCCGTCCCGCTGATGCGGACGCCGCCGTCCGGCCCCGCCTGCGACTCGTGGAGGATGTCCTCGATCACGGTCGCCGCCCGGTCGGTCATCGTCAGCACGGCCGAGCTCCTACCCGAAGCCGGTCGGCTCGAATCGTTGCGAGGGAAGGGGCGGCGGGGGTGGACGGCAGCGAACCCCAGCGGCCGGGGCACGATCGGAACGTCGGCACCCCCGCCGGGGTGCCCGTCACGGACTGGGCGCTCCCAGCGTCCCGGACGCGGATGAAAGGGCTATGAACCGGCGGACGCGCTAGGCGTGCTGCGGCTGCTCGGTCGTGCGCCGGCGCGGAGCCGTCCGCGGGCGCCAGCCGAAGGACACTGCCGCGGCGAGCGTCGAGACGATCCCGACGATTCCGGCGACGAGGAACCCGAGCTCCGTCCCGCCCCGGTCGCAGAGCCAGCCGGCGAAGAGCCCGGCGAACGCGCCCGTGCCGTTGAAGGCGTAGAAGTAGAGCCCGATGATGCGGCCGCGCAGGTGGTCGGGGGCCGCGAGCTGCGTTATGGCGTTCGAGTTCGCAGACCAGGCCGTGAAGCACGCCCCGACGAGGAAGAGGAGAGCGCCGGCGATCCACACGTCCGTCGCGCCGCCGAGCAGGGTCGTCGCGGCCGTGAAGACCGCGGCGCCGAAGAGCAGCACGCGGAGCGACGCCCGCGACCGAGACGCCGCGAACAGCGCACCGGCGAGCGCGCCGACGCCGAACACGGCCGACAGGAGCCCGTAGACGTAGCCGCCGCCGTGCAGCGTCACCACGGCGAGCACCGGCAGCGTGACGTTGAAGTTGAAGGTGAACGTGCTCAGCAGCAGCGTCAGCGTGAGGACGATCAGCATCCGTGGCTGCGTCCGCACGTAGGCGAGCCCCTCGCGCGTGCCGCGCAGGATCGGCGGCCGCTCGAAGCGCTCGACGGGGAAGAACTCCCGCTGGCGCATCATGAGCAGCCCGGCCAGCACGGCCACGAAGCTGACGGCGTTGACGAGGAAGCACGCGCCGACGCCGGCGAGGCCGAGGATCGCTCCGGCGACCGAGGGGCCGAAGATGCGCGAGGCGTTGAAGAGCGTCGAGTTGAGCGCGATCGCGTTCGGCAGATCCTCGCGGCCGACCATCCGGTAGGTGAGCTGCTGGCGCGACGGCACGTCGAGGACGAGCACCGTCCCGTTGATGAACGCGATCGTGTACAGCATCCACGGCTGCGCGAAGCCGCCGACCGCGATCCACGCGAGGGCGGCCGCGGAGACGAGCTGCGCGACCTGTGTCCCTATCACCAGGCGCCGCGCGTCGAGCCGGTCGGTGACGACGCCGGCGAAGAGGCCCAGCAGCATGTACGGCATGAACTGCGCGAACGCCATCAGCCCGACGTCGAAGGCGGAGTGCGTCAGCTCGAGGATGAAGACGCCGAGCGCGATCCGCTGCATCCACGACCCGGTCTGCGAGATCGCCTGGCCCGCGAAGAAGAGCCGGTAGTTGCGGTAGCGGAGGCTGTGGAACGTGCGCCTGGCCGTCGTCACCGCGTGCCCTCGCCTTCGCGCAGCAGCTGCGCCAGCGGCTCGGCAGCCGCGGCCAGCGCGGCGAGCTCCCGCGGAGTCAGGGCGTCGAGCCGGCTCGCGAGCCAGGCCGTGCGGCGCGAATGGACGCGCCGGAGCACGCGCTGGCCCTCGTCGGTCAGCGTGAGGCCGACGCAGCGGCGATCCTGCTCGCTCTTCGTGCGGCTGACGAGGCCGTCGCGCTCGAGCCGGGAGATCCGCTTGGACATCGCCGCGGTCGACACGCGCTCGTCGACGGCGAGCTCGCCGACGGTGACGCCGGGCGCGTACTTGATCGCGACGAGGAGGTTGACCTGCTGCGGCGAGACGCCGGCGATCTTCTCCCGGCG
>Ga0070739_10004655_pt1 | contig 16076 bp, 14 predicted proteins | sample Coa_R1_7_FD_66445 | JGI IMG/M metagenome (GOLD analysis project Ga0070739, IMG submission 66445) | Surface soil microbial communities from Centralia Pennsylvania, which are recovering from an underground coalmine fire - Coalmine... | ecosystem: Environmental > Terrestrial > Soil > Unclassified ... | reverse complement strand
GCCTCGCCCTGGAACAGCGACGGAATACCCAGCCGCGTCTTCTGCACCAGCCAGCGCTGCGCCGCGTTGCGCAGCACGGCGGCGTCGTGCGGGCTCATCCGCGCCTCGGGATTGAACATCTGCCGAAAGGCGGCGCGCGCCGTCTCGCTGGTGAACTGCCCCGTGGTATCGAGCACTTCCCCGCCCCCGCGATGCGGCAGAAGCTGATCGATCTTCTCCTCCAGCGTCATCCGCCCCAGCAGATCGGCCACACGCTGCTCGATCGGCAGCCGCGGGTTCTTGTAATCCTGCGCCGCCACGGCGATGGCCACGATACCGAATAGGACACCTCGCGTCAGGGAACACATCGTGCTTGCATTAAATCAGATACAGTAACCATCATGCTGACTCATATCTGCCTCCCCGCCACTCTGCTCCTGATCGCCGTGGCCGCCTCGGCCGGGAACCTGCCTGGCGCCGACTGGGAGCAGACCCTGCAGCAGCGCCTTCCTCTCTACGGCCACCGCAACTGGATCGTCATCGCCGATTCGGCGTACCCCGCTCAGTCGCGCGATGGCATTGAAACCATCGTTTCCAACGCCGACCACTTCGACGTGCTGCAGAAGGTCCTCGCCGCCATCGGCGCGAGCAAACACGTGGCGCCCATCATCTACACCGACAAGGAGCTCGGCTTCGTGCGCGAAGAGAATGCGCCCGGGGTTTCCGCCTACCGCGAACACCTCGCCAAAATGCTCGAGGGCCGTACCGTCAATACCCTGCCCCATATGGACATCATCAGGAAACTCGATGAGACCGCCCAAACGTTCCGCGTGCTGATTATCAAGACGACTCTGACCATCCCCTATACCTCTGTGTTCCTTCAGCTCGACTGCGCCTACTGGGGTCCCGATGCCGAGCGCCGCCTGCGCACCGATATGCGTGAAGCCGGCGAGCGGTAATGATCGTGTTGATGGCCGGCCTGCCCGGAACGGGCAAAAGCACGCTCGCCCGCGAGCTGGCCGCCAGACTGCATGGCGCGGTGCTGGATAAAGATCGCGTGCGCGCGGCCCTGTTCGCAGCTGAAGACATCGAGTATTCGGCCGCGCAGGACGATTTGTGCGTGAACCTGCTGCTCGAAGCCGCGCGCTGGCTCCTCGCCAAAGATCCGCTGCGCCGCATCTTCATCGACGGCCGAACGTTCTCGAAGCGTTACCAGGTGGAAGCCGCCGTGCGCGCGATTGACGCGATCAATGCCCCGTGGCGTATTATCGAATGCGTTTGCTCGGAAGAAACGGCCCGCCGACGTCTCGAAACCGATGCGGCATCGGGCGCGCACCCGGCCGCCAATCGGGATTTCAATCTGTACCTCGAAGTGAAACGCTGCTGGGAACCAATAGCGCTTCCGAAAACCGTCATCGACACCGATAAGCCGATGGAGGAAAATATTCGCGTCGGTCTGCAGGCAATCGGAGGCGATTCGGCCTGACCGCGCATCGAGCCTTCACGGCTTCACATGTGCGCGACTACAACCAAGCGCGTTTAAGACCTCGCAGCACGCACCCGGTCAGGCCTGTCATCGTGTCGCGCTGAAATCCCACATGGCAGCGGCTCCGTTCCAAACGAGGCGATATTTCTTGCCGGGCTGGACGGGCAGTTCCACAGTGATAACGGCGTTGTCGCGGCGGGTGGTCGCCACGCGAATGCGATCGCCGCCGATGGTGGCGTCGGTCCCGGGCTCGAGCCTGATCTGCTGCCATTGATTATCCCGGCGATACTCTATTGAGATCGCCGCGGCCGCGTCATTCCGCACGCTGACCACAGGATTGCCGTTGCGGTCGGCGTTGGGGATCTGTTGTGTTGCCGCTGACGCTGCTGTAAGTAACAACACTGCCGCCGTTGGGAAGAACTTCATTGCTGGCCTCCTTTCCGGCCTAACAGATATCCAGCCAGGGTGCCAAACAGGCCCATCGCTGGCGCAATCTGGTCATTACTGTACCCCGCGCAAATAAGAACCATGGTGCCGACGATAATGAGCGTGATAGCGTAACCCCGAATTGCGTCGTCCGGCGAGCCGTTCCTCGTCTTCAGGACGATCGACAATCCAATGATGACCACCACGCCGAGGCCGATGACGACGAGCGCTAACTCTCCTTCAGCGCTGGCGAGGAAGCGGGCACTCACGGGCGGCGCATTCGAGGCAGCGTCCGGCGGCGGTGCGTTTGCAACCTGCATGGGCTGGGAACCAACGCTCTGTCTGGTGTATTTGAACACAGAAATTCAGCATGCGCAACGAGAGCCCTCACCCACCAGCCGCACCCGAATCGGCCTGATTGCCGCCCCGGGGCCGGCCGACATCTTCTGTGTAACGGAGTTGCGCGGCAGCGTCTATGTCATGAAGTAAAACATCCCGACGTGCCGATGGTAGCCCTACGGCGATGATGCGCCTCTGTGCCTGTTCCCTGCTTCTGCTGATACCCGTGCATCTGCGCGCCGGCGATGCGGGAGCACCTACCCAGGCCGGCCCCGAGGAGCTGAAATCCCTCAGCCTCGAGCAGTTGTCGCAGATCGAGGTAACCACACCTTCAAAGGCGCCGGAAAAGGCCTTCCGAACGCCCGCGGCCATTTACGTCATTACCGGCGAGGATATCCGCCGTTCCGGAGCGACGAGTATCCCCGAGGCGCTGCGGCTGGCCCCGGGCGTCGAAGTGGCGCGCATCGATTCCGGCAAGTGGTCGATCGGCATTCGCGGCTTCGGCACCCGCCTCACGCGCGATGTTCTGGTGCTCATCGATGGCCGCACAGTCTACACCCCGCTGCTGGCCGGCACGTACTGGGAAGTTCAGGACACGCTGCTCGAGGATGTGGACCGCATCGAGGTGATCCGCGGCCCGGGCGGCACCATATGGGGTCCCAACGCGGTGAACGGCGTCATCAACATCATCACCAAAAGCGCGCAGGAAACCCACGGAGCGCTTGTCACCGCCGGCGGCGGCAATGTGGACCAGGGCATCGCCGGCATGCGCTACGGCGGCGGAAACGGCCGCGGTTTCGATTACCGCATTTTCGGGAAAGCCTTCACGCGCGGTCCGGAATACCACTCCGACGGGCGCAATTTCGACGACTGGCGCGCCGCGCGCGCCGGTTTTCGCATGGACTGGTCCCGCGGCACACGCGACAGCTTCATGCTCGAAGGCGACATTTACGACGAGGAGGCCGGCGAGAGTGTGGTCGCAACCAGCTACACGCAGCCGTTCCAGCGCACCGTCGACGCTAATGCGCTGCTCTCCGGCGGAGACATCACCGCAAGCTGGCAGCGCATTCAGGGCGAAGGAAATGATCTGCTGCTGGAAGCCTATTACGACCGCACCAATCGCCATGAGCCGAATTTCGGAGAGCTGCGCGACACCTTCGACGTGGACTTTCTCCAGCGGCGCCGGGTTCCCGCACGGCAGGAACTGTCATGGGGTTTGAGCGCGCGAATCAGCCCGGCCAACGACCTCGAAGTGGTCTCGGGCCTGACCTTCGTGCCCCACAAGCGGACGGATTACCTGGTCACAGGCTTCTTCCAGGACGAGATCGGGCTCCTGGCGGACCGCCTTTCGCTGACCGTCGGCACGAAGATCCTGCGCACCAACTTTACCGACGTTGCGTTCCAGCCCAGCGCACGCCTGCTGTGGACGCCGACCGCGCATCAGGCCATCTGGGCGGCCTTTACTCACGCCGTGCGAACGCCCTCGGACGCCGAGGAGAACTTCAATCTCTCCGGGTATATCAGCACCCTTTCAAATGGAACGCCGTTTTTCGCGCGCTTCATCGAAAACCCGAACTTCGCGCCCGAACAGCTCAACGGATACGAACTCGGATACAGGCTGCTGGCCGGGAAGAACCTGTACCTCGACCTCGCGGGATTTTATAATCACTACCACGATTTGTTCAGCGAGGACATCATCGGCCAGCCGTTCCTCGAGCAGGACCCCGCGCCCGAGCACCTGCTGCTGCCCGCGCGCTTCGGCAATGGCCTGCGCGGCTATACCAAAGGCGTGGAGATCGCGCCGGAGTGGCGGCCGCGCGGGTTCTGGCGGCTGCGCGGGTCGTACTCCTTTCTGCACATGAACATTGCAAAGGCGCCGAACTCCACCGATTTCGGATCCGCGCCGGGCATCGTCGGATCCAGTCCCGGCCACCAGGTCATGGCCCAATCGGACCTCGACCTTCCCAAGCGCCTGGAGCTGGATCTCGATTATCGCTATGTCAGCGCCTTGCCGGGCCAAAGCGTTCCTTCTTACTCCACCGGCGATGCACAGATTGCGTGGCGTTTCCGGCCACAGTTCGAGTTATCGCTGGTGGGGCACAATCTTTTTCAACCCTGGCATTTCGAGTACGGAAGCGATCCGGGCGGTCTTGTTGGCATCAGGCGCAGCGCATTCCTGAGGCTGGAATGGCGAAGCGATCAGTAGCGTGGCTGGCGCTGCTCTCGGTTTGCTGCCTCGCGCCGCTCTCCCACGCGGGCGCGGAGGAAGGCCTGGAGTATCAGGTCAAGGCGGCCTTCCTGCTCAATTTCACCAAATTCATCGTCTGGCCGCCGTCCGCTTTCGCAGACAGCAATGCCCCGCTCCGCATCTGCGTGCTGGGCGACGATCCCTTCGGCGGCGCCCTCCGCCAGACCGTCGAAGGCGAGGTGGTCAATGGGCGAAAATTGGTAGCAGAGCGTATCCGCCGTCCGCCGGAGGCGCACTGGTGCCAGGTTCTCTTCATCAGCCAGGATGAGGAACTGGCGCTCGGAACGCTGCCCGAGACCGCTCCCGGCGTGCTGACGGTCGGCGAAGGCGATCGGTTCCTGAATCACGGCGGCATGATCGCCCTGATCGTGGCGGACCGGCGCGTGCGCTTCGATATCGATCGCGCCGCAGCGGAGCGAGCCGGATTACGCATCAGTTCCCGCCTGCTGAGCGTGGCGAGGTCGGTGAGGTAGTTATGCGCAGTTTTCGCGACCGGCCAATCGGGCAGAAGCTGACCATCATTCTGACCATCACCACGGCCACCGCGCTCATTCTCTCCGGCGCCGGGATCCTGATCTCCGATTCCATCCTGTTCGGCGGATATATACGGCGCGACCTCAGCGCGCTGGCCAACATCATCGGCGATAACGCCACCGCGGCGCTGGCCTTCAACGATCCCCATGCCGCCTCCGATCTGCTGAACGCGCTTCATTCCAGAACCCATCTGGTCTCCGCCTGCATTTACCGCGAGGACGGAACCCTGCTGGCGCGCTATGCCCGAACCGGCGCGCGTGACGCATGCCCGGCGCCCGCGGCCCAGCCGCAGATGCTCTTCGCCGGTGACGACATTCGCCTCTCCCATCCCATCTTCCTCAGCGGAGGCCGTATCGGCACTCTGACCCTGCTGTACGACCTGGGTGAAATTCATGACCGGCGCGTCGTCTACGGAGCCACCGTGCTCGCTGTTCTGCTGGCGTCCAGCTTTATCGCGCTCCTGTTGTCGGCGCGGCTGCGGCGGCTTATCGCGGCCCCGATCACGCGCCTCGCCAGCACTGCCGCATCGGTCTCGGACACCAAAGACTACTCCCTCCGCGCTCAGAAATTTTCCGGGGACGAGCTGGGCGTGCTGGTGGACACCTTTAACGACATGCTCGCCGGCATCGAGACGCGCGACGGTGATCTGAAACGCGCCCTGATCGAGAGAAGCGATGCGCTGCGCACGGCCCAGGAGTCGCACGAAAGGCTGGAGACCACGCTGTCCAGCATCGGCGACGCAGTTATCTCGACCAATGTGGACGGGCACGTGATGTTCGCCAACCGCCTGGCGCGATCCATCCTCGGCCGCGGCGAAACCGATCTCGCCGGCCGCCATCTCGACGAAGTCTTCACCATCCGCGACGAGTTCACTCGTGAGCGGCTGGACAGTCCTCTGCTGCGCGTGCTGGGTGAGGGATCGACCGTCACGCTGGCCGACCACACCGTTCTGATCGCGGCCGGAGGAAAAGAAATTCCCATTGACTACAGCAGCGCGCCCATTCGCGGCGACAGCGGGAACATCACCGGCGCGGTGCTCGTTTTCCGCGATGTAACGGCGCGCCGCCGCGCGGACGAAACACGCCGGCTTCTCGGCTCCATTGTCGAATCCTCCGACGACGCCATCATCGGACTCGACCTGAATGGCGTGGTAACGGCCTGGAACCGCGGCGCGGAGCGCATGTACGGCTATGCCGCCGAGGAGATGATTGGCCGCCCCTGCTCCATTCTTGCCGCACCGGGTCAGGAGGATGAGACCACCCATATGCTGCGGCGCATTGCGCACGGCGAGCGCATCGAGCAGTATCAGTCGAGGCGGCGCACCAAAGCAGGTCTCCTCATCAACGTGTCGCTGACCATTTCTCCCGTCTACGATGCCCTGGGACGGATCGTCGGCGCCTCGAAAATCGCCCGCGACGTTACCGAGCAGATGCGCGCCGCCGAACGGCTGGCGGAGCTGAATGACGACCTGCGGCGCTCCAACGAGAACCTCGCGCGCTCCAATGAGGACCTCGAGCGCTTCGCCTTCGTCGCCAGCCACGACCTGCAGGAGCCCCTGCGCATGATCGCCATCTACTCCCAGCTGCTGCTCAAGGTGCATCGCGGAGAGTTCGACGAGCAGGCCGCCATGTGCGTGGACCAGATCACCGCGGGCACCCAGCGCATGCGCGATCTGTTGGCCGATCTGCTGGCCTATGCGGAGGTCGGCGCCAAAACGGATGCCCCTGTGCAGACGGTGGACCTTAACGTGGTCCTCGACAAGGTCCGGCAGAACCTGCGGGCCGCCATCGAGGATACCGGCGCCGTGCTAACCTCCGATCCGCTGCCAACCATCTGCGCGTGGGAGGCGCACTTCGTGCCGCTGTTCCAGAACCTGATCGGCAATGCCATCAAGTACCGCGGCGAGAAGCCCCCGCGGATTCACGTCTCGGTCCGCGAAGTGGAGGGCGTGCTGCAGTTCTGCGTAGCCGATAACGGCATCGGCATTGCCCCCGATTATCACCAGAAGATCTTCGTCCCATTCAAAAGACTGCACGGTAAGAATACGCCGGGCACGGGCATCGGCCTGGCCATCTGCCAGCGCGTGGTGGAGCGTTACGGCGGCCGCATCTGGGTCGATTCCAGCCCCGGTCAGGGCGCGAAATTCCAGTTCACCGCCCCCGACGCGTCGGTCATCGCCGCCGCCGAGAAGTGAAATCGCGGCGCGCTCATCGCGATGCGCGCGTGCGCCAGCTTTTCCAGGCGGTCCCAGAGCGAGTCCGGGTCGTCATCGAAGACGATGTTGGAGCGGCCGTTCAACACATCCCAGGCGCCGAGCGCGATCTCATGCTCGAGTTGTCCGGGACCCCAGCCCCCATACCCCACGTACAGCCGGAACTCGGATGCCGGCGGCGCCGCGGCCACTGTCTTTTCAATGAGCTCTTTGCTGCCGCTCACGTACACGCTGCCAAACAGGCGCGTCGCGTTGTCCAGTTTCGTTGCCGACCGCAGCAGCGCCTGTGCGGCGGTCTCCTCCACCGGACCACCCTGAAAAACGGGATCCGAACTTGCCGTCTTCGTGTCCGGGAACAGCTTCGAAAGCGCCACATCCGTCCGCCGGTTCAGGATCAGCCCCGAAGTCCCCTTATCGCGGTCGTAATCGACAATCAGGATGACCGTGTGCGCGAAGTTTGGATCGCCCAGCTCGGGTTTGGCAATCAGAAGCTTGCCGGCGCCGAGGTCGGCCATCTCTCCGTACTGAGCGAAGGCCACGCCCCCCAGCAGAACCGCGATACCAACGGTGCGCCGCCACATGACACGATTCTCTCGCTTTTCCGCCCCGCCTTGTGGTGCGAGCCTTTGGCTTGCACGCGGCGGTCTCTCAGGCCGCCACGCCTGACCGTCTCGCCTTCACCCCTCCGGGCATTATGGGGGGCAGGCCCTCGGCCTGCGGCGGGCTCTCAGCCCGCCTTGTAGTGCGAGCCTTTGGCTTGCACGACCTCAGCCGCCCACCGCCGCCCGCTATTCCTCCCGCAAAGCCTTAATCGGATCCACGTGCGACGCGCGCAGCGCCGGCTGCAGCGTCGCGAGCACCGTCACCGCGAGCAGCGGTATAGCGATGGCCGGGAACAGCAGCGTATCGACACGATGGAACGTGGCCACAAACAGCGAGGCGGAGGTCAGCATCCGCGATACCAGTACACCAACCACCAGCCCGGCCGCCACGCCCGCCAGCCCCAGCATCAAGCCCTGGCGCAGCACCATCACGATCACCTGCGATCGCTCCGAGCCGATGGCCATGCGAATCCCGATCTCGCGTGTGCGGCGGCTCACCGAATACGCCACCAGTCCGTACAGCCCCACCATCGCCAGCAGCAGTCCCATCAGGCCCAGCCCGGCAACCGATTGCGCGATCATGCGCGGCGTCTTCACCGCGCGCTGGTTATAAATATCCGCCATCGTCCGCGCGTCGAACACGGGCATGTTCGCGTCCAAAGCGTGGATCACGTTGCGGATCACCGGCGCCAGATTTCCCGCGTCCGGCGCGCTCGATTCCGCCACCACGGTCAGAGCCGTCCGCGGATTCTGCCGGTAAGGAAGGTACACGTAATCGAGCGGCGGCTCGGCGATCCAGAAGTACTTCGAGTCTTTCGCGATGCCCACAATCTGCACCGCCGGCCCGGAGGCATTCCGCAGCCGAAAGCGCTTCCCGAGCGCATCGGCATGCGGCCAGAAATGCGCCGCGAAATGCTCGTTCACCACCGCGACCAGCGGCGTGTTCTGCCGATCCGTTTCCAGAATGGCGCGCCCCCGCAACAGCCGCATCCCCATAACGCTGAAAAAATCGTCGCCGACATAGGAATCGAACACGGGAATATTCTCCTCGCCGCGCGCGAACTGGTAGCCTTCGGGAATCACCGGCACGCTGTCGCCCCCGATCATCGGCACCACACTGGTGAGCGTCGCCGCGCGCACGCCGGGAGCGGTGCGCACGCGCTCGAGCAGGTTCCGATAGAAGAGCTGCGTCTGCTCATCGGAATAATGAGCCACCTGCGTATCGATGCTGGTGAGATAAAGGTGATCGGTGCGGAACCCAGGCCCCTGCATGAGCTCGTCATTGAAGCCCTTCAGCAGAACCGCGGAGACGATCAGCAGCACCAGCGAGAGCGCCACTTGCCCCGAAACGATCACGTTCCGGCCCCAGATGCGATGCCCGCCCTCGTTATCCGCGTCTCTCTGCCTCAGCGAGCGCGCCAGATCCGGCCGCGTGATGCGCAGCGCCGGCGTGAGCCCGAACAGTAGCGTGCTGATCAGCGAAAGGATCAGGGTGAACAGCAGCACACGCCGGTCCACGGTCACATCGAGCACGATCGGCAGATCGCTGGGGATCGGTATGCTGCCGAAGAATCTCGCGCCGCCATAAGCGATCGCGATCCCCGCAATCCCACCCCCGATAGCCAGCAGCATGTTCTCCAGCAGCAGCTGCCGGATCAGCGCGCCGCGTCCCGCGCCGATCGCCAGCCGCACCGCGATTTCCCGCGCCCGCGCCTTAGCGCGGCTGAGCAGCAGGCCGGCCACATTGGCGCAGGCGACCGCGAGCACGCACAGAGCCAGCAGTCCCATCATGGCTACCAGAGCTGTATTCGGCGGATTCTGCGCGATGCGGAAGTGCAGCTCGGTCTGAACTTCCAGGCGCTGGTTTCGGTTGCTGTCGGGAAAATTGCGTCTCAACTGCGCCACGATGGCGTCCACATCGGCCTGCGACTGCGCCAGCGTCACGCCGGACCGGAGCCTTCCTTTCACCGCCAGCCAGCGCACATCCCGTTTGGTGAGGTTGTCGGCTTGCGTGAGCCGAGGCGACATCGCCAGGGGCACGAAAAAGGCCGGGCGAAGCACCTGATCGATGCCGGTGAAGTGCTCCGGCGCGACTCCGATCACGGTCAGATCGATCCCGTTCAGCCGGATCTTAGAGCCCAGCACCGCGGGATTCCCGCCAAGTTCGCGAACCCAGAAATCGTGCGCCAGCACCACGACGGGATCGCGCCCTGGCGCCTGGTCTTCGTCATCCCGGAAGCCTCGCCCCATCACCGGCTCCACACCAAGCACGCGGAACATATTGCCGGAAACAAAAAAGCCGAACTTTGTCCTGGGAAGCGCGTTCGCGTCCCGGCTGAACCCGAACGCGCCCAGCGACGCTGCGAACAGGCCGCTGAAACTCCGGTTCCGGTCCCGCAGATCGACGTAATCGGGATACGACAAATTCGCGTTCGAGCCGAATGCGTTCGTCCCGGCGGTGGTCACGTCGATCACGCCGTTCGGTTCGGGCACTGGAAGCGGGCGGAGGAGCAGCGCGTCGCTGAAGCTGAACATGGCCGACGTCGCGCCGATTCCGATAGCCAGCGAACAGATCGCGACGAGAGTAAACACCGGGTCTTTGCGCAGAACGCGCAGAGCGTGCTTCAAAGGCGTGAGCATGGGCTTCCCCGCGAAACGCAATTTCAAGGCCGATCGTCAGCCCTCGGCAAACCAGCGCCTTGGCGCGAAAAGACCCGCCCCCGCTGCCCGCTTATGGGAAACCACCGTGGCCTGCAATGCCGATTGTGCTGCAAGCCTTCGGCTTGCACACTGCAAGCCGGAGGCTTGCCCCGACCAAATCCTTAAGCCTCCATCCCCCGCGCCGTGCCCGCCGGGTACGTAGTGAAAAGGAAATGCAGCAGACGCCCGGTTACCTCGCCAGGACACTCCTGCTGAATCCAGTGACCGGCGCCCGGCACGATCGTCTTCTGCGTCAGCCCGGGCATGGTCTCTTCGAGGCGTTCGTAATCCCGGCGATACATCCCGATCACCAGATCTTCCTCCCCCGCCATAAAGATCGATGGCTGCCTTATCTTCGAACCCGCAAGGAAAGCGAGCAGTTCGCCGTCACGATCCATGTTGCGATACCAGTTCAGGCCGCCGGTAAACCCCGTCCGGGTGAACTCGGCGACGAAGAAGCGCAGCTCCTCTTCGCTTAACCATGTCGGCAGCTTGTCCACCTTCGGCAGCGTATCGAGAAACGCCTCCGAAGCCGGATACAGGAATCTCCAGCGGCGCTCCACCGGCATACCGCCGCCTGCGCCCGCGAACAACCCCAGCAGCGATCGCCGCGGGTCCTGAGCAAGGTCCGCATCCGCCTTCCCGGGCTCCTGGAAATAGAGCTGGTACAGCATCTGACCGCCGGCGAGCAGCTGCTTCATGATCGCGCTCGGCGGCGGGCCGCCCCAGAATTCGGACAGGTATGGCACGCTCAGTAACCCGAGCGCCTGAAAGATGTCCGGCCGAAGAAGAGCGCAGGTCCACGCGACGGCCGATCCCCAGTCGTGTCCGATGACCGCCGCGCGCTCCTCGCCGAGCGCGTGCACCAGGCCCACGATATCGCCCGCCAGATGGCACAAGGTGTAGGCTTCGGGCGCCGCGGGCCTGTCCGTTCCTCCATAGCCGCGCTGATCCGGCGCCACCACGCGATACCCGGCGTCGGCCAGCGCTGCAATCTGGTGCCGCCACGAGTAACCCAGTTCCGGGAATCCGTGCAGCAGGACCACGAGCGGTCCGGCGCCGGCTTCGCGCACCTGCATCCGGATCCCGTTCGTTTCCACCGACGTGGTTTTCATCGCATGCTCCCGGCCTGCGCTGCACGTGCGAGCGGCGCCTCGCCCGGTCTGGATCGCAGATTTCCCCACAACACCCTTGCCGCGATTCGCGGATGCAACACGCTGGGCGGAGCCGCGAGCAGGTTCGCCACATTGTGAAATGCCAGGGCGACCGCGGGATCGTGGTGCGCCGCTTTGTGCAGCTTCGCCATATAGGCGTTGATGACCTTGATGCCCGCGGTGCGCCGGCCGGTCGCCTCCTTCATGCGCAGGTCGTTCCCGGCGGCAATCGCCCACGGCGTATCCACCACTTTTCCGGCCCGCGCGAAGAACCGGCGGGCCAGATTGGAGGTCCCTCCCGCCAGCACCCGCTGCAACTCCACCGCCTCCAGCGCCGCTACGGTCATGCCCTGGCCGTAAATGGGATTAAAGCTGGCAATTGCGTCGCCCATTACGAGATAACCCTCGGGAAACCCGCTGAGCTTTTCATAGTGGCGGCGCACGCTCGCCGAAAAACGCGAGATAAACGGCTCGTTCAGTGGCTCGGCGCGCCGCACAACTTCGTGGATATACGGCGCCGGGAGCGTTTGCGCGTATTCGATAAAGCCGTCGAGTTCGGCGGGCGCGGGCGGCCCGAAGTGGGAGATCAGGGTTACCGTCCAGCGGTCGCCTTCCTGGGCGAGCATGACCCCGCCGCGTTTCCCCGAGGGCGTCGGAGGGATGATGATCGCCACGTCGCCGTTGAGGTCCGCGGGATGCCGCCGGAACCATCGCGTGGTGTATGCCAGGCTGACCTCGACACGCTCCTCCTGCGGCGTCGCAAACCCCATTGCGGCCAGCCATTGAAGGGAATGAGAGCCCCGGCCCGCTGTGTCCACCACAAGATCGGCGGGAATTCCCTGCTCGCCGAGGCGGACCCCGGTTACCTGTGTGTTTTCCGTGAGGAGGCCGGTGACGTCGCAATTATCCCGAAACTCCACATTTTCCATGCGACGGACGTTTTCGCGAATCACGCCTTCCAGGAACGGCCGGCTCAGCAGCAGCCCCCGCAGTCCGCTGTTGAACCGCACGTGAGGTCCACCCTCGAGGAACCAGCGGCCGTCCCCGAGGATGTCGCCGCACAACGCCCCGCCGGCGACCGCCTGCTCGGTGATTCCGGGGAAAAGCGTTTCCAGAGCCCGCGCGCCGCCGGCCAGCAGTCCGTGGGTGTGCCGCCCCTGAGGCACGCCGCGCCGGGTCTCCCGCGACTCGGGAAGAGTGTCCCGGTCGATCACCGTAACGTGGCGGTAATGGTCGGACAGCACGCGAGCCGCCAGAAGGCCGGCCATGCTTCCGCCGATCACGATGGCGTCTCCGCGGACAGGCAGTGAATTGGTCATGGTTCTCCCCTGACCAATACGAACGCGGACGCGACCTCGGATTGCACAGCCGCGAGAAGCGGCGCCGTCGTTGCGGCAGCCTTACGCGCAACCGGGTCGCCCGAGAACCCACCGTCCCAGCACCGGCAAAAGCGGTGGGGCAATTTGGTCGGCCACACCGACACGAACCCGAGCGTAGATAGCATTCAAGGGAGGCAGGAATCAGTTATGGCCCGGGCGGCGCATGGTACTACTGGGGTGTCGCGCCACACGCCCGGAAATATGTCGACTCGACCCGCCCGAATCAGCATAGGCGACGGGCGACACCTCCACGCTTAACGGGACGCGCATGTTTGACGAACTTCAGCGTGAGTTCTCGTTCTGGCGGTGGGCCTCGCAACTCGCCGCGGCAGTGTGCGGGCCAATGATCGTCTTCACGATCCTGGCAAGCGTAGTTGAGCTGCGGGATACGTTGTTAGCCCAACTCTTCAGTTACGCCTTCGTCGCAGCGTTAGCCATGACATTGGCGATCGCAATCTACGCGTTTGCGCCGGTTACCGCCCGGGAGGGGCGATGGGTGTGGGTCATTCCGGCAGTTCTTGAGTGCCTTGCAATCATATGGCAGATCTCCATTGGCGGTATCGGGTCCGCTTGGTACGTTTTTTTCTTCGTCCGTGGACCTGGACGAGGCGAGGCGTCATTGGGACTGCTTCTCACTTATCCGACATGGGCCTGCTGCTGCTACTCAGCAGGCATGTGGTGGCGAAGACGTGCGACATCGAAATACGTTATGCACCGCTGACCCTGCGACCGCCAGGACGGGGCGGGACTATGCCATGAGCAGATCTTACTCCAGCGCCATGGGAGGTTCCTCAGCCCGGATCCGTACGGCGGATGCAGTGAAAGCCGGCATCAGCAAAGCGAGCAAATAGGCGACGAGCGGAGGCGAGCAATCGGTGCATCGGTTGCTCCTCTCCACTGAGAATCCCTGTGGCTTGGATCCCGGTCCCTGTCCACTGTTCCCCATATTCCGCAATCACAATCTTCAGGTCCCCAATGTCCGAGTAGCCGACTAACTGGACGGAGCGTTCGGAGAGGCGTACAAGCGCGTGCATCGTTCCGAATCCGCATAGTTATTATGTGAATACGGGTGCGAGCAGTTCATCGAGGAGCCGTTCACGTTCGCGGCGTGCACCGAGGTCCGAAGCAGCGCGCTCGACGTTCGCAAGGTATTCATGGGCGCGTTTATTTGACTGCTCGTCTTCTGCGGTCCACCCCTCCCTCTCGACAAGTCCAAGCTGGGAAGGACCGTCGCTGATGAGTTTGTCAACGTCGTTGGCCAAGTTTCTCAGATACGCCGCAGCCTGGCCGCGTTTGTCGGCAGACAGCGGAAGCTGGGCCGAATGCTTCGCGAGCTTCACAAACAGGGTATAGAAGTCAGATTTTTTCCGCCACCGCGTTTTCGCGAAATCGGGAAACAGCTGGTCAATCTCCCCGAGCACACGTACGAAGATCGTGCGGAGCTTTTCTTCGTCTTCGAAGCTCGTCTCGAATTGCTGATAGAACTCTTCCAGCCGTCTTTTTTTGTTTTGAAGCCCGGCGAGGGCAGCTACGGCGATCTCACTGATGAACTCGACATCGAGCATGCGGCGCCGGTCGTTCGCGGAGAACAATCCGGCGGTGCTCCAGAAGTCGTAATCGGAGACCTCTTCCATGAGCTTGATAAAGGGCCCCCAATACGTGGCGTGGCGAAGTTCCTGAGCGTTAAGCGTTGTCGTGTTTTTGTTGACGCGCTGGAAGATCGCACGAACTTCCTCGTCCGGCATGTCCGGCAAGAGCCTTACAACGAAGTTGTATTCAAAGAGCTTCTTACGGTCCTGTTGGGACAAGTCTTCGAATCCTAATCCAGCCCAATTGGGGCTCTCCTCCTCGAGGTCAAATTCGCCTGCGACAAAGGCCAAGACGGCACGAATACGCTGCTGGCCGTCCACAAGGATGTGCTTCTGGTTGCCGTCCGCGTCAGTGACTTCCTGCATGTACAGCTCCGGAATCGGGTACTCCAGAAGAATTGTGTCGATGAGCGAGCTTTTCTGGCGCAGCGACCAGACCGGGTTCCGCTGAAACGGTGGCTTAATGACGAGATCGCCCGCGTCGAAGGTCTTTTTGAACCAAACAGCAGACCGGTGAGTAGTATTCAAATAGCGCTGCATAGGCTTCACATGTATAAGAAATCGCGGACGTTCTTGACCGAGAGGACCTGGTACGCACGTAAAGCTTCATAGTCGGCGTAAATGCGCAGATTTACATCTCTTCCCTTCGTAGGGTCAACGAGGCCCATTGCTGCCAGTGCTTTTAACCACTCGCGCCCAAAGGGCAGCACACCCAGAAGTTTGTCGGTCGCGATCGTGCCCCAGTAGATCAGGCGCGTAACGTGGTCGTCCCACGCGTTGCGCTCTTCGGATCAAGGCTTAGACGGCGGACGCTATTAAGGCGTAGATAGCGCCACGCGATGGTGAAGTGATAGCTAGAGATAACGGCCACATCGACGTCGGAATCTGAATCGAACGCCTTTAGGTTCTTTGTAGGATTGAGGCTGCAGCCTACGGCCGCACTGCCGACGACCGTTAAACACGCAGGGTCAACGTCGATATTAGCGCCCAGAATTCGTTTCCATGACACATAGGCCGACCGGTCGCCCGCAAAAACGTGAGGAACACAGTCGAATACGTGCTCCTCCAGGAAGCGCTTCGCACTGAGGCTCTGAAGCGCTGTGACGAGTTGTTCGCGTTCCATGGATTGGTCGCAAATTCAGACGGATCGACGCCGTTTCGAATTTGGTTAAGATCTCGGCTAATTGGAGAACACTAAAATATTACAACACCGACGAAGGCGCAGTGCGGCGCGTTACGCTCCCTTTCAGCCTCTCAGCATTCGGTCGTCAGCTACCGGTCGGAGCGTGACCAAAACACTCCTCCATTCTGTCGCAGATGAATTGCTCGTGTTCCCAGATCACGGAAGGCGGCTTCTAGCCGCATAGCTCCACCGGGCGGATGACGCGCTACTCGGAATCTGGCGCGAGGAATTCACTCTGACGTCCG
>Ga0070739_10004652_pt1 | contig 16082 bp, 11 predicted proteins | sample Coa_R1_7_FD_66445 | JGI IMG/M metagenome (GOLD analysis project Ga0070739, IMG submission 66445) | Surface soil microbial communities from Centralia Pennsylvania, which are recovering from an underground coalmine fire - Coalmine... | ecosystem: Environmental > Terrestrial > Soil > Unclassified ... | reverse complement strand
ATCCCTCGGGGCGCTTACGCGACCCCGCTCGCCACTGTCAAAAGGAATCGACCATGCGTCGCTATCTGTTGGGATGGATCGCCTGTGTGCTACTGCCGTTCGGAACTCAAGCCGCGGACACAACAGCGGAAGCAGACGAATCCGCGCTCAAGGCAGCGGGCATCCCGACGGATGGGCCTGGCTTGTCGGCCTACTTCAAAAAGCGCACCACGAACCTCTCCAATGAGGCCCACATCAAAGAGCTCGTCCGCCGGTTGGGCGACGATGAGTTCAAGACGCGCGAGGATGCGTCCCGACAACTCATGATGCTCGGTCCACGCGCCCGGCCCTTCTTGCAAGCGGCCCTCAAAGATTCTGATCCCGAGATTGTCCGCCGTGCCCAGGATTGTCTGGAACGCATCACGAAGGAAACCTCGGTGACGGCGCTGTCGACCGCCGTGCGCGTGCTTGCTCGGCTCAAGACTCCCGATGCCGCTGCCGTCCTGCTCAATTACTTGCCTTCCGCCGAAGATGAGCGCGTTGCGGAAACCATCCGTCAAGTATTGCCGAGCCTGGCTGAGAGGGAGGGCAAGGCAGAGCCGGCCTTCGTCGAGGCGCTGACGGATCGATCATCCCTCAAGCGCGCTGCCGCCGCTGCCGCCTTGGCGGAGGCTCATCCTGCGGATGCCATGCCGAAGGTGCGCAAACTCCTGGACGACAGTGATCCTCTCATTCGTCAGCGCGTCGGCCTGGCCCTGGCCGCGCGCGGAGAGAAGGATGCCATACCTGCCCTCATTCGCTCAATCGAAGATGTTCCATTGGAGCAAAACGGCTTGGTTCTTGAGCTGCTTGATCGCTTGGCGGACGGCTCGCCGCCACCGGACATGCCCGTCGTCGATCAAAAGGAACGGCGAAAGTACCGGCAAGTCTGGGATACGTGGTGGATGAAACACAAAGACGACATCCAACCCGACCGCCTCGAACAGGCTTCGCGCTCGCTCGGCTTCACTCTTATCGTCCTGCTTGATCTCAACACGGTCGAGTTCCTCGACCGCGCCAAGGAGGCCCGCTGGCATTTCAATAGCACCAGCAAACCGCTGGATGTTCAACTGTTGCCGGGCGGAGAGCGTGTGTTGATTGCCGAGTACATGGTCAATCGGGTTAGCGAACGCACCGTGAAGGGCGCGATTGTCTGGCAGAAGCCAGTCGTCGGCCCGCTGGTTGCCCAACGGCTGCCCAACGGCAATACCTTCATCGCCACCACGAACCAGCTGATCGAAGTCGATAAAGACGGCAAGGAAGTGTTCACTTACAGCCGTCCCGACGGCGGCGAATTCATGCGCGCGACAAAGCTGCGCGACGGCGGCATCGCCTGTGTGGTCCGATTCGGCGTCGGCTTGGCGCGTTACGTCCGCCTGGAGCCGTCGGGCAAGGACTTCAAGGAAACCAAAAGCTGGGTCGTCCATGTGCGGACCTCCGGCGGCCGGCTCGATGTGCAGCCGAACGGCCACGTTCTCATTCCGGAGATGGACAACAACCGCGTAGTGGAATACGACGCCGATGGCAAAACCGCCTGGGAAGTCACGATCGACCAACCCATCGCCGCCGTGCGCCTGCCCAACGGCAACACGCTTATCACGCTGATGCGTGAGAACCGAGCCGTCGAAGTGGACCGCGAAGGTAAGGAAGTTTGGCAGTTCAAGGCAGACACGAAAGTCACGCGCGCTTACCGCCGCTGAAAGGAAGAAGAGATCACCACGGAAAGCACGGAAAACACGGAAAAAGAAAACAAAAAGTATTCCCAATGTAGGAGGACTACATTCTACGTTTCTATCGTTTCTTCTTTCTTATTTCCGTGTTTTCCGTGCTTTCCGTGGTGATCTCTTCTCTGTTTACGGGGAGGACGTCGCTATGCCGACTCGTTACGTCGCCCTGATCCCCTTGATGGTGCTAATGGGAATCGGCGGATCGCTCGCCGGCTCGCAAGCGGACGCCGATGCGGATGAGGATGTGTTGCGTCGGGTAGGACTGTCGGCTGATGGGCCGAGTCTGTTGATGCTGTTCCGCAAACGCACCCCCGATGCGGATTCTCAAGCACGCATTCAATCGCTGATCGAACACCTGGGAAGCGATTCGTTCTCCGAGCGCGAAGATGCCAGCGACGAGCTGGCGGGGTACGGCGTGGCGGCGGTCGGCCTGCTGCGGGCGGCGACGCAGAACGCCGATCTCGAAATCCGCCGCCGGGCGCGGGATGCACTGGCGATCATCGAGAAGAATGATTTGACCAGCGACGTGCTCATTGCGGCCCTGCGCGTGCTTGCTCATCGCAAGCCGGCGCAGATGGCCGAAGTGCTGTTGGACTATGCGCCACACGCCGCCGACGCCGAGATCACGGAAGAATTGTGCCAGGCCCTCGCTTCGGCAGCCATCGTTGACCGGCGAGACGCCGGTCCCACCCGCGACGCCGATCCGCGGTTGGTGCAGGCCTTGAACGATAAATCACCGATCAAGCGAGCCATCGCCGCCTCTGCGCTTTGCATTGGAGGCTGCCGCAAGCAACTCCCGGCGGTGCGCCGTTTGTTGCGTGAGCCTGATCCGCAGGTTCGACGCCGTGTGGCCCTGGCCCTCTTGGAAGCACGCGACAAGGCGGCGGTTCCCGTGTTGATCGATCTGCTCGCAGAGCTGCCCCCTGCGGAGGCCGAGCAGGTCGAATCCATGCTCTCACAGGTTGCCGGTGATACAGCACCCAAAGGAAACCTTGACACGGCGCGCGGCAAATATCGAGATGCCTGGGCCCAGTGGTGGAAGCAGCAGGAGGCCAAAATCGACCTGGAGAAAATCGAGTTGTCGCTGCATTGGCGCGGCTACACGCTGGCGGTGTGCATGACAGCCTTCCGCGGCCGAGGAGGAAGGTTCGGCAGCGTTCTCGAACTCGATGCTCACGGGCGAACACGCTGGCAGATAAGGGGATTGACCTTTCCCGTTGACGCCCAGGTTATCGATGAACGCCGAGTCTTAGTGACAGAGCACCGCGTGGGCCGGGTGACCGAGCGCAATCACGATGGTGACATTCTGCGAACCATCACGGTTCCCGAACTTCCCCTAGAAGCACGGCGTTTGCCCAATGGCAATACCCTCATCACCACAGGCAATCGCGTTTTCGAGATCGACCGCAACGAGAAAGAAGTGTGGACGACGAACGGCAATCGCTTCGACACCATTGCCGCCGCCTGTGTCTTTCGTGGTGGCGAAATCGGCATTTGCTATCGAAGCGGCGAATTTGCTCGTGTGGACCGCAAGGGCAATACGGTGGCCTCGTTTCGCATCCGAGGCTCGCTTCGCCCCAACGGCACGCACATCCAAGCACTGCCCAACGGCCACATCTTGGTACCGCTTTTTTCCAACGGCAAAGTGATCGAATTCGATGAGAATGGCCGGGAAGTCTGGTCGGTCGCGTACAATCAGCCGATCTCTGCCCAGCGTCTGCCCAACGGCCGAACGTTGGTCGCCGGCTACGGCAACAGCTTTTTTGTGGAAGTGGACAAAAACGGACGCGAAGTAAAGAGCCAGCGCTGCGACGCTCCGCTGATGTCCGTGAGCGGAAGATAAACGGCAAGGAGAGTATATGAATCTGCTGACGACGTTTTCCGGTTCGATGATGGAGGGCTTTCTGCCGCGCGGCTGGGATTTGGCGAAGATTGACCGCCTTGCCGCCGCGCCGCCCGAACAGGCAACGGCGCGTCAATCCTGGTGGCATCCGCAATTCGAGCCAGTGCCATGCGCCTCGTTCGAGGATTTCGATACCTACATGGGCCACGAAATCGCCCGCGAGATTGTACTCGCGCGTCAGGCTGGGAGGCCAATCATTTTCATCCTGCCCGTCGGCCCGATGGGAATGTATCGCTGGACAGTCTGGTTCCTCAAGGAGTGGGGAGTCTCGTGCGAGCATGTCCACGGCTTCAACATGGACGAATGGTCCGACGCCGAGGGTGCGACACTGCCGCCCCAGACGCCGGGTGCTTTTCAGCACGCGATGGAACAAGCGTTCTACGGCCCGCTGGGCAAGAACACCGTGCCGCCGCGTCAGCGACATTTCGCAGTGAAAACGGAACTGCCGCACTACGCCGAACAGATCACGGAACTGAAAAAACAAGGCGCGAAGCTCGTAACGGTGTTCGGCATCGGTCGAGTGTGTCACATCGCGTTCTGGGAGCCGCACTTCGCCGCCGAGTTTGCCGGCGAGGCCGAGTGGAAGAAGCAGACGCATCGGCTGGGGGCACGGCTGCATCCTCTGACAATCGAGCAGAACGCGCTGACGAGTTTTCGCAGCCGCACGACGTTGGTGCCGGCGTTCGCCAACACCATCGGCCCAGCGTTGTTTTTGGCTGCGGATCGTATCATCGGCGGCGCGGACGGCATTCTCGGCCGCGGGATGCAGTGGCAGGGCTTATCGCTGCGCATGACGCTACTGCACGAACCGACGCCGTGGATTCCCAGTAGTTACATGCCGACGCTGCCCGGACGATTGTTCTATCTGCTCGAGTTGGCGGAACCGCTGACAGCAGAGTGTCACTGAGTACCACGTCCGAGCCTGAAGCGTAAGCGAAGGCGTCTCTTCGCTTACGCTTCAGGCTCGGAGGCGCTGCGGCCAACGTGGCCATCGGGATGCAGATGATTGAGATAGTGCAAAAAATCGCGCTCGAACGCCGCTAGAGACTGGCCGGTCAGCTCGCGGAACGCTTCCAACGGATCGGTGCCGCGCTGCAACTGGCGAACGTAGGTATCGAGGGCCGGAGTGCCGATCACCTTGCGATCAAACGTCAGATAAAAGGCCAACGCCCACGAAGCCAGATAATAGCGATCCGACGTCTGTTTATTGCCATCATGTCCCACGAGGAACGCATCTGCTTTGGAGCGAAGCAGATCAGCGACCGGCAAGAGCGCGTCTTTGGCCAACGCCCCGCGCACGGCTTCCAGTCGCTCCCGGTCGGCATGCCCGATGCGCAGCTCTCCTACCTCAAAAACCGCTGTTTCGAAGATTTGTGCCAGTCCTTCGTTGAGCCAGCGCGGCAACTCGCCCTCGCGAGGCGGATAAACGAAATTCAGCAAATAGGCGTGAAACGCTTCGTGGAACAAACGCCGGAATAGATGCTGACGGGCGCGAGCGCAGGTTTCTTGATTGCGCTTCTCGGCGTCCTGAATTTGGCGATACTGTTCAGCCAGGGTCGCCTTCAGTTCGGCGGGAATATCGCCCTTGTACGCCTTTCGCAGCTCCGCCTCACACTTCTTAGCCTTTTCCCGCAGCTGGACATGCTCCTCATGCACTCTTTGCAACTCCGCGCTCATTTGCTTCCAGTCGAAGGCGCAGACAATCTGATTCTTATCGGGATCGAAGAAAGCAGGATTGAGCAGAGTTCGGCCCTGGCCGCGTATGAGTCTCTGATAGTCCGCTCGCGATTGCGGCAGCAAGATGGTTGTCGGCCGGCCCTCGGCTCGCGGCGGTAGACAGCGAGCGTAGGCGGCGTAAACCTGTTCGAGCTGTCCGGCGGCGACAAGGACGATGCGGCGTGAGGCGTTGGATTCCAGGTCAAAATAGGTCGAGCGATAGGCCAGCGCTTTCGTCTTCGCATCTCCGCGCCAGGGAACCTCTTGGAGCTTGATCTTATCGCCGCCGGGAATCGCGGCCTCTTCGGACTCGATGACGCGCCACGGGTCGGGAAAGCGGCGATGCTCTTCACGCAGCGCCTCGAAGCGCTGCCTCAGCTTTTCATGTTCATCATCGGGCAACATCTCGACGCGGGCGATCTCATCCTCGGCGAAGTTGACGCGATAGAAGACGGCAGGCCGGCCGGGCTTGCGGACGATGCACCACATCCGCACGCCGCCGCCGCGCTCGTAAACCAGACCGCGATAGCTGCCGCCGATTTTGGGATATACGATGTCGTATTTCCAATCATCGCCGCCAAGGGGAGGAGAACTCACCGCAGAGGACGCGGAGAGCGCAGAGAAAGATAATAAAAAAGGTAGAAAAAAGAAGAATGGAAAGAGAGAATGAGAGAGAAAAGGTGTAGTTGTTGGGTCTCGCGCGGGATGATCCATCGCTCTATCCTCTATGACTCTGCTTTCCTTATTATACTCTTTTCTTCTCTGCGCTCTCTGCGTTCTCTGCGGTGAATTCGTTTTCTCGGATCAATTCGACAATGATGCCCCCCAGTTTCAGCATTCGGTGCATGGCGGAAAACCACATTTCGCGTTCCCAGCGCAAGCCGCACTCGCTGCAAACCTGGCGCAGCTCCGGGCGATTGTAGGTTCGGCAATGCCACAATCGACTGCACATAGCCCCGGTCAGCGTGTCCTCCGTGGATAAGAGCAATAGTTTACCGCCCATCCGCAGCACGCGCGCCAGCTCTCGCAGACCGGGCCGCGGGTCGGGCAGGTGTTCCAACACCCAGCCGCACACCACGGCGTCAAAGGAAGCGTCGGCATAGGGCAAGCGCGTCAGGTCCGCCACGGCATGACTGACACGGGCACTGCGGAGCCGAGCACGGGCGCGGTTTAGCATCCGAGGCGACAGATCGAAGCTGGTGATGATCGCATCGGGATCGGCGTGACGGAGCAGGAAACGGGAATAGCGCCCGTTGCCGCAACCCGCGTCAAGAATGCGTTTGCAGCCGCGCACGTCGAAGGCACGGGGATGAATGAGCCGGCCGGCCAGCGCCTCATGCCCCGTCAGCAATCCTGTCACTGCCGTGAGCGCGCCCGGCAGACCATCGTAGTGGTCTTGAATGAAACGCCGATAAGCGTCGAAGGGCCGCCGCTGCGGCTCGGACGATTCCAGAGCGCCACGAAGACCCTTGCGCGGAGAAGTTGTCGCCGTCGAAATTGATCGGGCCATGTTCCGCACTCCACTGGGAAACTTCACCTATTCCAGAAAGTCAATACCACTAAAATAGACGATAGAAGATAAAAACGAAATGGCCTGGGAGCATAGCATTATGGCAGAAAGTATTCGGGGGAGCAGTCGAAACCTGGACCGGGGAGACGCCGGTGCCACCGACCGGGGAGACGCCGGTGCCACCGAGTCTGAGGTTCACGGCGGCAACGGTGAGAGCGGGCAGCTGACCAACGGTAGCAATGGCCACTATGAAACCGCCCAGCGCGACGGCGTGCGCGACACCGATCCGGTGGAAACCCGCGAATGGCTCGATGCCCTCGATGCTGTCTTACAAACCGAAGGCGAGGAACGCGGCCAATTCCTGCTCAGCCAGCTGAAAAACAAGGCCGTTCGCAGCGGCGTTGAAATCCCCTTCACCGCCAACACACCTTACATTAACACCATCCCTCTCTCGCGGCAGTCGCTCTTCCCCGGCAACCGCGAGATGGAACGACGCATTAAAAGCCTGATCCGCTGGAACGCGATGGCCATGGTCGTTCACGCCAATAAGGAAGATTCGACCATCGGCGGCCACATCGCCACCTTCGCCTCGTCGGCGACCCTGTATGAAATCGGCTTCAACCATTTCTTCAAAGGTCCCGATCACCCCGAAGGGCCGGACCAAGTCTATTTCCAGGGGCACGCTTCGCCCGGCTTCTACTCGCGCGCTTTCCTGGAAGGCCGGCTCAGCGAAAAGCAGCTGTATAATTTCCGCCGGGAGTTGCAGGAAGGCGGCGGCTTGTCGTCGTATCCGCATCCCTGGCTGATGCCGAACTTTTGGCAGTTTCCCACTGTCTCGATGGGCCTCGGCCCGATCATGAGCATTTACCAGGCGCGTTTCAATCGCTACCTGGAGCATCGCGGCCTGAAGAAAACGGCGGGACAAAAAGTCTGGGCTTTCCTCGGCGACGGCGAATGCGACGAGCCGGAGACGCTGGGAGCGATCACCCTGGCCTCGCGCGAAAAGCTCGACAACCTCATCTGGGTCATCAACTGCAATTTGCAGCGGCTGGACGGCCCGGTGCGCGGCAACGGCAAGATCATTCAGGAATTGGAGGCGACTTTCCGCGGGGCCGGCTGGAATTGCATCAAGGTCATCTGGGGCAGCGATTGGGACACACTGCTCGAACGCGATAAGACCGGCCTGCTGGTGCAACGCATGGGCGAGGTCGTGGACGGCGAGTTTCAAAAATACACCGTCGAGAGCGGCGCCTACATCCGCGAGCATTTCTTCGGCAAATACCCGGAGTTGCTGAAACTGGTCGAGAACCTGTCCGATGAGCAGCTTACCAAGCTCAAGCGCGGCGGACATGATCCGGTGAAGGTTTATGCGGCCTACAAAGCGGCGGTGGAGCATCGCGGCCAGCCGACGGTGATCCTGGCCCATACCGTCAAGGGCTACGGCTTGGGCGAGGCCGGCGAGGGCAAGAACGTCGCCCACCAGATCAAGAAGTTCGATGCCAAGTATCTCTTGGAGTTCCGCAGCCGTTTCGGCCTGAGCGTCTCGGATGAGACGGTCAACAAGGTGGGTTTCTACAAACCGCCGGACGATTCCAATGAAATGAAATACCTGCGCAAGCGACGCAAGGAGTTGGGCGGCTATCTGCCGGTTCGCCACGTCGCCTGCCCGCCGTTGAAAGCGCCTGCCGTGGAGTTTGTGCAAAACTACACCAAAGGCAGCGGCAACAAGGAATTGTCCACGACCATCGCTTTTGTGGACATGCTGGATCGCTTGCTCAAGGACAAGGAGCTGGGCAAGTGGATCGTGCCGATCATTCCCGATGAGGCGCGCACCTTCGGCATGGACGGCTTCTTTGCCAAATACAAGATTTATTCCAATGTCGGCCAGCTGTATGTGCCGGTGGACGCCCAGTACCAGGCCGCGGCCTACCGCGAAGCGCAGAACGGCCAACTTCTCGAAGAGGGCATCACCGAAGCCGGCTCGATGTCGTCGTTCATCGCCGCCGGCACCGCCTACGCCACGCACGGCGTACCGACCATTCCGTTTTTCATCTATTACTCGATGTTCGGTTTCCAGCGTATCGGTGATCTGATCTGGGCCGCCGCCGACATGCGGACGCGCGGCTTCCTGCTCGGCGCTACTGCTGGCAGGACCACGCTCAATGGCGAGGGACTTCAACATGAGGACGGCCACAGTCATCTCCTCGCCTCGACCGTGCCGAACTTGATTTGCTACGATCCGGCCTTCGCCTACGAGCTGGCCGTCATCCTGCGCGACGGCATCCGGCGTATGTACGAGCAAGTGGCGGACGATCACTTCTACTACATCACGCTGTACAACGAGAACTATCCGATGGCGGCGATGCCCGGCGACGCGACAGACGGCATTCTCAAGGGGCTGTATAAGTTCCGCTCAGGCCAGGCCAAGAGCAAGCTGCCCAAGGTCCACCTGTTCGGCAGCGGGCCGATCTTACTCCACACACTGCGAGCGCAGGAACTATTGACCGAGCATTTCGGCGTCAACGCCGATGTGTGGAGCGCCACGAGTTACCGTGAGCTGCGCCGCGATGCCCTGGAAGCGGAGCGTTGGAACATGCTGCACCCCGAACAAGCGCCGCGGCGGAGCTACCTGCACCAGTTGCTCGGGGGCGAGCAAAACGGCGTCTTCATAGCGGCCAGCGATTACATGCGGCAGGTGCCGGAGATGATTAGCCGCTGGGTGCCGGGCGGCTTGTTCGTGCTGGGTACGGACGGCTTCGGCCGCAGCGCCTCTCGGTCTACCTTGCGCCGCCACTTCGAGATCGATGCGGAGTGCATCACCGTCGCCGCCCTGTGGCAGTTGGCCCAGCGCGGTGCCATTAAGCCGGCTCTGGTACAGCAGGCCATCCAGAAATTCGGCATCAACCCGGAGAAAGTCAGCCCCATGCGGGCATAATACCATAAAAACGAACCACAGAGTCACAGAGACACAGAGAAGAAGAGAAGAGGAAAAACAGACAAAAGTTCCGATCTCTTTTTTAACTTTTTTCTTCTCTGTGCCTCTGTGTCTCTGTGGTTCATTTTTTAGGATTCAAACGCGATGGCGAGTGAGATCAAGCTGCAAGCGCTCAAGGAAAATGTTGACACCGTTGAGGTCAACGCGGTCAAGGTGTCGCCGGGCGATGTAGTGGCCAAGGATCAGCCGATCTTGGAAGTGCAGGCCGACAAAGCGGCGCTGGAAGTACCGTCGCCGATGGCCGGACGCGTTGCCAAGATCCTCGTCAAGCCCGGCGATCAGCTGAATATCGGCCAAGTGTACTGTGTCATCGAGAGCAACGGCGAGCAACCAGCCGCCGCGCCTTCGGCGAAAGCTGAACCTTTGCCGGCCCTCAAGAAGGAACCGGCCCCACCCGCGCCGCAGCCCGCTCGTCAACCCGCCGTCCAACCGTTGCACAAACATCAGCAGCCCGTGATCGAACGTCCTTCGCCGGTGCCGCCGCCCTCACTTGAGAAGATCGTTCCCGCCGGACCCGCCACCCGTCGCTTGGCTCGCGAGTTGGGGGTCGATCTACAGCATGTGCGCGGCAGCGGTCGGCATGGCCGCGTCCTGGAAGAGGACATCAAGGAATACGTCCGTCAACTCGCCTCCTGGGCCGCCCCAGCCAGCGCGGGTGGCACCGGCGTCTCGCCGGTCCAAGCACCACCCTTGCCCAAGTTCGAGGAATGGGGGCCAATCGAGGCCCAGCCGCTTGGCGCCGTTCGCAAGGCGACGTCTCGACAGATGAGCCTGGCCTGGAGCCTCATCCCTCACGTTACGCAGCACGACCTCGCCGACATCACCGACCTGGAAGCGTTCCGCAAACAGCAGTCCGAGAGCAAAGGACCGAAACTGACCGTCACGGCTTTTGTGTTGCGCGCCTGTGCCGTGGCACTGCGAGAGTTTCCCACCTTCAACGCCAGCATCGACTTGGCCGGCGGGAAGCTGATCCTCAAACACTATTACCATCTCGGCGTGGCCGTAGACACCGAGGGCGGCTTGCTGGTGCCGGTGCTGCGCGATGTGGATAAGAAGCATGTCCGCGAATTGGCCGAGGAGCTGAACGCCGTCGCCCAGCGCGCCCGTGATCGGAAGCTCGATTCGTCGGAGCTGAAGGGCGGCACGTTCACCATCACCAATCTCGGCGGCATCGGTGGCACGGCGTTTACGCCGATCATCAACTGGCCGGAAGTAGCGATCCTCGGTCTGTCACGCAGCCGATTGGAGCCGGTGGTCCGCGGCGGGCAGATCGTGCCGCGCTTGATGCTGCCGTTGTCGCTGTCCTACGATCACCGCGTCATCGACGGCGCCGCCGCCGCCCGCTTCACGCGCCGTTTGGCGGAATTGCTTGAGAATCCGTTGATGATGTTGTTGTGACAGGAGCGGCCCTGTTTGTGTTAAGGCGAGAAGGAGCGATTATCTTGTTCGGAGACCACCCATGACCACTGTAGAGCAATTCCTAAACGCCTTCGATAGTCTCTCAGAAGCCGATAAGCATCAAGTGGCTGTCGAGATTCTCCGTCGCTGGGCTCCGGACGGAGATGTACCCGATGCGGCCCTGGACGAGTTGGCAGCCGAACTGTTCCGCAGCTACGACGCCGAGGAGGACGCTCGTGCCGCATCCTAAACGCGGCGAGGTCTGGTTGGCGGATCTGGGCATCGCCGCTAAGACCCGGCCAGGCTTGGTTTTGAGCATCCCACCCGACCCGCAAGACCGCGTCCTGTTCACGCTGGTGCCGCACACAACCAGCATTCAAGGGACGCGCTTCGAGGTCGTGATACCCAAGCAATTCCTCAAGGCTGGGGCATTTGATGCCCAAGGGCTGGCCACGGTGACACGCCCGCGCCTGCTACGCAAGCTCGGCGACTTGCAGCCAGCCGAGTTGGCCTTGGTCGAGGAGGCCGTCAGACGTTGGGTAGGACTGTAGCAACCTATAAACATTCATATCGGCGACGTTTTGGGGACGAAGAACATGGCTGATGTCATCGAAACACAACTTGTCGTTTTGGGCGCCGGTCCCGGCGGCTATCCCGCGGCGTTTTTGGCCGCAGACAAGGGCATGAAAGTCACCCTCATCGACGCCCGCGAACGGCCGGGCGGGACTTGCTTGCACGTCGGCTGCATTCCCTCCAAGGCAGTGCTGCACGCCGCCAAGCTCATCACGGATGCACGCGACGCCGCTCATATCGGCATCACCTTCGGTCAACCGAAAATCGACATCAACGGCGTGCGCGGCCACTGGCAGCGAGTCGTCGAAACGCTGACCGGCAATCTCAGCCGCTTGTCGAAAGCGCGCAAAATCGATTACGTCACCGGCCGAGGCAAATTCATCGATAACCGCACCATCGAAGTTGAGGGGCGCGGCCGCTATCGCTTCGAGAACTGCATCGTGGCAACTGGTTCAGTGCCGGCGATTCCGCCGGCTCTTAACCTGGCCAGTCCGCGTGTTATGGATTCGACCGGAGCGCTGAAACTGGAGGAAGCGCCGCCGCGTCTGCTGGTCGTCGGCGGGGGTTACATCGGTCTGGAGATGGGCTACGTTTACGCTGCGCTGGGCAGCAAAGTCACTGTCGTCGAGTTGACCGACGGCTTGCTGCCGGGAGTCGATCGGGATCTGGTACTGCCGTTGTATAAGCGGCTGGAGAAATTATTCGAGAAAATCTATCTCAAAACGAAAGTTGCCAAGCTGGAAGAAACGCCCAAGGGCATTCGCGCGACTCTGGAAGGCGAGGAAGTCGCCGACAAGCAGCCGATCTTCGAGCGCGTGTTGGTGGCCGTGGGACGCCGGCCCAATAGCCGTGACATCGGCTTGGAGAATGCCGGGGTCGAACTGGACAACAAAGGGTTCATCAAAGTCGATGAGCGGCGGCGGACGACGGCGGATCGCATCTATGCCATCGGTGACGTGGCCGGGGAGCCGATGTTGGCGCACAAGGCGACGTATGAAGGCAAAATCGCCGTCGAGGTCATCGCTGGTGAGCCGGCTGTGTACGACGCTCGCGCCGTACCGGCGGTCGTCTTCACCGATCCCGAAGTGGCATGGTGCGGTCTGACTGAAGCCGAGGCCAAGCGCGACAACCGGGAGATCAAGCGTGTGCGTTTTCCGTGGGCCGGCTCCGGTCGGGCCATGACGCTGGATCGAACCGAAGGATTGACCAAGCTGATCGTCGATCCGGAGACGGATCGTGTGCTAGGCGTCGGCATCGTCGGCGCGGGTGCCGGCGAGATGATTGCGGAGGCGATGTTGGCGCTTGAGATGGCGGCGTCGGCCCGCGATCTGGCCATGACCATGCACGCTCATCCGACGTTGTCCGAAACGGTTATGGAAGCTGCCGAATCCTTGTACGGGCTGGCCGTGCATCAGATGCCGGCGAAGAAGTAATTTTCAAACCCGGCGAGCGGGGGGTGTTAACCCCCCGCTCGCCAATCTCACGTCCTTTACTGCTCTAGCCCCTTGCCTTCGCGGACCTCCTGGATGCGCTTCAGCACTTCCTCGCGCCGCTTCTTGCGCTCCTCATCATTGCTGTCCTTGGCGCTGTTGCGAGCGAGCAGCTTGCCGTCGGGAGAGAGCATGAGCACCTCCATGGCGCTGTCGTCTTTGACCTGAGCATTGGTAGGCGACTGCTGGCCCCGACCGCCCTCGAAATCCACCAGGATCAGATTATTTTCCTGTGGATCTTGGCCGAAGTCCACTTCGATGCCCGTGTCCGGCTTGCCGCCGGCCCGCCGGTTGGGCTTGTCCGATACAGTCGGCAGGATGAACATGTTCTGCGTGTACTTCCAGACGGGCAGATCAACGATCACTTTTCGGCCGATGTATTCGCCGCGGCCGACAAAAACCCGGTCGGCGACCGCCCATTCCCCGACCGGAATCGGTTCGGTTTCTCTGCGGCTTGGCTGCGTCGTTTCCACCCAACGATGGAACTGAAACGCCAGCTGCTCGCTGGACGGGTTTGGAGCGGAGGCCCTCAACTGGCGGTACAGTGCGCTCTCCTTGGGATATTGGTTAAAGTCCCTCATTCTCAAGCCTTGCGCCTCATCCACGACGTAATAGTAGTGCTCCGGCGGAACCTTAACGATCTGCGGCAGCTCGTACCACTCGCTGGAGTCCAGAGTCTCCTTCATCTTGTACTCGGGTGAGGCTACGTCGTCGCGCTTGTAGTTGGGATTGGCCATTCTGACCTTGAACCGATAGCGGTAGTACTTGCCCGGCTTGATCGTAACATCTACCACGCGGACCAGAACGGAATCCGGAACGTAGCTTTCGCCGCTGGCGTTTCCTTGGGTGGTGTTGCCGGTGGTGTTCTGGTTTTGGGTTTTGTCGGTTGGGATAGCCGACTGGGCATCGAAGGGGTTAAGGAACTCGGTCCTTTGGAACTTTTTCGCGGCAGCGATTTGCTTGGGTTGGGCCTCCTCAATCTTTTTCAGCGTCTCGCGGATCTTCGGCAACTCTCCAATGAGTTCCTCCGCCTTCTGATACCGGGAAGAAGGTTTGGATTCCTCCGGCTGCGCGTTGGTTCGCGCCGCGTTGGGTTGAGCCATTCCTCCCTTCATGCTCCCCATCATCATGCCGCCCATCATGCCCCCCGGCATCATCCCCCCCGGAAGACCCGGAGCGTTGGGCTGCTTGTTGGCACGAAATTCGCGCAGCAACGGCATCACCAGACCGCGACCGTCGTTGGGTTTCACCGCATCATACTTGTGATCTTCGTCCTGGAAAGGAAGATAAGTGTGCTTCAACCACTCCTGGTATGATTCTTTCAGTTGCGGATCCGTCCATTCGCCGAGCTTTTTGCCGTCGGCGTCCACTTCCATGCGCTCCACGACGACCTCGCGGAAGTCGAAAGCAGCCGTTTGCTTGTCCTTGTCGCCGATGGTTTCGTTGAGCAACTCGTCGTTGCTCTTGATCCGGAGCTTGGTCTTGTGTTCCTCGATTTGCTGTTTGTAGGGAAAACTGCCGACGATGATGGCCATACGTAACGGAATCAGCTGATGCGCGGTCACCTGCTGCTGCGGGTTCCAGTCATCCAGGGGAATCCACCGCGTCTCCATATTGTCCGCGTCGGTGGCGCCTTGGAGCCGATTGATAGCGTTGAGGCCGCCGCCTCCTAGCAACCGCTGTTGTTGTTGCAGCATGGTGCCACCGCCTCCTCTGCCGCCGGGGCCCGTGGCCATGCCCCCCAACTGCCGTCCAAACCCAGCAAAAGGATTATTTCCGCCGGCGGCAGGGCCTGCGCCGCCCTTTTGATTCTTATCCTGAAGAATCAAAACCTTTGGATCAGCGCCAAGGCGAAACAGGTACGTATCGATCGGAATGGGGAGGACCGCGGCGATGGCTTCCTCGACGTTGTAAATCTTCGGCGGACGTCGAGACTTGTCTTCCTTCATGCGCGGCTCAAACCACATTTGCGTCGCATAGTTGTCCGGCACCAAATACGCGGTATCCAGGCTTATCAGCTTGCCCTCGCGCTTTTCGGGAAGATCCTTTTCCGCCGGCTGATTCGTTGTCAGGGCCTTCTCCAATTGCGCGGTGCTGTTCCCCAGCTCCTTCGCCTTGGCCGCCGGACTGCCGCTGAAGAACCCCTTCGACGGCATAAACAGGCTGAGAATCAGCATCAGGACCATCAGCGTCAGCGCGACGCCCAGGCCAACCTGCTCGCCTTTCTCCAGCAGAAATTGCTTGGCATTGAATTCTTTGAGGCTCATGCGTTTATCCTTTCGGATTCATCCGCGAAATACCATTCGTTTTGGTCTATCCGATCCGCGTGCCAGCAAGCAGCCGGAAGGCCGCTCCCTGGCACGCCGATTGCGTTCAGCGTTTCTTGTCGGCCGGTGGTGGTGGCGGCGGCGGCGCTTTTTGCTGCTCGACGTTTTTATCAGACTGTTTGGGCGTCGGAACAGCATCGCTTGGCTGGGGCGGGTTCGCCTTCGGCGTCGAGGCATCACCACTGGGTTGTTTGGGAGAAGCCGGGGCCGGCGAACCACCGTTCGGTGGTGCGGTTGCAGCCGGCGGCTGTGTCGCACCGCCCGGCTGTGTAGTGGCAGCCGAGGGCGTCGAAGCACCGCTTGCAGGTGCTGCTGGGGCGGCTTGTTGCTGGGCCGGTTGCGGCGCCGGCGTTCCGGACTGGCCGGCGGGTGCCGTCGTCTGGGGCGCATCCGGCTCTCGATAGAGGGTCGCGATCCCGTAAATG
>Ga0070739_10004650_pt1 | contig 16082 bp, 16 predicted proteins | sample Coa_R1_7_FD_66445 | JGI IMG/M metagenome (GOLD analysis project Ga0070739, IMG submission 66445) | Surface soil microbial communities from Centralia Pennsylvania, which are recovering from an underground coalmine fire - Coalmine... | ecosystem: Environmental > Terrestrial > Soil > Unclassified ... | reverse complement strand
GCCTCGGCGGCAGTCCGTTCGGCGGCGACGAGCGTCTGCGTCAGCAGGTGCTCGCGCTGCTTGTGCTCGGCGAGTTGCTTCTCGAGCTCCTCGACCTTGTCGGCGAGCTCGCCGCGGTCGCGCCAGACGTCCTCGAAGCTGTCGGCCACGTCGTCGAGCAGGCGCCGGGTCTCCTCGCGTTTGAAGCCGAAGAGCGCGCGCCCGAGCCGCACGTGTCTCAGCTCAACGGGTGTATAGGGCACGGTTCTTCTCCTTGTCTCCTAGATTCGGTTCAGGATCGCGACGATGATCGTCCGCACGACGCCGACCGCCACGATCGCGACGATCGGGCTGAAGTCGATCGGGCCGACCGCGAACGGCAGCAGCCGCCGCCAGAAGCGCAGGTAGGGATCGCAGACGTCGTAGAGAAAGCGCTGCACGGGCTGCAGCGAGTACGGCAGCCGCACCCATGACGTCAGGACGTACGCGATCAAGGTGATCACGTACACCCCGGCGAACACGTTGACGAACAGCTCGATCTCGCTGATCGCGTCGAGCAGCATGTCGCCCCGTTCGGGAAGTCCCCGCCTTTTCCTACGGCGGAGGCGCCGTCACCCTGACGGCTCCGGCCGGTGCCGTCAGGCCTGGTTGAAGAAGCCGCCGCGTTCGAGCAGCTGCGCGCGCTGCTCGGCGGAGACCTCGACGTTGCGCGGCGTGAGCAGGAACACCTTGTCGGCGACGCGCTGCATGCCGCCGTTCAGCGCGTAGGTCAGTCCGCTCGTGAAGTCGATCAGGCGCTTCGACAGCTCTGCGTCGCTTCCCTGCAGGTTGAGGATCACGGGCATCCCCTGCTTGAACCGGTCGGCGATCTGCTGCGCGTCGTTGAAGCTGCGCGGCAGCACGAGGTGGACGCGCACGCTCGACGGGTTCGGCACGACCTCCATCTGCGGCCGCGCGGGCCGTGCCTGCCGCACGGGCGCGCGGTGCAGGGTCGGCCGGTCGCCCTCCGACTCCGTCCAGTCGTCGTACTCGTGGCCGCGGCGGCGCGGCGTCAGCCGGCGGACGTTCGGGCGCTCCCGGTAGGTCTGCTCGAGGCTCTCCTCGGCGGCGTAGCCGTCCTCGTCCTCCCAGTCTTCGTCCTCCTCGGCGATGCCGAAGTAGACGAGCGTGCGGTTCCAGAGGTCGCCGAGCGCCATGTGGAGGTCGATTCTAGTCGCGGAAGAGCGCGGATCCGATACGGACGTACGTCGCGCCCTCCTCCGCCGCGACCCGGTAGTCCTGGGTCGTCCCCATCGAGAGCTCGGCCAGCCCGTGCTCGCGCGCCAGCTCGCGAAGCCGCGCGAACCAGGCGCGTGACGCCTCCGGCTCCTCCGCCGCCGGCGGCATCGTCGAGAGCCCGCGAACGTCGTAGCCCAGGTAGTCCGCGATCTCCTCCGGTGCGATTCCCGACTTCGACGCCTCGTCCGCGAGGTTGACCTGCAGGAGCGCCGGCACCTCGAGACGGCGCGCCGCCGAGTGCGAGTCGAGCGAGTGAACGAGCTCGCAGATGCGGTTCACGACCTTCACCTTGTTCGACTGCAGGTGGCCGATGAAATGCCAGCGGAACGCGTCGCCGTACTCGCCGTGCTTCGCCTCGAGATCCTGGGCGCGGTTCTCGCCCACCACCTCGACGCCCGCCTCGGCGAGCACGGCCATCTCCGCGAGCGGAACGTACTTCGTCGCCGCGACGACGGTGACCGCGGGTCCGAGCTCGGCCCGCACGCGCCGGTAGCGCGCGCGCACCTCGTCAGGCGACAGCGCCGATCACTCCCTGCACGCCGCGCGCGCGCCCGTCGCGCCGGTGCGAGAAGAACAGCTCGGGATGATCGCGCGTGCAGAGGTCCACGCGCTCGACCCGCTCCACGCCGGCAGCGCGCAGCGACCGCTCCGCCGCACGCCAGAGGTCGAGCCGCCGGCGGCGCACGAGGTCGGCGTCGAAGAGCGCGGCGACGTCGTCCCCCACCTCGTAGCAGCACGGCCCGATCGCGGGGCCGACGACGGCGGCCTTCGGTCCGCGGCCGAGCGACGCGACCCCGACGGCGACGACGCCCTCGGCGAGACCGCGCCAGCCGGCGTGCAGGACCGCGAGCGCGCGGGTGCCGGCCGTGCGCGCGATCGCGATCGGAAGGCAGTCCGCCGACATCGCGAGCATCGGCAGGCCGGGCTCGTCCGACCAGAGCCCGTCGCCGGGCTCTCCGCGTGCGCCGTCGTGCGCGCGGTGGACCGTCGGCGAGTGCACCTGCCGGTTCAGCGCAAGCCGTGCGCCGTCGAGGCCGACACGCTCGCAGGCACGCAGACGGTTCTGCTCCACTCGTGCCGGATCGTCGCCGGTTCCCGTCGTCAGGTTCAGCGAGGCGTAGACGCCCTCGCTCACGCCGCCTGCGCGCGTCGTGAACGCGACGACGTAGCCGGGCTCGTCCCAGACGATCACGACCGCAGCTCCGCGGCGCGCTCGAGCAGAATGTCGCGCTCGTTCCGGCGCGGGTCCTCGACCACCTCGTCGAGCAGCGTCTGGAGCGTCCGCCCGACCGCCGGTCCCTCCCGGTAGCCGAGCGCGAGCAGGTCGTCGCCGTCGACCGCGAGGTCGCCGAGGCGGTGGGGGTTGTCGCGTTCGGCGTCCACGACCTCGCGAAAGCGTGCGATCCGCTCGAGCTTCCGCGCCTGAGCGGGTGTCGCGTCGCGGCCGGTCACGTCCGCCTGCCAGTGCTCCAGCAGGTCGAGCACCAGCTGGTCGCCGTGCGCCGCGAGCAGCCGACGCGCCTCGAGCGCATCGCCGCGCTCGAGCAGGAACGGGTGGATCCGCACCAGCTCGACGACGTACCGGCGCAGCTCGTTCGGATAGCGCAGACGGCGCAGCACGGTGTCGGCGATCGCCGCTCCCGCGGCAGCGTGCTCGACGATCGACGCGTGCGGCTTGCCGAGATCGTGGAGCAGCGTCGCCAGGCGCACGCGCAGCGTCGCGCCGGCGTCGGCCGCTGCCTGGACGACCAGGAAGATGTGCTCGTCGACGGTCAGCGCGTGGTCGCTCGAGGCCGGGTCGTGGCCGATCGCCGGCGCGAACTCCGGGATCAGCGCCACCAGCACGCCCGTGTCGCGCGCGAGGCGGAGCGCGCGCGCGGGCTGCGTTCCGAGCAGCAGCTTGGACAGCTCGCCGAGCCCGTCGGCGGCGAGGCCGCCCCCGATCCGCTCCCCCGACACCAGCCGGACGCTCTCCGCGTGCTCGCGCATCTGCGCGAGCGTGTGCGCGTCCGGCTCGAATCCGAGCTGCGAGACGAAACGGAGGCCGCGCACGATCCGCAAGGGGTCCTCGGCGAAGCTGCGCGGCGTGACCGTGCGCAGCACGCCGGCCGCGAGGTCCTCGCGCCCGCCGAACGGGTCGAGGAGCGTGCCGTCCTCGAGCCGCCGCGCCATCGCGTTGACGGTGAAGTCGCGCCGCGCGAGATCCTCCTCGACCGTCGCGGCCGGATCGACGACGATGTCGAAGTCGTGCCGGCCCGGGCCGACCGACATCTCGCGGCGCGGCGGCGCGAGCTCGATCCCGGCTGGGACGCGCTCGCGGATGCGGCGGTCGTCCGGTCGGAAGCGGACGCCGACCGGGCGTCCGGCGACCACGAGCTCCTCGCTGCGTCCGTGCGGCGCGAGCGCGGCGCGTAGGCCGTCGATGTCGACACCGGGGACGAGGAAGTCGGCGTCCTTCGCCTCGCCGCCCAGCAGCTCGTCGCGCACGGCGCCGCCGACGACGTAGGCGTCGAGCCCGAGCGAGCGCACGTACTCCTCCACGTCCCGCGACACGGCGCCATTCTCGCGAACGCGGAACCCGCGAACCTGGTTCGCGCAGCGAACCAGGTTTCGGAAGGGTCAGAGCTCCGCGATCGCCTCGATCTCGACGAGCGCGCCGGAGGGGAGCTTCGCCACCTCGACGGTGGCGCGCGCGGGCGGCGCGTCGCCGACGTGGCGCGCGTAGACCTCGTTCATGCCGGCGAAGTCGTCGAGGCGCTGCAGGAAGACGGTGGTCTTCACGAGGCGGTCGAGCGAGCTGCCGGCTTCCTCGAGGATCGCGCGCAGGTTCGCGAAGACCTGCTCGGTCTGCTCGCCGATCGTGTCGGCGACCACCGACGCCTCACCCGGCCGCACGGGCAGCTGACCCGAGACGAACACGAAGCCGTTCGCCACGATCGCCTGCGAGTACGGCGCGCCCTGGAACGGCGCCGGGGCCGCCTCCGTCCGCACGACGTCCTTGCTCACGTCTGCTCCTTTCGACAGGCTTGACCGAGAGCGGCGCCCACCGCCTTGAACATCGCCGCGAGCACGTGCTGCGGATCCTGACCTTCGACCAGCCGCACGTGCAGGTTGAGGCCGGCCGCGTCGGCGAGCTCGTGCAGGAAGCGCGACGCGAGATCGGTCGCGAGTCCCGCGACTCGCTGGTCGGAGAAGTCGACGTTCGAGACGAATCGCGGCTCCTCCGCGCGCTCGAGCGCCGCTGAGGCGAGCGCCTCGTCGGACGGCAGGATCGCCCAGCCACGGCCCGACGCGCCGGGCGCGGCGAGCAGGGCCGCGAGCGCCTCGCCGAACCCGCGGCCGGCAGCCGTCACCTCCTCGTCCGCGCTCTGCGGCGCCACCTCGAGCACGACGCGCAGCCGCGCCGTCTGCGCGAGCTCGCGCACGAGGTGGTCGAGCACGGGCAACCCCGTCGCGATGCTCGCGGAGCCCTCGTCGGCGAGCTCGACGCGGACGCCCGTCCCCGTCGTCATGCCTCGACGCGCTCGATCCGCGCGCCGATCTGGCGCAACCGCTCGTCGATCCGCTCGTAGCCCTTGTCGATCTGGTACGCATCGCCGATCGTCGACGTTCCCTCGGCGCAGAGCGCGGCGATCACCATCGCCATGCCCGCGCGGATGTCCGGGCTCGACATCCGCTGCCCGTAGAGGCGGGCCGGCCCGGTCACCACGGCGCGGTGCGGGTCGCAGAGGATGATCCGCGCGCCCATCGAGACGAGCTTGTCGACGAAGAACAACCGGCTCTCGAACATCTTCTCGAACACGAGCACCGTGCCGCGCGCCTGCGTCGCGACGACGACCGCGATCGACGTGAGGTCGGCCGGGAACGCGGGCCACGGGCCGTCCTCGACCTTCGGGATCGCACCGCCGAGGTCGTCGCGCACGACCAGCTCCTGCCCCGGCGGGACGCGCACGACGTCGTCGTGCAGCTCGACCTGCACGCCCAGGCGCTCGAAGACCGGCACGATCGGCCACAGGTCGTCCGGCACGATGCCCTCGATCGTCAGATCGCCGCCGGTGACCGCCGCCATGCCGATGAAGCTGCCGACCTCGATGTGCTCGGGGGCGATCTCGTGCCGCCCACCGCCGAGCCGCTCGACGCCGGTGATCTGCAGGACGTTCGAGCCGATGCCCGTGATCCGGGCGCCCAGTGAGGTGAGGAAGCGGCAGAGGTCCTGCACGTGCGGCTCGCAGGCCGCGTTCGAGATGGTCGTCACTCCCGGCGCGAGCGCGGCGGCCATCAGCGCGTTCTCGGTCGCCATCACCGACGCCTCGTCGAGGTGGATGTGCGCGCCGCGGAGCGCCCCGCTCAGCTCGTAGCGACCGTTCATCTCGACGGCGGCGCCGAGCGCCGCGAACGCGTGGATGTGCGGATCGAGCCGGCGGCGGCCGATCACGTCGCCGCCCGGCGGCGGCACGCTCGCCTGACCGAGCCGAGCGAGCAGCGGACCGGCGAGCAGGAACGACGCGCGGATGCCGCTGGCGAGCGACTCGTCGACCTCGGGGTGGACGTCCTGTGCGCACACCCGCACCTCGTGCTCGCCCAGCCACTCGACCTCGGCGCCGAGCTGGTCGAGCAGCGCGAGCATCGTCTCCACGTCCCGGATCCGCGGCACGTTCCCGAGCACCACCGGCTCGTCCGTCAGCAGACATCCGGCGAGGATCGGCAGCGCACCGTTCTTGTTCCCCGCGGCGCGCAGCCGGCCCGAGAGCGGCTGTCCGCCCTCGATCACGAACGACTCCGCCGCGCTCCTGACGGTGGTGGACGCCATCGCGGCCACTATCGTAGTGGGCCGGTGAATCCGACCCGTCAGCAGGCCTGGGAGACGCTTACGAGACACACGTCCAGCGAGGCGTTGCTGCGGCACGCCCGCGCCGTCGAGGAGTCGACTGCGTCCTATGCAGCCAGGTTCGGCGGCGACGAGGAGCTCTGGCGCGTGGCCGCGCTGCTCCACGACTTCGACTACGAGCTGCATCCGACGCTCGACCAGCATCCGCAGGACGGCGCGCCGATCCTGCGCGAGGAGGGCTACCCGGAAGAGGTCGTCGAGACGGTGCTCTCGCATGCGAACCACCTCGGACTGCCGCGGGACACGCCGCTCAAGAAGGCGCTCTTCGCCTGCGACGAGCTGTCCGGCTTCGTGCACGCGTGCGCGCTCGTGCGGCCGACCGGGCTCGAGGGCCTCGAGCCGAAGTCGGTGCGGAAGAAGCTGAAGCAGCCGTCGTTCGCGGCCGGCGTCTCGCGCGACGACGTCTACGAGGGTGCCCAGGAGCTGGGCGTCGAGCTCGACGAGCACATCGCGAACGTCGTCGCCGCCTTGCAGCCGATCGCCGCCGAGCTCGGCCTGCCGGCTGCGTGAGCGCTACCGGTCGAGGACCGGGCGGAAGCCCTCGATCGTCACGGGCAGGAGTCCGTAGCCCTGCACGCCCCGCCGCGTGAGCGCGACGCGCAGGATCGCCGTCCTCGCCGGCGCGCCGCTCGACGGGAAGACGAAGTTGCCGAGCGTCCACGCGACGAGCGAGGTCCGGGAGGGACGGCTCAACGGACCGAGGACGTGCGGGTGCGCGCCGAGCACGAGCTTCGCGCCGGCGTCAAGGCAGGCGGCGGCGAATGCCTCCTGGCGCGAGTCGGGGTCCGGATGCAGCTCGACGCCCCAGTGGAAGAAGCAGACGGCGACGTCGGCGCGCCGCAACGCGCCGCGGACGTCGCTCTCGATCGCGCCGACGTCGGCGCGTGCCGTACCGGCTGAGGTGGCCGTCGCGGAGAAGCCTGCCGGGTTGACGTCGGAGTAGCCGAGCAGCGCGACCTTGAGACCGCCGGCCTCGACGATCGCCGGCCGCCGCGCCTGCGCCTCGTTCGCGCCGGCGCCGATCGTCTGCATGCCGGCGGCATGGACTGCGCGGATCGTGTCGAGCAGCGCCTGGGGGCCGTAGTCGTCGGCGTGGTTGTTCGCCAGCGTCAGGACGTCGAAGCCCGCGAAGCTCGCGAGCGGTGCGACGTCGGCCGGGACGCCGCGGAACGTGTACTGCTTCACGGCCGGCGTGCCGCGCGTCGAGACGGAGGTCTCGAGGTTGCCGGTCGCGATGTCGGCGCTGCGGAGCGTGGACGCGACGTTCGTCCACGGGTAGCGCGCCCCGTACTCCGCGAGCGTCGGGCCCACTTGCTCACCGAAGGTGATGTCCCCCACCGCCTCGAGCACGACGTCCCGAACCCTGATCGTGCCGACCTGTCTCGCTCGGCCTTCACCCGCGACCGTGAGCCGGAAGCGGCCGCCGCGCGCCGCTGGGAAGACGAGCCCGTAGCGGCCGAATCGTCCGGCCACCGTGGAGTCGACCGCACGTCCGTTCACGAGCAGGCGCACCCGCTCGCGGCCGCCGGCCAAGCCGCCGACCCGGAGCGGCACCCCGACGGCGCGCCACGACGGCAGCTGCGTGGTGACCGTCAGTGGCGGCGGCGACGCCTGCGCGGCCGGGGTGTCGGCACCGGCGTGCCGGAGCACGAGCACGATCGCGGCACCTGCACCGGCGAGGCCGACCGCCGCTGTTGCCCAGCCGCGCGACATCCCCGGACGAGTTCGCGCTCCCGCCGGGCGACTCCTGTCGACGGCTCAGACTCGGGCGGCCTCGAGCGCGGCGACGAGCTCCTCGAGATCGGACTCGTCGTTCCACCAGCCGACCGACGCCCGCAGCAGGTCGCTGCCCGGGAGGTCGCGGACGACCACGCCGCGTGCGTGCAGTGCGGCCGTCGCCGCCGCCGGCTCGCCGCGCACGCGGAACGAGACGAGGGTCGCCTGCCCCGCTGCCGTCACGACGTCGCGACCGGCGGCGACGAGCCCTTCGCGGAAGCGCTCCGCAAGCCGCCGCGCGCGGTCGTGCCTGCCGTCGGGCAGGTGGGAGAGGGCGGCCTCGAGCCCGGCAAGCGCGCTCGCGGGCGCGAAGCCGGGGTCGAACCTCGCGGCTCCCGGCTTCGGCTCCCATCGTCCCGCGGCGATGTCGTAGCTCTCGGCGGAAGCGTGACTCACGAGCCGCGGCGACAGCGAGTCGGGGTCGCGGACGGAGAGCGCGCCGGTCGCGTCGGGGCCGCACAGCCACTTCTGCGCGCTGACGGTGAAGAAGTCCGCCGAGCGGGCGTCGACCTCGATCGCGCCTGCGCGCCGTCGACCAGCACGGGCCGTCCCGTGGTCTCGCGGAGCTCGCGCCACGGGAACACCGTTCCGTCGATCCACGACACCGCGGAGAGCGCGAGCAGCCTCGTCCGCGGCGTGACCTCGTTGCGGATCGCGTCGTACACCTCGGACGGCGGCAGCCCGCGCACCCGCGCGATGCGCAGCCTCGCTCCCGACGCCATCAGCGGGCCGGCAAGACCGAAGTGCTCGGCGTCCGTCGTCACAACCTCGTCGTCCGGCCCGAGACCGAGGCCGGCCAGGACGACCTGCACGCCCTGCGTCGTCGACGCCGTCAGCGCGAGACGCGCGGAGTCGACGCCGATCTGCGCCGCCAGCAGCCCGCGCACGCGCTCCCGCCGCTCGAGCATCTCGTCGAAGTACGCGCGGCCGGCGCGGCCCGCCCGCTCCTCGCGTGCCTGCAGCTGCGCCGTCGCCTGCAGCGTCTCGCGTGCGAGCGGTCCGAACGTGCCCGCGTTCAGGTACGCGTAGCGCTCGAGCACCGGGAAGCGCGCCCGCTGCTCGCGCCAGTCCACGCTCACCGGAGCTCGACCTCCAGCTCGACCGGCGCGTGGTCGGACAGCAGGGTGCCGTCGGCGCGACGGCGGCGTTCGTCCGGCCACACGCGCAGCTCGCCCGCGGCGGCGCCGCGGACGAGCACGTGGTCGATCCCCGGACCCGGCGCGGAGAAGTGCCACTCCGGCCCGTGCAGCGCGTCGAGGGTCCGTGAGCTGCCGGCGCGCAGGTTGAAGTCCCCCGCGAGGACGAGCGGCTCGTCGGGGCGCGCCACCGAGTCGGCGAACCAGGCCGCGCGCAGGAGCTCGGCGTCACCCAGGCGGACGTCGCCCTGGTAGCTCGTGCAGTGTGTGTTCGCGACGGCGAAGGTCGTCTTTCCGTCGCTCAGCCGCAGCGCCTGCACGATCCGCCGCTCGCGCGCCCACGCGAGGCGCTCCGCGCGACCGAGCCCGAGCGTCTTCGCCTCCCGGCGCCGGAAGCGAACCGGGTTCAGCGGCAGCGCGTGGTGCTCGAGCACGCGGAGGCGCGGCGAGATCCAGACGGCGTTGCCCTGGCCCGAGACCGCCGAGCGGATGACGCCGTGGTTCGGCGCGGTGAGGAGTCGGCCGACCGTCGCCCCGAGCGGCGGGCGCGCCGCGACGTCGCCGACGGTGAAGAGCCCGAGCGCCCACGCGGGCACCTCCTGCGCGCAGAGGACGTCCGGATCGTCGCCGGTCGCGAGCGCGATCATCTCGTCCAGGTAGGCGCGCCGCTGCGGCGGCACGGTGTTGCCGTGGAAGAGGTTCCAGCTGCGGACGAGCACCCGATTACGCTACTCGCGTGCGCGTGCTGCTCGCGGATCCGCCGGCGTTCACGCCCTGGTACGACCACGAGCTCGCGGCGGCGCTCGCGCGCGCGGGTGCGGACGTCGAGGTCGCGACCTCCCGTTTTCGCTTCGGCACGCTGCCGCCTCCGGCCGGATACGTCCGACGTGAGCGGTTCTACCCGCTCTCGTCGCGGCTCTTCGGCCGCTCGCGCGCCCGGCTGCCGCTGAAGGCGGTCGAGCACCTCGGCGTGCTGGCCGGACTCGCCGCCGCGCGCACCGACGTGCTGCACGTGCAGTGGCTCGCGCTCCCCCAGCTCGACGCCGTCCTGCGCTTCCGCTCGCCGGCGGTCTTCACCGCGCACGACCTGCTGCCGCGCCGCACCGCAGGCAGGCGCGACCTCTGGCGACGGCTGCTCGCGAAGTTCGACAGGGTGGTCGTGCACAGCGAGCACGGCTGCGCCTCCCTGGCCGAGCTCGGCATCGAGGCGACCGTGATCCCCCACCCCGTCTACCCGAGCGCCGCGACGCGCGCCGACGACGGACGGACGCTGCTCGCGCTCGGCGTAATTCGGCCGTACAAGGGCCTGCCGGACGCGATCGAGGCGACTCGGCAGCTGGGCGAGTCGCGCCTCGTCGTCGCCGGCGACCCCGCGATGCCGCTCGACGGATTGCGGAACGCGGAGAGGGTCGACTGGCGGCTCGGCTACCTGTCGTCTGCGGAGGTCGACCGTGCGTTGTCCGAGTCCACCGTCGCGCTGTTTCCGTACCGCGCGGAGCTCGACCAGTCGGGTGCTCTGCTGCAGGCGCTCGGCGCCGGCGTGCCGGCGGTCGTCTACGACGTCGCGGGGCTCGCCGAGCCTGTGCGCGCCTACGGCGCGGGCGCGGTCGTGCCTGCGGGAGACGTCGAGGCGCTGGTCGCGGCGACACGGACGCTGCTCGACGACCGCGAGGCGCTCGCACGGGCACGGGCCGGCGCGGACCGCGCGCGTGCCGAGCTGACGTGGGACGCGGCGGCCGCGCGGCATCTCGAGCTGTATCGGGAGCTCGTCTGAGACGGAAGGAGAGGTAGTGGCGGAACGCATCGAGGACTACGGGCTGGTCGGCGACCTGCAGACGGCGGCGCTCGTCGGGCGGTCGGGCTCGGTCGACTGGCTGTGCTTTCCCCGCTTCGACTCCGGGTCGTGCTTCGGGGCGCTGCTCGGCTCGAGCGAGGAGGGCCGCTGGCTGATCTCGCCGGCGTCCGGCGGTCCCGCCACCGACCGCCGCTATCGAGAGAACACGCTGATCCTCGAGAGCGAGTGGACGACGCCCGGCGGCCGCGTGCGGGTGATCGACTTCATGCCGCCGCGCGAGACGAAGCCCGACATCGTCCGCATCGTCGAGGGGCTCGAGGGGCGGGTCGAGATGCGGACGGAGCTCGTCGTCCGGTTCGACTACGGCTCGATCCTGCCCTGGATGCGGCGACTTCCGGGCGACACGCTCGTGGCGATCGGCGGACCGGATGCGCTCGCCCTGCGCACACCGGTCGAGCTCGAGCCCGAGGGCATGACGCACACGGCGAGGTTCACCGTGGGCAAGGGCGATCGCGTGCCGTTCGTGCTCACCTGGTTCCGCTCGAGCGAGAAGCCGCCGAAGCCCGTCGACGCCGAGCGTGCGCTCGCCGACACCGAGCGCTACTGGCGGAGCTGGATGAAGGGCTGCCACTACCGCGGCGACTACGGCGACGCCGTCCACACGTCGCTGCTCGTCCTCAAGGCGCTCACGTACCTGCCGAGCGGCGGCATCGTCGCGGCCCCGACGACGTCCCTGCCCGAGCTGATCGGCGGCGTGCGCAACTGGGACTACCGGTACTGCTGGCTCCGCGACGCGACGTTCACGCTGTACGCGCTGCTCAACGCGGGCTTCGTCAAGGAGGCGCAGGCGTGGCGCGACTGGCTGCTGCGCGCCGTCGCCGGTGACCCGGCGCGGATGCAGATCCTCTACGGCGTCGCGGGCGACCGGCGGATTCCGGAGTTCGAGCTCGACTGGCTGCCGGGGTACGCGGGGTCGGCGCCCGTGCGGATCGGCAACGCCGCGCACGAGCAGTTCCAGCTCGACGTCTACGGGGAGGTGATCGACGCGCTGACCCAGTCGCGGCGTCACGGTCTCGACCTCGACGAGCATGCGTGGTCGCTCCAGTCGCACATCGTCGAGTTCCTCGAGACGGCGTGGGACAAGCCGGACGAGGGGATCTGGGAGGTGCGCGGCGGCCGCCGCCACTTCACGCACTCGAAGGTGCTCGCTTGGGTCGCCTTCGACCGGGCGATCGAGTGCGTCGAGCACTTCGGCGTGCAGGGGCCCGTCGACCGCTGGCGCCGCGTGCGCGCCGAGCTGCATGAGGAGGTCTGCCGGGAGGCGTTCAACACCGAGCTGAACTCGTTCACGCAGTCCTACGGGTCGCGCGACCTCGACGCGTCCACGCTGCTGATCCCGCTCGTCGGCTTCCTGCCCGCCGACGACCCGCGCGTCGTGGGGACGGTCGAGGCCGTGCGGAAGCACCTGACGCGCGACGGATTCGTCGAGCGCTACGCGGTGCAGGACAAGAACGTCGTCGACGGCATTCCCGGCAGCGAGGGCGTGTTCCTGCCGTGCTCGTTCTGGCTCGTCGACGCGTTGCTGATGCAGGAACGCGACGACGACGCGCGTGAGCTGTTCGAGAAGCTGCTGGCGATCAGCAACGACCTCGGCCTGCTGTCGGAGGAGTACGACCCGACCGAGAAGCGCCTGCTCGGTAACTTCCCGCAGGCGTTCACGCACGTGGGGCTCGTCAACTCGGCCTTCAACCTGAGCGAGCACGACGGGCCGATGCACCAGCGGACGAGAAAGCATCGCGGCTGATGGACGTGCGCGAAGGGACGGTGCCGTTCGAGGACGGCACGACGTGGTACCGGGTCGCCGGCGACCTCGAGGGCGGCGCTACGCCCTTGCTGGTGCTGCACGGCGGGCCGGGGGCGACGCACGACTACCTGCTCTCGCTGACGGACCTGGCCGGGCCGCGTGCCGTCGTCCACTACGACCAGCTCGGGAACGGGAGGAGCAGCCACTTTCCCGATCGCGGCGCCGACTTCTGGACGGTCGAGCTGTTCGTTCGCGAGCTGCACAACCTCGTGGACGCGCTCGGGATCCGCGAGCGCCATCACGTGCTCGGTCAGTCGTGGGGCGGCTTCCTCGCGCAGGAGTACGCGCTCACGCAGCCGGCGGGCCTCCGGGCGCTCGTGCTCGCCGACACGGCGGCGTCGTTCCCGGACTTCGTCGCCGCGGCGAACCGGCTGCGGCGAGAGCTGCCACCGGAGGTCGAGGAGACGCTCCGCCGCCACGAGGAGGACGGCACCACCGACGACCCGGAGTACGCCGAGGCGTGTCTCGTCTTCTACGGTCGCCACGTCTGCCGCATCCCGTGGCCGCCGGAGGTCGCCGCGAGCTTCGACTGGATCGAGCGGGACCCGACCGTCTACCACACGATGAACGGGCCGAGCGAGTTCCACGTGATCGGTTCGATCAAGGACTGGAACGCGAAGGACAGGCTGTCCGAGATCCGCGTCCCGACGTTGCTCGTGTCGGGGCGCCACGACGAGGCCACGCCGGAGTTGCAGCAGACGCTGCTCGACGGGATCGCGGGCTCGGAATGGGTCTGCTTCGAAGACTCGTCGCACATGCCGCACGTCGAGGAGCGCGAGCGGTACATGCACGTTGTCGGCGATTGGCTCGCGGCGCACGACGACTGACGTCTGTCGGCTCGCCTTCGGAGCGGTCGGCGCTCGGAAAACTGTGTCGCGACTCGACTTCGACTGGTCGCGGGTGTCTGACACCAAGGTGTCAGACACCGGTTCGGCTGGGCAGGACTCCGCCGTGCGCATCGCTACCACGTGTTCGCAGTCGACGTCGAGTCGGCGGGATTCGTGTCGTTCGCCCGCCCGCGCTTCGGGCTTGCCTGGGAGGCGGGCGGCGCGGTTCGCCGCTGGGAGCAGCGCGAGTCGTAGGCCGGCGGGCCGACAGCCGTGAACCTGTTTCGCCACGCTGTCGCGAAACAGGTTCGTGAGGTCAGCGGTGGCCGAAGTGGTGGGCGCGCGGGAGCGCGGAGGTCACCTCCGCCTCGCAGGCCGCGCGGCGTGCCAGCGGGCCGAGCGAGGCGACGTCGCGGACGAGCAGGTTGACGTTCCGGTCGTGCCGCTCGAGCGTGCCGCGGGCGACCAGCAGCGGCTCGCCGCGAATCGCCGCTCGGTGTCGTTCGTAGACCGGCGGCGGCACGATCAGGTTCGCCTGGCCGTGCTCGTCCTCGAGCAGCATGAAGACGACGCCGTTCGCGGTCGCCGGCCGCTGCCGTGCCACCGCCATCCCCGCGAGCTGCAGCCGCGTCCCGTGCGGCGTATCCGCCAGGTCGGCGGTCGTCGCGATACCGGCGGGCAGATGCGGGCGCAGGAGCTCGAGCGGATGGACGCCGACCGACAGCGAGGTGTGCCGGTAGTCGGCGAGCATGCGCTCCCACGGCGTCTGCTCGGGCAGCTCGGGGATCTCGCTCGTCGGCTCGAGCGGCAGCGCGAGCTGCCGCTCGCCACCGCCCACCGATTCGCCGCGCGGGGTGACGCTGAGCTGCCAGAGCAGCTGCCGACGCGGCCCCCACTCGTCGCAGGCGCCGGCGGCGACCAGCGCCTCGAGCGCGTCCTGCTTCACCGCGGTTCGCCGTGCGAGCTCGCCGATGTCCGCGTAGGGCTGCGTAACCGCGACCGCCTCGGCATCCGCCTCCCCCACGGACTGCACGTACCCGAGGCCGATCCGCACCGCGCCGTGCTCGAGCGTGCACTTCGCCCCACTCCGGTTGACGTGCGGCGGACGCACCTCCACCCCGCGCCGCTGCGCGTCCCGCACCAGCGACGCGGGCGGATAGAAGCCCATCGGCTGCGCGTTCAGGAGCGCGCAGAGAAACTCCGCTGGATAGGAACGGCGCAGCCAGGCGGACTGGTATGCGAGTAGCGCGAACGCGGCTGCGTGCGACTTCGGAAAGCCGAAGCCGGCGAAACCGACGAGCTTGTCGTAGACCGCGTGCGCCGTCCGCTCGTCGATCCCGTTCGCGAGGCATCCCTCGACGAACCTCGGCCGGTGGGCCTCGATCGCCTCCTCGCTGCGCTTCCTGCTCATCGCACGCCGCAGCCCCTCCGCCTCGCCGATCGAGAAGCCGGCCGCCGCCATCGCCACGTCGAGCACCTGGTCCTGGAAGACGACGACCCCGAGCGTGTCACGCAGCGGCTCGCGCAGCGACTCGTGCTCGACGGGCGGCTCGAACGAGGGGTCCTCGCGCAGCCGTTGCCGGTGCTGGACGTACGGATGCACCGCCTTGCCCTGGATCGGCCCCGGCCGGACGAGCGCCACCTGCACGGTCAGGTCGTCGAGGTTCTCCGGCCGCGTCTGCAGGAGGCTCTGCATCTGCGCGCGGCTCTCGATCTGGAACACGCCGACGGTGTCCGCCTGCTGGATCTCGGCGTAGACGTCCGGATCGTCGAGGTCGATCCGCGAGAGGTCGATCGTCTCTCCTCGCGTCACGGCGATCTGCTCGACGCAGTCCTCGACCGCGGACAGCATCCCCAGCCCGAGCAGGTCGATCTTGAGGAAGCCGGCGTCGCCGCAGCTGTCCTTGTCCCACTGGCAGATCTGCCGGCCCGCCATCGCGGCCGGCTGCACGGGGACGAGGTCGATCAGCGGTCTCGTCGAGATGACCATGCCGCCGGGGTGCTGGCTGATGTGGCGCGGGAGGCCGGCGATCTCGCGGGTCAGCTCGCGGAAGGCGTCCCAGCGGGGACCGGTGTGCCGGCCGGGCACGCCGTCGAGCTCGTCGGGGACGCGCGTCGCGTCCCAGCCGTCGGTGACGCGCGCCAGTCGCTCGAGCTCCGCGAACGGCAGCCCGAGCGCCTTGCCGACGTCGCGGATTGCGCCGCGGCTGCGATAGGTGGCGAAGCTCGCCACGAGCGCCGCCCGCTCGCGGCCGTAGCGCTCGGTGACGCGGACGATCAGCTTCTCGCGGATGTCGCGTGGGAAGTCGAGGTCGATGTCGGGCACGGCTCGCATCTCGTCGTTGATGAACCGGCCGAGCGACAGGCCCGTCTCGACCGGGTCGACGTGCGAGAGCCCGGTCAGGTAGCAGACGATCGAGCCGACGCTCGAGCCGCGCCCACGACCGGGCGGCAGGACGTGCCGTGGGCTGCCCGCTCCGCGCACCTCGAGCGCGCAGGCGCGCGCGAGCTCGAGCACCTCCCAGTGGAGCAGGAAGAA
>Ga0070739_10004649_pt1 | contig 16083 bp, 12 predicted proteins | sample Coa_R1_7_FD_66445 | JGI IMG/M metagenome (GOLD analysis project Ga0070739, IMG submission 66445) | Surface soil microbial communities from Centralia Pennsylvania, which are recovering from an underground coalmine fire - Coalmine... | ecosystem: Environmental > Terrestrial > Soil > Unclassified ... | reverse complement strand
GGCCTGTCGGATTCGCAGCGCGCCGGTCTCTAGGTCAACGTCCGACCAGCGCAGCACCGTTCGGGCGGCTGTTCTCACCGCCGAGGCTGTGCTGCGCAGCGGGCGGCGCTGGACCTACACGACCGTCATCGCCCATGCAGACGAGCTGCTGGCGACGCGGGGTGTGCCGAAGGCGACATGCGCTAGATCGCGGAATGCGATGTCGCTACCCTGCTATTGCATCCCGGCGCCGCGAGCTGGCCGAACCTGCGCGCCGACGTGGACAGCGCGTCATGACCTCGGCCCGTTGCTTGATAGGCAGTCCGGGGAGTACAGGTATCTCCATGCCGAACACCGTCTGCTGGATGTGCCGAGCGAACACCGGCCACACGCGCATCGCCAATTCGCGCGTGGTTAATTACGAGGTTGCTTCCGCTGATCCGAGCGCACAGCTGATGTGTGCCCCATTCGAGTGCCAGGTCTGCAAAGGGATTTCAATCGGCTTTGCTCGAACTCATCCCAGCATCCCGATGAATCAGTACTTTGACACGCTGGCCGGCAGCGAAATCTTTTGGAAACCAGCCCCTGGGGAGAGTCAGGCGTACGCCGACGTGCCCGCGCCCATAGCCGAGGCAGCGACCGAGGCCTATGAGTGCCACTCAGACGGTCATTACCGCGCGTCAATCCTGCTGGCCAGAGCGGTGATCGAGGCAACAGCGAAAAACGAAAACATCACCAGAGGCAACCTGCGAGACAAGATTGACGAACTGGAAAACCAGAACCTAATCCGCCCGCACATCAAAGAGGTTGCTCACAGCATTCGGTTGTTGGGCAACGATATGGCCCACGGAGATTTTGTTGTCCCGGTGACTGCCGAGGAATCCACCCTGGTGATCGAGCTGATGGGCGAAATTCTGAACGAGGTCTACCAGTCACCCGCGAAGCTGCAGGCTGTGCAACAGGCGTTAGCGGCGCGCCAGGCCCAGGGCGGCCAGCAGCACTAACCCATGATGATGTCGTTTCGCGGCCAGCCATCAACTCCCGCACCTCGGCCCGCACGTCGTCCTCCGGTAGTTCGATGCCGGTCATGTCCTTGTACTGATTGATGACTGACGCGACCGCCTCCTCCTCGGTGAGGCCATCCGGTCTATCGATGGTGCGGTCGAACTGCTCCTTGGCCTGGCGCCGAATCTCGTCTTCAAGGTCGTCGTCGAATTCCGCCATCGCTCCGTCCCTTCGTTGGGATGACGGGGCCGGTGAGTCTCAGCAGGAGCCGGGCGGCTTTCTCGAACACCCGTTCGGGTGTGTACTAACTATTCCTAAGACTCGCGATCGCCCGCAAATACGCACTGGACACATGTGCACGCAGCTAGCGCGCTAACCTGCGCCAATGCACACGGTGTAGACACCGCGAACAGCCCAGCAGACACGATTTCACACTGGCAGTATGGGTCAGGGGTTTGAGTCTGGGTGACAGTGAGGTGGCCGCTGACCACCTCAAGGACAACCACGCGTGCCTTGGACATGAGTCATGACTGTCACCTATGACGCGACTCATCGCCGCGCTTCGCAGGTGTAACCCATGACGCGACTCATCTGTCACCTATGTCGTGAATCCAGACACCCTAGGCTCCACTGGTCCGACACCTTGGCGTCCTCTCCGAGCCTTCCTACTGAGCTCTCGGCAGGTGTGTGTGCAGCGGGTCAATTGGTCTCATATGTGATCTATTTCGAGACAGGGTTCAATTCCGCTCGGGCGTAGTCGATTTGGTCGAGGGCATAGGCCACCATGGCAGAGATCGCCATCGCTTCACCCTTGTGGGCGAGCGATTCGTAAGTCTGGTGACCAAGGGCCTTGCGAAGGTGGGTAATTGCTGTGCTGAATTCAGGCAATGTCGTTGCTGCCATGGGACTGACAACTGCGAAACCGGCGATGGTGGCTGCGGGTTCGTAGCGTCCGAGCCGGTTGAGAACAACGGCCAGGACAGCCAGGGGGTTATGCAACATGCCGGTGTTTCCCGACTCGTGGTTATTGCGGATGGCCACTGCGAGATAGTCCAATGCGGCCATCCGGTCCCCTTGTTCGGCCTCAAGTGCGGACAGCAGGTGCGAGAATTGTGTCTCCCAGAGACGGTTGCCGCTGTCATGCGCGACGATGACGCTCCGGCGCACGGCATCGAGTGCCCGGCCTGGGTCGGTGTCCCGGAAGACATACCCGCACGCGAGAAGTGCGTACGCAAGCACCCACGGATTCCCGCCCGCTTCGGCGGCATCGATGAGGCCCTTGGCGGTTACCCGAGCCTCGTCAATCGAACCGGAGAGAGTTAACGCGAGCACAAGATGCACCCTGGCAAATGTGTTCCTGTCGCCACTGCGCGTCAGCTGGGCGCGGCACAACTCGACATACCGTTCGGGCTGTCCGACGAACAGGTACGCACTGCCGAGAAAGGGCTCACCAAAGTACGACACCTTATCGCTAGCAGCCGCGATAACCCTCTGGCCGACCTCGCTATAGTGCACAGCCGCTTCGAAGCGTCCGACGACCACACACAGCGATGCCACCACGCATACGGCGGCGAGTCGAGAATGGTCCACGGCGCGTACGGGCTCAAATAACTCTTCGGCCCAAGCTATCGGTTCGTGGTTCTCGAGAGAGGGGCCAAGCAGCCCTGCATATGCCGCGATGGCCGTACTCGCGTCCAAATCGCCATGATCGGCGGCCCAACGAAACGCCGTGCGCAGGTTAGCCAACTCGACCGTGAACCAGTCGTAGGCCTCTCGCTGGCGGGGGCTGTCCCACAGGTCCATGATGTCGGCTTCTCGTCCGGCGAAGTAGCGCGCGTGCGCTGTCCGGACCGCTTCTGCCGCACCGGATGTGACGAGTTGTTCCTCGGCGAACTGACGGATCGTCTCCAACATCGAAAACCGAGTCCGCCCTGAAGATCGGTCGGCGAGCAGCAGTGACTTGCGCACCAGTGCGTCGAGCACCTCGAGGATGGCGTACTCGTCGCGATCATCCGATCCGGCTACGGCACAGGAGCTTTGGAGGTCGAATCCGCCCGCGAACACCGAACAGCGTTCCAGCACCGTCTTTTCGGTGTCGTCGAGAAGGTCGTAGGACCAGGCCACCGCGTGACGCAGCGTGTGGTGGCGTTCCAGGCCGCGCCGTGATCCGACCAGCAGCCGGAACCGGTGGTCAAGACGATCACGCATTTCACTGGCGGTCATCGACGCCATCCGCGAGGCGGCCAGTTCGATGGCCAAGGGTATCCCGTCCAGGCGCTGACAAATCTCGGTGACTGCGGCAGCTTCATCGTCGTCGGCCATCGAGAAGCCCGACGCAATGCCTTGAGCGCGTTCGACGAACAGCCGCACCGCCGCGGAATCGATTCCGGCTGCCGCGTCCAGCGAGCGCACCGGCCGAACCTGTTCGTCGGGGGCTCCGAGTCCCTCGCGGCTGGTGGCCAGGATTCGCACGGTCGCCGAGTGGGCGAGTATTGCTTCGATCAAGTCGGCGGCGGCGGTGAGAACGTGCTCACAATTGTCGATCACCAACAACCGGACCCGGCCCTCTAACGTGGCGGCCACCGACTCAGTGACGGTCTTTCCTGGTTGTTGGATGATGCCCAGCACCGCCGCCACCGCATCGGGCACCGCCGCTGGATCAGTCACAGCTGCCAACTCGAAAAGCCAAACACCGTCAGGAAACTCGTCAGCCAGGTGCGCCGCGACTTCCACCGCGAGGCGGGTCTTGCCGACCCCACCCACGCCGGTCAGCGTCACCAACCGATGCGCCTTGACCGCCGCTTCGATCTCTGCAACCTCGGACTCACGTCCGATCAAGCTGGTGGTCGCGGGCCGCAGATTCCCCGGGGTTGTATCGAGCGCCCGCAGGGGCGGGAACTCTGTGCGCAACCCCTCGGCTTGTACTTGGAACACCCCGACCGGCATCGGTACATCGCGCAGTCGTCGCGGACCCAGATTCACGAGGTTCACTCCGCCAAGCAAACCCGCCGTCGACTCAGCCACGAGAATCTGACCACCATGCCCGGCGGCCATTACCCGCGCCGCACGATTGAGCACTGCACCGAAGTAGTCCCCATCGCGCAGTTCGGCTTCGCCGGTTGCGATGCCCATCCGCACCGGCAACTCCAGCTCCCGCTGTGCGGCCACCGCCGCGTCCACCGCTGACGTGGGCGAGGAAAAGGCAGCGCATACACCGTCACCGGTGTGCTTGAACAACCAGCCGCCATGCGCCGCAATGGCCCCACGCAACACCTGATCGTGGGCGGCCAGCGCCGCTCGCATCTCGTCGGCGTCGGCTTCCCACCGACGGGTTGAACCCTCCACATCGGTGAACAGAAAGGTCACCACCCCTGTAGGCGGCACCCCCGCGGCCACCCGCAAAGGATGTCACATAAAGCCCTGTTCAGGCCGCTATTCGCAACCGACGTTCACCGGCACGTGCGGCGATTCACCCCCCATTCCTTCTCGCCAGCCTAGGTTTGGTTCTTGTGACGACGCTTTCCGATGGTTTTGATGTGCGGCGCAACGCTGGCTGGTTGCCGGCCGAGCAGGATGACCTGGAGTCATGGCTGACCGGTCACCGGCAGCGGGTGAAGGAGCGGGGCGCAGACGTGAAGCTGCATCCCGTGATCACCGAATTTCAGGAATTGATCGACTCTGACCCCGTGGTGCGTATGTACATCGAGCGGATGATTGCCGAGGTGCCGCATGGCCGGTCGTACAGCGAGCGTCACCTCCAGAGCGTCGAGCAGATGTTGCGCTTGATCAACGAGGTGCTGACGATGGCGCCGGAATTCGGCGACAGCATGGTGATGACGCCGCTCGGCGCGATTCTCGACTGGACGATGGGCACTCCCGCCGGGTTTGCCGCGTACCGCGATCCGCGGGTCAACGAGATGCTCAAGAAGATCCTGACCGCATGGTGCGCATTTCTCGACAGCGCCGACTCGCTGTATGTGCTCAATGATTCGCCGTCCGGCTGGAAGTGCGCCGAGGCCCAGCGGGCAATCGGCATCGAACAATTCGAGTATGACCCGGCTGATGAGCACTGGGGCTTTGGGTCATGGAATGACTTCTTCACCCGGCGCTTCAAGGAAGGTCATCGCCCAGTCGCCTCGCCGGACGACGACAAGGTAGTCGTCAGCGCTTGCGAGTCCATGCCGTACCGCATCGCCATGGGCGTCCAGCAACAGGATCGCTTCTGGATCAAAAGCCAGCCGTATTCGCTGCAGGACATGCTGGGCAACGACGACTCCGTCGAGCGTTTCGTCGGCGGCACCGTATACCAGGCGTTTCTGAGCGCGACCGACTATCACCGTTGGCACAGCCCGGTCGGCGGCACAGTTGTGCGAGCGTTCAACCTGCCGGGAACGTACTTCTCAGAGGCCGATACCGAAGGCAAAGAAGCGGTCAATCCGCCGGTCTCGCAAGGCTATTTGGCGCATGTCGCGGCGCGCGCGGTCATCCTGATCGAAGCTGACGATCCGGTCATCGGGCTCATGGCTTTCGTCGGGATCGGTATGTCGGACGTGTCGTCGTGCGTGATCGATGATCACGTCACGCCGGGTCACCACCTGGCGAAAGGTGACGAACTGGGTTACTTCCAGTACGGCGGTTCGACGTACTGCCTCGTCTTTCGCTCCGGCGCCATTGCCGACTTCGCCGTCGCGGCCCTTCCCCAGCCGGACAACCCCAATGCGCAGCTCGTGCATGTCCGCTCGAAGGTCGCGATCGCCAACACGTAGGCTTGATGCTCTGGCGGCGTCGGTAACCCCTTCATTTGAACCAGTCACCCACAGGAGCCATCACGTCAAGCGCCCGACCCAACATGCTGCAGTACATCGCGTACTCGTACACGCAGCGACGCTTGCCCGACTCGATGCGCGATTGGGTCGCCGACGATTTAGCCGGTAAAGGAGCGGTCCGCCGGTTCATGTTCCGGGCGGCGATTCCGCCTCTGTTGGTCCTCGCACCGTTCTGGCTGCTGCCCGCCGAGAACGCGCTGTACGTGCACTTGGAGATGACGGTGCCCATCTATGTCTGGGCCTTGTTGGTTTCACTTGCGCTGAACAAGGTATGGCGGCGCCACCGGCTGGCACAGCATGGACTGGACCCGAATCTGGTTGATGCGATCAGGCGCCAAAAAGACGCAAAGATGCACGAGAACTACATTCAGCGCTACGGCCCGCGCCCCCAAGAGGCCGAGTGGCAGGCGAACAGCAATCCGTTCTTCTAGATCACCGGCTGAAAGCAGACCAATCGATACCGATTGATTGCAGGTAGATTCGCGAGCATTCGGAACCCCGTTGAGCCGCTACAAACAGCTCGCTGGGATCAGAGCTGTATTTGACGTCCACATACTGGGTGACTGTTGTATCACTCTGCGGGACGCGTGGTGTCTCACCATCGGAAATCGTTGCCGCATAATCGCTTAGGTGCAGTGTGCAAGTGTCGCGTTCCGCGCTTCGCTCACCTATTTTGTCGCCGACTTTGACTTCGACACCAAGCTTCGTGGGTCCAACACGACGGGCAGCGTCGACCTCAGTCTCGTTTTCTTTCAACGTTATTGCCGGAAACCCCCACAGCCCAGCCAGCGGCCCGTCCTCGTCCTCGGGACGTTTGACAATCAGAAACTCAGCTTTATCGTTCTTGATTACCAGCGCGACAGAATGCTTGTGCGGCTTCATTGCTGTGATTTTATGAGTAACTTGTTAGCGTGCCCAGGGCTTGAGTCCTGTCGGCGGCTGCCGATGGGAGATTAACCACGATGAAGGTCGCGATCCTCGACGACTACCAGAACGTCGCGCTAGCCATGGCCGACTGGTCAGCGGTCGCGGCCCGGGCCGAGATCAGCGTCTTCCACGACCATCTCGCCGATCCGGACGCCGTCGTCGAGAGACTGGAACCGTTCGACGTGGTGTGCGTCATGCGCGAGCGGACACCGTTGCCCCGCAGTACCATCGAGCGGTTGCCGCGGCTCAAGATGATCGCTTCCACCGGGCCGTTCAACGCCTCCATCGACGTCGCGGCCGCCGAGGAGCGCGGCATCTATGTGAGCACCACCGGCGGCTACCTCGAGTCCACGGTCGAGTTGACTTGGGCGCTCATCCTTGCCGCCGCACGCAACATCGTGGACGAGACGCTGTCCGTGCGTGCCGGCGGATGGCAGACCTCGGTTGGCCGTCAGCTCGGCGGCGCGGTGCTCGGCGTGCTCGGCCTGGGCCGCATCGGCACCCGGGTGGCACGGGTCGGCGCCGCCTTCGGCATGCACGTCATCGCGTGGAGCACTAACCTGACGCCGCGAGCCGCCGAACAGGCCGGGGCCACGTACGTCTCCAAGGACGAACTGTTCAGCCGGGCCGATGTGCTCACCATCCATCTGGTGCTCAGCCAACGCACCCGCGGCCTGGTGGGCACCGCCGAACTTGGCCTGATGAAGCCGTCGGCGTTGCTAGTCAACACCTCGCGGGGGCCAATCGTGGACGAGCAGGCCTTGATCGAGGCATTGCGGTCGGGTGCGATCGCCGCTGCGGGACTCGACGTGTTCGACATCGAACCACTGCCGCCCGGGCACCCGTTGCGCTCGCTGGACAACGTGATCGTCACCCCGCACATCGGCTACGTCGCCGACCGGGTCTACCGGACGTTCTATGGCGAGGCCGCCGCCAAGATCGCCGGCTGGCTCGCTGAGCTCAGCGGGCCTGGCAGCTGAGGCGTCATCTGTTGGCGCCCGGCGTGCTTCCATCCTGCCGATCACCAGCATCACAATCGCGGCGAGCGCCCAGCCCAGCAGGATGTCGATGACGTAGTGCTCGGCCGAGTACACCAGAGCAAACGCCATGGTCACCACGTAAGCCAGCAGCAGCGCACGCCAGCGCCACCGGACCCGGCGCCACAGGAACATCGCCACCAGCGCAGATAGCCCGGCATGCAATGACGGAATCGCGGCCACCAGGTTCACGCTGGCCTGTCCCGAGTCGATCAGGACTCCTGCTGATTGCAGGTGCAGCGTGCCCCAGCCGCGAGTGGAGATCCGCTCCACGAACTGGTTGGCGCCCGGCTGGCTCAACTGCATGGCACCCAGCAGCCCGCCGTCGGGAACACCAGCCGGGTGCCGGAACATGCATGCCGGGTAGGACGGGCGATCGGCGACGTCGCTGGCGGTGCAGCGGGCCGCCGCCCAGGGCGGCGCCGCCGGCAAGACGACATAGACGACCAGCGCTGCAAACGACAGCGTGAGAAAACGCCACGTATACGCTTTCCATTCGTCTCGGTCGCGCAGCCACAACAACCCGGCGACCGCATACGGCACGACGAAAAACGACATGTAGACCGTGCTGATGATCACTTCCCACCACGGTGGCTGCGGCATCTTGAGGTGCTCCTGCAACCAGACGGTCGGCATGACCCCGAAGAACAACCATCGGTCGATCGCCGGCTGCAGCTGCCAGAGAGTGGGTGCCCCGACCAATGTCGCCGCGCCCCGGCTCAAGTCGTACAGCAGCAGCACCACGGCGAACGGCAGCCAGTCCCGAACCACCAGCAGCACCTTGCGGCGCCGCCCGATGCTCGCGGCGATCAGTCCGGTGGCGATGTAGACCAGCAGCCACTCGCGGTTGAATGCCACCCCGGCAGTACAGCTGCGGTACACCACAACAAGCGCCCAGGTCGTGACCGCCAGGCGGCGCGCGATGGTCAGTCGACGGTCTTGGGGCGTGGCGGTGTCAGGTTGTGGTTCTGTCGAGCCAGCGTGTCGGCCGCGTATACGTCGAAGGAGCCTGGCGACTACGGACTGTGATTCGCGCCTGAACACCTCGGTGTTGCGGTCGGTCGTTAATGGCACCAAAGCAGACTTCCCACCCACGATGGAACACACGCGGGTCCATCTTGCCTTGCCCGACGGGCGCGTTGTCACCCGACATGCCGGATCGGTTCAGGCGCGGTTTGCCTATGCGTTACCTGTGCGCCGCGGTGCAGCCGGTGATCGTGTGTCCGACTCATCCGATGGGTGACGACTCAGGTGTGCCGTTGGTGCAGGGCACGCACCGTGTCGATGGTGTCGGCCTCGGCTGGGCCCTTGTCGTCGCGGTAGCGCAGCACCCGCGCAAAGCGCAGCGCCAGCCCGCCTGGATACCGTGGCGAGACCTGGATTCCGTCGAATGCGACTTCGACGACCTGTTCGGGTCGCAGCTGCACGACATAGCTGTCCGTCGGGCCAGTGGCCAACTGCAGAAACCGCTGGGTTTGCCACTCGAGCATGGCGTCGGTCATCCCCTTGAACGTCTTACCGAGCATCACGAAGCCACCGGTGGCCGGATCCCGCGCCCCGAGATGGATGTTGGAGAGCTTTCCGAGGCGCCGCCCTGAGCCCCACTCCACGGCGAGCACGACCAGGTCGAGGGTGTGCACCGGTTTGACCTTCAGCCACGCCGCGCCGCGGCGGCCCGCTTCGTACGGCGCGGTCGGCGACTTGGCCATCACCCCTTCGTGGCCGGCGGCCAACGTCGCGTCCAGGAAGTCGGCGGCCGCAGACCGATCCGAGGTGAGCAGCCGATCGACGCGGTGCCGGGGTGGCACGATCTCGTCGAGTGCGGCGATCCGGTCGCTGGTCGGAGCGTCGAGCAGGTCGACGCCCTCGCAGCGCAACATATCGAAGAAGAACACCGACAGCGGCTGTGCGGCGCGGGCGGCCGCGACGTTGACCGAGCGCCCGAACCGTGACGCCGTCACCTGAAATGGGTGTGGCCGGTAGTCGGCCCGCAGCGCGATCGCCTCGCCGTCGGCGATCAGCTCGCTGACCGGCAAGGCCAGCGTCGCTTCCACCACCTCGGGCAGCCGGGCGGTGACGTCGTCGAGGCTTCGGGTGTAGACGGTGACCTCGTCGCCGGCCCGGTGAATCTGCACCCGAGCCCCGTCCAGCTTCGCCTCGAAAAGCGCTGTGCCGCCAAGTCTTTCGAGCGCATCGCTGATACCGGTCGCCGTCTGCGCCAGCATCGGACCTACTGGCCGGCCCACTCGCAGCGTGAACGCTTCCAGCGCCGCGGCCCCGCCGGTGAGTCCGGCTGACGCCACCGCGGGCAGATCGCCGCCCAGCATCGCCGCGCGACGCACCTTTTGCGGCGGGATCCCGCTGGCGCTGGCGACGGCGTCGGCCATGATGCCGGCCAGCGCGCCCTGGCGCAGGTCACCGCTGAGCAGCCGCCGCAGAAAGGTCTGCTCGGTCTCGGTCGCGGCGGCGAACAGCCGGGCGACGAGATCTGCCCGCCGCGCCTGTGACCCCTTACCGGATACTGCGCCGATCTCCGAGAACGCGGCATCGACCTCGGCCACCGTCAGCACCGGATGCGCTGCGGGTGGCGGTAAGGAACGCAAAGCGGCCCAGCCGACGCCGATTTGGCGTTGCGGGAGTTCGCCGGAGAGCCAGGAAACGACGATCGCGACCAGCCGGGGATCGGGCGCGGCGCGGTCCAGCAGCTCGGCGATGCGCGCGACCTTGGCGCGGCGCGCAGATGCACCGGCCACGTCCAGCGACGTGGCTGCCACGTCGATCAGCAGCACAGCTCAGCTTTACACGGCTGGCGACAACTGCTAAGTCGGCCCGCGATAGCGTGCTTGAGACCCGGGGCGATCAGACCCGATCGGACGAGGAGGTTTGAATGGAGATCAACGGCAAGAAGGTGGTCGTCATCGGCGGCGCCTCCGGTATGGGGCGGGCCAGCGCCGAACTACTGGCCGCGCGCGGCGCCAGCGTCGCGATACTTGACCGCGAAGGTTCCGACGGCAAGGAAGTTGCCACTGCGCTCGGCGGGCCGTTCTACGCGGTGGACGTCACCGACTTCGCCGGCACGGAAAAGGCGTTACAGGCCGCGGTCGACGATCTCGGCGGACTGCACGTGAGCGTGACGACGGCCGGCGGCGGCATCGCCAAGCGCACGCTGACCAAAGACGGTCCGCACGATCTCGAATCGTTCCGCTCGGTCGTGGATCTGAACCTCATCGCCACCTTCAACATCAGCCGGCTGGCGGCCTGGCACATGAGCAAGAACGAACCCGAGGACGAGGAACGCGGCGTCATCATCAACACCGCCTCGATCGCGGCGTTCGAGGGCCAGATCGGCCAGGTCGCCTACACCGCGGCCAAAGCGGGCATCGCCGGCATGTGCCTGACCATGGCGCGTGACCTCGGATCGCTGGGCATCCGGGCATTGGCGATTGCGCCCAGCCTGTTCGCGACCGGGCTGACCAAGGGCATTCCGGACGAATATGCCACCGCGCTGACCAAAGACGCCGCGTTCCCCAAGCGCCTCGGCCGGCCCGAAGAGTTCGCCAAACTGGTTGCAGCCATCGTGGAAAACCCGATGCTCAACGGACAATGCCTGCGGCTCGACGCGGGACAACGATTCGCGCCCAAGTGATCTCGTCACCGCCGAACAGAAGCCAGGGTCGCGATCTTCAGCCAGATCGCAGCCGTGGCTGCTGCTTCGTGGCGCTGACCGGCAGCTAGGCGATTAAGTACACTCAAACCACCGCCCGTCCCGCCAAGGAGGAGGGCCCTCGAATGGGTATCGCACTGACCGACGACCATCGCGAACTCGCCGAGGTGGCCCGCGGGTTCTTGACGTCCCAGAAAGCGCGCTGGGCCGCCCGGGCCCTGCTCGATTCGGCTGACGAAGCTCGACCGCCGTTCTGGCATGAGCTCGTCGAGCTGGGCTGGCTCGGCCTGCATATCGACGAGGAGCACGGCGGGTCTGGGTACGGCTTGCCCGAACTGGTGGTGGTGATCGAGGAGCTGGGCCGGGCGGTGGCGCCGGGACCGTTCGTGCCGACAGTGATCACGTCGGCGGTGATCGCGCACGCCGGGACTGCGGAGCAGAAGGCGCGGTTGCTGCCCGGACTGGTGGACGGAAGCGTCATCGCCGGCTTCGGCTTGGATAGCGAAGTCGCCGTCGAGGGCGGGGTCGCCAACGGCGAGGCCGGCGTCGTGTTGGGCGCGGGGCTGGCTGACCTGCTGCTGATCGCCGCCGGTGACGACGTGCTGCTGCTGGACCGCGGCCGCGACGGCGTGTCGGTGCACGTACCCAAGAACACCGATCCCACCCGGCGCTCCGGGCGCGTCCTGTTGAAGGATGTCAGCGTCGGCGTCGACGACATCCTGGAGGGAGCCCGCGAATCGGCGCTTGCCCGCGCGCGAGTGCTGACGGCCGCCGAAGCGGTCGGTGGGGCAGCGGATTGCGTCGAGGCGGCCGTCGACTATGCGAAAGTGCGCCAGCAATTCGGCCGCACAATTGCGACCTTCCAGGCAGTCAAGCATCACTGCGCAAACATGTTGGTGGGCGCTGAGTCCGGGATCGCCGCGGTATGGGACGCGGCCCGCGCCGCCGGCGAGAATGAAGAGCAATTCCGGCTGATGGCAGCAGTCGCTGCGGCGCTGGCCTTTCCGGCCTATGCGCGCAACGCCGAACTCAACATTCAGGTGCACGGCGGTATCGGGTTCACCTGGGAGCACGATGCGCATCTGCATCTGCGCCGTGCTCTGGTGCTTAGGGCCCTGTTCGGCGGTGACGCGCCCGCAGGAGATGTCTTCGACCGCACCGCTGCTGGCGTCACCCGCGCCAACAGCCTGGACTTGCCGGCCGAGGCCGAAGAGTTGCGCAAGCAGATCCGCGCCGATGCCGCCGAAATCGCCAAGCTGGATAAGAAGAATCAGCTGGGGAAGCTGATCGAGACGGGCTACGTCATGCCGCACTGGCCCAAGCCCTGGGGGCGGGCCGCCAACGCGGTCGAGCAGCTGGTGATCGAACAAGAGTTCACTGCGGCAGGCATCAAGCGGCCCGACTACTCGATCACCGGATGGGTGATCCTCACGCTGATCCAACACGGAACCGATTCGCAGATCGAACGATTCGTGCTTCCGGCGCTGCGCCAAGACGAGGTCTGGTGCCAGCTGTTCTCCGAGCCTGACGCCGGGTCCGATGCGGCGGGTATCAAGACCCGCGGCACCCGGGTCGAGGGCGGCTGGAAGGTCAACGGGCAGAAGGTGTGGACCAGCGGCGCACAGTATTGCCGTCGCGGCTTAGCCACCGTGCGCACTGATCCGGATGCGCCCAAGCATGCCGGCATCACCACGATGATCATCGACATGAAGTCGCCTGGCGTAGAGGTGCGGCCGCTGCGTCAGATCACCGGTGGATCGGAATTCAACGAGGTGTTCTTCAACGACGTGTTCGTCCCCGACGAAGACGTCGTAGGGGAACCCAACGCCGGATGGACCGTGGCACGAGCGACCCTGGGCAACGAGCGGGTCAGCATCGGCGGCGGCGGCTCGTTCTACGAGGGCCTCGCGCCGCAGCTGGTGCAGTTGGCTCAAAAGCACGCAGACCGCTTGGGGGGCGCGGCGATTCGCGTCGGCACCTTCTTGGCGGAGGATCAGGCGCTGCGGCTGCTCAACCTGCGCCGCGCCGCCCGCAGTGTCGAGGGCGCGGGTCCTGGGCCGGAAGGCAATATCACCAAGCTGAAGTTGGCCGAGCACATGGTCGAAGGTGGCGCGATTGCCTCCGCGCTTCTAGGGCCGGACATCGCGCTGGCCGAAGGTGCCGGCGGGCTGATCGCGCGCATGGTGATGGGCGCCCGCGGTATGGCGATCGCCGGCGGGACTTCGGAGGTGACCCGCAATCAGATCGCCGAGCGGATTCTCGGTATGCCGCGCGACCCGTTGATCAAGTAGGGCTGTGGCTGCGCGAGCAGACGCAAGAGACCTTCAGAATCAAGGGGTTTGGGTGCTTTTGCGTCTGCTCGCGCCGGTGACCGGTGCGAAAACTGGCATAAACTGCGCGTCGGGGCCGGTGCCCTGTGGCTCGAATCGGACTTCGACGGGCATTCCGCACACCACCGAATCAGGGTCGCAGTCAACGATATTGCTGGCAAGCCGCAATCCCGGCTGCTCGGCGAGCTCGACGATCGCGATCACGTACGGTGTGGGCACCGCGGGGTTATAGGGATGGAAGTTCACCGTGTAGGTGAACACCGTGCCGCGGCCAGACACCGGCCGGCCGACCAGCGCGCCGCCGCAGTGCGGGCACTGTCCGGGCGCGGGACGAATCCACCGCGCGCAATGGTCGCAGTACTCGATAAGCAGTTGCCCGTCGGCGTCGCGTGCCCACACGGCGCGGTCGCCAGGAAGCATGCGCGGAGGAGGCGACGATTGCGGCTCTGTCGACACGCCCAATACAGTACACTCTATTCCTCGTGGGCTTTGGCGGGCGGAGCTGATGCGGTACTTCGAGAAGGACGCGATCCTGTCGGGCGTCGGCATTTCGCGAATCGGCCGGCGCACCGGCATTCCCGGGCTTGAGCTCACACTGGAAGCAACGCGCGCAGCGATCGACGACGCCGGCTTGACGCCCCGTGATATCGACGGTATCGCCACCCTGGGCGATACGCCGGCCGACGAGGTCAGCGCCGCGTTTGGCATCGAACCCGCTGATTGCGGAACCGGGTTCGGCACCGGTGGGCTGTTGAGTCCGGTGATGTCGGGCTGCCTGGCGGTGGCCGAGGGCCGGGCCCGCCACGTGCTGGTCTACCGCACCGTCCAGATGATCGGGGGCACAGTGCCGACGTCGCCGTCGTCGGCGAATGCCCCTCGGCCCGCGCTGGCGCGGATCGTCGAATCGCACGGCGACGGTGATCGACCGCTTGTCGGCCCGATGGACGATGTGGGCGAACTCGTTGCAGCGCATGCTTATTCGGCGGCTAACTGGCTGGCGCTGAACTGCCGGCGTCACATGCAGCTGTATGGAACCACCAAGGAGCAGCTGGGTTGGCTTGCCATCAACAGCAGGCGCAATGCCGCGCTGAATCCGCTTGCGGTGTACCGCGAGCCAATGACGATGGACGATTACCTGGCGGCGCGGCCGGTGTCCTCGCCGTTCGGACTGCTCGACTGTGACGTGCCTGTCGACGGCTCGATCGCCGTGGTGGTGTCGGCCGCCGAGTATGCCCGCGACTGCCCCCACCGCCCGGTGGCGGTCGAGGCGATCGGCGGCTCCAACGGCGCCGGTGGCTGGTTCCACCGCGACGACTATCCGAAGATGGCGTCGGCAGACGCTGCGGCGCAGATGTGGTCGCGAACCGATCTGCGGCCCGAAGATATTCAGCTTGCCGAGTTGTATGACGGGTTCACCTTTCTCACGTTTGCCTGGCTGGAAGCCCTCGGCATATGCGGCGACGGCGAGTCCGGTCCTTTTGTCGAGGGCGCCACTCGGATCGCCCGTGACGGCGAATTGCCGTTGAATACCTACGGCGGCCAGTTATCTGCCGGGCGCATGCACGGCTACTGGGTATTGCATGAGGCGTGCCTGCAGCTGCGCGGCGATGCCGATCAGCGACAGGTGCCGAGGCGACCTGAGGTAGCCGCGGTGGCGGTGGGCGGCGGCCCGATCGCCGGCTGCATGCTGCTGACATGCTGAGCTCTCTTGCGGCAGAGGATGGCAGCTGAGCCGCGGATGGCCGGTTCGGCAACCGGTTTGGGATCCGACACGCAGCAGCCGGACAAACGGGCCGTGAAGATCGCTCGCCGCATCGAAGCCGATATCATTCGCCGTGGTTGGCCGATCGGCGAATCGTTGGGCTCCGAACAGGCTCTGCAACACCGCTATCGGGTGAGTCGCTCCGTCCTGCGGGAAGCCGTTCGCCTGGTCGAGCACCACCGTGTCGCTTGCATGCGTCGTGGGCCCAACGGCGGGCTATTGGTCACCGAACCCGACGCAGCACCGGCAACACGGGCCGTCGTCATCTATCTCGAGTACCTCGGTGTCACGCTCGGCGATCTGCTCAACGCGCGTCTACTGCTGGAACCGTTGGCCGCGGCTCTGGCCGCAGAGCGGATCGACGAGGTCGGCATCGACCGGCTCCGCGGAGTTCTGCAAGCCGAAGAGCACCGAGCGTCCGCAACTTCCCGGGATGAATTCCATGTGGCACTTGCTGCGCATTCGAAAAACCCGGTGCTGCAACTGTTTATCGATATCTTGATGCGGCTGACTGTGCGGATTGCGCACGGTTCGCGGCCGGATACCGACCGCG
>Ga0070739_10004647_pt1 | contig 16084 bp, 18 predicted proteins | sample Coa_R1_7_FD_66445 | JGI IMG/M metagenome (GOLD analysis project Ga0070739, IMG submission 66445) | Surface soil microbial communities from Centralia Pennsylvania, which are recovering from an underground coalmine fire - Coalmine... | ecosystem: Environmental > Terrestrial > Soil > Unclassified ... | reverse complement strand
GGATTTCCTGGTTCTGGTTCATCGGTGGGCTCTTCCAGATGTCGCTGCTGCTGTTTGGGCAGGAGTCGCTGCACGCCAGCGAAACGCGAACCGGGCTACTGGTGACGGCGCTGGCGCTGGGGATCGGGCTGGGCAGCGTGGCCGCGGGCAGGCTTTCTGGCGATCACGTGGAACTGGGGCTCGTGCCGATCGGCTCGGCGCTGCTGGGGGCGTTCGCCATTGCGCTCGGCTTCACTCATTCGTACAACGTGGCGCTGGTTTGGCTGGCGGCGATCGGGTTTGCGGGCGGGCTGTTCGTGGTGCCGCTCAATGCGTATCTGCAGCAGGAGGCCGGCGCGGAGGAGAAGGGCAGATCGCTGGCGACCAATAACTTCATGAATATGGTCGGCGTGATTCTGGCGTCGGGCGTTCTGTGGAGTCTGCACGACAAGCTGCACTTCAGCGCCGCCGGAGTGCTCACGACACTCGGTGTCGTTACCCTCGGCGCGACCATCTACATCACCTGGCTGCTGCCTGACCGCGCGGTGCGCTTTGTGCTGTGGTGCGCGGCGAACGTCATATTCAAGGTGCGCGTGGAAGGGTCCGGCGCGATTCCGCGCAGCGGACCGGCGCTGATCATCTCCAATCACGTGTCGTATGCCGATGCGGTTCTGATCGGGCTGGCGACGCCGCGGTTTGTCCGCTTCCTGATGTGGCAGCGGTATTTCGATGTAAAGCTGCTGCGCTGGTTTTATCGCCTGGTGCACGCGATTCCGCTGAACACGGATTCTCCGCGCGCCGCCGCGCGCGCCCTGCTGAGCGCCCGCCAGGAGCTGAAGCGCGGGGAACTGGCGGGGATCTTTCCGGAAGGCGCGCTGACTCGCACCGGCCAGGTGATGCCTTTCCAGCGCGGGTTCGAGAAGCTGCTGGACGGCACGGACGCTCCTGTGATCCCCATTTACCTCGATGGGTTGTGGGGGCATCCGCTGAGCTGCCGGCGCGGGCGCTGGTCGCGCCGCGAGGTGAGAATCGTCATCGGCGAGCCCATCCGTGAGCGGCTGACGCCGGCCGAGATGCGTGAGAAGGTGCTGGAGCTGGGCCATGCCGCGGCGGTCCGGAGCGCGGGACGAGACACGCTGGGGGAACGGCTGGTCGCCTGCGCGCGCCGCAACTGGTCGCACCGCGCGATCGCTGATTCCACCGGCCGCGATCTGACTTTCGGGAGCATGCTCACGGGCGCGGTGCTGGTGCGGAAATGGCTCGATGGACAGCGGCCGAACGAAGACGCGATCGGGATTCTGCTGCCCTCCACCGTTGCGGGGGCGCTGGTGAACATCGGCGCGGCGCTTGCGGGGCGGACGGCGGTGAACCTGAACTTTACGACCGGCCAGCAGACCATGGCGGCCGCCGTTCGCCGCTGCGGTCTGGCGACGATCATCACCTCGCGCGCGTTTCTGGCGACTGAAGCTGGCCGAAACGCCGCAGATGGTGTTCGTCGAGGACCTGATGCAATTTGGCCGCGCCGCGAAGCTGCGGGCTCTGGCGGCGGCTCGATTTGCTACGGCGCGCCTGCTGGCCGGCAAGGCGCGGCCGCAGGACACCGCGGCGATCATCTTTTCCAGCGGCAGCACCGGCGATCCCAAAGGCGTGATGCTGACGCACGCCAATCTGCTGGCCAACATCGACTCCGTCTCGCAGCTGTTCGACATGGGCGCGGGGGACTGCATGCTCGGAGCGCTGCCGTTCTTCCACTCCTTCGGATTCACCTACACGCTGTGGTATCCACTGCTTCACGGGGCGTGCTCTGTGTTCCATCCCAATCCGATGGATGGCAAGATTATCGGCGAGCTCGCGGGCCGCTATAAGGCGACGTTCTTCATTTCGACGCCGACGTTCTGTCTCAATTACCTGCGCCACTGCACGCGCGAGCAGTTCGCGTCGCTGCGGTATCTGTTAGTGGGCGCGGAGAAGATGCGGCCGGCGCTGGCCGAGGCATTCACCGAGAAATTCGGCATCACGCCGCTGGAAGGGTATGGCTGCACGGAAATGGGTCCGGTCGTTGCGGTGAACCGGCCCGACGTGACTGCCTCGAATCCGCCGCAGATCGCGAATCGCGCGGGCAGCGTGGGGCGGCCGATTCCGGGGGTTGTGGCGCGAGTTGTGAATCCCGAGACCATGGACGCCTTGCCTGTAGGTGAAGCGGGCCTGCTGCTGGTGACCGGGCCGAGCCGGATGGCCGGCTATGTCGCGGATCCGGAGAAGACGTCGGCCGCGCTGCACGACGGCTTCTACAATACCGGCGACATCGCGCGGCTGGATGAAGACGGGTTCCTGTACATCGTGGATCGTCTGGCGCGCATGAGCAAGATCGGCGGCGAGATGGTGCCGCATCTGAAGGTCGAAGAAGCCATCGCAGCCGCCGTGCATCACACGCCCTGTTTGGTTGTCGGAATTCCGGACGAGCAGCGCGGGGAGCGTCTGGTGGCGCTGTACACGGCTGCTGATGTCACGCCCGCGCAGCTGTACGAGCATTTGGCCGGTAACGGTTTGCCGCCGCTGTGGATTCCGAAGCGGGAGAACTTCTATCAGGTGGATGCGATCCCGGCGCTGGGGACGGGCAAAGCTGATCTGCGGGAAGCCCGCCGGATCGCGCAGGAGAGGGCCGGCGAATGCGTGGGGCAACGGTAGTGCTGGCGGAGCGGGGTTTTCGCTGCGGGTCGTACGCGCTTACGGTTTCGCACGCGAAACCGCCTGCCTGCTTGTGCAAGCCCAAGGCTTGCACCACAATCGGAGTTACAGCGTCCGCTGGTCGGCGGTATCGGCGGTGGTGGAGTAGATCTGGAACGGGGCCCAGTACCAGGGCTTGCGCCAGACGGTTCCGGAATGGAGCAGGGCCAGCTTGGCGGAGCGCAGTGCATCGGCCGGGGTGCTGCCCCGCGCCAGCACCGCGTAAAGATCGCCCATCAGCGCCGCGGTCGAGCGGTCGTTGACATCCCACAGGCTGGCGATCACGTGCCGGGCGCCGGCCTGGAGGAAGGCCCAGGAGAAGCCGACCAGTCCTTCACCGGCGTAAGTCCGCGCTGCCGCGCTGCGGCATCCGGAGATCGTGACGAGATCGGCGCGGATGGGAATGCTAATGATGTCCCGCGCCAGGAGTTTGTAATCACGGCGGCTGCCCGAGAGAACGACGGCGGACTGCAGCGGTTCCTCGCGATTCACCACTGCGTGCGCGACGAAGTGGATGATGGAGAAACGTTGCGGATCGCCGCGCAGATATGCCTCAGGCTTCGCATTGGCGGTGGCGCGCACCACCTGCGGCGATGTGTGCAGAGCCGCTTCAATCGCGCTCATTTCCTGTGGCGCATAAGGCAGAGCCGGCAGCTCCGGATCGGGGGAATTTGGATTGCCGATGAGCAGGAGAGAGCGTTGACTGGCTTCCGGCTTCGCGGGACGGAGCAGTTCCAGCGACGGGCTGATGGACACAACGGCATCTTCGATCCAGTAATGCGGACTCGGCCCGGGAACGGGCAGCGTTTCGAAGTTGAGTGAGTAAAGCGGTCCGTCGGGCAGCAGGATGACGCGTCCGGTCTTTCGAATGGCGGCCTCGGCGGGAGCAATCAGCGCGGCATAGAGCTTCTGGCCAGCGGCATCGCCGGAGGTGAGCGGGTCTTCAAGGTTCTCAATGAGCTTCTGGTGTGCGTCAACCAGGCTGCGCAGTTCGCTCTCGCTCGGCAGGGAGTAAGTGGACAAACCCTCGCTGTTGATCACCCAGAGTCGTGATTTCCCCGGCGTCACCCAGTACGACAAGAGCGTGCTGTCCGACTCACGGGCGACATTCTCATATACTGCGCCGGCCGCTCGCTGATGCTGATGAGCAAGGCCCAGTTTGTCCGCCATCACGCGCGCGCGGCTGGAATCGGCTACCTTCAGCGCCGCGCGGCTATCGCCACGGTTCATCAGAAAATCGACGTACTGCTGGTAGAAGCGAATCAGGCTGGCGATCCACGTCAGCTTGTATTCGCTTTTCATGAGTTCCGATCGCTGCGTCTCCAGCGCCGCGATGGTGGCGCGAAACTCTGCGTCGGCGGCATCGGACCTGCCGCTTCCGGCGAGCGCTGCCGCGAGGTTTGCGTGCGCGTCCAGAAGGAGCGGAGGATCGTCCTCGCGTGAGCGGAGAACATTGCGGAAGAACGTTTCGGCGCGCGGATAAGCGCGCCTGGCGAGGGCGATTCGACCGGCGTTGATGAGGCAGTGCGTTGTTTCCTGCTGGTCCTTGTAAACCCGCTCGATGGCAAGGGCCTCGTCGTTATAACGCGTGGCGGCGTCGAGATTCGAGCGCTCGATCTCGATCTCGGCGAGATTCGTAAGCCACGTTGCCGCGTCGGGCCGGTCGCGGAGCGCGCGAGAGAGTTGCAGGGCGTGCTCGTAATGTGTTGCGGCGGGGCCATAGTCTTCACGGCTCATGAAGATGCTGCCGATATTACCCAGGCAGCGCTGATTTTCAAGGCGATTCCCGGTCTGCTGGAACCTGACGTCAGCCTGCTGAAACAGCGTGAGCGCTTTATCGAGATCGCCCAGACGGTAATAGCACCACCCAAGGTTCTCCATGCACCGCGCCTGCGATTCGACCGCGCCAAGATTCTTCGCCAATGGTAAGGTCTGCTCGAACTGCGGGATAGCGGCGTCATAGTGAAATTCCTTGAGCAGCAGGAAGCCGAGATTACCGGTCGCGGTCATCCGGAGCCACGGGTCGTTGCGCCGGACGGCGACCTCGAGCACCTGCTCGAACCGGCGGCGCGCCTCAGCCGGTTGATTCTCATTCACTGCCAGCCAACCCTCGCGCACGTTGATCTCCGCCAGCAGGGTCTCGTCGCCAGCGGCCGCTGCGAGTTTTGCGGCTTGAGCGAGTCTCGCGTGCGCCTCGGAGTACTCGTGCAGCAGGGAGGCGGCGTAGCCCTGACACAGACGGTAGCGGCCAAGCTCTTCCGGCGTTTGCGGCGGCTGAAAGTCGAGCGCCGCGTTCGCCTCGACGGCTTCGCGCCGCGCCAGGAGGATTTCCGCGCGCAGGATGCGCAGGCGCCAGTACCAGACGGAACCAGGCTGGGTGTGGCGGAGCGCCGCTTCCGTTCTGCCGGCAGCCTGCTGGTAGCGCTCGCTATGAAGCAGCGCGCGGATCGCGTTGTATTCGGATGGCTCCGATGGGGCGATGCTGCGACCGCAGCCCGCCAACGCCAGCAGCAGAAGCGCCGCGGCGACCACCCGCATCGACTACCACCCCGAACCGTTGCCCGCGGCCGTGCCCGCGGCCATGACCCCCTGCGGCGTGCTGCCCAGGTCCACCTGCAGCATCACCAGCCGCCGTTCCTTCTGCATGATCTTGAATTCCGCCAGCCGAATTACGCCAAACCCCTTCACGTGGATCGTATGGCCGAAGAAAGCATGCTCAGAGCCGAGCTTGTCGATGCCTCGCAACAGCGAGCAGGAGATGATGCCATCGCGCTCCGGGATTTCCTCTGACGCCTGCTCGAAGTTACTGAAATACGACTGCACTCGTTTTGGAACCTCGTCTTTGCGGTTGACCAAAGAGAGACTATCGAACTCCTTCCGGAATCCGTCCTTGTCACTGCGGTAGGCGTCGCGAACGCTCTTCATCGTATCGAACTTCCCGAAGGTATCGATCGCCAAATCGAGCACCGGCTTACGCCCCCCGATTCGCAGGCCCTGAATGCTCGAGCCGTGTGGCGTAATAGACGGCTCCGAGCCGTCCGCCGGATGGGAGGCAGAAATGCGCGCGACGATGCGCTGCGCAGTGACCACGCCCATGATGTTCAGGCCCTCGATAACGCACATGCCGAGGGAATCGTAGGTGTTGTCACGGTCGCTGTAGGAGCCCGCAACCATGGCATGGGCGGACTCGAAGGACACGATTTTTCGAAAGTCGAACCTGGCGGACCGGCGCACTCCGAAGCCGCCATCTTCGCCCAGCGCAGCCGAGGCGCGGATTGGAATCGTCTGCCGAAAGGGCTTAACAATCTCGCCGGAAAACCCCACGGCCAGAGCGTGATATTGAAACCGCTGAATCATACGGCGAGCCTCCTGCGGGCGCTCCGGACTACGGCTTCACTCGGATCACCCACGCCCCGATCTCCTCAGATGGCGAGCCATCAGCGCCACTAACGCGCATCGTGTAATCGCCCGGCTGGAGACCGGCGATGGGTGTCGTAAGTTCCACTGTTTCCGTTCCGGGAGACAGTTCCAGCCGCCCGGTTCGTCTGTAATGTCCCGCTTGTCCTTCCAAAGAGTACGTTAGCGCGTGAAATTGCTCCGGCAGATCGAAGCGGAAGACGGGCACGGCGCCGAAGCGAGAGACGGCATACACTTCCGAGGCGCCGCGCGCGACGCCATGGACGGCGAATGACTGACTGACACGGGGAGTCTCGAATTCGGCGATTTGAGACTGCATCGAGGGAAGCACGCGCAGGGCGCCGTAGCCGATGACTGCCGCCAGAACGAGGTTGATGCCGCCGGAGAAGGCCAGGGCCGGCGTGAAGCGCGGGACGAGCCGCTGCCACCATGCCACAGAGTCGCTGGCGGATTCGGCGCGGCGGGTGGCGAGTTCGGCCTTCGCGTTCGCCGCAAACACGTCCAGGGTGGCGACATCCTGCATACAGCGGGAACAGTCGGAGAAATGTTCCTCGAACGCGTCGCGTTCGGTTGACGGAAGCTGCCCGAGGAGGTAACGTTCGGCAGCCTGGGAGCGAATTGCAGTTTCGTGATCCACTATTGCAACCCCTGGCACATAGTGACGGTCATAGCGATTCCGTTACACAACAGCAGTAATGCGCTGGCCGCGGCGCCATGCCGGCGGAGAAAGGCGGATTCAAACTTCAGCTTGGCGCGGTGCAGCAGAACACGGAGATAATCCGGGGCCACGCCCATGGCGCGACAGATGTCGCGCCGGTCGGCGTCCTCGAAGAAGATGAGGCGCAGGATTTCGCGATCCTGCGCGGACAGATCATCCAGAACGGCGCGAACCAGGCGGCGGCGCTCGGCATTGATCAGAGAATCGTCGATGGCCACGCGGCGGTCGGCGATGTCAGGCGGCTCGTCCGGGGAGCGGTCCTGCCCGCTCGAGCGATGACGCTCGAGGAGGACGTTGTTGCAGACCGAGTTCACAAAGGCGCCGAAGCGCTCCGGGTCAGAGACTCCGGTACCGCGCCGCAGCGTTTTCAGGACCCGGTACAGCGTTTCCTGGCGGACGTCCTCCGCGACGGTGGGATCGATGCGGCGGGAGCGGAGCTTCAGCGAGAGGATCTTCCCGAAGTAGTTGCTGAAGTGGGCCTCCGTCTCCGGGTCGCCCTCGGCGAGCCGCCGAACGTACTCCGCGTTGAACGTCTGGAATTCCACAGGCGCCAATCTCTCCGATTGGCGCCTATTATCGCGCGGAACGGGCGATGTTTCACCCGCGATTTTGAAACGGGCGTGCTTCTCGACAAAAGCCAGTGTCATCGGGAAGGGTTGCCGGCGAACTGAGTGGCCCGCAGTGCCCTGCGCTGGCGGCGGATGTGGCAGAGCGCCAGCCCCAGCGCTCCGCTGAAGGTCAGAATCGCCGACAGCGACTGGACGATTCTGTCCCGGGCTATGATCGCGGCGGGATTGATGGCGCCCCGCGCCGTCAGCTCGCTCGGAATCACGAACGAGTTGTGGGCAATGCGCAGGTGTGGCGCCGCGGACTGCAGCAGCAGCCCGAACGCGAAGACGGCCCAGAGGACCAACATGGCTGGCGGCCTCCACAGGCGAAGTTGCTGAACGTATCTCATGGTTTCCTCCCTTGGGCATGATTCACTGCTGTTGCGGCGCGGGGTCATGTTGCGCCGGCGCCGGTTCCGCCGGAGCGCTGTCCAGCACGGCTGTGGCGGCGGCGCTGACCTCTTTGTCGGAGTCGGCGGCTGCTTCGCGCAGCAGGGGCATAGCGGCGTCGGTGTGGCCGAGGCTTTTGACAACCAGTAGCCGGGTCGACCGGTCGCCGCTGTGCATCGCTTCCCTTGCTGCGTCCATAGCAGGCGCCGAGCCCGCGTTTCCGCGCCTGACTGCAGCCTGAACGGCCCAGGCGCGGAGGCTTGGCTCGGCATCGGTGATGGCTTCTCGCAGGACGGAGATGATGTTCCACTCCTCGGCGTTCGAGCCATCGATCTGTTGAAGAGCCTGCAGCCGGTCAGCGGCGGGCAGGCTGGTATCCCGGAATCGCGCGATCAGATCGTCGATTGCGGGCTTCGAATCCTGGGCGGCTTTCGTATCTTCGGCGGACGCGGGATCGCTGTTCGGCGCTGAGGCCTGCTGGCTTTGCGCGTCGGAGCCGTCGCCGGCGGGTTCGGGAGCCGGGGGCTGGTTATCGGCGGTAGCCTTCTCGGCCGAAAACTGCTCGCCGGGTGTCGCGTTTAAAGTCGGAATCGTTGTGTCGGGGGCATCCCGGCGCGCGAGTTCCTGAGCAGCGTAGTCGGAGACCGCATTGTCGTTGGCGCCGGTGGCGCCGCGCAGCGCGTTGGACATCGTCCGATCGTCGGCCAGGGCGCTGTTCTGAAGTATCTGCAAAGCCTGCAGGCGTCCGGCAGCGCCGGCGTCGTTCACCACGCCAAGCAGATCGGTGATGGCCTCACTTGAATTGCTCGCGACCAGTGCGTCGAAGGCGGCGGCCTGTATGTTGATGTCGGAATTGCCCAGATATGGCCGAACGGCGGTTATGTCGCCTGTCGCCGCGGCCGCCTGAATGGCAGCCAGCGCGGCTTCCTCAGGATCGGGCCCAGGGGTCGCAGGACCCGTCGGTTGCACACGAGGAGCCGAGGGGCGTCCCGGCGCGGCCTGGAAGGCGAGCGCGGGCAGGCAGTACAGGAAAGCAGAGATGATGGCGAGCGGTAATGTCAAATGGGTGCGCATAGAGACTCCGGATTGCAATGTTTGCTGAATCGGAAGACGCTTTACCCAGGGCCGCACGGCATGTTGCGCCGCAGGCCCCGGGTAGCCCTCCGAGTTACCAGATCATGGTTACGTTGCCGGTGGCCACGGAGCCGTTCCCGTTGTGCACCCGGAACGAGTCCGTCGTGTTCACCTGGATGTCCACTGTGTGCACCCAGTCGAGGTACACGATGTGGGTGCCCGGCGAGCCGCTGAATCCCTGAGCGATCGCCGCTCCGGACGTCGATTCCAGGCCGACCCACTCCAGGAAGCTGCCGGGAACGCGCAGCATCGACACCTGACCCACGCCGCGATAGCCCGGCGCCGTCTGCGTGCCCATGACGAGGACAGCCTGATTGGCCGGCGGCACGATCGCGCCCGTGCTGGCGCCCGAGGCCAGGCTGTAGCTGACGAACGCCGCGTTGGGCGTGGCAATGGTCTGAACGGCGCTGGCCGCGACCGCGAATGTGAGCAAACCGACAACAGCAGCCACCAGCCGTGTTGCCATCCGTGAATTTCCAAAACGCTTCATTGTCTTTTCCTCCGATTTTCTTGAGCTGCCGTTGTCCGCAGCCGACTGTGGAGTAGTGAGGAAAGGCGCACGGGCGTTTCTTAGCGACAGAGATTTTTTGATGAGTTGGCGGCCTCAGAGACCGTCGCGGAAGTGGCTTCGACGTATGGCAGGCGCCAGTCGATCGATTGCGGCGAGGGCGGGATCGGGGAAATCAATTTGGTCCGGCTTCCTGTAACCAAACCTTTATAATGGTCGGGTAGCCGCGGATGGAAGCGCTCAAGAAGAAGCTGGAATCGGAAATTGCCGCGCTCGAGAACGAGCTGCGCATCGAGTTGCCGCGGGAGATTCACAAGGCCCGGCTGCACGGCGATCTCAGCGAAAATGCCGAATACCACGCCGCCAAAGAACGCCAGGGCATGGTCAACGCGCGTCTGGGGCAGCTGCGCGCCCGTCTGCGCGAACTTTCGATGATCGACGTCACGCGCATTCCACGGGATCGCGCCGGCCTCGGGTCGACGGTCGTGGTGCTGGACGTCAACAAGGATGAAGAGATCACCTACAAGCTGGTGACCAGCGAAGAGGCGGACGTCGCCAAAGGCCTCATCTCCACCAGTTCGCCGATAGGCAAGGGACTGATCGGGAAGAAGGTGGGGGACACGGTAAAGGTGCAGATTCCCGGCGGAGCCCGGGAACTGGAGATCCTGAAACTCACCACGATACACGATGCCACCGAATAGCGTCGTATTGTTGAATCAGGGCAAGTGACCTACACGCGCGCAATCGGCATAACGTGCAACCGGATCATCCGGGCGATCGTGCACGGGCTGGCGCTGTCGAAGATCCACCCCAACGTACTTACGTTCCTCGGGCTGCTGATCAACGTGGTAGCGGCCGTGCTGCTCGCCTACGGGCGGTTCCGCGCGGCGGGCTTCGTGATCATCAGCGCCGGGCTGTTCGATATGGTGGACGGACGGGTCGCGCGCGCTACAGGGCAGGTGACGCGTTTCGGCGGCTTCTTCGACTCCGTGCTGGACCGCTATTCCGATCTGGGCCTTCTGGTGGGACTGCTGGTCTACTACGGCACCATCAACCGGCCGTTCTATGTTGTTCTGACGGCGGTGGTGATGACCGGGTCGGTGATGGTGAGTTACACGCGCGCGCGAGCCGAGAATGCGATTCCGACCTGCAAGGTGGGGTTCATGGAACGGCCCGAACGCGTTGTGCTCTTTATCATCGGAGCGTTGTTCGATCGGATGGCGCCAGTGCTGTGGGTGATCGCGGTGCTTTCCAACGTTACTGTGGCGCACCGTATGATCTTCACCTGGCAGGAATCGAAACGGCTGGAAGACGCGCAGCTTCGCGCGGCTCCGGCGCCCACCACGCATCCGTAGATCAGTCCTCGAGAATCACGTAAGCGAGCGCCTGGGTTGCTGTGTGGGTAAGTGACAGGGCAACGTTACGGACGCCTAGCTGGGCGGCAAACTGCGCGGCAACTCCGTGCAGGCGCAGCGTGGGCCGGCCCGAGGGGAGATTCGAGACCTCGAAATCCTGCCATCGCACGCCGCGTCGCCACCCGGTGCCAATCGCTTTCATGCCCGCTTCCTTAGCGGCAAAACGAGCGGCGTAACGTTCGTAACGCGACGCCGGGCCGCGGCGCTCGACGTAGGCGATCTCCGCCGTCGTATAGACACGACGAATGAAACGCTCACCGAAGCGCATGGCGGCGGCGCGGATACGGTCCACTTCCGCGATGTCGACACCCGTTCCGACGATCAATACTTACACTCCGGCGCCGGCGGCCGTGTCGTTTGCCCTGATCAGGCGCCGGAGCCCTGCGCCGCCGCCTTTTTACGGAACGCCGCCCAGCGCTTCTTCTGCGCCGCCGCGATGCGCTTCCGCGCCTGCTCACTGAGCTTTCGCCGCGGGCGCCGTGTCGCCGTGGCGGCAGCCTGTTTTCCGCCGGCCGGCCTTCCACGCCCGCCGCCCTGGCCCAAACGGGCCCGCACCTGGCGTATTTGTTCTTCGAGTCTTTGCCGTTGTAACTCGAGACCTTCCAGAGCCGCCTCGAGCAGGCCATGATCCGCTGATTTTGGACGAGCCATCAGCAACGATCTTACTCCATACTAATATTGGGATACAAATTATACTTTCGATTCGCAGATCAAAGTTACCGGTCCGTCGTTAGTCAGCGTGACCATCATTTCGGCCTGAAAGACCCCGGTAGCGACCCTGACAACATTGAAGCTGCGCACCTGAGCGACAAAAGAGTCGTATAAATTACGGGCAAGCTCGGCAGGGGCCGCCTCGTCGTACGCCGGGCGGCGGCCTTTTGTGGTGTCGCCATACAGCGTGAACTGCGAAACGACGAGAATCTCGCCGCCTGTTTCGAGCAGGCTGCGGTTCATTCGACCCCGGTCATCGTCGAAGACTCGCAGGTTTACAATCTTTGACGCCAGGTAACTGACCGCGTTTTCGGTATCAGTGCGGGCAACTCCGAGCAGCACGAGCAGGCCTGCGCCGATCTGGCCGACGACCTGGCCTTCAACGCTGACAGTGGCGCTGGTAACGCGCTGGACGACGGCTCTCATCCCTGTATTATCTTCAGTTTCCGTGTTCACCCAGGAACTGCGCCAGGTGCAACAGGACGCTTGTACCAGGACTTCTGACGGATATGTGGTGGAACCAGGGTCCTGGATAATCAGGTGATGACGTACCGAAGAAATCACCTCCGCCGGCACGTTCCAGGCGGATTCTTTCGCTTCGAGCAGTGCGGGAGCAAGTCCCGCGTGTACGGTTTCGGCCACGGCGACTACATCCAGTTGCACGCCGAGAATGGTGAGACGTGGCGGGGCTCCGCCGAGGTGGGCGCGGGCGATACCATCCGCTATCGCTTCCAGACCCCATCCGGCGAAACGATTACCGGCCTCTCGGATGAGTGGGGCCTCATTCTGCGCGACCAGACCGGGCGCACCTGGCGCGGGTTCGTGGAGTAATGGAGACGCAAGCGGCAGCAATCCCTTATATTGGGACTTGGCCGCGAGCAAAGCTGGTACAAAGAAGCAGATCAGTTACAAGGACGCGGGCGTCGATATCGACGAGGCCGACCGCGCTGTAGCACTGATTCGCAGACACGCAAGGCAGACCTTCACCCAGGGAGTTCTTACAGACATCGGCAGCTTCGGCGCCGGTTTTCAGATCAGCGGGTACAAGCATCCGGTGCTGGTCAGCTCCGCCGACGGCGTGGGCACTAAGCTGAAGGTTGCGTTCCTGACCGGCCGCCACGACACCATTGGCGAGGATCTGGTAAATCACTGCGTCAACGACATCGCCGTACAGGGTGCGTCGCCGCTGTTTTTTCTCGATTACTTCGCCGTGGGCCGGTTGAACGCGGAGGTTGCGGGCCAGGTGATCGGGGGCGTGGCGCGCGGATGCCAGCGCAATGGGCTGGCGCTGATTGGCGGAGAGACCGCGGAGATGCCAGGTTTATACGCTGCCGGGGAATACGACCTGGCGGGTTTTATCGTTGGCGCGACTGATCGTAAGAACATGCTCACCGGGGCCGGGATTACCGCGGGTGACGTATTGCTCGGCCTGCCATCCAACGGGCTGCATACCAATGGTTATTCCCTCGCCCGGAGGCTGCTGTTCGAAACGGCTGGTTATAAAGCGACGCAAAAACTGCCCTGGGACCGCAGTCTAACTCTTGCCGACGAACTGCTGAAAGTTCATCGCAGTTACCTGCGGCCGATTCGCACGCTCATCGAGCATCGCATGCTGAAAGGAGCAGCGCATATCACCGGGGGCGGCATCAGCGATAACCTGCCGCGCATTCTTCCCCGGGGCCTCGCTGCGCGGGTGGATACAAAGTCGTGGCGCGTGCCGCCGATTTTCGAGCATCTGCGGAAGCTCGGGAACATACCAGAGGCGGATTATCGCCGCACCTTCAATCTCGGGATCGGCATGATCTTCGTCGTTTCGCGGCGGCATCTCACGGGCGCTGTCGACCTGCTGGATCGCATGGAGGAGAAGTATTACGAAATCGGCCAGGTGATCGAATCGGCACGTTCCGGGGTCACTTACAAATGAGGCGGCTCGCGGTCCTGCTCTCCGGACGCGGATCGAACTTCGAAGCCATTGCCGACAGCGTCGCGTCCGGCCGTCTCGATGCGGAGATCACGGTGGTAATCTCGAATCGCGCCGAAGCACGCGGGCTGGAAATCGCACGCGAGCGCGGTTTGCCCGGAGTCACCATTCCGTCCAGAGGCCTGCCCCGGGCCGATCACGATCGCCTGGTCATGGATGAGCTGGCGCGCCGCGGGGCGGAACTGATCTGCCTTGCCGGTTACATGCGCCTGCTCAGTCTGGAGTTCATTCGCGCTTACCCCACGCGCATCCTGAACATCCATCCTTCGCTGTTGCCCGCGTTTCCCGGACTCGAGGCCCAGGAGCAGGCGCTGCGCCACGGCGTTAAGATCAGCGGCTGTACGGTTCACTTTGTGGACGAACACCTGGATGCCGGCCCGATTATCCTGCAGGCCGCGGTTCCCGTTCTGGACCACGATACGCACGACACTCTGGCCGCGCGCATCCTCGAGCAGGAGCACCGAATTTACACCGAGGCGATCGCGCTGGTGCTGTCGGGGGACTGGCGCGTCGAGGGCCGGCGAGTCCTGCGCGGAGCGCCGCGGCAGCCGGCGCTGACATAGAATAAGCGCGTGAACGACATTACCAGACGTACCCTGCTGGGCGCGGCCACCGCCGGCGCCGTGGCGCTCAAGGCGGCGCAGCGCGAGTGGCGGCCGAAACTCGGCGTTCTGGGCCATTACACGCCCGCGAATATCGAGTTCATCAAGGCCGAGGGTTTCCGCAACATCATCATCACCGAGGGCGGCGCCATAGATCCGGCGCACGTCACCGACGAACAACTCGCGGCGATCAAATCCGCGCTCGCCGCGGCGGGCCTTCAGGCATCGGCGCTGCAGATCGGAGGGTCGCATATCGACCCCGATCCGGCGCAGCGCGAACGGGAGAACACAAAGTTCGCGAAGTATATCGAAGTTGCCGGGAAACTCGGTGTGCCATACATCGGGACGCAGTCCGGCAAGGACGCGCAGAAGCCCTTTGCAGCTCAGGTGGACGAGATCGTGCGCGTCTACAACGAGCGTTACTTCCCGCTGTGCGAGAAGTACCATGTCCGGATCCTGTGGGAGCCGTGGCCGGGCGGTCCGAATATCGCCACCGGCCCGGTGGGGTTCGAAGCACTGCTGAAGGCCTTCAATAACTCGCCTTATGTCGGTCTGCAGTACGATCCTTCGCACGAGGTATGGCAGTTTATCGATCCCATCCAGACGGCGCGCGATTTCGTGGACCACATCTATGACGTGCACCTGAAGGACACCGAAATCGACTGGCACACACTGAAGTGGGCGGGCACAAATCCTGTCGATCATCGGGAATGGTGGCGCTACCGCCTGCCGGGCCTGGGGAGCATCGACTGGGCGGCGTTCTTCTCGGTCTTGCAGAAGGCCGGCTACCAGGGCGCGATGACCATCGAGCATGAAGACCCGTATTACGCCTGCTGCCCCGGCGGCGACTTCACCGACGATTACAAAGAAGGCTTCCGCATGGCGCACAGGTATCTGAGGCAGTACGTGCCGGATTAGCGGACGAGCACACGACCGGGAAGTCATGCTCACCCGTGAAACCGTTCCGGGCCGGCATCGTCTCCGAGATTTCGTTTAGGTTATGAACGCTCTGCGGCACTGACGTGATCCTCGCCGGCCGCGTGGACCACCCCGTATAATGAAGTAATCCCGTGGACGCCACGCCCCGCCGCAGCGTTGTTGGCATCTATCCCGGTTCCTTTGACCCCATTACCAACGGGCATCTGGACCTCATCGAGCGCGGGTGCAGGCTGGTGGACCGGCTGATTGTCGCCATCCTTTCGAATGCGGAGAAGCGGCCGCTCTTTTCCGTCGAGGAACGGATGGACATGCTGCGGGAGGTGGTGCGCGGCCGGCCCGGGGTGGAGGTTTGCACCTTCAACGGGCTGCTGGTGGATTTCGCGGCAGAGCGTCACGCCAACGTGATCATCCGCGGCATCCGAGCCATCTCCGACTACGAGTTCGAGTTGCAGATGGCGCTCATGAACCGCAGGTTGCGGCCGGAAGTGGAGACCGTATTTCTGATGGCCGGAGAAGCTTACTCGTTCATCAGCTCGCGGCTGGTGAAGGAAGTAATCAGCCTGGGCGGCAATATTACCGGGCTGGTTCCACCGCTCGTAGCGCGGCGTCTGGCCGAGAGATTTGCGAAGAAGGAGACGTAGTCAGATCATGCATGCAACAACGAAGGCGCAGCAACTGGCGGACCGCATTTCGCTGATCAGCGAATCGTCGACCATGAAGGTGGCGGGGGAGGCGGACCGTCTGCGGCGGGAGGGCATCGACGTGGTGGATTTCGGCGCGGGCGAGCCGGATTTCCCCACGCCCGACAACATCAAGGCCGCCGCCATTCGGGCCATCGAGGCCAACTTCACCAAATACACGCCTACACCGGGCACCGCCGAACTGCGGAAGGCCGTCTGCGAGCGGCATCGCCGGGACTACGGGACGAATTACACGCCCGGCGAGTGCATCGTCA
>Ga0070739_10004646_pt1 | contig 16085 bp, 15 predicted proteins | sample Coa_R1_7_FD_66445 | JGI IMG/M metagenome (GOLD analysis project Ga0070739, IMG submission 66445) | Surface soil microbial communities from Centralia Pennsylvania, which are recovering from an underground coalmine fire - Coalmine... | ecosystem: Environmental > Terrestrial > Soil > Unclassified ... | reverse complement strand
CGCGCCTGCTGCGCCGCGCAAGCGCATCGCGCGGGAGGCGGTCAGCCTGGGATCAGGCCGTCGCTGGAGAGCAGGTCGCGTACTTCGTCGAGCGAGGAGTCCGCGCTGGGCAGGATGAAGTCGCTCGGCTTGATCTCCTCGACCGGCAGCGGCTCGCCGAGTTCGCGCACCCGGGCGAGCAGCGCGTCCATGGCGGAGCGGAACTTGGCCTCCTCGCCGTCGCGGACCGCGGCCATCAGCTCGTCATCGAGCTTGTTCAGCTCGTCGAGGGCGCTTTGCTGCAGGGTCAGCTGGCCCTCGCCGAGGATGCGGACGATCACTTGGAGTCGCCCTCCTTGACCTCTTCCGCGTCCTGGATCGCGCCCGGCTTGGCCACGCCGGAGGCGCCGGCCTCAAGCTGCTTGGTCGAGCCGCCGGCCAGCTCGAGCTTCATCCGCTCCAGCTCGCTGTCCACCCCGGTGCCGCTGGAGAGCCGGTTGAGCTCGGCGTCGATGTCGTCGCCGGTGGTCAGCTGGGCCAGCGGGTCGTCCAGCGCCCCGGTGGCGGTCAGCTCGGTCATCGCGTCGGCGCGGGCCTGCAGCTGCGCGGTCTTGTCCTGCGCGCGCTGTATGGCCATGCCGACGTCGCCCATCTCCTCCGAGATGCCGGTGAGCGTCTCGGCGATCCGGGTCTGCGCCTGGGCCGCGGTGTAGTTGGCCTTGATGGTCTCCTTCTGCGTACGGAAGGCGTCCACCTTGGCCTGCGCGTTCTTCACCGCCCTGGTCAGGTTCTCCTCCTGCTTGACCAGGTTCTCGTGCTGCGGGGTGAGCGAGGCGATCTGCTGCTGCACCTCCGCGCGGCGGGTGAGGGCATCGCGGGCCAGGTCCTCGCGGCCCATCTCCAGCGCCCTGCGGGCCTGCTGCTCGCGCTTGTCCGAGTCCTGCTGAACCTGCTTGATCTGCAGCTCGATCCGCTTGCGCGCCGTGGCGACGTCCGCGAGCGAGCGGCGCAGCTGGGTCATGTTCTCCAGCTGCTTCTGGTACGCGTAGTCCAGCGTCTCGCGCGGATCTTCATACTTGTCCAGGGCCTTGTTCGCCTTGGACTTGAAGATCAAGGACATGCGCTTCATGACTCCGTCGGCCATGGGCCCTCCAGGTCCCCCTTCAGCGGCGCCGTGCGGCGGCTCTTGTGGTCAGTGCCCACGATAGTTCTTTGCGTCGGCGCTGGGCCAACCAAACGCACCGCAGTACCAACCAAACCGCCCTAGTGAAACAGCGATTGGACGCGAGAGGGTCTTCGGCACGGCGTATCCATCCCGGCGCCGCGATACGCCGCCGTAGGCGCGGGTTATGTGCCAGGCCGTGGACCGTTTACGCTTCCCTCGTGTTCCGACGACGTTCCGACGACCAGGCCGTGGCCGACGCCACGCCCGAAGGCTCCGCGCCCGAATCGCTGACCGCCGAGCAGCGCTACGACCGGTCCAAGGACCGGCCCACGCCGACCAGACGCGAGGCCGAGGCCGCTCGCAAGGCGCGGCTCGGGCGGATGCCGGCGGATCCGAAGGAGCGGCGGCGCGCGGAGCGTTCCGCCCGCAACGAGGCCTACCAGCGGCAGCGGGCGGCGCTGCGGAGCGGCGACGCGAAGAATTTCCCGGCGCGGGACCAGGGCCCGGCGCGCGCGTTCATCCGCGACTACGTGGACGGCCGGCTCCGCATGCTGGAGTTCCTGATGCCGATCGTCGTCGTGGCCTGGTTCACGCTGATCCTGCGCAGCGCCTCGATCTACATCTACGCCTCGTTCGCGATGGAACTCGTGGTCGTCGTCGGGATCATCCTGGGCATCTGGCTGAACATCCGGGTGAAGCGCGAGGTGAGGGCGCGCTTCGGCGAGGAGCACGTGCGTGGCTCGGGCTTCTACGCGTTCTCGCGTGCTGCGATGCCGCGTTTCCTGCGCCAGCCGCGCCCGACGGTGACCTTTACGGGTAAGGCCAAGTAGGACGGCGTAACGCGTCGCAGCCGGCGAACACCGGCATACGCCGAGGCAGATCGCTTCGCGGCGTCCGGCGGCGAGCGGAGTCATTGCGCGACGTCGTTGTGCGATCCCCGTCGAAGCGGGGATAGGTTTGAGCCTATGGAGTTCCGACACCTAGGCCGCAGCGGCCTTGTCATCAGCGAAATCGCGTACGGCAACTGGATCACCCACGGCAACCAGGTGGAGGCGGAGGCGGCGCAGGCCTGCGTGCACGCCGCGCTCGACGCCGGGATCACCACCTTCGACACGGCGGACGTCTACGCGGGCACCAAGGCCGAGACGGTGCTCGGCGACGCACTCAAGGGCCAGCGTCGCGAGAGCCTCGAGATCTTCACCAAGGTCTTCTGGCCGACCGGGCCCGGGCGCAACGACCGCGGCCTGTCCCGCAAGCACATCCTGGAGTCGATCAACGGTTCGCTGCGTCGGCTCCAGACCGACTATGTCGACCTGTACCAGGCACACCGGTACGACTATTCGACGCCGCTCGAGGAAACCATGCAGGCCTTCGCCGACGTGGTGCGCTCGGGTAAGGCGCTGTACATCGGCGTGTCCGAATGGAAGGCCTCGGAGATCCGGGCGGCGGCCGACCTGGCCAAGCAGCTCGGCGTCTCGCTGATCTCCTCGCAGCCGCAGTACAGCATGTTGTGGCGGGTCATCGAGGCCGAAGTCGTGCCGACCTGTGAAGAGCTCGGACTCGGCCAGATCGTCTGGTCGCCGATCGCGCAGGGCGTGCTGACCGGCAAGTACCTTCCCGGCCAGGCCCCGCCCGAGGGTTCGCGGGCGACCGACGCCGTGGGCGGCAACTTCGTGCGCGACCTGCTCGACGACGAGGTGCTCACGCGGGTGCAGCAGCTCAAGCCGCTGGCGCAGGAGGCCGGCCTGACGCTGGCTCAGCTCGCGGTGGCCTGGGTGCTGCAGAACCGGAACGTCTCCGCGGCGATCATCGGAGCGTCCCGGCCCGAGCAGGTTCAGGAGAACGTCAAGGCGTCCGGCGTGAAGCTGGACGAGGGTCTGCTCAAGCGGATCGACGAGATCCTTGACCCGGTGGTGCGGCGCGATCCGAAGCTGACGGTGTCCCCGGCCAAGCGGCCGTAGCACCCCGCCGGCTCGCCGCCGCGGCGGCGAAGGTTCACGCGGGCGGCGACTCCTGGAGGGACATGGGGCCGTACACCACGACCCCGTCCTCCAGGAGGGTGACCTGCTCGACCTCGGCGGCCAACAACTCGGGCCAGTTCTCGCCGATCCAGCTCTCCGCGTCGCCCTGGGTCGAGAAGGCGGCGTGCTCGCCCTCGACCGGGACGATCGGCTCAACCTCTGTACCCGAAGCGTTCTCGTACCGCCATGTGAAAGCCATGGCCCATACCTTAGCTAGGCGGCGAGCGGATGCATTCCCGGACACCGGCATGGCGCGCCCTTGTGCTCGGCGGGGCGAGATCGGGCAAGTCGGCATTCGCCGAGCGGCTGCTCGTTGACGACGAGGAAGTGCTGTATGCCGCGACGGCCCCGCGTTACGACGGCGACCCCGAGTGGGCCGAGCGGATTGCGCGGCATCAGGCGACGCGGCCGCCGACGTGGCAGACGGCGGAGCTCGGGGAGGCGCCTGCGCGGCTCGCTGAGTTGCTCCGGACGGCCGATCGAACGGTTCTGGTGGATTCGCTGACACTCTGGCTTACCGCAGCGATGGACTCGGTGGGCGCTTGGGACGACGAGGCGTGGCATGAGGGCACGCCTCGTACGGCACTAGGTCGCCTGGTGTCCGAGCTCGTTGATGCGTACTCGAATTCGGCGCGTTCGGTAGTCCTGGTCAGCGACGAAGTGGGACTGAGCGTGGTCCCGGAAGCGGCCGGTACGCGCCGGTTCCGGGACGAGCTCGGCCGGCTGAACCAGGCGATCGCCTCGGTCGCGGACGAGGTCACGCTGGTCGTGGCCGGGATTCCGGTGCGGCTGAAGGCGTGGGCGCGGGACGCACGGCAGCGGTGACAAGCCCTCGCCCGCGGGCGAACGGCGTGGGCGACGTATTAGGCTCGCGGGACGATGGACACGACAGAGCTGGAGAAGTTCGCCGAGGGTGTGCTGCGGCCGGACGATGCCGCGCGCGCGGCGGCCCGGGACCGCTGGGCCGAGACGGTGGCGCTGCCGCCGCGCTCCTTCGGGCGGATCGAGACGTTGGCGCAGTGGCTCGCGGCGGTCCAGGGCGCGTGCCCGCCCCGCCCGCTGGAGCGCGCCAGGGTGGTGTTGTTCGCCGGCGATCACGGCATCGCGCAGCACGGCGTGAGCGCGTATCCGCCGCAAGCCACGGCGGCCATGGTGCGCCGAATCGTGCAGGGCGGCGGGCCGGTGCAGGCGCTCGCCCGGACGCATCAGGCGTCGGTGCAGGTCATCGACGTGTCTGTGGACTGGGACGCCGCCGCGTACGCCGACCTGCCGACCGAGGTGACCGCCGGGCGGATCCGGCGCGGCACCGGGCGCATCGACCAGGAGCCGGCCTGCACGCGGGAGGAGGCCGCCGCCGCCTTCCGGGTCGGCATCGCGGTCGCCGACGCCGAGATCGACTCGGGGGCGGACCTGCTCATGCCCTCGCTGATCGGAGTCGGCCACTCGACCCCGGCCGGCGTGCTCATCGGCGTGCTGACCGGCGCGGACGCGGCGGTGGTGACCGGGCGCGGCAGCGGGATCGACGACCGCGCGTGGGTGCGCAAGTGCGCGGCGGTGCGTGACGCGATGCGCGCGGCGCGGCCGGTGATCGCCGACCAGATCGAGCTGCTGGCGACGGTGGCGGGCCCGGACTTCGCGGCGCTGACCGGCTTCCTGATGCAGGCGGCGATCCGCAAGACCCCGGTGCTCTTGGACGGGCTCGGCAGCGTGGCCTGCGCGGTGCTCGCGCAGCGCATCGCGTTCCGGGCGCCCGACTGGATGCTGGCCGCGCACCTGTCCCCGGAGCCGGCGTATCAGAAGGCGATCGACCGGCTGGGACTTGAGCCGCTGCTTGACTTCAAGGTGCGTGCGGACGGCGGTTGCGCGGCGCTGCTGGCGCTGCCGCTGCTGCGGTCGGCGGTGACGATCCTCGCGGAAACCGGTTCGTACGCGGAGGAAGGCCTGCCCGAACCGCTGATGCGTTCGCGACTTTGACGAGGCGATAAGCAGTGAGTATGAGTGCTGATGCGGGCCGGGACGGGGGGATAGCGGAAGCGAGCTCGGGCGCCGCCGGGCCGGCCAAGGGGCCGGGAGCGCAGGCTGCCGGCGCGGTGCCCACGAGCCCCAACGTAGGTGCGAACCCTGCGTCCGAGCACTCTGCCGGGCATGGCGGCGGGGGCGCGACGCACGCGGCCCCGACTCAGGCTCACCCGAGCCGTTCCGGTCGGATCTCCGGCGGACTGCGGCTCGCCATCAGCACTCTGACCATTTGGCGGGCCGGGGCGCCGCGGGCCGACGCTGCCGTGGTGAGCGTCGCGATGACCGCGGCTCCCGTGGTCGGCCTCGGCCTCGGCGCGGTCGCGGCGGGTACCGCGCAGCTCGCCGACTGGCTGACCGGCTCGCCGCTGATCGCGGCGGTCATCGGGGTGGCCGCGCTGGCGGCGCAGACCCGCGCGCTGCATCTGGACGGCCTCGCGGACACGGCGGACGGCCTGGGTTCGAACAAGCCGGCCGAGCAGGCGCTTGCGCTGATGAAGCGTTCCGATATCGGCGCCTTCGGCGTGGTGGCGCTGGTCCTGGTGCTCGGGGTGCAGATCAGCGCTCTGGCGGCGGCCTTCGCGATCCACCGCGGCCCGGTAGCGCTGATCGTCGCGGCGGTGGCCGGGCGGCTCGGCGTGACGGCGGGGTGCACGCAGCCCATTCCGTCGGCGCGGCCGGGCGGGCTGGGCTCGTGGGTCGCCGGGTCCGTCCGGGTGCGGGTGGCGGTGGCCGCCGGGGTGGTCGCCGCGATCGTCTGCGGCGCGCTCGGGCTGATCGTCGATCCGCAGACCGCCGCGCTCGCGGCCGCCGCGGTTCCACTCGCTCTGGCCGCGGCGCTGGCTCTGCTCGCACGCTGCATCGACCGGCTCGGCGGCATCACGGGTGACGTGCTCGGAGCGATGGTCGAAACGGGCGCGGCGGTCGCGATTCTGGTGCTGGCCGTGCGCTTTTAGGGTGCTTCCTGGGCTTCCGGTTACCTCGACGAGGAGAGGCCGAGCAGGACCAAGGCCAGGCCGAAGGCGAGCAAGAAAGCGATCAGGGGTATGAGATAGCGGGTGTATCCCGGCCCGAGATGGCCGCCGGCCGCGTGGCTGCCCGAACCGCGGGCGCTGGGATTGCCCGACCACAGCTCCACCAGCTGCGCGCGGGCCTGCCGCATCACGTCGGCGGAGGCGGTCAGACGCTGCCTGCTGCGGCGAACCCGCGGGGCTCCGGCGTGCCAGCCACGGATCGTCCAGCGGTGGTCGGTGTAGCCGGTGGGCCGGAATTCCAGGAAGCGGCGGCGCGAGGAGCGGTGGTCCCTGGTCGCGATCGCCAGCCGTTCCCGGCCGCGGCCGTCCCAGCCCGCGTCGAAGCTGTCCGCGGCGACTGCCTCCAGTGCGCGGGACAGTTGCGCTGCGGTGCGCGCGAGCAGCTGCTCCGCGCCGGCGTCCGCCGGGACCGCCCCGGCGCCGGCTTCGACGAGGGCGTCGTAGAGCCGCGCGGCCACGCCCTCCAGCTCGCCGTGCGCGAAATAGCCGGACCGCGCGCCGCGCTCGGGCATCCGGCGCCCGGGGGTCAGGCAGGTGACCAGCAGGTCGGCGACCATTTCCAGGTCGGTGGCCATGGCCGTGACCGGGTCCGACTCGTCGGGACGGGCCACGAGCCCGACGTCCACGAGCACGCAGTTGCCGTTCGGCTCGACGATGACGTGGTCGGCGTCCGGCGATCGGTGCGCGACACCGCGCGCGTGCAAGGCGTCGAGGGCGGCGAGCACATCGGAGATGACGACCGACGCGGTCTGCACGTCAAGGCCGCGCGGCAGCTGCGCGAGGACCTTCGAGAGGCGTACCCCGGTCACGTGCCGGCAGACCGTCGCGACGATCTGGCCGGCCGCGTCGACCACGTAGCTGAGCGGCGGCGCCAGGCGCGGATCGGTCAAGCCCGCCATCGCCGCGCTCTCGGCCGGATAGCCGTACTGGAAGCCCGGGTCCAGGGTCAGCCCCGCGTCGAGGCAACGCATGACGGACAGGATTCCGAGTTCGTCGCGCAGCACGACGAGACCGCCCGCGTTGGTCGCGGCGGCGCCGACGAGCGGGCTCAGCCCCGCTCCGGCGTCCACCGTCTCGGCCACTCCGTGGGTCGCCGTTGTCGTGGCCACTCGCACCTCCCGCAATCAAAGCGTTCCGTCGAACGCCGAAAAGCACCGCCAGCATCACCAGGAAGTCAGCGTCTGTCTAGTGTCAGGCACACGTTCACTCGATCGGGTGAGGTATGTCGGAATTGATACATCCGCGGTGACGCATCACGGGCGGCCGTGAATCAGATCTCGGCTAAGACCCGGCGGTGTGCCGGTATTGCGATCCGGAATTAAGACTCACCGGGTGGACGGCGTGACGAACGGCGGCTTGGTGACGGTGAAAGCCGCGCGCCGACCGCGCACATCGAGGAAGACCGTGTCCCCCTCGGCCGTGGCCGGCGGCAGCAGAGCGAGCGCGATGCCGATTTTGAGCGAGGGCGAGAACGTGCCGCTGGTCACCTCGCCGATGACGGCGCCCTGATCATCGAGCACGTCCATGTGCGGACGCGGGATGGCCCGATCGACCTGCCGCAGCCCCCAGAGCAGCCGGCGCGGCCCGGCCGCCTTCTCGGCCAGCAGCGGCTCGCGGCCCCAGAACGCGTCCTTCTTCCAGCCGACCGCCCAGCCGGCCCGCGCCTGCACCGGGGTGATGTCGAGCGAGAGGTCCTGGCCGTGCAGCGGATATCCCATTTCGGTGCGCAGCGTGTCGCGGGCGCCGAGGCCGCAGGGCTTGATGTCGAAGGGTTCGCCGGCGCGCAGGATGGCGCCCCACAGCTCGTCCGCGTCCTGCCAGCGGCACACGAGTTCGTATCCGTGCTCACCGGTGTAACCGGTTCGGCAGACCGTCAGGGGCTTACCGTTCCAGGCGGCGGTGTCGAAGGCCATGTAGTCGTGGTCCGCCGGCAGCCCGAGCGTCTTGATCAGGTCGGCGGAACGCGGCCCCTGCACGGCCAGCACCGCGAATTCGGAGTGCTGATTCGTCACCGTGATGCCGTCCGGGGCGGCCGCGGTCAGGCGCCGCACGACCTCGGTGGTGTTGGCCGCGTTCGGGATGAGGAAGATCTCCTCCGGCGACTTCACGTACGCGATCAGGTCGTCCACCACGCCGCCGGTCGCCTCGTCGCAGGCGAGGGTGTACTGCGCCCGGCCGGGGCCGATCCGGCGCAGGTCGTTGGCCAGCGTCGCGTTGACGAAGTCGAACGCGGTCAGGCCGCTGCCGTCGGTCGCCCGGCCGGCCACCGTGGCCTTGCCGAGGTGGCTGACGTCGAAGACGCCGACCCCGGTGCGCACCGCGGTGTGCTCGCCGACGACGCCGGAGTACTCGATCGGCATCTCCCAGCCGCCGAAGTCGGCCATCTTCGCGCCGAGGGCGACGTGCCGGGCGTGCAACGGCGAGGTGAGCAGGGGTTGCGAGGGCGGCGTCTGTGACATGCCGCCGAGCCTACCGTCCAGTATTCGGGACGGCCCCTCCCCGCGCCCCGCCGGCGCGGGAAAACCCCACACTCCGCAGGCGCCCGGCACGCCGCCCCGAGCGTGCGGTTACGATGCCGCCAACTCCCCGACCTCAGGACAGGACAAGACGTGACCAGGATCTCACTGCAACCCGGCCCGGTGGCCGGGGTCGAAGCCGACGCGCTCGTCATCGGCGTCTACCAGGGCGAGGACGGCGTGGTGCTCGCACCCGGCGCCGAGCCGGTGGACGAGGCGTTCGGCGGCCGGCTCGCGCAGATCCTGAAGGCGCTGGGGGCGACCGGGGCCGCGGAGGAGGTGACCCGGGTTCCGGCGAACGGCTCGCTGGCCGCCCCGGTCGTGGTGGGTCTCGGGCTCGGCTCGACCGGCGACGGCGAGGTGGTCGGCGTGACGGGTCTGGAGGACCTGCGCCGCGCGGCCGGGTCCGCACTGCGCTCGCTGGCCGGGTTCGGCAAGGTCGCGCTGGTGACGCCGGTGGCGGGCGCCGAGGTCGTGGAGGCCACCGCGCTGGGCGCGGCGCTTGCGGCCTATTCCTACGACGGGTACAAGACCGGCGACCCGGCCGACCGCAAGGGCCCGGTGCAGGAGGTCGTGCTCGTCACCACCGGGGATCCCAATGCCGACGCGCTCGCGGCCGGCAAGCGCGCGCAGGTGGTGGCCGATGCGGTGAAGGCCGCGCGCGACCTGATCAACACACCGCCCTCGCACCTCTTCCCACAGGCGTTCGCGGACGCGATCACCTCGGCGGTCGACTCGGCCGAGATCGACGAGCTCACGATCGAAGTCCTCGACGAGGCGGCGCTGCGCGACGGCGGCTACGGCGGCCTGATCGGCGTCGGGCAGGGCTCGAGCCGGCCGCCCCGGCTGGTGAAGGTGAGCTATGCGCACCCTGACGCGCAGCGCTGCCTGGCCTTCGTCGGGAAGGGCATCACCTTCGACACCGGCGGCATCTCGCTCAAGCCGTCCAACGCCATGGAAACCATGAAGTGCGACATGTCGGGGGCGGCCGCGGTCGTGCAGGCGGTGATCGCGATCGCGCAGCTGGGCCTGCCGGTGAAGGCGACTGCGTGGGCGGCGCTGGCCGAGAACATGCCGGGCGGGAACGCGATCCGGCCGTCCGACGTGCTGCGCATGTACGGCGGAAAGACCGTGGAGGTGCTCAACACGGACGCCGAGGGCCGGCTGGTGCTCGCGGACGCGATCGTGCGCGCGGGCGAGGAGCAGCCGGACGCGATCGTGGACGTCGCGACGCTCACCGGTGCGCAGGTGCTGGCGCTCGGCCACCGCACCGGTGCGGTGATGGCCAACGACGAGGAGTTCCGCACCCAGGTCGAGTCGGCGGCCGAGCGGGCCGGCGAGGACATCTGGCCGATGCCGCTGCCCGCGCACCTGCGCAAGACGATGGACTCGGACGTGGCCGACATCGCGAACATGGGCGACCGCATGGGCGGCATGCTCGTGGCGGGCATCTTCCTCAAGGAGTTCGTCCCCGAAGGCATGCCGTGGGCGCACCTGGACATCGCCGGCCCGGCTTACAACACCGTCGCGCCGTTCGGGTACACCCCCAAGGGCGGCACGGGCTATGCGGTACGGACCCTGGTTCAGCTCGCCCAGGACGCGGCCGACGGACTGTTGTAACGCACTCGGGGCCCAGTAGGGCCCCGCAGGAACCAGCGACGAACCAGTAGGCCCCGTAGAAAACTGACTGAATTTCAGCGGATGCGGGCTCGGCTCGGGCGGGAGCGCGTCACGGCTCCCGCTTGGCCTTTGCCTCCGCCGCGATCCGCGCGCTCCAGTCGCGCATCCGCTGCGGATAGCCGACCACCATCGCGTCATACGCGGGAATCCCCAGGCGGTGAGCGAGCTGATGAGCGGCCTGCGGACCCGGGACCCGGCGCCGGGTCCACTCGCCGTTCGCCGCAACCAGCACCACTGTGGTTTCGGTCACAGCCGTGCGCGGCTCGACGAAAGCCTCTACCCCGCCGCGCGAACGGGCGAATCGGGTCAGGTGCGCCTCGTCCTCACGCAGATCGCGACCGTACGTGGCGCCGCCACCTGCGGACCTTCCCCTGCGGCTGAACAACGCCACCTTTCATCACCTCGTTGAGTTCGGCCGGCCGCGACCGGATTGCGGACGAGCGCGTTCGCTCTACTACCAGGTAGACGCAGCACGCCCCTCAACGGTGGCCACGCCGGTCGGCCATGCGCAACCGCGCCCTCCCGGACCGCACTAAGCTGGCGCCGTACCACCAACCAACCATCCCGGCCGGCCCGCAACCCGGCTCGCCGGGGCGGCGGTCGCCGAGAGGCCCCCCACCTGCGCGGGTGGCAGGATGCTTGTCAGTGTGCCATCCCGGAGCGTCCCGGCGATCCGGAATCAGGCCATCCGGCTGCGTACGGCGGGCTCGGACGGTTGAGCGCACACGCGAAGACGCGAGGAGACGACAAGTGGCTGACGCCGGGAATGTATTCGACGTAGTGATCCTCGGCGGCGGGTCCGGCGGGTACGCCTGCGCCTTCCGCGCCGCCGACCTGGGCCTGAACGTGGCCCTGATCGAGAAGGCCGAAGTGGGCGGCACCTGTCTGCACCGCGGCTGCATCCCCACCAAGGCACTGCTGCACGCGGCAGAGGTCGCCGATCTGGCCCGCGAGGGCGCCTCCTTCGGCGTGCAGAGCCAGCTCAACGGCATCGACATGGCCGGGGTCAACAGCTACAAGGACGGCGTGGTCGGCCAGCTGTACAAGGGCCTGCAGGGCATCGTGAAGGCCCGCAAGATCACCTTCGTGGCCGGCGAGGGCGTGCTGAGCGCGCCCAATCAGGTGACTGTGAACGGCGAGACGTACACCGGCCGCAACGTGGTCCTCGCGACCGGTTCCGTGCCCAAGTCGCTGCCCGGGCTGAACATCGACGGCGACCGCATCATCAGCAGCGACCACGCGCTCAAGCTGGACCGCGTCCCGGCTTCGGTGGTCGTGCTCGGCGGCGGCGTCATCGGCTGCGAATTCGCCTCGGTCTGGAAGTCCTTCGGCGCCGAGGTCACCATCATCGAGGCGCTGCCGCACCTGGTGCCGCTCGAGGACGAGAACAACTCGAAGCTGCTCGAGCGCGCGTTCCGCCGCCGCGGCATCAAGTTCGAGCTGGGCAACCGGTTCTCCGGCGTCGAGTACACGGAGACCGGTGTGCGGGTCTCGACGGAGAACGGCAAGAGCTTCGAGGCCGAGCTGCTGCTGGTCGCGGTCGGCCGCGGCCCGGTGTCCGCGAACCTGGGCTTCGAGCAGGCCGGCGTCGTCGTGGACCGCGGCTACGTGAAGGTCAACGAGTTCTGCCAGACCTCCGCCCCCGGCGTGTACGCGGTCGGCGACCTGATCCCGACCCTCCAGCTCGCGCACGTCGGCTTCGCCGAGGGCATCCTGGTCGCCGAGCACATCGCCGGGCAGAACCCGCGCCCGATCGACTACGACGGCGTGCCGCGGGTGACGTACTCGCAGCCCGAGGTCGCGTCCTGCGGTATCTCCGAGGCCATCGCCAAGGAGCGGTACGGCGCGGACCACGTGAAGACCTTCAACTACAACCTCGCGGGCAACGGCAAGAGCAAGATCCTTAAGACCCAGGGCGAGGTCAAGCTGGTGCAGATCACCGGGGTCGCGGGCGAGGACGACCGGGTGGTCGGCGTGCACATCGTCGCGGACCGGGCCGGCGAGCTGGTGGCCGAGGCGCAGCTGATCTACAACTGGGACGCCACGCCGGGCGACGTCGCGCAGTTCGTGCACGCGCACCCGACGCAGGGCGAGGCGCTGGGCGAGGCGCACATGGCCCTGGCCGGCAAGCCGCTGCACGTACACGACTGAGAGTCCCCTTCCCACGGACCCGAGAACGTAGGTAGTCAGGAGAGAAACTCATGCCGACATCAGTAACGATGCCCGCGCTCGGCGAGTCGGTCACCGAGGGCACCGTCACTCGGTGGCTGAAGAAGGAAGGGGAGACGGTCGAGGTCGACGAGCCGCTGCTGGAAGTCTCCACCGACAAGGTAGACACCGAGATCCCCTCCCCCGCCGCCGGCGTGGTGCTGTCGATCAAGGTGGCCGAGGACGAGACCGTCGAGGTCGGCGCGGAGCTGGCGGTGATCGGCGGACCCGGCGAGGCCCCCGCCCCCGCTGCCGCCGCCCCGGCCCAGCAGGCGCCCGCGCCCGCCGCGGCCCCCGCTCCGGCTCCGGCCCCGGCTCCGGCTCCGGCTCCGGAACCCGCGCCGCAGCCCGCTGCGGCGGCGGCCGCCCCGGCTCCCGCTCCCGCTCAGGCTCCGGCCGCCCCCGCTCCGGCGGGCGCTCCCGGCCCGGTGAGCGGCACCCCGGTGGTGCTCCCGGCGCTCGGCGAATCGGTGACCGAGGGCACCGTCACCCGCTGGCTCAAGTCGGTCGGCGACTCCGTGGACGCGGACGAGCCGCTGCTGGAGGTCTCCACCGACAAGGTGGACACCGAGATCCCCTCCCCCGCCGCCGGCGTGGTCGTGGCCATCAACGTGGCGGAGGACGAGACCGTCGAGGTCGGCACGACTCTCGCGGTGATCGGCGCCCCCGGTTCAGCCCCCGCCTCCGCGGCTCCGGCCCCGGAACCCGCACCGGTCTCGGTCGTTCCGACGCCGCCACAGGCCCAGGCTCCGGCGCCTGCCCCGGCTCCGCAGGCAGCACCCGCACCCGCGGTCGCGCCGGACCCCGCACCCGCGCCGGTCCCGGCTCCGGCCCCGCCGTCACCCACTCCGGCCGCACCCGCTCCCGCCCAGGCCGCCACTCCGGCTCCGCAGCCCGCTCCCGCCCCGGCGCAGACCCCGGCCCAGACTCAGAGCACGGCGCAGCCCGCCGACGACGAGGGTCCCGGCGCGTACGTGACCCCGCTGGTGCGCAAGCTCGCAGCCGAGCGCGGCGTGGATCTCTCCACGGTCAACGGCACCGGCGTCGGCGGACGCATCCGCAAGCAGGACGTCATCGAGGCGGCCAAGGCGCTCGCGCCGAAGCCCGCCCCCGCCCCGGCCGCCGTCAACGGCGCCGCCGCGCCGAGCGCCCCCGCGGCCCCGGTCGCGGTCTCCCCGCTGCGCGGCCGCACCGAGAAGCTGTCGCGGCTGCGCACCGTCATCGCCAAGCGGATGGTCGAGTCGCTGCAGATCTCCGCGCAGCTGACCACGGTCGTCGAGGTCGACGTCACGTCGATCGCCCGGCTGCGCGAGCGCGCGAAGAAGGACTTCGAGGCGCGCGAGGGCGTCAAGCTGTCCTTCCTGCCGTTCTTCGCGATGGCCGCGGTCGAGGCGCTCAAGCAGTACCCGCAGGTGAACGCCTCGATCGACATGGAAGCCGGGACCGTGACCTACCACGGCTCGGAGAACCTGGGCATCGCGGTGGACACCGAGCGCGGCCTGCTCGTCCCGGTGATCAAGAACGCCGGGGACCTGAACCTGGGCGGCATCGCGCGGGCGATCGCGGACCTGGCGGCGCGCACCCGGGACAACAAGGTCTCCCCGGACGAGCTGGCCGGCGGCACCTTCACGCTCACCAACACCGGTTCGCGCGGCGCGCTGTTCGACACCCCGATCATCAACCAGCCGCAGGTCGGCATCCTGGGCACCGGCGCCGTGGTCAAGCGCCCGGCCGTGGTCACCGACCCGGTGCTCGGCGAGGTGATCGCGGTGCGCTCGACGGTGTACCTCGCGCTCAGCTACGACCACCGCCTGGTGGACGGCGCGGACGCGGCGCGGTTCCTCACCACGATCAAGTCGCGGCTGGAGGAAGGGCGTTTCGAGTCCGAGCTCGGGCTGTAAGCCCGTTCGCCGAGACTGCTTTCACGTCCCGGCGGCTCCCGCTTCGGCGGGCGGCCGCCGGGACGTGCCGTGTTTACGCAGGTCAGCCGGGGTGGCCGGAAGTTACTGCGCGCAGCCCTGAGAAGGCCATATGCGTTTGCTCAGGAAGTGGTTGTACGGTAAACCGACCGACGGCGTCACTACCTTGCAGCCGGCGTCACGAAGTTTCAGTCGGCGTTATCACTCACAGGGCGGGACGATGGCATCGCAGGCCAGCAAGAAGAGCGCGCAAGAGCGCCGTGCGCAGATCGAGAAGATGCGCGCGCAGCAGGCGCGTCTGGAGCGCAAGCGCAAGATCTACTTCGGCGTCGGCGCGGGCGTGCTCGTGCTCGCCCTGGTCGCGGGGCTCATCGCGCTCGCGATGTCGAAGAAGAACAACAGCACGCCTGCGGCCCAGACCAACACCACACCCAACGCGCTCGCGCAGACCTGGGACGGATTGACCGGCCAGACCGTGGACGGCGTCTCGGCGCAGACCCAGGAACAGCTGGCCTACCACATCCACGCGCACCTGGCGATCTACGTGAACGGCAAGCAGAAGCTGGTGCCCGCCGGCATCGGCATCGTCAAGCCGTGGACGACCGAGCAGCTGCAGGACGGCTCGCAGTTCGTCGACGGCGGCAAGCAGCTGTACTACCTGCACACGCACGACAGCTCCGGCGTGCTGCACGTCGAGTCGCCGACGACCAAGGAGTACACGCTCGGCCAGGTCTTCGCCGAGTGGAACCAGCCGCTGTCCAACAGCCAGGTCGGCCCGGCCTCGGGCACCGTCACCACGTACGTGAACGGGCAGAAGTACACCGGGAACCCGGCGGACATCAAGCTGACCCCGCACGAGGTCATCCAGCTCGACGTCGGCCAGGACGTCGCCTTCCAGCCGTACACCTTCGCCTCCGGGCTGTAAGCCGGGCGTACCGCGTCGGCGCGGGCCTTCCGGCCCGGCCGCGCGCGTATTCGGATTCTGACGATCCCCCAGCGGGTAGGTAGACCGGGATGCCGATCTGATCTCGCTGGGGGATTCGTATGCGCACGGACGTATGCGTCGTCGGCGGGGGAATCGCCGGGCTGGCCGCGGCCGCACGACTGGTCGCCGCGGGTCTGGCCGTGACCGTTTTGGAAGGTACTGATGATCCCGGGGGCCGCGCCCGGGACACCCGGGTCGGCGGATTCGTGCTCGGCGACGGTGCGCACCTGCTGCACACGACCTGGCCGACCCTGCGTCAGACGATTTCTCCGGCCGAGCTTCAGCTGGGCGGTTTCGCGGCAGGCGTACGGATCTGCTCTGGCGGGGGCGGTCTGTCCGCAGCGACGGAGGATGCAGGCGGCCTCAGCAGCGAGGAGCGGACCGGAGCGCTGGAGAACAGCCTTCAGGTGCACGACGTCGTGCGGCGAGTGCGGTTCGGCGCCGCACCGACCAGGCCGCAGCAGACGTTCTCGGCGCTGCGTATGCCGATCGGGACGGCCGCGGACAAGGCCCGCCTGTCCAAGCTGCTCTACCGGCTCGGCACGACCGCGCCGGAGCGGGC
>Ga0070739_10004645_pt1 | contig 16090 bp, 12 predicted proteins | sample Coa_R1_7_FD_66445 | JGI IMG/M metagenome (GOLD analysis project Ga0070739, IMG submission 66445) | Surface soil microbial communities from Centralia Pennsylvania, which are recovering from an underground coalmine fire - Coalmine... | ecosystem: Environmental > Terrestrial > Soil > Unclassified ... | reverse complement strand
ACATCTCCCAGCCGGGAAGTAGATCGCATTTCGCCGCGGCCTGTGCAGTCAGCCGTCCCGACCGCGCCCGCCGCGCCCGCCCGAGGCGCATCAGCTTCCCGCCCGCGCGTCAGACCTGAGTCGTACAGCCGCCTCGAAAAGTCCATCCCCGCGGCCGATTGTCGCCGCGGCCGCCCGGCCCGATGATCTCGGCATGATCGAAGTCGAACACATCACCAAGCGCTACGGCGACAAGGTCGCGGTGGACGATCTCAGCTTCGTGGCCCGCCCCGGCGCCGTCACGGGGTTCCTCGGTCCCAACGGGGCCGGAAAGTCCACGACGATGCGGGTGATCCTCGGATTGGACGCCCCGGACGCAGGGCATGCCCTCATCAACGGGGTGCGCTACGGCACCCTCACCGCGCCGCTGAGCACGGTCGGCGCCCTCCTCGAAGCCCGCGCCATCCACACCGGCCGCAGCGCCTACAACCATCTGCTCGCCCTGGCGCAGACCTACGGGCTCCGTCGCTCGCGCGTGGACGAGGTCGTCGACCTCGTCGGCCTGCACGAAGTCGCCCGGCGGCGCGCCGGCGGCTTCTCGCTGGGAATGGGCCAGCGGCTCGGGCTCGCGGCGGCGCTGCTCGGCGACCCCGACATCCTGATCCTCGACGAGCCGGCCAACGGCCTGGACCCCGAGGGCATCGTCTGGATCCGCAACCTTCTCCGCGGACTGGCCGCCGAGGGTCGCACCGTGTTCCTCTCCTCCCACCTGATCAGCGAGATCGCGCTCACGGCCGAGCATCTGATCGTGATCGGCCGCGGTCGGCTGCTGGCGGACACGAGCGTCCGCGAGCTGGTCGATCAGGCCTCGATCGACTCGGCCGTGTTCGTCCGCACCCCCGACGCGACGCGACTGCGCGAGCTGCTCGCCGCGCACAGCGTCTCGGTCGCCGCCGGGTCGGGGCCCGGACGTCTCGCCGTCCACGGGCTCGGGAGCGAGCAGATCGGAGAGCTCGCCGCCGCCCACGGGATCGTCCTGCACGAGCTGACGCAGCAGCAGGTCTCGCTCGAGGACGTGTTCATGCGCCTCACCGGCGAGTCCGTCGAGTTTCACGCCAACGCACCGGCCAGCGCGCCGGCCGACCACCTGGAGCTGGCCGCATGAGCACCGCCACCACCGCCGCGAGCACCGCCACCACCGCCGCGATCACCGCCGACGCCCTGCCCGCTCGCAACCGCGCCCTGCCGCTGGGTCGCGTCACCCAGCTTCGCCTGGTCCGCTCCGAGTGGACGAAGCTGTGGTCGCTGCGTTCCACACGCTGGTCGCTGCTCGTCGCGTTCGTCGCGCAGGCCGGGCTCCCGGTCCTGTTCGCCGCCGTCAAGATGAGCCGCTGGGGGCAGATGAGCCCCGCCGACCGGGCGTCGCTCAACTCGATCGACATCGCCGGCGCGGGATGGCGGCTCTCGCAGCTCGCGATCGGCGTGCTCGGCGTGCTCGTCATCTCGGGCGAGTACTCGACGGGCATGATCCGCTCGAGCCTGATGGCGGCCCCCAAGCGGCTGCCCGTGCTGTGGGCAAAGCTCGGAGTCTTCGCCGCGGTCACGTTCGTGACGATGCTGATCGCCACGTTCATCTCCTTCTTCGGAGTCCAGGCGGTCGTCAGCCAGCACCACATCCAGCACACGCTGAGCGACGCCGGCGCCCTGCGCGTGGTGTTCGGCGCCGCGCTCTTCCTCACCGTTCTCGGAACGCTGTGCACGGGGCTCGGGACGCTGCTGCGCAACACGGCGGGCGGCATCGCGGCGTTCGTGTTCCTGATCCTGGTGCTGCCCGGCCTCGTCGAGATCCTGCCCACGCCGCTGAACGATCAGGTCAACGAGTATCTGCCGTCGACCGCCGGGACGGGCATCGCGTCGGTCACCAACCACGGCCTGCATCTGGCGCCCTGGGCGGGGCTTGGGCTGTTCGCGGGCTATGCCGCGCTGGCGATCGCCGCGGCTGCGGTCGGGATGCTGCGCCGCGACGCCTAGCCAGCCGCGATCATCCAGGCCGTGCGCGCCCGCGTCCCCGCCCACCTGACCGACTGGTTTCCGCCCGCCTTCATCGCGCTGGTCGGGGCCGCGCCGCCGGGGAACAGCCTTGGCGCACGGTTGTTCGCGGTCGCGCTGGCGGCACCGCTCCTGGCCCGCCGGCGCCACCCGGTCGGGGTGTTTGCGCTGATCGCGGCGATCGCGCTCGTGCAGGTGATCGTCTCCTCGACGCACTCGTTCGGCGATGCGGCGCTGCTCGTCGCGCTCTACACGGTCGCCGTCACGCAGCCGCGCGACCGGGTGATCGCCGCCCTTGCCGTCATCGAGGTCGGCATCGTGCTCGCGACTGCGCAGTGGGCGACGCAACGCTGGCCGGAGGCGCTCGCCGCGCTCAACGCGTTTGCGATCGCCGCGACGGTGATCGGCGTCAACATCCGCAACCGCCGAGCCCTGCTCGCGTCGCTGCGGGACCGCGCCGCCCGGCTCGAGCTCGAGCGCGACCAGCAGGGCCGCCTCGCCGCCGCCGCCGAGCGTGCCCGGATCGCGCGGGAGATGCACGACATCGTCGCGCACAACCTCTCGGTGATGATCGCGCTGGCCGACGGCGCGGCGTACGCGTTCCAAGACGCCCCCGAGCGCGCTGAGGCGGCGATCCGAGACGTCTCCCGGACCGGTCGCAGCGCGCTGACCGAGATGCGGCGGCTGCTCGGCGTGCTTCGCGAGGGGGGCGCGGAAGATCTGGTCCTCGCGCCGCAGCCGGGGATCGGCGACATCGGGGCGCTGCTCGATCAGGTGCGCGCGGCGGGGCTCCCGGTGACGCTGACGGTCGAAGGCTCGCTGACGCTGCGGGAGTCGCTGCCCGAGGGGTTGCAGCTCACCGCCTACCGGATCGTGCAGGAGGCGCTGACCAACACGCTCAAGCACGCCGGGCCGGGCGCGGCGGCGGAGGTGCGGTTGGCCGTCGGGGAGGGGACGGTGGCGGTCGAGGTGAGCGACACCGGAGGCGCAGCGCCCTCCGAGCCGGGCGGCGAGGCCGCCGGCGAGGGCGGCGGCCTGCGCGGAATGCGCGAGCGGGCCGCCGTGTACGGCGGTGAGGTCGAGGCCGGCCCGCTCCCGGGCGGCGGCTGGCGCGTGCGCACGACCCTGAGCGTGCTGGCGGCGGTGCCCTCTTGATCTCGGTCGTCCTCGTCGATGATCAGGAGCTGCTTCGGACCGGCTTTCGGATGGTGCTCGACGCGCAGGACGACCTCGAGGTGGTGGGCGAGGCGGCTGACGGCGCGCAGGCGGTGGAGCTGGTGGCGCGCACGCAACCCGACGTCGTCCTGATGGACGTGCGGATGCCGGTGATGGACGGCGTCGAGGCGACGCGCCACATCATTGCCTCCGGATCGAGCTCGCGCGTGATCATCCTGACCACGTTCGACGTCGACGAGTACGCGTACGCAGCGCTGCGGGCCGGGGCGTCCGGGTTCCTGCTCAAGGACGCCCCACCGGCCGACCTCCTCTCGGCCATTCGGGCCGTCGCCAGCGGCGACGCCGTGGTCGCCCCGAGCACCACGCGCCGGCTGCTCGAGACCGTCGCCGACCGCCTCCCCGAGCCCGCCGCGGACGCCAACGGCAACGACGCGGCGGCGGCGCTCACGCCTCGGGAGCGGGAGGTCCTGGTGGCGGTCGCGCGTGGGCTCTCGAACGCGGAGATCGCCGCGACCCTGTTCCTCTCCGAGGCCACCGTGAAGACCCACGTGGGCCGGATCCTGGCCAAGCTCGAGCTGCGCGACCGCGTCCAGATCGTGATCTTCGCCTACGACAACGGGCTCGTCAGCCCCACGCGCTGAGGTGGGATCATCCGTCCGATGACCGCTGCGGGTCGAATAACCGCGACCTGTCGGCTGTTTTTTGACCCGCACCCACGGGACGTCGAGTACGGGGCCGCCGGCGAGCAATGCCGGCGGCCCCGGCCCGCCGGGCGCGACCGGCGCGGCCCCGGCCCCGCCGGGCGCGGCCGGCGAGTAGCCTCAAGGCCATGCCCGCCCGCCGCTACCGCTTCGGCCGCAACACGATCGTCCGCTGCCGCAGGGGCCACCTGTTCACGACGATCTGGATCCCGCTCGCCTCGTTCAAGGCGCTCCGGCTCGGTCCGTGGCGCTTCCAGTGGTGCCCGGTCGGCCGCCACTGGACGCTCGTGCGGCTCGTCGACCAGACGACGCTGAGCGACGACGAGCGCCGCCAGGCGGCCGAGACGCGCGACATCCGCATCCCCTAACGGCCACTGCGATCGACCGTCAGCGGCAGCGGGGAGCTCGGCTTCAGCTCCTCGAGCCGGAGCAGCGTCGTGACCCGCGCCGCGCCGCCGCGCGTCGATAGCCGCACGAGCACGCGCTGCAGCTCGGCCACCTCACGCGCGACCACCATCAGCATCGCGTCGGTCTCGCCGGTCACCCAGTCGGCGGCGATCACCTCGGGCATCCCGTGCACCGCCTCGGCCAAGCGCCGGTGGCTCGCCTCGTCGTGGCGCCGGAGCGTCACCGCGACGTAGACCTGGAGCGGGAAGCCGGCCACGGTCGAGTCGAGCCGGGCGGCGATGGCGCGGATGATCCCCGACTCCTTCAGCCGCCGGACCCGGTTCAGCGTCGCCGCCGGAGACAGCCCGATCACCCTGGCCAGCTCGACGTTCGTGCGGTCCGCGTCGCGCTGGAGCTCCTCGAGCAGCCGGACGTCAACGAAATCAAGCGCCAGCGCCATGAAACAAGAGATTATTTCGTCAAACGGCAGAAGAAGGCGATCACGCGCGGCCAGAGCCCCAGACCGCGCAATGATGAAGCCCGATGAAGAATCGTCAAGCGCTCGTCGCCCTCGCCACCGCCGGCGCGATCTGGGGCCTCACCGTCCCCCTCTCGAAGCTCGCCCTCGACACGGCCGGGCCGGCCTGGCTGACCGTGATCCGCTTCGCGCTCGCGGCGCCGCTCCTCGCGCTCGCCGGCCGGCGCCACCTCAGAGCCGCGCTCACCCCCAGCGTGCTCGCCACGGGAGCGCTCGGCTTCGGGGCCGTGATCCTGCTCCAGAACGCCGGCATCGAGCAGACCAGCGTCAGCCATGCCGCGGTCATCGTCGGGACGGTCCCGGTGCTGGTCGCCCTCATCGCCGCCGCGACCAGCCGCACCCGCGCCACCCGCCAGGCGTGGCTCGGCTACCTCGTCGCGCTGCTCGGGGTCACGCTCGTCGCCGGCGCCGCCGCGCGCAATGCCACCACGACCGGCGACCTCCTCGTGCTCGCCTCGGCCGCGCTGTCGGCGGTCTTCATCGCGCTCCAGCCCCGCTTGCTCGCGCGCCGCGACCCGGCCGCGGTGACAGCCGTGCAGTTCGCGGCCGGTGCGCTCGTCTCCCTGCCGGTCGCCCTCATCGCCCAGGGCGCGCCGCCGCCGATCCACGATGCCACCGCGATCCTCCCAGTGCTCGCGCTCGCGCTCCCCGGCACGCTCCTGCCGTTCTGGCTGTTCGCTTACGGGCAGGCCCGCGTCGGCGCCGAGCTGGCCGGGGCGTTCGTGAACCTCGAGCCGCTCGTGGGGGCGGCCGCCGGGTGGCTGGTCTTCCGGGACCCGGCCGCGCCGAGCCAGCTAGCCGGCGCGGCCGCGATCATCGTCGGCATCCTCCTCAGCAGCGCCCCGCCCCTCGCCAGGCCCCGCCTCCCCAGACTCGAGCTCAGCTGGCGTCCAGCCGAGGGTAGGTGACCTCCTCCAGCACCAGCTTGATCCCGGCCGCGATCGGGATCGCGATCAGCGCCCCGATGATCCCGAGCAGCGTCCCCCCGATCAGCACCGCGATCACCGTCACCAGCCCGGACACGTCGACCGTGCGCTTCATCACCCGCGGCGTGATCAGGTAGTCCTCGGCGTTGCGGTAGACGATGTAGAAGCCGGCCGTCGCGAGCGCGATCGGCAGCGACACGGTCAGCGCCACCAGCGACACCACGATCCCCGCCACGGTCGAGCCGACGATCGGGATCAGGTCCATGAACGCGACGAACACCGACAGCAGGATCGGGTAGGGGACGCCGAAGATCTCGAGCCAGATGAGCGTGCCGACGGCGGCGATCACCGAGGTGATCAGGTTGCCGAGCACGTAGCCACCGACCCGGGCGAACACCTCGTCGATCAGGAGGCCGGTCCGCGCGCGGCGCGAATGCGGCACCAGCCGGTAGAGCATCGAGGTCACGCGCGGCAGGTCGGCGAGGAAGTAGATCGTCAGCGCGACGACGACGATCACCGCCGTCACCACACCGAGGACGATCTTGCCCGCGCCGAACACGCCCGAGGTCACCGAGCTGAGGCCGCCTCCCGACAGCGCCTTCTGGAGGTGGTCGACGATGTGGTACTTCGCGTTCATGTGGCCGATGAACGAGCTGCGGTCGTTCAGCTCCTGGAGGTAGTGGGGGGCGAGCTTGATCAGGCGGTTGGCCTCGTCGACGAGCGGCGGGATCGCGAGCGCGAGGAACCCGACGAGCACGGCCAGGAAGCCGAGCGAGACGAGCGCGACCGCCCAGCCGCGCCGGACCCGGTGGCGATGTAGCAGCGTCACGATCGGCTCGAGCCCGACCGCGATGAAGAACGCCAGCGCGATCAGCAGCAGCACCTCGCGTGCCGAAGCGACGCTCCACGCCACGATGTAGGCGACGCCGAGCCCGAGCCCGCCGAGCATCCCGATGAAGAACGGCGAGCGGCGATCGAAGCGCCGCCCGGGGCTCCCGTAGGGGCCTTCGCCCTCGACGGCCTCGACTCGCGCCTCCCTGTCGAGCAGGAGCTCGCGCTGCTCGGCGGATTCCTCCTCGGTCATCGCCATGCTCGCCATCTACCCGCGGGGAGCGACCGGCATCCATCCGCGCCACAGCGCCAACAGTGATCCGCCACTGACCGCACCCCCCAATTTTGTGCTTCCGCACAAGGAAACGTCGCCGTTCAGTGGATACCCTGATCTCCGACAGGGACGCGAGCGGGAGGTAACGAGATGTCAAGGACACGGCGCGCGGCGCGAGGGATCGCACTCGGGGTGACCGCGCTGCTGGTCGCGGCGGCGCCGGCCGCTGCCAAGACGGCCGCGGCCGACAGGGCCGGCCACAAGCCGGCGCTCTTCGAGGTCGGTGCGGCGAAGGCCGACGTCACCCCGAGCAACCTGACGAGCTTCTACCTCGGCGGGTACGGGATCGGCCCCGTGCACGAGGCGACCGGGGTGCTGCGCCACATCTACTTCCGCGTGATCGCGATCAAGGGCAAGGACGGCCAGCAGGTCGTGATCGGCTCGCTCGACTCGCAGGGCTACTCGATCGCCTACCAGAACGGTCCGTACGGATTCCGCGACATCGAGGACTACATCCAGGCGCATCTCGGGATCCCGGCCGACCACATCATCCTCCAGGCGACCCACAGCCACAACGGCCCCGACGAGATCGGCGTCTGGGGCGGCGTCCCCAACTCCTACTTCGCGTTCGTCACCCAGCAGATGGAGCGCGCGATCACGCAGGCGGTCTCGAGCGAGGCGCCGGCCCACCTGAAGTGGGGCACCGCCGACATGACCGGCTTCTCGGGCACGTTCGGCTCGAACACCGACGACACGAACACGGGCGACAACGGCGACTACCCGATGGACCAGCAGCTGCGCGTCCTCCAGGCGACGAGCCCAGACGACGGTCACGTGCTGGCCACGATGGTCAACTACTCGACCCACCCGACGATCTACGGCCCGCTCAACAAGGTCGCCCCCGACTGGCCGGGCGCGACCGCCACCTACCTCGAGGGTGACGAGCAGGACACGCAGCCGGGCGCCACCTACGGCTACCCCGGCTCGGTCGCGATCGTCACGATCGGCGCGGTCGGCCACACCTGGCCGGCCGGGATCCCGGCCGGGGATACCGACCCGGCCGTCGATCCCAGCTCGCAGAAGACCGATGACAACTATCCGGCCGACATGTTCGGCAACGCGGTCGCGCGCAAGGCGATCGGCGCGCTCGCCGACGGCCGCGGCACGTATCTGACGAGCAACGTCGTCGAGGGGACCGAGTCGACCGTGCACGTCGAGAACACCAACCCGGTGCTCGCCGCCGCCGATACCGAGCCGGCCAACTCGACGCCGCTCGGCGGCTACAAGATCGACCGCGCCGACACGCCGCCGTGGGTCGACGGCGACATCTACAACTCGAAGGTGACGACGCTGCGGGTCGGCGACATCCCGTTCTTCAGCGTCCCCGGCGAGCCCTACCCGTCGATCAAGTTCAGCCTCAACCAGGACGTCAGGGCGCCGGTCTCGTTCATCTTCGGCCTCGCCCAGGACCAGCTCGGCTACGTCGAGGAGCCCTCCGACTACAACGGCGCCTTCCAGTGCTCGACGACCGACGAGTGGTTCTTCACGATCTCGCCGATCTTCGGGGGCGACGTCGTCCGGCTCGAGCAGCGCAACGCCAAGGCGCTCGGGTTCGCGGTCAAGGGCGGCGTGGTCAAGGCGTACAACCCGCTCAGCCAGACGCCATCGCTCAACTGCACCGAGCAGCAGGTCGAGCAGGGTCCCGGCGGACTGCCGGTGGGATGAGGCGGGGTGCCCTTCTCGTTGCGCTACTGACCGCCTCTGCCGCCGCCGGCCTGATCGGCCCGGTGGCGGCGCGGGCGGACAGCGGCCCGGTCTCGCTCGTCGACACCCGCGACGGGACGCTCGGCCCCGGCTTCCCCCAGGTCGGCGCCGCGCTGCCGTTCGGGATGATCTCGCCCGGGCCCGACACCGCCCTGCCGCCGGAGGGCACCCAGGATCCGGTCGACTACGTCGGCTACTCCTACCAGGACCCGGACATCCGCGGCTTCTCGCTGACCCACTTCGACGGCGCCGGCATCCAGATCGCCGGCGACCTGCCGTTCATGCCGACGACCGGCGCGGTCGACACGAGCGACCCGCTCGGCAACACCTCGCCCTACGACCACGCGACCGAGACGGCGCAGCCCGGCTACTACGCGGTCACCCTGACCCGCTATCGCGTCCGCACCGAGCTGACCGCGACGACCCGCGCGGCGATCATGCGCTTCACCTTCCCGGCGACCACGCAGGCGAACGTGATCGCCGACGTCGTGCGCGGGATCAACGGCGCCCACACCGGCGCGGTGACGGTCTCGGACGACCACACGCTGACCGGCTGGGTGAAGTCGGACGTCGGCTACAGGCTCTACTTCGCGGCGAGCTTTGACCGCCCCTTCAAGGCGACGCCGATGTCCGGCGGCGAGTACGTCACCTTCGACACGACCTCCGACCCGGTCGTGACGATGCGGGTGGGGATCAGCTACGTCGACCTCGCGGGCGCCGAGAACAACCTGGCCACCGAGATCCCGGCCACGCGCTCGTTCGACTCCGTCAAGCAGGCCGCCCAGGCCGACTGGAACCGCCACCTGAGCGAGATCCTCGTGAGCGGCCGCACGAAGGGGGAGCAGGAGACCTTCTACGACAACGTCTACCGCTCGATGCTCGAGCCGGCGATCTTCGACGACGCCGACGGCCGCTACCTGGGGATGGACGGCCAGATCCACACGGTCGCGCCCGGCCACCACCACTACACCAACCTGTCGTTGTGGGACGTCTACCGCTCGCAGTTCCCGCTGCTCGGGCTGATCGAGCCCGGCGTCATGCGCGACGTCCTCACCTCGCTGATCGACGACGCCGACCAGAACAAGGGCGTCGTCCCCCGCTGGGTCCAGGCCAACATCGACCGGGGCATCATGGCCGGCGACTCGGGCTCGGCCGCGCTCGCCGACGGCGCCGCCGCCGGGCTCGTCCCCGCCGCCGAGGTCTCGCACGCTCTCCAGCTCCTGGTCACCCAGGCGAACACGCTGCCCCCCGACTGGCCGCGCGAGCACCTCGACGCCTACCTGAAGTACGGCTACGTCCCCGAGGACATCGACGGGATCGGCACGTCGCTGACCGAGGAGTACGACATCGACGACTGGGCGGTCGCCTCGCTGGCGCGCGCGCTCGGCGACACGACCGACGCCGCCACCCTCCAGCCCCGCGCGAGCTACTGGCAGCACCTGGTCGACCCTTCGAGCAAGTTCATCCGCCCGCGCAACTCCGACGGCAGCTGGGCCGATCCGACGCAGCCATCGGATCCGAGCGGCGTCACCGGGCTGAGCGCGCCGGTCAACCTCCCCTACAGCCCGGTCTTCCAGGACGGCTACCAGGAGGGGACCGGCTGGCAGTACCTGTGGTCGGTGCCGCAGGACCCGGCCGGCCTCGCCCAAGCGATCGGCGGCGTCCCGGTGGCGCTGCATCGCCTCGACCGCTTCTTCTCGGCCGCGCTCGACGCTCCCGCCGCCCCCGCCGTCCCGCTCGCCCAGCAGTACACGAGCTTCTTCGGCGTCTACTACATCGGCGACCAGTACACCTCGGCCAACGAGCCCGACCTGTGGACGCCGTGGTTCTACGACTTCTACGGCCAGCCGTGGAAGGCGCAGAAGGTCGCGCGCGCGGAGATGGAGACCTACGACCAGACGCCGGTCGGGATGCCGGGCAACGACGACGCCGGCGAGATGTCTGCCTGGTACGTGCTGGCCGCGCTCGGGATCTACCACGCCGCGCCCGGCGTCGACGCGTGGGAGCTCTCGAGCCCGGCCTTCCCGTCCGTGAAGCTCCGCGGCCTTCGCATCGACGCGCCCGGCGCGAGTCCGGTCAGGCCGTACGTCCATGCGGTGGCGCTGAACGGCAAGCCCGTCGACCGCACCTACCTGACCACCTGTCAGCTCGACGCCGGCGGCCGGTTGAGCTACACGCTCGGCGCGACCGCCGATCGCTCGTGGGGCACCGGCGCCGAGGCCGCGCCGCCGTCGGTCACCCATCCCGCCGCGGACGTCGAGAGGTGCGCGGCCAAGCTCGCGCCGCAATGAGACGCCTGCTCTTATCGCTCGCGCTGGCGGGGGCGATCGGCAATTTCGCCCCCGCCGCTGCTGCCGCAGCGACGGCCCGGGTGAGCGGCGCGACGGCGACGCTCGCCAACAGACTCGTGACGCTGTCGTGGCGCCTCGGGCAGGGCGGGGTCACCACCGACGCGCTGATCGACCGCGCCACCGGCCGCGACTGGGCGGCGCCGGGAGCGCCCGAGTTCTTCCTCACGCTCGACTCGGCGCCGACCTCCTCGACGGTCGGCTGGAAGCTGATCTCGGCGACCGCGCATGGCGACTCGATCGTGTTCCGGTACGGGTTGGGCATTTCGGCCGGGCTGGTCGAGCTCGACCGGACCTGGACGCTCTACCCGGGGCAGGCGGTCGCGCAGGTCTCGGCTGAGCTCGTCAACCACACCCCGGCGGTGCTGCGGGTTGGCAAGTACTCGCTCGCGTCGCTGACCTCGACCGCGCCTGTCAGCGCCGAGGTGCAGACCTATCACGGCGGCTCTGACTGGCGACAGGACTTCCGCGTCATCACGCACCCGACGGGGTCGTTCGACGACGAGGGCGAGGTGGCGCGCTTCGACGACGGCTCGGGCGCCGGCTGGTTCCTCGTCGGCGAGCGGCGCAGCGGAGCGATGAGCCGGGTGGGGAGGACGTCGGCCGGAGAGACGTGGGTAGGGGTCGACAACGCCCGCGACCTGTTCGACTACGGGCCGCTCGAGTCGAGCCCGCCCAACTACAACCGGCTCGAGAACCCCGCCTACCCGGCGCCGGTCCGCCAGCGCACCGTGCTGCCGCTGGGGACGCTCGACCTCGGGACCGCCTTCCTCGGCGTCTACCACGGCGGGGTCGGTGAGGCGGGTGCGGCGTTCGCGCGGGACTTCGCGGCGCACGTGATGCCGTCCGGCCGCCAGACCGTCGACCTCAACACGTTCCATCCCTGGGAGCACACCGCGGGCCTCAGCGACGCGAACCTCCGGCCCCAGGCGCAGATCTTCAAGGAGCTCGGCGGCGAGGTGTTCATGCTCGACGACCAGTGGCAGGGCTCGAGCGCCGACGACTGGCAGTGGGACACCCAGCGCTTCCCGATCCCGGCGGGCTCGGCCGTCCCCTCGTTCGTCTCCTACCTGCACTCGCTCGGCCTCCAGCTCGGGCTGTGGATGTCGCCGGCCGAGTTCAACCCTGGGGCGGCTGTCTATAAGGCGCATCCGACCTGGGCGTGCACTCCGACTGGAGACGTCACCGCCCAGATCCAGGACGACTCGGGGCTCGGCGTCTGGGACTTCACCAACCCGCAGCTCCAGTCCTACATGAGCGGCGTGATCGACCGCCTGATCGCCCAGGACGGGGTTCGCGAGTTCAAGTTCGACTACGTCACCTGGGTCGACTGCCCGCCGCACGACTACCTCGACTACGAGGACGCCTACGCTCACTGGGTCGCCGCCCAGCGCGCCGCCCACCCGGGGGTGACCTTCGAGCTCGACGAGACCAACGACCAGCGCCTGTGGCCGTTCCGCTCAGCGGCGCTCGGGCCGTCGTGGTTCGACAACGGCCACCTCGAGGGCTCCTCGTACCCCTCACGGCTGCTCCACGACGTCTTCTCGGCGGCGCCGTGGCTGCCGCCCTCCTCGCTCGGATTCGGCACCTACGACGGCAGCGATCTGAACTCGACCTACGGCGTCGACTACCTGATGCCGATCGCGCTGCTCGGGCACGTGACCTTCTGGACCGACCTGACCAAGCTCTCGAGCGATCAGGTGGCGGAGACGGCCTGGTGGGTCGACTGGTACAAGGCCCACCGGCGCGCGCTCGACGGCGCCGTCTACGAGGACACGAGCGCCGACCCGATCGACGGGACGTCGTGGGCCGCGTTCCAGCCGTGGCGCGCCGGGCGTGGCTACCTGTTCCTGTTCAGCCAGGGCGGGGGGACGCAGACGCACCAGGTTGGGCTCCAGGGGCTCGATCCGAGCGCCACCTACACGCTCACCGACGTACGCACCGGCACCGTGGTCAGCACGGCAACCGGCGCCGACCTGATCAGAGGCGTTCCGTTCACGCTCGCGCCATACACTGCGCGGGTGCTGGCGGTCACGCCCGGATGAGAAGCGCGATCCTTGCCACGGCGGCGGTTCTGACGCTCGCCGCCGCTCCCGCCGGCGCCCGCGTCATCGAGGCGACCTCGGTACTCCCACCCGGCGAGAGCGGCTACGTCTCGATCACCGGCGTCGCCTCCGGGACGGGCTCGCCGCACCTCTACGACCAGGTTCAGCCCTACGTCTCCTTCGCGCGGAAGGACGCGATGCTCGGCCAGCCCGCGGCCACGACGGAGTCGCCGATGCCCGGCGTGACGATCGCCCGCGACAAGTTCGGCGTCCCGTCGGTGACCGGCGCGACGACATCGGACCTCTGGTGGGGGGCCGGCTACGCCACCGCCGAGGACCGGCTCGCCGAGCTCGAGATCTTCCGCCGCGCCACCGAGGGGACGCTCGCCGCCGTGCTCGGACCGAGCTACCTGCCGATGGACATCGCCACCCGCCGGGACTTCTACACCCAGCCCGAGCTCGCGCAGATGGTTGCCTCGCTGCCGGCCGCGATGCAGCAGCGTTACGCCTCCTACGACGCCGGGATCAACGCGTACGTCGACTACGTGAACGCCCACGCGACCCAGATCCCCGGGGAGTTCCCGGCGCTAGTGATCACGCCGACGCACTTCAGCGTCGAGGACCTCGTCGCGATCGGCGTCTACCTGGCGCGCACGACGCCGAACGGCGACGGCGACGACCTGAACAACATGAAGGCGCTGCTCGAGAGCGGGCCGAGGAGGTTCAACACGATCCTGCCGCTGCGGATCAAGGGGCAGGTGGCGACGATTCCGCGCCGCGACGGACTGTTCCCGTCCGTGCCAGGCCGGACGCGCGCAGAGGAGCGCGCCGCGCTCCACCGCTCCTACGCCTACCTGAAGCGGATCCCGCTGCCGCCGGCGTCGAGCGACGGGACCGAGTACGTGAGCGGGACGATGCCCTCGGCGGGCAGCGCCGCCGACCGCGCCGCCGCGCGGTCCGCCGTCGCCCGGCTGATCCGTCCGATCCACGTCGGCGGCTCCTACATGGTCGCGGTCTCGAACCCTCGCCGCCACCGGTCGATCCTGTTCAACGGCCCCGAGCTCGGCATCTCCGCCCCCGAGGAGCTGTACGAGATCGAGCTTCACGGTCCGGGGCTGGACGTGCGCGGGATCACCGCGCCGGGTGCGCCGGTGATCGCGATCGGCCACAACGCCCACATTTCGTTCGGTCTGACCAGCGGCCTCTCGCAGACCAACGCGCTCTACGTGCAGCGGCTCGTCCCCGGTCACCCCGACGAGTACTACTACCGCGGACGCGTCCTTCAGATGAGCTGCCGCGACGAGACCTTCCAGTACCGCAGCGAGCCGACCTCGCTGCTCGGCGGGACGCTGCCGAGCGTTGGGCACGTCACGCGTCGCCTCTGCCGCACGAACGAGGGGCCGGTCCAGGCGCGGGCCGGCGACTACGCGTTCTCGCGCCGCTACGCGACCTGGATGGACGAGATCGGCACTCTGACCGGGCTCGCCGCCGTAGACACGGCCTCGAGCGTCGCGCAGGTCAATCGCGCCCTGTCCAGTGTCACCTGGAACGAGAACATGATGGCCGCCGACGACCGGGGCAACATCGGCTACTGGCATCCCGGGCTGCTCCCGATCAGACCCAAGGGGTGGGACGAGCGGCTGCCCTATCCGGGGGACGGCCGGGCCCAGTGGAAGGGGTTCCTGCCGGTGCGCGAGCGCCCGCACGTGATCGACCCCCGGCAGCGCTGGCTGACCAACTGGAACACGCTCCCCTCGCAGGGCTGGACGACCGGCAACGATCCGGCCTCCGAGCGCGTCGGCGGGCCGTTCTTCCGCGGCGCGTTCCTCGACCAGCTCGCCAAGCGGCTCGTTCGCCATCCGACGTTCGCCGGGATGGACGCGCTCGTCGAGCAGGCGGGCACGATCGCCCAGCAGCGCCCGCTCGACGCCGGTCGCCTGCGCGCGGCGCTGCGCGGCGCCCGCGGCGGAGCGCGGGTCGTGCTGCGGACGATCCTTGGCTGGAACGGCTCCTACGCCCGGGAGGACTCGAGCGGGAAGGTGGCCCCCGGCGTCGCCGCCTGGCAGACGTTCAAGGACAAGCTCCAGGCGCTCGCGCTCGCGCCGCTCGGCGCCGCCGGGCAGCTGATCGGCGCCGGCGAGCCCAACGGCGAGCACCTCTTCGACGCAGGCATCGGCCAGGCGTACGCGCTGCGCGCGCTCGGCCCGGGCGGCTACCGCCGGGCCGCGAGCGAGACGTACACGGCGCTCGTGAGCCGCTTCGGCACGAGCGCGCCTGGCGGATGGCGCGAGGCCCGCACGATGACGCCCGAGTCCTCGCTCGGCGCCGAGCAGCCGCCCGCGATCCCGTTCTTCGACCGCGGGACGTTCGAAGAGGTCACCGAGCTCGGCCCCTGATGGCCGGGCTGTTCGGCGGGGTCGAGACGGGCGGCACCTGGGTCGTGTGCGCGCTCGGCGAAGGGCCCGACGGGCTCGTGGACCGCGAGCAGTTCCGCACCGGCGAGCCGGAGGAGACGCTCGAGCGGATCGCCGCGTGGTTTGAGGCGCGGGAGCCGCCGCAGGCGATCGGGTTCGGGTCGTTCGGCCCGCTCGACCTGAGGGCCGGGAGCGTCGCCAACACCCCGAAGCCGGGCTGGTCGGGGATCTCGATCGCGCCGTGGCTGCGCGACCGGCTTTGCGTGCCGGTCGCGCTGGACACCGATGTGGGGGCGGCCGCCTATGGCGAGCACGTCTGGGGAGCGGGACGGGGCGCGCAAACGCTCGCCTACCTGACCGTCGGCACGGGGATCGGCGCCGGGCTCCTGCACGATGGGCGGCCGTGGCACGGGCTCGTCCACCCCGAAGTGGGCCACATGCGCGTCCCGCGCGATCCAGGCGACTCCTATGTGGGCGCCTGTCCGCTCCACGGCGAGTGCTGGGAGGGGCTTGCCTCCGGCCGCGCGATCGCCGAGCGGTGGGGGACCGATCCGGCCGAGCTTCCGGCCGAGCATCCCGCCTGGGCGCTCGAAGCGCGCTACCTGGCGCTCGGGATCCTCGGCATCGTCTCGGTCGCCTCGCCCGAGCGGGTGATCGT
>Ga0070739_10004644_pt1 | contig 16091 bp, 11 predicted proteins | sample Coa_R1_7_FD_66445 | JGI IMG/M metagenome (GOLD analysis project Ga0070739, IMG submission 66445) | Surface soil microbial communities from Centralia Pennsylvania, which are recovering from an underground coalmine fire - Coalmine... | ecosystem: Environmental > Terrestrial > Soil > Unclassified ... | reverse complement strand
GTCCATGCCCATGAACCGCTGATGCCGTTTTTGCCGCCCACCGTTCTGCGCTCGTCAAACTCGCTCAATATCGGCACCTTCCACGCTTATCGCGGCAGCTACTACGGTTACTTTTACGGCCGGCCGGTGCTCCGGCGCGTCTTCAACAAGCTCGACGGCAGAATCGCCGTTTCCCGCGCGGCGAAGCGTTACGTCCGCCAGTACTTCATGGCGCCATATAAGATCATCCCAAACGGCGTGGACACAGGGCGATTTGATCCGGCAAACGTCGAACCTGTTCCCGAGCTGGCCGACGGGCGGCCGACCATCCTCTTTGTCGGACGGCCCGAGAAGCGCAAGGGAGTAGGCTACCTCCTGCGCGCTTATCCGCTCATCAAGAACGCCTTTCCGGATGCGCGGATCGTCGTCGTCGGCGCCGGTGACTGGGAGAACTCGCCGTACCGAGCGTACGTCGAGCGGCACGATATGTCGGACATCGTCATCGTGGGTCGCGTCCCGGAGTCAGACCTACCGCGCTACCATCGCAGCGCCGATGTGTTTTGCGCCCCGGCGATTTCCGGAGAGAGCTTTGGCCTGGTCCTGCTCGAAGCGATGGCATCAGCCCTTCCAATCGTCGCGAGCGACATTGCTGGATACAGAGATGTCCTCACCGATGGAGTTGAAGGGCTCCTGGTACCACCGCGCGATGAGGTTCAACTAGCAGAGGCGGTCTGCCGGCTTCTCCAGGACCGAGAGCGAGCACAAGATATTGGGTCTGCGGGCCTAATCACCGCTCGTCGCTACTCGTGGCAGAGCATCGCCGAGCAGGTGCTTGACTTTTATGTCAAGACGGGAACGCGATCGGCGCCCTACGCGGCTTCGGCATTCAATCCGTGGGTGGCAAGTAGCTGATGTTCCCGGCCGGCCTTCAGGCGCGGGCGCGCGCCGTCGCTGAGATGATCGTTGTGCCCCTCGCGCTGGCCGGCATCACTCCCAACATGGTGACGTTTGCGGGGTTTCTGTTCAATGCAGTCACCGCGATCGTCATCGCGGCCGGTCACCTCCACCTTGGCGGGATCTTGCTCTTGCTCTCCGGCGGGTTCGACATGCTGGATGGCGCGCTTGCTCGGGTGTCGCGACTGCAGTCCGCATTCGGCGCTTTCCTTGATTCGTTTCTCGATCGCTACTCAGAATCCGCCATCCTTCTCGCGCTCCTCTACTACTTCGCGGAGCGCCAAGCCCTACCGGCAATCGTTCTCGTCTTTGCCGTCGCAGTCGGCTCGTTGCTAATCAGTTACGCCCGGGCCCGGGCCGAGAGCCTGGGGATCGAGTGCAGGGTAGGGATCGCCCCACGGCCGGAGCGCATTATCCTCCTCGGCCTGGGACTGTTATTTAGTCAGGGGACGTTGCTGGGCGCTCTGGTAATCCTGGCGATATTGACGCACGTGACAGCCCTGCAGCGGCTCTATCACGTGTGGCGCCAGTCGGTACCGCCGGGGGGACTGGCGGATTCGCGCCCCGGCGCCGAAGGCTGACCGATACCGCGCCGGCCGTGGAGGCCGAGAAGAGGAGACGATGCGCCACGAAGTGCGTCTGACAACGCTCGCGCGCTGCGCCGGGTGAGCGGGTAAGGCCTCCCCGGCCGAGCTCGCGCACGTGCTGCGCCAGTTGCCCCCTCCTTCCGATCCCAATTTGCTCGCGGGTCGGAATCCCGCCGACGACGCGGCCGTTTACCGTCTTGCTGCCGACCTGGCAATTATCCAGACAGTCGATTTCTTCGCGCCGGTCGTCGACGACCCGTACGATTACGGACGCATCGCTGCGGCGAATTCCCTGAGCGATGTCTATGCAATGGGCGGCCGCCCGGTCACCGCCATGAACATTGTGACGTTCCCGATGGACAGCTTGGATCTCGACTACCTCTCGGAGATCCTCCGAGGCGGGGCGGATGTCGCGGCGGAGGCGGGCGTGACGGTAGTCGGCGGCCACACGGTGGACGATGAGGAACCGAAGTACGGGATGGCTGTGACGGGCACGGTTCGGCCAGATGCGTTCGTGCGAGCGGACGGCGCGCAACCAGGCGACCGGCTCATGCTGACCAAGCCGCTCGGTACCGGCATCATCTCGACGGCGTTGAAAGCACAAGCGGCCGGGGCAGCGCATGTCACCGAGGCGGTTCGCTGGATGACGACCCTCAATCGGTCGGCATCGGAGGCAATGCTGGCGGCTCGATCCCACGCATCGAGCGATGTTACGGGATTCGGACTCTTGGGCCATCTCCACCCGATGCTGCACGCGTCCGGCGTTGCAGCGCGGATTCACCTTTCGGCGCTGCCGTTGCTTCCGGGAGCGGAGTGGTATGCCAAAAAGGGATACGTGGCGGGTGGTGCCCGCCAGAACTATGAAGCGGTAAGCGAGTTCCTCAATTGGTCGGTGGATTGGGGCGACGAATGGCTTGACCTCGTCTCCGACCCTCAGACGTCCGGCGGCTTGCTGCTGTCTATCCCCCCGCAGACCGTTGAAACATTCCGGCTCGCGGCGACAGGCGAGATGCTGGCAGTCGAGATCGGAGAGGTTACCGAGGGAACACCGGGCCGAATCCACATCCTGCCGTAGCAAAGCCGTTGACACATTAACTGGCAAGCGTTGTATTCTGAGGGAGCCGGACGCTTTCGGCGTCCCGAGGCCAGATCTCCCGCGACCAGCTTCCCGTTCGAATTCTTTCGTCAGGGCGGTTCCTGGCCCCGAAGTCGCTCCAGAACAGGATTATCCGTGACAGATTCCCTTCCCGAAGAGGGCGCGGAGATCATGCGTCTCCCTGTCCTTCCGTTGTACGAAACCGTCGTCTTTCCACACATGATGCAGCCGATCCAGGTCGGCCGCAAGCCGTCGCTGGCGGCCGTCGACGCCGCGGTCAAGCGCCGTCCCCATCGAATCGTCCTGCTTACTCAAAAGGATTCCGAGACCCAGGACGTCGGTCCCGACGACCTGATGGACGTCGGCGTGCTGGCGACCCTGGGGCCGATGTTCCGGTTACCCGACGGCAGCGTTCAGCTTCTTGCCCAGGGCGAAACCCGCGTCCGCATCCTTCGCTACACCAAAACCGAACCGTTCTTGCAGGTCGAAGCCGAGGTCATACCGCAGGAAGCTGAACAGAACCGCGAGCTGACCGCCCTCATGCAGTCGGTCAAAGAGCTCATGACCAACTACATCAATCTCCGCGGCAACCTTCCGGCCGAGGCGCTTTCGACCGTGCGAGAGGTCGAGGATCCGGCATGGCTTGCCGATCTGGTCGGGTACATGCCCGAACTGGAGTCCGACGAGCGACGCGAGCTGCTCGTAACGCTCGACGTCTCCGAGCGTCTGCGCAAGGCCCACGGAATCCTCACCGAACAGGTCGAAGTTCTCGAACTCAAGAGCCGGATCAGTAGTGAGGTCCAGAAGAACATTGACAAGACGCAGCGCGAGTATCTGCTGCGCGAGCAACTCAAAGAGATCCAGCGCGAGCTGGGAGAGGTCGACGCCGAGCAGGCTGAGGCCGCCGAATGGCGCGAGAAGATCACGGCCGCCGGCATGCCCGATAAAGCACGCGAAAAGGCCGAAAAGGAGGTCGATCGTCTGGAACGGATGCCGGCCGCATCCCCCGAGGTCGGGATGATTCGTACCTACCTCGACTGGCTGGTAGGAATGCCGTGGAGCGTAAGCACCGAGGACCGGCTCGACATACGCGCTGCCGCGACGCAGCTTGACAAGGACCACTTCGGCCTGGAGATGGTCAAGGAGCGCATCCTGGAGCACCTCGCCGTTCGACAGCTCTCCTCGGAGCTTCGGAGTCCAATCATCTGCCTGGTCGGCCCGCCTGGCGTCGGCAAGACCAGCCTCGGCAAGTCCGTGGCAGCGGCGCTCGAACGTAAGTTCGCCCGTATGTCGCTGGGCGGAGTGCATGACGAGGCTGAGATCCGCGGGCACCGGCGCACGTACATCGGTTCGCTCCCCGGCCGGATCGTCCAGTCCATTCGCCAGGCGGGATCAAACAACCCCGTCATCATGCTGGATGAGATCGACAAGGTGGGCGCGGATTTCCGCGGAGATCCAACCTCCGCGCTGCTTGAGGTCCTCGATCCGGAGCAGAACAGTGAGTTCTCCGACCACTACCTCGAAGTCCCGTTCGACCTCTCGAAGGTCCTCTTCATCACGACCGCCAATGTCCTGCACACGATCCCAGCTCCACTCCGCGACCGTATGGAGATCATCGAGCTCGCCGGCTACACCGAAGAGGAGAAGGTGCGCATCGGACTGGACTTTCTCGTCCCGAAGCAGCGCCGCTTCCACGGCCTGGCCGAGGATCAATTCGTCATTACCGAAGACGCGATGCGGCTGATTGTCCGCGAGTACACCCGCGAGGCGGGAGTACGCCAGTTGGAGCGGGAGATCGCGGCCATCGCCCGCAAGGTGGCCAGGCGTTTTGCCGAGAACGGCCCCGACCCGGTGAACGTCGACCGGGATGACGTGGCAGCCTTCCTGAAGGCACCGCGCTTCTCGTTCGGCATGGCGGAGGAGCAGGACGAGATCGGGGTCGCGACCGGTCTGGTCGTCACCGAAACCGGCGGCGACGTCATTCCGGTTGAAGTGACTCTCATGGATGCCAAGCCGAATTTCATCTTGACGGGGCAGCTAGGCGACGTGATGCAGGAGTCGGCGCGGGCCGCGATGTCGTATGTCCACTCGCGAGCTCGTGAGCTCGGCATCAAGCCAACGGCGTTCGAGGGCCACGCCGTCCATGTACACGTTCCCGAGGGGGCGATCCCCAAGGACGGTCCGTCGGCAGGCATTACTCTGGCCACGGCGCTCATCAGCGCGCTGAGCGGACGCAAGGTTCGCCGCGACCTGGCCATGACCGGGGAGATCACGCTGCGCGGCCGGGTGCTCCCAATCGGTGGCCTGAAGCAGAAGGTCATGGCGGCCCACCGGGCCGGGATCCGTACCGTCCTTTTCCCCGAGCGGAACACCAAAGATCTGGAAGAGATTCCCATCGACGTGCGGGAAGCTGTCGACCTGGTTCCCGTCCGGCACATGGACGAGGTGGTAGAACGTGCGCTGCTTGCGCCTCCGGGTCCCGCCGACGTCGTGAAGTACGCGCACTTCGACGCGATCCTGCTCCCCGGCCTGGAAGCCGGCTGGGCACCGCCGCCGGCTCCGGCTGGTTAGATTACCAATCATTTCCAAACAATAGCCCCGCGGGAACGCGCCCGCGGGGCTATTTGTATCCTTGCCGGCCTCTACTGTTCCGCATTTGGTTTACAGATCTCCGCCGAAACGGCGTTGACGGTTTGTCTGGCAATGTTCTTGCACGTGTCTACCCAGCGGGAGTGGAGTTCATGGACCGCGCGCTACAGCGTAGTCGGCTGCTGTTCTAATACTCATAACCCTTGACAGTATTCCTATCAATCTCTAGACTGAGGTAGCGAAGAAACGACTCAACCACCACGCCAACAAGGAGTTCAAACATGGCGAAAGTCGTCGGCATAGACCTAGGAACGACGAACTCAGTCGTCGCCGTCATCGAAGGCGGTGAGCCGACAGTTATACCCAACACCGAAGGCGACCGGCTCACGCCGTCGGTCGTCGCATTTACCAAGACCGGCGAGCGGCTGGTCGGAAAACTTGCCAAGCGCCAGGCGGTCGTCAACCCCGATCGCACAATCGCGTCGATCAAGCGAAAAATGGGCACCAGTGAGAAGGTGACGATCGACGGTAAGGGATACACGCCGCAGGAAATCTCGGCAATGATCCTTGGCAAGCTGAAGACCGACGCCGAGAAATATCTTGGCGAGCCTGTCACGCAAGCCGTTATCACAGTCCCGGCGTACTTCAACGATAGTCAGCGCCAGGCCACGAAAGATGCCGGCACGATCGCCGGTCTCGAGGTGCTCCGCATTATTAACGAGCCGACCGCCGCGTCTCTAGCCTATGGGCTCGACAAGAAGTCATCGGAGACGATTCTGGTCTATGACCTGGGTGGCGGCACCTTCGACGTATCAGTCCTGGAAGTCGGGGACGGCGTCTTCGAGGTCCGGGCCACCGCCGGCGACACCCATCTCGGCGGCGACGATTACGACCGGCGCATCGTCGACTGGGTAGCCGAGGAGTTCCAGAAGGAAGAGAGCATCGACCTGCGAAAGGACAAGCAGGCATTGCAGCGGCTGCTCGAAGCGGCCGAGAAGGCGAAGGTCGAGCTCTCCAGTGTGGTGCAGACGGAGATCAATCTCCCGTTTATCACCGCCGATCAGAACGGCCCCAAGCATCTGATCAAGACCATTACTCGAGCGAAGTTTGAGGAGCTGACCGACGACCTCACGCAACGGACCGTCGAGCCGTTCCGAAAGGCGCTGTCCGACGCGAAACTCAGCGAGAAGGACATTGACGAAGTGGTCCTCGTCGGGGGCTCGACGCGGATGCCCGTCATCCAGCAGCTCGTCGAAAAGCTCACGGGCAAGCAGCCGCACCAAGGCGTGAACCCGGACGAGGTCGTTGCCGTGGGCGCCGCGATCCAGGCCGGTGTACTCATGGGCGACGTCAAGGACGTGGTTCTCCTCGACGTCACGCCACTGTCACTCGGCATCGAGACTCTCGGTGGCGTGAACACGGTCCTGATCCCGCGCAATACGACGATTCCAACCGCCAAGAGCGAGGTGTTCAGCACCGCCGAAGATAGCCAGACTGCGGTGGACATCCACGTGACTCAGGGTGAGCGGCCGATGTCGCGCGACAACATGACCCTGGCGCGATTCCGGCTCGAAGGGATTCCGCCGGCTCCGCGCGGAATGCCGCAGATCGAGGTCACGTTTGATATCGACGCCAACGGTATCATCAACGTCCACGCTAAGGATTTGGGGACTGGCCGCGAGCAAAGCGTCAAGGTGACGGCGTCGACCAACCTGACCGAGTCCGATATACAGCGTATGGTCAAGGAAGCGGAACAGAACGCCCAGCAGGATTCCGAGGCGCGAGCCGCGGCCGAAGAGCGCAACGCGGCCGACACGCTCGCGTACAGCACGGAGAAGGCGCTGAACGAAGCAGGCGACCGAATCTCGGAGAGCGACAAATCGGCCGTACAGGACGCGCTGACGAGTTTGCGTGAAGCGCTGAAGAGCAACGACGTGAACCAGATTCGCAGTGCACGCGAGCACCTGGAGCAGGTTTGGCAGCCGGTGGCGTCCGGCCTGTACAGCCAGGCGGCGCAGCAGGCCGAACAGGGTGAGGCCGCTGCCGGAGCCGGCGGCGCGTCGGGACAGGGGCCGGCGGAAGACGATGTCGTCGACGCCGAGTTCCGAACCAGCGACGAAGGTTAATTCGACCGGGGCGGCTGCCAGCCGCCCCGGCCATTCATGGAGTTATCGATGTCGGATCAGTCAGATCACGGCGCCCCGACCGCCGAAGCAGATGTCGGGAATGACAATCAGAACGGCAATGATGTAGAGGCGCTCCGGAGCGAGCTGCAGACGGCGCGCGACGAGGCGGCAGCGAACCAGGATCGGTACCTTCGCGCTCGTGCCGATATGGAGAACTACAAGAAGCGCATCGAGCGGACGTACGCCGATCTGAGCAAGACCTCGAAGAAAGAGCTGCTCCGCAAGCTTCTGACAGTCGAAGACAACCTGGAGCGCGCCCTTCACTACGGAGGCGAGGCGGGACCAGGCGAGGGATTACTTGAGGGGGTGCGCCTGACGAAGTACCAGCTTGATCAGATCCTGGACCAGGAGGGGGTGCGGCCGATCGACGCCGAGGGCAAGGCGTTTGATCCGCGCTTGGAAGAAGCGCTCCAGTCGGTCGTCGATCCACACGTGCCCGACCACACAGTTGTCGATGTCATACGCCGCGGCTACACATATCAGGACGAAGTTCTGCGGCCGGCCCAGGTGATCGTGAGCGTCAAGCCGGGCGAGTCCCCGGCGCCGTAGCCTATTCGCTGCGATCGATACAGGTAGATGGAGTACAAAGACTACTACAAGATCCTGGGCGTCAACCGGAGCGCTTCCGAGAAGGAAATCAAGTCCGCCTACCGCAAGTTGGCGCGGAAGTACCACCCCGATGTCAATCCGGACAACAAGGAAGCCGAGGCCCGCTTCAAGGAGATCAACGAAGCGCACGCCGTGCTTAGCGATCCGGAAAAGCGCAAGAAGTATGACACCCTGGGGCCTGACTGGGAGCGCCGCGCTCAGCAGGCATACGCCGGCAGGGGCGGCCCGACATACACATACACGGGGACCGGTGCGAACGCCGATTTCAGCGAATTTTTCGAGACGCTCTTCGGGCAACGCGGAAGTACCGGCACGGCTGGAGGCGGGTTCGACTTCGACCTCGGCTCGATATTCGGCCGCGGCACACGCGGCCGACGCGAGACGACTTCCCAGAAGGGGCAGGATATCGAGCAGGCGATCGACGTTTCTCTTGGGGAGGCTTTCGATGGCGTCACGCGCGCATTTACCGTCCAGTCAAGCGTTCCGTGCCCGACCTGCCAGGGTTCCGGATTGCAGGGCGATAACCTCTGTCCGACGTGTCACGGCGCCGGCTCGGTGCCAAAGACCAAGCGCCTGGAGGTAAAGATCCCGGCCGGTGTGCGTGAAGGCTCGAAAATCCGCGTAGCCGGGGAGGGGAACCCCGGAGTCGCCGGAGGGGCGGCTGGGGATCTCTACCTCGTTACGCACATCGTCCCCGATCCCCGTTTCCGACGCGAAGGCGACGACCTCTACACCCAGGTCGACGTCCCGATCACGACGCTTGCTTTGGGTGGAGAGGCCGGTGTTCCGACGCTGAAGGGCCGGCTCACGGTCAACGTTCCTGCCGGGTCGCAGAACGGCCGGACTTTGCGGCTGGGGAGGCAGGGGATGCCGGCGCTCCGTGGCGGAGCACGAGGCGATATGTACGTGAAGCTGAACGCCATCCTCCCGACGTCGCTGAACGAGCGGCAACGAGAATTATTCGAAGAGTTGGCGAAGGCGGGCGCGTAACGAAGGGAGCGGACGAATGGCAGAGGAACAGAGGGATAGACGCCGCTACACGATCGGCGTCGCGGCAGAACTGGTACAGGTCCACCAACAGACCCTCCGGCACTACGAGCGACTGGGCCTTATCGTCCCGCAGCGGGGCCGCGGTGATATTCGCTATTTCTCTCCTCAGGACATCGAACGCATCCTTCAAATTCGCCGCCTGGTTAGCGAACTCGGCGTCAATCTTGCCGGCGTGGAGGTCATCCTCAACATGCGCGAGCAGATCGAACAGACGAAAGCGGAGGCCGATCGCCGCATCGCCGAGATTCAGCAGCAGACTGAAGCGGAGATTCGGCGCCTCAAAGACATCATCCAGCGCCTGCAGGAAACGCGGGGCGAGCGCGAAACGATGTATCGCTCGTGACGGTTGAGGGCGCTCTCAGGAGAACGAGATGAATATCAACCGATTTACCCAAAAAGCCCAGGAAGCTCTTGCCGCCGCTCAGCAATTGGCTGCCGAGCGGGGGAATACGCAGGTCGAGGAGGAACATCTCCTCATGGCAATGCTCGACCAGGAGAGCGGCGTGGTCCCGGCAATCCTTCGCCGCCTCGAAGTCGATCCCGCGACCGTTCGCCGCCGCGACGAAGAGCTCCTGAATCACCTTGCCACGGCCTACGGCGGCACGTCACAACCGTCGATATCGCCGGAATTGCGTAACACGCTGGTTCGCGCCCACCAGATCATGGAGGAGATGCACGACGAGTACGTGGCCGTCGAGCATCTGCTGCTGGCGCTGGCTGACGAGCGCAACAACACGGCCGTCGGCCGCATGTTACGCGAGCTGGGCGTCACCAAGGACGCAATTCTCAACGCCCTATCCACTATCCGCGGAGGTCAGAGAGTGACGAGCCAGAACCCCGAAGAGACCTATCAGGCGCTGGAGCGGTACGGCCGGGATCTGACCGAGCTCGCCGCACAGGGCAAGGTCGATCCGGTGATCGGTCGCGACGAGGAAATCCGCCGCGTTATTCAGGTCCTCGCCCGCCGAACGAAGAACAATCCGGTCCTCATTGGAGAACCTGGCGTCGGAAAGACGGCGATTGTCGAAGGCCTGGCGCAACGGATTGTGCGCGATGACGTGCCGGAGAGCTTGCGCGGCAAACGCGTTATCCAGATCGATCTGGGCGCAATGGTGGCGGGCGCTAAGTACCGGGGTGAGTTTGAGGAGCGATTAAAGGCCGCGCTCAAAGAAGTGCAGAACGCTGCGGGCGCAATCGTCCTTTTCATCGACGAGCTGCATACGGTCGTCGGAGCCGGCGGCGCCGAAGGGGCGATGGATGCCGGCAATCTGCTCAAGCCGATGCTTGCCCGTGGCGAGCTACGGCTCGTCGGTGCGACGACTCTCGACGAGTACCGCAAATACATCGAGAAAGACGCCGCGCTGGAACGACGCTTCCAGCCGGTCATGGTGAACGAGCCGACTGTTGAAGACACGATAAGCATCCTGCGCGGTCTCAAGGAGCGCTACGAAGTCCATCACGGCGTGCGCATTACCGACGCCGCACTTGTCGCCGCCGCCGTCCTGTCGGAGCGCTACATCACCGATCGGTTCCTTCCCGACAAGGCCATCGACCTGGTCGACGAAGCGGCCAGCCGGCTCCGCATGGAGATCGACTCGATGCCGTACGAGATCGACCAGATCGAGCGGCGGATCATGCAGCTTCAGATCGAGAGCACGGCGCTCGCCAAGGAAGAGAACGAAGCGTCGCGCGAGCGCTACGAGAAGGTGCAGGCGGAGATTGCCGAGCTACGCGAGCAGTCTGATGTTCTGAAGAGTCAGTGGCAGGCCGAAAAGGACGCGATCCATCGCGCGCGAGAAATCCGCGAGCAGATCGAGGCCACCAAGATCGAGATCCAGCAGGCCGAGCGCGAAACCGATCTGGCGCGGGCGGCCGAACTTCGGTACGGGCGGATGGTCCAGCTTGAGGGCGATCTCCAGGCGGCTGAGGCGACGCTCGCCGAGATGCAGGAACGCGGGCAGATGCTGAAAGAGGAAGTCGGCGAGGATGACGTCGCCGCCGTCGTATCGAAATGGACTGGCGTGCCGGTGACGCGCATGATGGAGGCCGAAACTCAGAAGTTGATCAAAATGGAGGAGCGGATCCACCAGCGGGTCGTCGGCCAGGAAGAGGCGATCCAGGCGGTTTCCAATGCCGTCCGCCGCGCCCGGGCCGGGTTGCAGGATCCGAACCGCCCGCTGGGAAGCTTTTTGTTCCTCGGGCCCACCGGCGTCGGCAAAACCGAGCTGGCCCGGGCGCTGGCGGAGTTCCTGTTCGACAGCGACCAGGCCATCGTGCGCATCGATATGTCCGAGTACATGGAGAAGCACACGGTCTCGAGGCTGGTCGGAGCGCCGCCCGGCTATGTCGGCTACGAGGAGGGGGGCCAGTTGACAGAGGCGGTCCGCCGCAAGCCCTATTCCGTCATCCTGCTCGACGAAATCGAGAAGGCCAATCCGGACGTCTTCAATATCCTTCTCCAGATCCTGGACGACGGTCGGCTGACCGACGGACAGGGGCGCGTCGTGGATTTCAAGAACACGGTTATCATCATGACCTCAAACATCGGCGGCAGCATCATCCAGGATCTCGGGAGCAAGAACAAGGACAAGATTCAGGAGGCCGTCACCGGTCTGCTTCGCCAGCACTTCCGCCCCGAATTCTTGAACCGGATCGACGAAGTGATCATCTTCGAGTCGCTCACCCGCGATCAGATCAAGGAGATCATCGATATCCAGTTGCAGGCGCTGGTGCGCCGCCTCAACACGCGGAAACTGGCAATTGAGTTGACCGACGGGGCAAAAGAGCTGCTGGCCGAGCAGGGCTGGGACCAGGCGTATGGCGCTCGTCCACTAAAACGCGCGATCCAGCGCAGCATTCTCGATCGCCTGGCGCTCGAGGTCTTGCAGGGCCGGTTCCATGAGGGGGACACGGTGGTCGTCGACCGCGATGGGAACGAGCTGACCTTCCGCAACGGCACCCGCGAGCCGGAGGTTGTGGCCGCCACCGCCTGACGCGCCACCTATAATCGACCCGAGGGGAAGGATCATGTCCGTCTCGCGCGATACGGTCGAGCATATCGCTCGGCTGGCGTATATCGGCCTCGGAACTGAAGAGATCGAGCGCCTCGCCACAGAGCTGTCGGGTGTCCTCGAGCATATCGACCGTCTGCGGCGCGTCGACACAACCGGCGTCGAGCCGACGAGCGGAGCCGTCCCGAACGTAAACGTACTCCGGCCGGACCAGCCTGGCCCGAGCTGGCCGTCGGACGACGCCGTCGCCAATGCTGCGCGTCACACACCGGACCTCTTCGAGGTTCCGGGCGTCCTCGACTGAGCGTTCACGAGCCGTCCGATGGACCTTCACTACGCATCCGCGCACGAGCTTGCGACTCTCCTGACGGCGCGAGAGCTCTCCGCCGAGGAGCTGGCACGCGCGACGCTCGAGCGCATCGAGCATCTCGACCGCAATCTGGCGGCGTTTCTAACGGTTACGGCAGACCGGGCGCTGGCCGACGCGCGGCGCGCCGACGAGATGATCGCTCGTGGCCAGGGCGGACCTCTGACCGGAATTCCTATTGCCCTCAAGGACATCCTGTCGACCGAGGGACTGCCAACGACCTGTGGTTCCCGCATCCTCGAAAACTACGTACCCCGCTATACCGGGACGGTGGCGGCCCGCCTCGCCGCGGTCGGGACCGTGCTCGTCGGCAAGACCAACATGGACGAGTTCGCGATGGGAAGCTCGAACGAGAACAGCGGGTTCGGTCCCGTCCGAAATCCATGGGACCTGAACCGGGTGCCGGGCGGATCGAGTGGTGGCTCGGCGGCGGCAGTCGCCGCGGGCGAAACCACGCTTGCTATCGGAACCGATACCGGTGGCTCGATCCGACAACCCGCCTCGTTCACCGGCGTGGTCGGGCTGAAACCGACGTACGGACGAGTGTCCCGGTACGGGTTGGTGGCGTTCGCGTCCTCCCTCGATCAAATTGGACCGCTGACGCGCTCGGTCTGGGACGCTGCCGCCGTTCTCGAAGTCATCGCCGGCCACGATCCGCTCGATTCGACATCGCTCGATGAGACGGTTCCCGCCTACACCGACCTCCTCGAGCGGCCCGTTAATGGACTCCGCCTCGGCGTGCCCATCGAGTATTTCCAGGAGGGAATGGACGCCGGTGTGGAGAGGCAAGTCCGCGCGGCGATCGACATCTTTCGCGGACTTGGCGCCGACATCCGTGAGGTATCGCTTCCCCACACCCCTGAGGCGCTTTCAACGTACTACGTCATTTCGCCGGCGGAAGCGATGGCGAACCTGGCGCGATACGACGGCGTGCGCTACGGGATCCGGGCCCCAGCCGACGATATCTGGTCGACGTTTAAGGAGACGCGGGAAGTCGGGCTCGGCGCCGAAGTGAAGCGTCGGATCCTTCTCGGCACCTACGTGCTGTCGGCGGGTTACTACGACGCGTACTATCTACAGGCGCAGAAAGTGCGGACGCTGGTCCGCCGTGACTTCGACAACGCCTTCGCCGAGGTCGACGCGTTGCTTGCTCCGACTACCCCGACAACCGCATTTCGACTGGGCGAGCGCACCTCCGACCCGTTGCAAATGTACCTGTCGGACGTCTACACCGTTCCGGCGAACATGGCGGGTATCTGCGGTGTCTCCGTCCCGGCAGGCCTCACCGACGGCCGGCCGGTCGGACTCCAGATTCTTGGCCCCCCGCTCGCCGAGGAGGTGATCCTCAGCCTAGCGCACAATTTCGAGCAGGCTACCGACTTCTCCCGTCTCCACCCGCAGCTGGAAACCGAGGTTGCTTCGTGACTGCTGCAACCGAATTTATGCCGGTCATCGGCCTCGAGGTTCACGCCCAACTGACGACGCGGAGCAAGATGTTCTGCTCCTGCCGTGCCGACTACGCGGGCGCGTCCCCCAACTCCCACACCTGCCCGATCTGCTCCGGCATGCCCGGCGCCCTGCCCGCTGTGAACGCGCGAGCAATTGAGATGGGCATTCTTACGGCGCTGGCGCTCAACTGCCGGATTCCGGAAGCCAGTCGCTTCGACCGCAAAAATTATTCCTACCCCGATCTCCCGAAGGGCTACCAGATAACGCAGTACGCCGAACCGATCGGCGAGGACGGCTGGATCGAATTCACGCTCGATGGTGTGACGCACCGTGCTGGGATTGTTCGCGTTCATCTGGAGGAGGACACGGGAAAATCTACCCATGTCTCGGCGCCCGGCGGCGACGTGACCTTGGTCGACTACAACCGCTCCGGCGTGCCCCTGATGGAAATTGTCAGCGCCCCGGACCTCGATTCGCCTGACGCGGCCCGCGCCTATTTCGCCGCGCTTCGCCAGATCCTGATGTACCTGGGTGTCAACGACGGCAACCTGCAGGAGGGGAGCCTGCGGGCGGACGTGAACGTCTCGCTGCGCTCGGCAGAGGGTGAGATAGGCACCAAGGTAGAGATCAAGAACCTGAACAGCTTTCGCGCGGTGCAGCGGGCGTTGGAATACGAGATCGACCGCCAACGGCGGGCGCTGGATTCGGGAGAGCGGCTCCAACAGGAGACGCGCGGCTGGTCAGAGACCGAAGAGGTCACGTTCAGCCAGCGTTCGAAAGAGTTCGCCCACGATTACCGCTACTTCCCGGAACCGGACCTGCCGCCGTTGCGGGTATCTCAGGAGACCGTCGATGAAGTCAGGCATTCCATGCCGGAGCTGCCGGCGACGCGGGAGCGGAGGTTCGTCGAGGAGTACGCGCTCTCGCCCTACCAGGCGGGCGTCCTCACGTCCGAACGCGAAACCGGCGATTTCTACGAGCGAGCGGTGCGGGCGGGGACAAGGGTTCCGCCGGCAACGATCGCAAATTGGGTAACCGGGGATCTGATGCGTCTCGTCAATGAGTCCGGGAAGTCGCTGGCGCAATCAGCCATTACTCCGGGCACGCTGGAGTCATTACTGACGATGATTGGATCGGGAGAGATCAGCGGGGCAGCGGGGAAACAGGTGCTGGTCCGCATGTTTGCTGACGGTGGCGAGCCGCAAACAATCGTCGACGAACTGGGGCTGCGTCAGGTGTCGGGTCGCGACGACATCGAGACGTTGGTCGACCGCGTAATCGCGGATAACGAGAAGCTGGTCGCGACCTACCGCGGTGGGAAAGGCAACGCCATCCAGGCGCTGGTGGGCCGCGTCATGGGAGCAAGCCGCGGCCGCGCGAACCCGCAAGTAGCCCGCCAGATCCTCGAAGAGCGCCTCGGGCCGCCCGGAAGCTGATCCTCCTGGTCTTGCCTCCTATCGCATCCTGACACTACACTTTGAAGGTCCGGGCGATTAGCTCAGCTGGTTAGAGCGCACGGTTCACATCCGTGAGGTCACTGGTTCGAGTCCAGTATCGCCCACCATCGTCGCGTGGTGACCGTAGCTCAATTGGCAGAGCTCTGGATTGTGGCTCCAGCGGTTGTGGGTTCGAGCCCCATCGGTCACCCCACTTCCTACCTTCCCCTGTCCCCCGGGTCCGGCGAGGTGCTACCATTGGACAGCCGTCGAGCGCCTTGTCGCATGTAGTCCCGGGTAATGACGGGTCGGCGTCCCAGGCGACGGTCACTACATCACGCATTACGCCGCTTCGCTTTGTCTGGCGCGTCGGATGACGTCTGCAAGCCTGACCTGCGCGTTTGCCGGCTCAGGAGACACACACCGTGGAAGATTGGCAGCAGTGGCAGATTCGCGCCGACGCCGTGGCAGCGGAACTACGTCAAGAGGTAGATGAGCTCGAGGCGCGCTACCTGGCATCCGACGAGGAGCAGAATCTGCGTGGTTTCTGGCCGCGCTTCCGCGCACTAAAGGAGAAAGTGCGTGTCGCCCCGGCGATCCGGCTCGAGGATAAGCTGGAGCTCGAACGGCGCTTGCGGGGAATCGGTTCGCGCGGCTATCGAGCGCAAGAGGCGGCGCAGGCTCGCTCGACCGAGGATCGGACAGCTCTGCTCGAAGAAATTGGCGCCTTGCGAGAGAGCGCGCAGGAGGCAGACTCGCCACGGCGACTTCGGGAGCT